>Ga0070696_100000905_pt1 | contig 19271 bp, 17 predicted proteins | sample KBSK1253metaG_FD_65474 | JGI IMG/M metagenome (GOLD analysis project Ga0070696, IMG submission 65474) | Corn, switchgrass and miscanthus rhizosphere microbial communities from Kellogg Biological Station, Michigan, USA - KBS K1-25-3 metaG | ecosystem: Host-associated > Plants > Roots >... | reverse complement strand
TATCGCCATCCTCGACTACCTCAACCACAAGTTCGGCCGCGTCTCCAACGAACGGCTGATCTGCGGCCAGGGCCTGGTGAACCTGTACGACGCGATCTGCCACATGGTCGGCGCCCAACCCGAGGCGCTCAAGCCGGAGGACATCACGGCCCGCGCGAAGGACGGCAGCTGCCCGCTGTGCATCCGCACCGTGGAAACCTTCGCCGGCATCTTCGGCAGTGTCGCCGGCGACCTGGTGCTTACGCTGGGTGCCTGGAACGGCGTCTACCTCACCGGCGGCCTGATCCCGATCCTGCTGCCATGGCTGGAACGCGGCCGCTTCCGCGAACGCTTCGAGGCCAAGGGCCGCTTCCGCGACATCATGGAGAAAGTGCCGACCCAGGCGATCATGAACCCCGAACCCGGCCTGCTGGGCGCGGCGGCGCTGGCGGTGCTGGAGTCGGGACGCACGCTGCTGCCATCGCGCTAGCCGCTGCGATTTTCTCGACCACGGCACCGTCGTCGACACCGTGGTCGGCTGGCCGCCCGGCGGCAATCTCGACGCGATCCGGCGCGGCCTGCGCAAGATCGACCTGCTGCGTTGACGCGGCTTCCACGGAGAAACCCATGCCCCGCCATGACACCGCCTTCCTGTTCGACCTCGACGGCACCCTGATCGACAGCGTCTACCAGCACGTGCTGGCATGGAAGGAGGCGCTGGACAGGGAAGGCGTGGAGCTGTCGGTGTGGCGCATCCATCGCAAGATCGGCATGAGCGGCGGGCTGTTCGCCAACATCCTCTTGCGCGAGACCGGACTGGAAATTACCGCCGAGCGCCTCGACCGCCTGCGCCAATGGCATGCCGAGGCGTTCAACCGGCTACACGCGCAGGGCTCGGTGCGGCCGCTGCCCGGTGCACGCGAGCTGCTGGCCTACCTCGACGAACAGAAGATCCCGTGGGCGATCGCCACCAGCGGGCGGATGGAAACGGCCGCGGCCAACCTGGAAGCGCTCGGCGTCGACCCGTCGAAGGTGCCGGTGGTGACGCGCGACCAGGTGCGCCACGCCAAGCCCGACCCGGACCTGTTCCTCGCCGCCGCCGCGCGCCTGGGCATGGACATCCAGCAGTCACTGGTGATCGGCGACAGCGTGTGGGACATGCTTGCCGCACAGCGCGCCCGCGCGCTCGGCGTGGGCCTGCTGTCGGGCGGCTACGGTCATGCCGAGCTGCAGCACTCCGGCGCGTTCCGCGTGTACGCCGATCCGGCCGACCTGCTGTGGCACATCGACGAAGTGGCCGCGCGCGACTGAGCGGCCGGCCCCGCTGAACCGCGTCACCGTGCATCATGAAAAATTAATCACCCGTGCACGCGCACGCAGTAGGCTGCCGAGCAACCACCCACGGAGCCATCCATGCGCCGCCTCGTCGCCAGCCTGCCGCTCGCCCTGCTGCTCGCCGCATGCTCGCCCTCGCCGGCGCCGCCGCAATCTGGCGCCAGCCAGTCCGCGCCGGCGAACGCCGCGCTCGGTTCTCCCGAATGGTATGCATGGGTCGACCGATCGCTGAGCATCAGCGACGACGGCCACGGCCCGGACCACGGCTCGGACGCATGGAACCGCGCGGTGCAGAACAAGCTGGGCCAGGAAGCGCCGCAATCGAAACCCGGTTCGCCGGAATGGCAGCAGTCGGTGGACGCGCTGCTGCGCACGCGTTTGCCGCCGTCGACCTGAGCGCCCGTGAAGAAAGCCGTCCACCCGCGGCGACCGCCCTGCCTACCGACCGATTGACGTTCCATGCCAGACTGTTCGGGCCGGCCCCGACGTGAGGCGGCGTAGCTCGGGGGGAGCTCATGTATATCGGTTGGGCGCTGGCGGGACTGGTGTTGTTCATGGTCGTCGGCAGGATCGACGGCTCGGGCTCCGGCAGCCCTCTGTACGGCATGCTGACCGGCGTGCTGCTGGGCCTGCTCTGGGCGCGCCAGAAAGACCTGCGCGGCGAACTGGACAAGACTCGCGCGCGGCTCGACCAGGCGCTGGCGCAACGCCTCGCGACGCCAACACCGGCACGGCCTGCCGGACCACCGCCGGCTGACGCGCCGGCCGCGACGCCGCAGGAAATCCGCTACGACGCTGCGTATGCCGATGCGCCGGCGCCAGCCATGCCGCCACCGCTGACGCAGCCCCTCCCAGGCGCCGCATCGCAGCCACGTGCCGCCACGCCGGCGCGTCCGGGCAAACCCGCGCAGCCGGACCTGGCGGCGGTGGCGACAGCACGCATCAAGCGTTGGTTTACCGAAGGCAACGTGCCGGTGAAGATCGGCATGCTGGTGTTGTTCGCCGGCGTGGCAGCCCTGTTGAAATACGCCTCGGACGCCGGGATGCTGCGCGTGCCGATCGGCCTGCGCCTGAGCCTGGTGGCGCTGGCGGCGATCATCGCGTTGCTGGTGGGCTGGCGTCAGCGTGACGAGCGGCGGGTGTTTGCGCTGTCGCTGCAAGGTGGCGCGATCGGCGTGTTGCTGATCACCGTGTTCGCCGCGTTCCGTCTGTATGCGTTGCTGCCGCCGCCGGCGGCGTTCGTGCTGCTGGTGGTGCTGGTCGCCGGCGTCGGCTTGCTGGCGGTGTTGCAGGAAGCGCTTGCGCTGGCGGTGCTCGGCCTGCTCGCCGGCTTCCTCGCGCCGATCCTCACCTCGACCGGCCACGGCAGTCACGTCGCGCTGTTCAGCTACTACGGCGTGCTCAACCTGGCCATTCTCGGCATCGCGTGGAAGCGCTCGTGGCGGGTGCTCAACCTGCTCGGTTTCGTCGCCACGTTCGGCATCGGCAGTGCCTGGGGCGTGCTGCAGTACCGGCCGGAACTGTTCGCCAGCACCGAACCGTTCCTGATCCTGAATTTCCTGTTCTACCTGGCGATCCCGCTGCTGTACCTGCACCGCGCCGCGCCGGATCAACGCAAGCTGATCGACGGCTGCCTGCTGTTCGGCAATCCGCTGATCAGCCTGTTGCTGCAGGCGGCCCTGCTGCAGTGGCGCGGCCAGCCGCTGGCGTTTTCCGCGCTGACGGCGGCGATCATCTACGTGGCGGTGGCATGGAGCATCCGCGGACGCGACAATTTCGGCATCCTGCGCGATGCCTGGGCCGTGCTGGCCATTGCGTTCGCCACCCTGGCGGTGCCGCTGGCGCTCAGCGCCAGCCTGACCGGCAGCATCTTCGCGCTGGAAGGCGCCGGCCTGATCTGGCTCGGCCTGCGCCAGCAGCGCCGGCTGGCGCGCTGGAGCGGCGTGGCCTTGCAGCTGGCGGCAGCATTCGCGCTGGTGATCGGGCGCGGCGACAGCGCGCCGATGCTCGTCACGGCGTGGCTCGACCGCGACTTCATCGGCGCCCTGATCCTGGTGGCCGCGGCGTTCGCCAGCGCGGCGTCCTATGCACGGCTGGGCACGGACGCGGTGCTGCAGCGCTGGACCGCGGTGCTGCTGTACGGGTGGGGGCTGTGCTGGTGGCTGGGCGCCAGCTGGAGCGAAATCAGCCGCCATGTCGGCCCATCGGGCGAAGCCGCGGCAGCGACGGGCCTGCTCGCGCTGACCGGCTGGGCCGCCGCCGAAGCGGCGCGGCGACGACCGCGCTTCGAGCTGGGTACCGTGGTGGCGTGGACGGCGCCGATCCTGCTCGCCGCGATCCTGCCGCTGGTGCTGCGACAGTTGCTGGATGGGCAGCCACCGTTGTGGGGCTGGAACCTGCTGGCGACGGCGGCCGCGGCAGCGCTGGGCTGGCGCACGCTGCAGTGTCTGCGCGGCTGGTCGCGGCCGGCCGTGCTGGCCCAGCTCGGCTGGCTGTGGCGCTGGGCCTTGGTGGCCAGCGCGACGATCAAGGTGCTGCTGCAGGGCGCGCCGGGGATATCCGGCGCATGGATATTGCTGCTGGTCCTGCTGCCGCTGTGCGCGCTGGCAGCGCTGGCGCTGGCCCGGCCGCACTGGATCGCACCGCCGCTGGCCGAGCTGCTGCCGAAGTTGCGCCCGCCCCTGCTCGGCTCGGTGCTGTTCATGCTGGGCCTGTACTGGCTGGCCGGGTTGTTCATGGCCGGCGACACCGCGCCGACGGCGTACCTGCCGTTGCTCAATCCGCTGGAGTTGCTGCTGATCCTCATCAGCCTGCTGTTCGCACGCTGGCTGGGTGACGGCGCGACCACGGCCGCCCTGCGGCAGGCCCGGCCGATGGTGCTGGGCGTTCTCGGCATGGCTGTACTCACCAGCGCCACATTGCGCGCCGTGCACCAGCTCGGCCACGTGCCGTGGAACGACGCCCTGTTCGATTCGAGCCTGGCGCAGATGTCGCTCACCGTGGTCTGGAGCGTGTTCGGCCTGCTGGCCTGGGTATGGGGTTCGCGGCGCGGCCAGCGGCTGGTCTGGCTGGCCGGCGCGGTGACCATGGGCGTGGTGCTGGCCAAGTTGCTGCTGATCGATCGCAGTCAACTGGGCAACCTGTTCGGGATTGCCTCGTTCATTGCCTATGGCCTGCTGTGCACGGTGATCGGCTATCTGGCACCGGCGCCGCCGCGCCGGCCGCCAACGTCCACCGGGGAGGCCGCCGATGCGTCTTGATGCCTGGTTGCCGAAGCGGCGTGCATGGTTGCTGTGCCTGCTGCTGCCGCTCGCGGCCGATGCCGGCACGCCAGCCGACTACGCCTATCGCTACACGCTCGACACCGCAGGCAGCAGTGCGGCCTGGCGGGTCGAGCTGACCCCGGCGGTGTACGCCGCATCCACGCCCGCAGCCAGCTTGCGCGACCTGGTGGTGGTCAATGCGCAGGGACAGGAGGTGCCGTTTGCGCCCCTGCCCGTCGCGCCACCGCGGTCGCATCCGTTCGCGCTGCGCACAGCCCTGCTGCCGCTGCCGTCCGGCAGTGCGGACAGCGGCGCCGGCGTGCGCGTGCAACGCAACAGCAACGGCGACATCGTGATCGAGCAGCCGGACATGCCATCGGTACCGACCCGGCCCGGCCAATGGCTGGTCGACGCCCGGCGCCAGGTGAGCCTGGATCGCATCGAGATCGACCCGGCCGCCCTGCCGGTCGACTCGCGCTTCCATCTCTCGGTACAGGCCAGCAACGACCTGCAGGCGTGGAGCGAGCGCAGCCAGGACACCGAAATCGTCAGCGTGAAACGCGGCGGGGACGCGGTGCAACAGCACACGATCGCGCTGCGCGGCGACGCTCCGGCGCGCTACTACCGGCTGAGCCTTCGCCAGCACGATGTCGCGCCATGGGACAGCGCACAGACCCCGCAGGTGGAACTTCGCGGCCGCTACGCCGACCCGCTCGCCGAACGCATGGCCGCGCGCCACTGGCTGACCCTGTCGGCTGCGCCGTCAGCGCCCGCCACCAGCGGCGGCGTCGCTTACGACTACGCCCTGCCCGCGGCCTTGCCGGTGGAGGCGGTACGGGTCGTGCTCGGCGGCGACAACACGGTGGCGCGATTCAGCCTGCTCGACCACGACGAGGGCAACGGGCGGGTGTTGGCCACGATCACCGCGGTGCGCATCGGCACCGGCGCGGATGAAGACCCGGCCACCGCATTCGCGACGACGCGCGTGCAGCATCTGCGCCTGCACACCGACACGCCGCTGTCCCAGCCGCCGTCGCTGCAGGTGGCATGGCGGCCGGATGTGTTCGTGTTCCTGGCCGAAGGCAGCGGCCCGTACAGCCTGCTGGTCGGCAGCCATGCCGCACGGCGCGGCGACTATCCACTGGAGGCCGCGCTGGAGCGCCTGCGTCCGCGCGACGCTGGCGCCGACTGGCAACCGCCGCTGGCCACGCTGGGCGCGGTCAGCGACGCCGGTGGCGAGGCGGCCCTGCTCGCGCCGCAACCACCGTTCGACTGGACCCGCCTGCTACTGTGGCTGGTCTTGATCGGCGGCGCGCTGGCCGTGGCCGGCATGGCCTGGAGCTTGCTGCGACAGTCACGGCGCGAGGACAACATGCGCTGATCGCCGACGCGCATCCGCGCGTCGCAGTCATCACGTCGGCGGAAGTCAGCCCGGCGCCAGCAGCGCGTCGAGGTCGCCTTCGTCGAAGCTGAGCTTCTCGCGACTGCCGCCGCCTTCGAGCACGGCGGCGGCCAGTTCGGCCTTGCGCTCCTTCAGCTGCTCGATGCGCTCCTCCACCGTGCCCGAGGTGATCAGGCGGAACACGAACACCGGCTTGTCCTGGCCGATGCGGTGCGCGCGGTCGGAAGCCTGCGCCTCGGCGGCGGGGTTCCACCACGGGTCGTAGTGGATCACGGTGTCGGCGGCGGTGAGGTTCAGGCCGACGCCGCCGGCCTTCAGCGAGAGCAGGAACAGCGGCACCTCGCCGCTCTGGAAGCGCTGCACCGGCTCGGCGCGGTCACGGGTGTCGCCGGTCAGGGTGACGTAGCGGATGCGCCGGCGGTCCAGTTCAGCGGCGATCAGTTTCAGCATGCCGGTGAACTGCGAGAACAACAGCACCTTGCGGCCCTCGTCGAGCAACGCCGGCAGCATGTCCATCAGCAGCTCGAACTTGGCCGATTCGCGCACGCCGCGCGCGGCTTCCAGTTTGACCAGGCGCGGGTCGCAGCAGACCTGGCGCAGCTTGAGCAGCGCGTCCAGCACCACGATGCCGGAATGCGCGATGCCCCGTTGGGCGATCACTTCGCGCAGCTCTTCGGCCAGTGACAGGCGCAAACCTTCATACAGTTCGCGCTGGCGCCCTTCCAGCACCACGCGACGGGTGATCTCGGTCTTCGGCGGCAGTTCCTTCGCCACCTGCGCCTTGCTCCGGCGCAGGATGAACGGGGCGATGCGCAGGTTCAACCGCTGCTGGCACTCCCCGTCGTGCTGCTTCTCGATCGGGATGCGGTAGAAGCGGCGGAACGCGCCCTCGTCGCCGAGCAGGCCGGGCACCGCCAAATCGACCTGCGACCACAGCTCGCCCAGGTGGTTTTCCAGCGGCGTGCCGGTCAGGCAGACGTAGCGCGGCGTGCGCAGGCTGAGCAGCGCACGGCGTGCCTGCGTGCGCGGGTTCTTCACCTGCTGCGCCTCGTCCAGCACGATCAACGCGAACGGCTGTTTGCGCAACGCGACCACGTCGCGCGGCAGCAACGCGTAGCTGGTCAGCACGATGTCCTGCCCGCCGAGCTGGGCGAATTCCTCGGCGCGCTGCGGCCCGTGCAGGGTCAGTACGTGCAGCATCGGCGCGAAACGCGCGATCTCCGACTGCCAGTTCGGGATCAGGCTGGTCGGCACCACGATCAGCGCCGGCTGGGTCAGCGCACCGCCCTGTTTCAGCGCCAGCAGATGGGTGATCAGCTGCAGCGTCTTGCCCAGACCCATGTCGTCGGCCAGCACGCCGCCGACGCCGGCTTCGGCCAGCGCATTCAGCCAGCGCAGGCCTTCGCGCTGGTACGGCCGCAGCTCGACGGTGAGCCCGTCGGGCACCGCGTCGCTGGCGCGTTCGGCCGCGTCCCTCAGGCGCGCGGCAAAGCCGAGCAGCGGCTCGGCCGCCTCCAGCGTGCCGTCGCCGGGCATCGCCGCGGCGAGTTCCTCCAGCCGGCCGGCCTGCACCCGCGGCAGGTGCAGCTTCTGGCGCGGCTTCTCCAGATACTCGGCCAGCGGCGCCAGCAGGCCGCGCAACTCCTTCAGGCGCACCGGCACGCGCCGGCGCGCATCGACCGGTGCATACCACACCGCGTCTTCCGGCTCGTTCGGCGCGGGGCTGAGATTCAACTGATGCTCGGCCAAGGCCTGCGCCACCGCAGGCAGCAGGTTGTGCCGCTGGCCGTCCAGCTCGATGCCGATTTCCAGGTCGAACGCGTGGTCGTCGGCGTCTTCCACCGCCTGGCCGTACCAGTGCACCGGACCTTCCAGCACCTCGAACGGAAAGCTCGGCGCGTACTCGACCTGGAAATTTTCCGCTTCGAGCTTCGGCCGCAGCGCCAGCCAGCGTGCCGGCGTGTTGACCTCCAGCGCGCCGGCATAGCCGGTGCCGGGAAACAGCCAGGCGTCGTCGGGCAGGGTTTCCGCCACGTCCCAGGGCAGGCCTTCGGTATCCACGCCCGGGGTGAGCCCGGCGCGCTCGAGTTGTTCCATCGCGCTGAGCTCCTCGGCGCGGCGGCGGGTGATCTCGACCAGCTGGCCGTTGCGCACGCGCCGCACCAGTGGCTCGCCGCCGCGGGCGGGCAGGCGCTCGCCGGCGTAGTCGAACGCCAGCCGCGCATAGCCCAGCGGCGGCGTACCGGCAGCCAGGCGCACGTGCCGGGTCAGTGCGTGCAGGGTCAGCACCGGTTTGGGCGCCAGCACCGAGCGACGCACTTCATCGAACACCAGCGGCAACGGCACCCGCGTGGCCAGCCGACTGCCGGCCAGGCGATTGCGCAGGCGGCGACCATGTTCGTGCTTCAGCGGCGGCAGCTCCAGCCAGCGGGTTTCCTCCACTGCCGCGTCGAAGCGGCCCACCGTGGCGCGCTCGGCATCGAGGCACCACAGCCCGTCGATGCGCAACAGGCGCTGGCTGTGCGGCAATACCGGCAGCAGGCGCTGGCTGCCGTCCGGCTCCATCTGCCAGTGCCAGTTGAGCGGGTGCGACTTGCCGCGCGACAGCCGCAACCCGGCCAGGCCGCCGAGGAAGCACGGCGCGGTATCCAGGATCTCGGCCAGCAAGGTATCGCCGACGTGGCCACCAAGTCGCGCATAGCTGCGGCCCTTGCGCACGCTTTGCGGCAATCCCAGCATGGTCGCGGCCAGGCGCTGTTCGTGCGGCGGCAGCGGCGACTGCGCCAGATGCCGGCTGTCCAGCGGCACCGGCCGCGCGTAGCGGCCATGTTCGGTCACTGCCAGCAACACCGGCGCGACATCCAGCCGGGCGAACGCGGCGCCTTCTTCCGGCATCACTTCCAGGAAGAAACCGAGCACGCCGTGCTCGTCGACTACCGCCGGCTTCGGCGCAGCGAGCAGCCGCCGCCATGCCTGCGGCAGGGCTTCATCCTCGCCGGAAGGCGTGGCGGCGTGCTGTTTCCCGTCCGGTTGCTGCATGCGCATGCGGTCCGTGCCGACGACCAAAATATTGAGCTTAGCAGCGCAAGGGCAGGATGCGACTGTCGCAAGCGCACCGCGGCCGCCGCGACCCGGTGCGCGGTAAATGGTTCAGGCGATGCCGAACAGGCCTTGCGGATATTCCGGCTTCTGCTCGCGCGCCATCAACGCCTTGAGCCCGTCCACCGGAGTGACCTCGCCGTGCAGCACGGCGCGCACGCCGGCGCTGATCGGCAGGTCCAGGCCGTGCTTGTCGGCCAACCGTGCCACCTCGTCGGCGGTGAGGATGCTTTCCACCACCTGGCCGATCCGGCGCACTGCTTCGTCGATCGCCACGCCCTGGCCCAGCGCCAGGCCAAGCCGGCGATTGCGCGAGAGGTCGCCGGTGCAGGTCAGCACCAGGTCGCCGAGGCCGGACAGGCCGATCAGCGTTTCCGGTCGCGCGCCCAGCGCCACGCCGAGGCGCAACATCTCGTTCATGCCGCGGGTGATCAGGCCGGCGCGGGCATTCAGGCCCAGTTGCATGCCGTCGGCGATGCCGGTGGCCACCGCCAGCACGTTCTTCATCGCGCCACCGAGCTCGGCGCCGAGCACGTCGCCGCCGGAGTACGCGCGCAGGTTTGGCGCATGCAGCAAGGTGGCCAACTGCTGCGCGAACGACGCGTCGTCCGAGTGCACGGTGACCGCGCTGGGCAGGCCGGCGGCGACTTCCCTGGCAAACGACGGCCCGGTGATCACCGCCGCTGCGCGACCTGGCAGTCGCGTGGCCACCAGTTCGTGCAGGAAGCGGCCGGTGCCCGGCTCGAAGCCCTTGGTCGCCCACGCGATCGCGGTGCCCGGGTCGAGCAGCGGCGCGATCTCGTCGAGCATGGAGGCGAAGGCATGACTGGGCACCACGATCAGCACGATGCCGGCGCCGCGCACGGCGCGGGCCAGTTCGCTTTCGTAGGCCAGCTCCGCCGGCAGTTCGATGTCGGGCAGGTAGCGCCGGTTGCAGCGGCTCGCCGCGATCGCCGCCAGCGCCGCGCGGTCGCGCCCCCACAGCGTGGTCGGCACGCCGTTGCGTGCGGTCAATGCCGCCAGCGCCGTACCCCAGGAGCCGGCCCCAAGGACGGTCAGCTTCGGGTTTTCAGCCATGGACACGGCTCAGCTGTTGAGCGTGGCCGGGGCGTCGTCGCCACCCATCATGCGGCGCTGCTGCTCGGCGAACAGCGCGTCGAAGTTGATCGGCTGCAACAGGAACGGCGGGAAACCGCCTTCCAGCACCAGCGAGGAGATCACCTGGCGGGCATACGGGAACAGCAGGTTCGGGCAGTAGCTGCCGATGATCCCGGCGTGGTCCATCTCGTTGAAGCCGGCGATGCCGAACAGACCGGCCTGCTCCACCTCGGCGAGGTAGGCGGTGCGCTGGCCGACGGTGCAGGTCAGGGTGAGGCTGAGCACCACTTCGTACAGGTTGTTGCCCAGGTCGGTAGCCTTCTGACCCAGGTTCAGCTGCACCTGCGGCTGGTCCTTCTCGTCGAGCTCCTGGAAGATCTGCGGCGCGTTCGGCGCCTCGAAGGACACGTCCTTCACGTAGATCTTCTGCATCACCAGCTGCGGCTGACTGGCCTGGCCGTTGGCCTGGTCGTTGGTGATCTCTTGTGCCATCGGGGGTTCCTCGGGTCCGGGTCGTGTGTATAAAAGAGGTCGATTGTTCCATACATCCCCGCTGCGCGCACGCCGGAATGTGCCGGCGCAACCATGGAAGATTGCGCACAGCCTTGTTTTTCTGCGAGAATACGCGGCTCGCCTCTGTCGACCCGGTGCTTCCGGGCGGTCCGCCACGCGGTACGGACCTCACGATCACGCGTTGCGACAACTCCAGCATCGCGTGGCGCATGGCGCCGCTGGGCCGATCTCACCCTGGCCAACGGGTGTCAACCAAGAATTACGGAGCAAGTCATGGCCCGTGTATGTCAAGTCACCGGTAAAGGTGTGCAGAGCGGCAACAACGTCTCGCACGCCAACAACCGCACCCGTCGCCGCTGGTTGCCGAACCTGCATGAGCGTCGTTTCTGGGTGCCCAGCGAGAACCGCTGGATCAAGCTGCGCGTTTCCAACAACGCCCTGCGCACGATCGACAAGAATGGCATCGAGGCCGTGATTGCCGAGATGCGTGCCCGCGGCGAAAAGGTCTGAGGATTGAGCCATGGCTAACAAATCGCAAGACAAGATCCGCATGATCTCCTCGGCCGGCACCGGCCACTTCTACACCACGCAGAAGAACAAGAAGAACACGCCGGAAAAGTTCGAGTTCAAGAAGTACGATCCGGTCGTGCGCAAGCACGTGATCTACAAGGAAGGCAAGATCAAGTGACCAAATGGCCCACGCGCGCAACGCGTGGGCCATTTGGCCATCCCTGCGAAGGCAGGAATCCGGTGAAGCCCTCAAAACCCGCCCTTGTGGCGGGTTTTTCCTTTGCCGGAACGCCATCCCGGACGGCGCGCAGCGACGATCCGGGACCCAGCGCCCCGCCCTCCCCTGCGCTCCGCGAAAACCCGCCTCGTGGCGGGTTTCTTTTCACCCGCCTGCCGGAGGGACGCCTCGCGCCACCACCGGACGACCGGCCCGGCAACGGAATCCCGCGCCGACCGGCCACTCCCCGCCGAAATCCAGCCCCCTAAAAACAAAACCCGCCGAAAGGCGGGTCTTGCTGCAACTTGTGCCACGACGCTCAGGCCGCGGCGACGCTGTAGCCCTTGAGCCGTTGCGCGAATTCCTGCAGGGCACGGATGCCGCTTTCCTCGGCTTCGTGGATCCACTGCTGCAGGCCTTTCAGTGCCTGCTCAGCCCCACGCTGCTCCATCAACGCCGCCAGGCGGGTACGGAAGTCGCATACGGTCTTCAGGGTCGGACGCTTGGCCAGCACGGCCTGCATGCGATCACGGCCTTCGCTGTCCAGCCAGCGACCGCCGTCGGCCAGCGCACGGCGCATGCGGCGCGGCACCGCCTTCAGGTTGTCGCCGGCATGCGCCGCTTCGTCGCGCAGGGTCGGCACGATCACGCTGCGGTAGTAGTCGGTCATCGCCTGGAAGCGGTGGGTGAGCACGGCTTTCAGCGTCTCGGCGTCAGGCAGGCGCACGTTCGGACGCACGTCCAGCGTGGGCGCCACGCGCAGCACCTTGGCCAGGCCCACCTTCTGCAGCGCGCAGATCACCACCCAGCCGATGTCGAACTCCCACTTGCGCAGCGCGAACTTGGCCGAGCTGGGGAAGGCGTGGTGGTTGTTGTGCAGTTCCTCGCCGCCGATCCAGAACCCCCACGGGATCAGGTTGGTCGCGGTGTCGGCGCTCTCGAAGTTGCGGTAGCCCCACCAGTGACCGATGCCGTTGACGAAGCCGGCGGCCCAGAACGGGATCCAGATCATCTGCACCGCCCACAGCGCGGCGCCGATCACGCCGAACAGCGCCAGGCTGATGACCAGCATCAACGTCGGCCCCCAGTACGGGTGGCCGGTGTAGAGCTTGCGTTCGAGCCAGTCGTCCGGGGTGCCGCGGCCGTACTTCTCCAGGTCTTCCTTCACCTCGCTGGCGTCGCGGTAGAGCGACACACCGTCCCAGAACACTTTCTTGATGCCGTAGATCTGCGGACTGTGCGGGTCCTCCGCGGTCTCCACCTTGGCGTGGTGCTTGCGGTGCACCGCCACCCACTCCTTGGTGACCATGCCGGTGGTGAGCCAGCCCCAGAAGCGGAAGAAATGCTGCACGATCGGGTGCAGGTCGACGCCCCGGTGCGTCTGGCAGCGGTGGTAGTAGATCGTCACCGTGAAGATGGTGAGCTGGGTGACCACCAGCATGTAGACGACGATCTGGCCCCAGCTTGCGCCGGTGAGACCGTCATTCAGGAAATTGAGTACAGCGTCGAGCATGGAAGGCACCGGGTGAGGGATGAGGCAGTGTAGATCGAGGGTTTCCATACCCGCCAGCACGGCGGAACACGAATGATAGCAGCCGGTCAAGAGCCGGGCGCTAAGGTGACGTTATCCACGCCCGCAGCCCGCGCCTGTTGCCTGACGATGGGGGCGCCGTGACAATCACGCAATGACCTCGCCTCTCGCCGATTCATCCCGTACCGTACTGCATCTGCACCGCCTTGGCCGCCGCCGCGCCGGCCGCGCCGCCGTGCAGGATCTCAGCCTGGACCTGCAAGCCGGCCAGGTGATGGGCTTGCTGGGCGTGAACGGCGCCGGCAAGTCCACCACCTTGTCGATGATCGCCGGCGCGCTGCGACCCGACAGCGGCGACATCAGGCTGAACGGCGAGGATTTCCTGGAACATCCGGAACTGGCCCGCACGCAGATCGGCTGGCTGCCGGAACGCGCGCCGGTCTGGGCCGAACTCACCGTCGACGAACATCTCGACGCGCACGGCCGCCTGCGAGGTCTGAGCGGCGCCGCGCTGCGCGAGGCGCGCACCGCCATCATCGAACGGCTGGAACTGCAGCCGCTGGCCCGGCGCCTGGCCGGCGTGCTGTCGCAGGGTCAGCGCCAGCGGCTCGGCCTGGCCTGCGCGCTGCTGCACCGCCCCGCCCTGCTGGTGCTGGACGAACCGGCCAACGCGCTCGACCCGGTGCAAGTCGCCGCGCTGCGCACGCTGATCCGCGAGCAGGCCGCCAGCAGTACCGCGGTGATCCTGTCCACGCATCTGCTCGCCGAGGTCACCGCAGTCTGCGATCGCGTGGCGATCCTGCACGAAGGCACGCTGCGTCACGACGGCGCGGTGCACGCCGACGACCATGCCGCGCTGGAGAAAACCTTTTTCGGGATCGCCATGAACGGCAGCACCGAATCGGCGCGCGCCGCATGAGCCACGCTTTCATGCACACCGCCGCCGTGACCCAGCTGGAGTGGCGCCGCCTGCTGGTGCGCCCGCTGGCCTGGGTGCTGGCGGCGCTGACCCTGGCCTGGCTGGCGTGGAACTTCACCCTGCTGCTGGGCAGCTTCCTGGCCGGGCAGGTGCAGCGCGCCGCACTGCCGGACGGCCCCGGCTTCATCGACCTGGTCGGCGTGCCGCTGCTGGCCCAGCTGGCCCAGCTGGCGTTCCTGGTGGTGCCGCTGCTCACCATGTCGACGCTTGCCGGCGAACGCCGCAACGGCACCCTGCCGCTGCTGTTCGCTGCCGGGGTGCCGGCCTGGCGCATCGTGCTGGGCAAGTACCTGGCCGTGCTGGGCTGGCTGCTGCTGTGGCTGGCACTGACCCTGGCGATGCCGCTGGCGCTGATGCACGCCACCCACTTCGACTGGGGCAAGCTGGCCGCCGCCACGCTGGGCCTGGCGCTGATGCTGGCCGCACTGGCCGCGGTGGGCGTGGCCTGCTCCGCGTTCGCCTCGCACCCGGCGTTGGCTGCCGCCGCCGCGCTGGTGATCGCGCTGGCGTTGTGGAGCGTGAACCTGGGCGCGCAGATGGCCGGCGCCAACGGCGGCGTCATCAACTGGCTGGCGATGAGCACGCACCTGCAGCCATTGCTGCGCGGACTGGTCTCCAGCGCCGACATCGTCTGGTTCGCCCTGCTGGCCGTGCTGGCGCTGGCGCTGGCCACGCGCCGGCTGGCCGCCGACAAGGAACGCAACTGATGGGCGCGCTGTTCAGACGTCTGGACGGCTGGCTGTTCGCGCTGCTGCTGGTGCTGGCGGCCGCGGCGGTCGGCTATCTCAGCACGCGCTACGCGCACCAGGCCGACTGGACCGCGAATGGCCGCACCAGCTTGTCGGCGGAAAGTCGCGCGGTGCTGGCCCGCTTCGACGGTCCGGTGGGCATCGTCAGCTACGCGAATCCGCAGGGCAATCTGCGCCAGACCGTGGCCGGTTTCCTCGAGCGCTACCAGGCGGTGAAGCGCGACCTCACGCTGCGCTTCGTCGATCCGCAACTGGACCCGGCGAAGATGCGCGAGCTGGGCATCACCGTCGACGGCGCGCTGATCCTGCACTACAAGGATCGCGAACAACGGCTGGACGAGTTGTCCGAGCGCAGCCTCACCAATGCGCTGGAACGGCTGCTGCGCGGCAGCGACCGCATCGTGGCCTTCGTCACCGGCGACGGCGAACGCCGCGCCGACGGCCAGGCGAACGCCGACCTCGGCACCTTCATGGCGCAGCTGGAGGCGCGCGGCATGCGCGCGGTGCCGCTGAACTTCGCGCAGGTGACGGCAGTGCCCGAGCACACCGACCTGGTGGTGCTGGCCAGCCCCAGCCTGGCGCTGCCACCGGGTGCGGTGCAGGCGCTGGTCGGCTATGTGCAGAACGGCGGCAACCTGCTGTGGCTGAACGAGCCGGCGAACGACGACCTCGGCCTCAAGCCGCTGGCCGACGCTCTCGGCGTGCGCGTGCTGCCCGGCGTGCTGGTCGACGGTTCCGGCACCGCGCTGGGCCTGCACGACCCACGCCTGATCGCGCTGGGCGACTACCCGCCGCAGGCGATCACCCGCGGCTTCACCCTGACCACGCTGTTCCCGCAAGCCTCCGCGCTGGCCAAGGTGACGCAAGGCGACTGGGCAGTCGCGCCGTTCCTGCGCTCCGCTGCGCAGAGCTGGACCGAGTTCCAGCCGATCGACAACAGCAAGCCCTCGGACATCCGCTTCGACGCCGACGCCGGCGAGCTGAAGGGACCGCTGGACTTCGGCTTCGCGCTGAGCCGGCTGTCGCCCAGTCCGGACAAGAGCGAGCAGCGCGCGGTGGTGATCGGCGACGGCGACTTCCTGTCCAACAGCTTCCTCGGCAATGGCGGCAACCGCGCGCTGGGCGAACGCGTGTTCGACTGGCTGCTCGGTGACGACAAGCTGGTCGAGCTGCCGCCGCGCGGCGCGCCGGACCGGCTGCTGCAGATTTCGCAAACCGAACTGAACGCGCTGAGCTTCGGCTTCCTGGTCGCACTGCCGGTGCTGCTGTTGCTGATCGGTGGCCTGATCGTATGGCGCCGGCGGCGGCGCTGAACAATGAAGCGCGCCGCCCGCCAGCGCCTGTTCCTGCTGCTCGCCGTGCTGGCCCTGCTGCTGCTCGCCGGTTGGCAACGGCAGCATGACGCGCGCAACGAAACCGGCAACCTCACCGCACTCGACCCGGCCGCCATCACGCACGTCGTGCTCAGCCTGCCCGGTGCGCCGACCCAGCACTACGAAAAGCGTGACGGCCACTGGTGGCGCACCGATGGCACGCCGGCGCGCGCCATCGACGCCCGCCTCAACGACCTCGCCGATACCGCTGCGGCGCACGTGCTCAGCTGGCGTCCGGCCAGCGACTTCGAGCCGGCGAAGATCGGGCTGGCACCGCCGCGGGCGGTACTGGCCTTGGATGGACAGGTGCTGGAGTTCGGCGAAAGCTCGGTCACCGGGCCGCAGCACTACGTGCGCGTGGGTCAACGCATCGCGCTGGTAGCGTCGCGCTACGTGCCACGCTCGCCGGCGACGGCGACCACCGAGCTGCACTGAGCGGCGGGACAACAACTTGCCTGAACTGCCCGAAGTCGAAACCACCCGCCGCGGCATCGCGCCGTACCTGGTCGGCCGCCGCGTCACCGGCGTGATCCTGCGCCGGGCCGACCTGCGCTGGCCGATCCCGCCGGAGATCAGCGAACTGCTGCCCGGCCAGCGCATCGACGCGGTGGAGCGTCGTGCGAAGTACTTGCTGCTGCGCACCGGGATCGGCAGCGCACTGCTGCACCTGGGCATGTCCGGCGTGCTGCGCGTGCTGCCGCCGGACGCACCGGTGGGCAAGCACGACCATGTCGACATCGCGCTGGAACGCACGCTGGCGCAGGCGCCGCGCATCCTGCGCTTCACCGACCCGCGTCGCTTCGGCTGCCTGCTGTGGCAGCCGCCGGGCGAGACGCACGAGCTGCTGGCGAAGCTGGGCCCGGAACCGCTGACCGACGCGTTCGACGGCGACTTGCTGTGGCATCGCTCGCGCGGCCGCACGGCGGCGGTGAAGCTGTTCCTGATGGACAGCGCGGTCGTCGTCGGCGTGGGCAACATCTACGCCAGCGAGGCGCTGTTCCGCGCCGGCATCGACCCGCGCCGCGTCGCCGGCAGCGTCTCGCGGGCACGCTACGCGCGGCTCGCCGCCGAGGTGAAACGCCTGCTGGCCTGGGCGATCGAACGCGGCGGCACCACCTTGCGCGACTTCCTCAACCCCGACGGCGCGCCCGGCTACTTCTTCCGCGAACTGATGGTCTACGGCCGCACGGGCGAACCGTGCCACGTCTGCGGCACGCCGATCCGGCAGGTGGTGCTGGGGCAGCGCTCCACGTTCTGGTGTCCGCGCTGCCAGCGCTGAGCCAGAAGGCGCACGTCACTCCGGCCAGCGGAACTCGACGTGGGTGTTGTTGAACTCGGGGTCGTCGAGGCTGCCGCCCGGCTGCGCCACCAGGTCGCCGGGCAGGCCGTCGATCTCGAGCTGCTGGCCGGCGCTGAAGTGCGCGCCCAGCGACAGCAGTTCCACCAGCTTCTCGCACAGCACGCCGGCGCGGTCGAGGTCGCGCTCGGGCACGTGGCGCAGGCTGAGGTCGGGGCGGCCGAACTTGCGCATGCCGCGGGTGTGTACCCAGGAGCGGTCGCCACCCTCGTCGCTGCGCAGGATCAGCACGTGGTGGCGCGGCGGCGCACCGTCCTTGACCAGGTAGTGGCGACGCCAGTGCGCGGCGTCGAACAGGGTGAGGATCTGCGGATCGAGGATCGCGCTGCCGCCCACGTCGAGCATGCCGGCCAGCACGCCGAGCGTGTCGCGCAGGTAGTCGAGGCTGGCGGCGTCCTTGAGCACGCCGCGCACCACCAGCACCTCGGGCGCGATGCGCGCCTGTTCGTACGCCTCGGGCGTGTCCTCCTTGATCAATCGGCCCAGCGCGCCATTCAGCGGATAGCCTTCCCATTGGCGCAGCACGGCGTTCTGGAAGCGCTGGATTTCCACGCCCGCGGGCAGGCCTGGGCTGCCGTAGCGCGGCGACGGAATGCGCAGCTCCGGCTCGAACTTGCCGAACACGTAGAACTGCAGCACGACCTCGTCTTCGCCGGGCTGCCAGTACGGCCGCGGCCAGCTGGGGGTGGGGGTGGCGTCGCTCATGCGGATTCCCTGGGTGGATTCACTCACGCTCGCCCAGCGGCAACACGGTCTGCTGCAGCTCGATGCGGCCGCGGCCCTCGGTGATCTTCTTGAACTCGGCGCGGCTCACCGAGACATAGCGGTCGTTGCCGCCGATCTCAACCTGCGGGCCGTCGGTGACGGCGCGGCCGTGTTCGTCCACGCGCACCACCATGGTCGCCTTGCTGCCGGTATGGCAGATCGTCTTGATCTCCTCCAGCTCGTCGGCCCAGGCCAGCAGATAGCGGCTGCCCTCGAACAGCTCGCCGCGAAAGTCGGTGCGCAGACCGTAGGCCAGCACCGGAATGCCCAGCCGGTCGACCACGTCGCTGAGCTGCCACACCTGCGCCTTGGTGAGGAACTGCGCCTCGTCCACGAACACGCAGTGCAGGCGCCCGCGCGAGGCGACGTCGGCCTCCACCAGGGCGCGCAAGTCCTCGTCGCCGACGAAGCGCCGCGCGTGCGCCTTCAGCCCGATGCGCGAGGCCACCACGCCGTCGCCGGCGCGATCATCCAGCGCCGGGGTGAGCAGCAGCGTGCGCATGCCGCGCTCGTGGTAGTTGTACGCGCTCTGCAGCAGCGTGGTGGTCTTGCCGGCGTTCATCGCCGAGTAATAGAAGTAGAGCTTGGCCATGGGCATGCACGGGATGTCGGATCGCGCATGGTAGCGCGCCGGGCGGCAGCCGGCCGCTCTGCTACCATCGGCCGCCGCCTCACGCTTCGCTTCGCACCATGCTCAATCCGCAACAACTGGCCGCCGTCGAACACTGCGACAGCCCACTGCTGGTGCTCGCCGGCGCCGGTTCCGGCAAGACCAGCGTGATCACCCAGAAGATCGCGTACCTGATCCAGCGCCGCAAGCTGGCGCCGTCGAAGATCGCCGCGATCACCTTCACCAACAAGGCCGCGCGCGAAATGCGCGAACGCGTGGCGAAGCTGGTCAGCAGCGAGGATGCCGCCGCGCTCACGGTGAGCACGTTCCACGCGCTGGGGCTGAAATTCCTGCAGATCGAACACGCCCGTGCCGGCCTGCGCCGCGGTTTTTCGGTGCTGGATGCGGACGACAGCGCGGGCATCGTCAAGGAACTGGCGCCGACCGGCGCCAAGCCCGACGTGCTGTTCGGCATCCGCAACCTCTTGAGT
>Ga0070696_100000899_pt1 | contig 19294 bp, 20 predicted proteins | sample KBSK1253metaG_FD_65474 | JGI IMG/M metagenome (GOLD analysis project Ga0070696, IMG submission 65474) | Corn, switchgrass and miscanthus rhizosphere microbial communities from Kellogg Biological Station, Michigan, USA - KBS K1-25-3 metaG | ecosystem: Host-associated > Plants > Roots >... | reverse complement strand
ATGGTCGGCGCAACAATCGGTTCGCCGCCGTAGGATGCCAACAGTCGGGCAAATTCTCCAGCCTGCTCCCGCGCGCGGGTGAGCACGATGCGCTTCCCGAACAGCGGTCGCTTCTCGAACCAGTTCAACTGGTCCCGCAGCCTCACGACCTCTCCGACCACGATGACGGTCGGTGGTTCCAGTCCGGCTTCCGCCGTCTTGGCGACGATGTCTCGCAAAGTGCCAATGATCGTGCGCTGCTCTGTCTTCGTTCCCCACCGTACGGCTGCGACAGGCGTCTCGGGCGACCTTCCGTCTTCGAGCAAACGCGCGACGATCATGGGCAGGGTTTTCATGCCCATCATGAAGACCAGCGTCCCCGACGTGGCTGCCAGCTTCGGCCAATCAATGACAGTCGTGCCCTTGGAGGGATCCTCATGGCCGGTGACCACGGTCATTGTGGAGGCCAGGGTACGATGCGTTACAGGAATGCCCGCGTAGGCTGGGACGGCGACAGCGGCCGTCACGCCCGGCACGACTTCGAACGGCACTCCAGCCGCCGCAACGGCTTCGGCTTCTTCTCCGCCTCGCCCGAAGACGAAGGGATCTCCGCCCTTCAGTCGCACCACGACTTGCCCCGCCTGTGCACGCTCGATCAACAACTGATTGATTTCCGTCTGGTCTTGGTACCGGCCGCGCCCCCGTCGTCCCACATAAATCCGCTCCGCGTGCGCGGGCGCATGGTCCAGCAGCACCGGATTTGCGAGGTAATCGTACAGGACGACATCGGCCTGCTCAAGGCATTCCTTGCCCTTGACCGTCAACAGCCCTGGGTCTCCGGGACCTGCACCCACCAGATACACGATGCCACGACGTGTACGTGTCATGGAACCTTTCCATAAATTGCCTGCAGTATGCGATCGCCTCCCCGCGCAAGCAACCGCTCCGCAAGCTGGATGCCCATCGAGCCCGGATCATCAGCGGTGCCCGTGACTCGATCGCGGATGACTTCTTTACCGTCGACGCTGGCCACCAACCCCTCAAGCACGACCTCGGCGCCGGCGATGGTGGCGTGGGCTGCAATCGGGACCTGGCAGCCTCCCTGCAATCGGCGCAGCAGGGCGCGTTCGGCCATCACCGTGGTGCGCGTAGGCGCGTGTTCGAGTCTGCTCAACACGTCGCGCACGAAGATATCATCGCGTCTGCCCTCGATCCCCAATGCGCCCTGACCAATCGCCGGCAGACTGATTTCCGGTGCGAGGTACTCGGTAATTTCCCGTTCCCATCCCAAGCGGCGCAACCCCGCAGCGGCCAGCACGATCGCATCGAACTGTCCCTCGCGCAATTTCCTCAATCGGGTATCCAGGTTGCCCCGCAGCATGCTGATCGAAAGATCCGGCCTGGCCTGAAGCAACTGGGCCTGACGCCTGAGACTGCTCGTCCCGACCCTCGCCCTCGATGGCAAGTCCTTGAATCGTTTGCCATCGCGACTAATCAGGGCGTCGCGCGCGTCCTCGCGGAACGGGATGCAGAGCAGATCCAATCCAGCGGGCAATTCGGTCGGGACATCCTTCATGCTATGGACGGCGAGATCAATTTCGCCTGAGAGCAAAGCTTCTTCGATTTCCTTGACGAACAATCCCTTGCCCCCGATCTTGGCCAGAGGCACGTCGAGGATTCTGTCGCCGGAGGTTTGGATCCGACGCAACGTGACGGTCACGTGGGGAACCAGTTCCTGGATTCTGGCTTGTACCCACTCGCTCTGATGAACCGCCAACTTGCTGCCGCGCGTTCCCAGGACCAACGTCGAACGCTTTTGCATCACGCCGGTCATGTCAACGGTTCGCGTCCGGCTCAGGAGGATAGACCAGCGGAGCATGACGGGCTCCGGGAAGTTTCTCGTCCGCCGACACGGAGGGCGCAAGACTCGTCGCGGCCGACGGCGGACTGCTCGACGCCGGTTGCATGATCAACGTGCGATAAGAGGACGACACCAGGAGGTAACTGATCAGGCCCAATACCGAGAGCAGATAGACCAACACATCCCATCGAAATCCGCCCTCCACCCGGTAGTCGTAGCCACAGGAGGGGCAATCAGGCAGCGGATCATGTCCCAAATAGGCTTTCCGGCATTTGGGACACGTGAAGAGCTTCGGGCCTTTCCCTACCAACCCCATGACCTCTCCATCGGATTACCCGGGCTTGTTGGCGTTCGTTCGGGTCGTCGGCGCTTCGATCTCCAGATCTTCGGAACTCGACACTTCAGCGAGATTGAAAAAGCGCCTGGCCGCTTCCACAAACGCCGCCGCGTCCGCCGAAGCCACCTCCGACTTGAGCGTGATCATCGTATTATGGATCAGCTTATTCACAATGGATGACGCCATGGCTTCGATCAAGTCGCGCTCTTGGGGTGCCAGGCGCGTGAGACGTCCGAGCGCCTTTTCCAACTCAGCCCGCTTGATATCCTCGACACGGCTTTTCAGCGCTACGATGGTGGGCGTGACCTCCAACGACTTCAGCCATTGGCGGACGGCGCCGACTTCCTCGACGACCATATGCTCGGCCTGCTCGGCCTCTTGCAGGCGCCCTCCGCGATTTTGCTCGACTCGAAACTTGAGGTCGTCAATATCGAAGAGGAACGCATTGTCGACGTGGCGGACCGCGGGATCAATGTTGCGCGGCACCGAGATATCGATCAGAAACATGGGCCGGTTCATGCGCTGCTTCACCGCCCGCTGCACGTCGTCGCTGCCCACGAGATAATGCGCAGCCCCCGTCGACACCAGCACGATGTCGGCCGCCGCCATTTCTTCACGAAACTGCTCAAAGGGAACGGCCGTCCCGCTGAACCGATCGGCCAGTGCAACTGCATGCTGAGGCGTCCTCGTGGTGACGCGCACGTGCCGCACACCGCTCGCAATAAAATGACGCGCGGCCAGCTTGGCCATTTCGCCGGCGCCCACAAGCAACACGGTCTTGTCCCGGAGATCGGAAAAGATTTTCTTCGCCAGCTCGACGGCGGCGTAGCTGACGGAAACGGCGGTTTCGGCAATCCTCGTATCGGTTCTCACCCGCTTCGCGACCGTGATCGCCTTCTTGACGACTTTATTGAGGATCAGGCCGGTCGTCTTATGCGTCAGCGCCATCTCAAAAGCGTCTTTGACCTGTCCAAGGATCTGGGATTCGCCGACCACCATCGAGTCGAGGCTGCACGCCACGCGAAACAGGTGGGCGACGGCGCGGTCACCGGTTTGCCAATACAAATGAGGGGTCAACTGCTCCGACGACACGGACAAGTGGGCGTCAGCAAGAAATTCCTGAATGCGACTATACCCGGCCTCGAGTTCCTCCACGACCGCATAGACTTCGACCCGGTTGCAGGTCGACAACAGCATGCCTTCTTTAATCCCTGAGTATCCACAGAGCCTGTTGAGCGCCTCTCCGAGACGGCTCTCGGGAACAGCCAGCTTTTCCCGGATCTCGACAGGAGCGGTTTTATGGCTGAGTCCGACGACGACGATATGCATATCAGGACACCGACCCGAAACTCTTGATGGCGACGCCTATTAATGTCAGGACCACGCCGGCAAACCCGATGATGGTCAAATAGGCCGCACGTTTGGCTCGCCAACCGACCGTCAGTCGCCCGACCAGGACGACGAAGTAGAAGAGCCAGGTGACCAACGCCCACGTTTGTTCCGGGTTCCAATTCACGTAGGAGCCTCGAGCAAATTCCGCGGAGATCGCCCCGGTGATGATTCCCAGCGTGAGAAGAGGGAACCCCAAGACGATCGATTGTTGATTCAAATCGTCGAGAAAATCCAAGGCGGGCAATTTGGAGTAGAGCACGTTGAATCGCTTTGACTTGAGAAGTCCATCCTGAATCAGATACATGACACCCGCGACGAAGGCGACGGCAAAGCCGACGGTGCCGAGCATACTCAACGTGACGTGGACCCAGAGCGTCCGAAACACCGGCTGAAGGGTCGGCACCGTGTCGGGCAGCGCTGCGGCCGACACCAAGGAGACCAGCGCCAGCGGGACAATGAACGATCCCAGCACGTGTAGGCGGTGACGGAACTCCACGGCAAGAAAGACCAAGATGAGCATCCAGGAGAAAAACGATAAGGCTTCATGAATGCTCGGACTCGAAGCTCCGGGCCCTGTAAGCATCCGGGTGACCAGTGCGACCGTGTGCGTGGCAAAGCCGACCGCCGTAATGGTGAGAGAAAAGGTGGACAGGGCATCCGCCCGGCGCACCAGCAATGCGAGGAAGGACACCGTGGCGGCAAAATACAACGCCATAGTGACCATGAAAAACACGGCGGCCATGAGGTCTATCCCCTGAACTTTTCAGGACAATTGGCCTGGGTAAGTGCGTAGAATTATATCGATGGGACATCAAAAGAGTCAACAAACCTCTCGCAACGCATCCAGTTCCGAGCACACTCGCCGTCCCACCGGCACGCTCTTCGTCGTCGGGACACCCATCGGATGCCCGGACGATTTGACCCTCCGCGCACGAACGATCCTCACTCGAGTCTCGATTGTGGCTGCAGAAACGCCCCTCGTCACTCGCACACTGTTGGACTGTCACGGGATCGGGGCAACCGTCACGGGATACGGCCAAGGCGACGAAGAAAAAATTGCCATCCTTCTCGACCGGCTCGCTGCAGGCCACGACATCGCCCTCGTGTCGGACAGCGGTATGCCGGTCATCTATGATCCAGGCCGACGGTTAGTTGCTGCCGCCCGGGCCGCAGGCTATCAGGTGACGGTGATTCCCGGACCGTCGGCGTTGACCGCAGCCGCGGCGATTTCAGGCGAGAGCGCCGACCGGCTGTTGTTCCTTGGCCGATTGCCTCAGTCCGCTCAGCGGCTTGACCGGCTGTTCAGGGAACTTCGTCGCGAAATCGGAACCACCGTGATGTTTGCGCCGACCTCTGCGGTTCCGCGTATTCTCGAGCGTATGCGCCGAATCCTGCCTGACCGGAAGCTCACGCTCGCCCTCGACATGACAAAAGATGATGAACGCGTGCATCAAGGAGACGCTCGCGCCCTCCTCCAACAGGTCCGTTCCTTTTCCAAGGACTCGGAAGTCACGCTGGTGCTGTCGGGTGCACGGAAGGGATGGAAGTGAATTACTGTCGCCGAATCATGACACGGTAGGATGCGTCGAGTCGCTCTTGGGAGAGCACTTCATGTCCCTCATTGCTGACGCTCATCGGGACATTGCGGATGGGATCGCCGGCGTCGAGAATGACGGAGAGGATCTGCCCTTGTTCCATGGTCTCAAGCTTTAGTTTCGTCTTGACGAAGTTGTACGGGCAGATGACCCCCCGCAAATCCAATTCGGCGTCCGGTGGCACCGCTTGTTCCTGTTTGCTCATCTACGCTCCAATCGCATTCACCGAAATCGTATCAAGGGGTTGGTGTCGCTTCAACGTCCTGTACGTGCCGCCGATATCAATAAAAAGGGGCAGCCTTACGGCTGCCCCTTCTCTCAGTCCGACCGTGTTGTCTGCTTACTGCAGACCCTTGATCAAGTTCGGCTTCGCGACCTCAGTTCCGTAGTCTGATTTGTTCTGTATCTTGGTCTCCGGTGCAACCGTCTGATAGCCCCATCCCGGCTGCGGTTCACAGTTCCAGCAAGGCGCTGCTCCGGTGTACTCGCCGATCGTGGTGTTGACCGATCCACCGGTCGCCGTGCCCGGGAGGACTCCGCCGCTGACGCCGCCGGTGGTCGAACCGCTATTGGTGGTGATGCCGCGCTCGGTCATCGGATTCGGACGCTGACCCAGACCGCCGAAACCGGCGAGTTTCTCGTTCCCGCGCAGCACGCTGATATCACGCACCAGCTTGCGGCCGGTCCCGAAAGGCTGTGCCGCAGTCGTCTCCTCGAAGGCGCTGACAATGATATCGTCGCCGGCTTCCAATGTACGGACCTGGTCCATGTTGGTCTTGTCATCGAAATACACGGTGCGGTAGGCCATCGCGCCGCCGCCCGCACGTCCTTCATCGTGTGAACTGCCGCCGCTTTCCAGGTGCAGCTTCTTGCCGGGAATATCGACGCCCAACACACGGCCATATACGGTTTCCGCCTGCGACAACCGATCAAGAAAGCTCGTACGATCAAACACATTTACGCGCGTACTATTTCCTGACACGTCACCGACCCCCTCGCCAACGCCCAACCCGGATTGGTTGCTCTGCAACCGCTCCTGGGCGACCGCTACACTCACGGAGCCGACAAAAAGAATTGCCGCTCCTAGCGCCAACACCTTACGCATGTGCTGCCTCCTTGGTGAGTTAGAAAATAAAAAATTACGGACAACAGGACAGAACGATGGTTCACCCATGAAATCGTTTTATTTTCATGACCCTAGGGGCCGGATGATAGGCCAGTCCAAAAAACAAGTCAAGAGGGGCCACCACGGTGCCAAATGGTGCCCGGAGGGAGGGTCGAACTCCCACTCTCTTGCGAGAACCGGATTTTGAGTCCGGCGCGTCTGCCAGTTCCGCCATCCGGGCAAAAGTGAAGGGGCGCCACTTCTAACATGAAGTCAAACAAGGGTCAATCATAGATGGCCCCAGGGTCTCCCTCTTTTCTTTGGAACGAGGGCGATGCTACAATCTCGCAGAAGTTGGCCTCATTCAAGGAGGATTAAGACCCTATGACTCAAGTCCAGTGCGTCACGTGCGGGCAGGCCGGTGAACCGATCACGGATCCCCTGTTCATGGGAAAACTTGAAACAGAGATTAAATCCAAGGTCTGCAAACCCTGCTGGAAAAAATGGGAATCCATGCGGGTCATGGTGATCAACGAGTATCAGGTGAACCTCGGCGATGAGAGCGGTCGTGAACTGGTCAAGAAGCAGATGAAGGCGTTTTTAAAACTCGAAGGCGAGCAAGCGGACACCTCCAAACTGGATCAAAATTATCGCCCGCAAACCTGAGCTCCACGTCTCTGCCCGTGAGGCGGTTTTCCGTCACGCGGATCACCGACTTTCCTCTTGGATCTCGCCAGCTTCGTTGACAGGCCAAATTCAAAAATGATAGGGTGCAAAATTCCTTTCGTGTCCCGATAGTTTCGGGCGGTTCCTGGAGCATGGTTCGCCGTGATTACCCAAATGCATCTCAAGGGGTTGATGTTCGACCCCTATAACAACGCCTACATTGTCGTGCTGCGCGATGAAGACGGGCACGAAATGCTCCCCATCTGGGTGGGCAAAGCGGAGGCCGGCGCCATCAGCATGGCGCTTGAAAACGTGGCCCCTCCTCGTCCGATGACGCATGACTTCATGAAATCGATCCTCGATGCCTATGACGCAAAGGTGATTAGCGTGGTCATCACGGATCTCAACGAGAACACCTACTTCGCCAAAATTCACCTCATGTACCAAGACTCGGAATACACGGTCGATGCGCGCCCCAGCGATGCCATTGCGCTCGCGTTGCGCTCCAACGCGCCGGTGTTCGCTAAGGAATCCGTGCTCAACAAACAGAGTTCTGAAGAACTCGAGCAGTGGCTGGAAAACTTAAAGCCCGAAGATTTCGGGAAATTGGACTCGTGATGGGCCAGACCGATCCTGCCCCGAAACAGCGCCTGGTCGAATACGTCGTCGATCGCGTGCTCGACGAGACCAACACCGATACCAAAATCCTCGTGCTCGCCCGCCAGGACGGCCATCTCGACAGCTTTCCGATCTGGATCGGCTCAGCGGAAGGTCATGCCATCAAGCTGGCGCTCGACACGACGTTGACCCCTCGGCCGATGAGCCACGATCTGGTCAAGAGTTTTATGGAACACCTGAATGTCACCGTCCGTCGTGTGGTCATCGGCGACGTGAAGAACAGCACCTATTACGCGACCGTGTACCTCGAGAACAACGGCGTCGAGCGAACGGTGGATGCCAGGCCGAGCGATGCCATCTCACTGGCCTTGCGAACGAGGGCGCCATTGTATGTCAGCGAGGATGTGCTCGCCCGGCGCAACACCGCCAATCTCGAGTCATGGCTGGCCAAACAGGATGTGAAGAGCAGCACGAAACAGCCGGAAGTGCAGGAATCGTGATTCATTCGTTGTGAAGGAGCGCGGAAAGACGATGTCGACCTATTTACAGAAACCAGCTGAAGTGCAAGAGAAATGGTACCTCGTGGACGCTGAAGGCAAGACTCTTGGGCGCCTTGCGGCTCGCGTGGCAGGCATGCTTCGAGGCAAGCATCGACCGACATTTACTCCGAACGTGGACATGGGCGACCATGTGGTCATCATCAATGCTGAGAAAGTCCATTTGACCGGCGATAAGATGGAGACCAAGCTCTATCGCAGCCACTCGGGTTACCCGGGCGGCTTAAAGACCGCGACGGCTAAGCATGTGTTCCGCAAAGATCCGACGAGACTCCTTGTCGAGGCGATTGAAGGCATGCTGCCCAAAACCCCTCTCGGCAACCACATGGCCAAGAAGCTTCGGGTCTATGTCGGCGCGACGCATCCGCATCAGGCGCAGAATCCCGAAACGATCACGCTGCAGTGATCCATTTATGATCTGAGTGATGCGGGTGAGAACAAGGCTTTTTCAGCATCCTACTAGTGAAGAGGGAGGAATCAGAGCATGGCAGCAGTCACCGAATACGCAACTGGACGGCGGAAATGTGCGATCGCCCGCGCCTGGGTCACCGCCACGGCGGGCGACATTACAGTTAATGACCAGCCTCTGGAAAAGGCATTTCCCCGCCTGACGCTGCGGCAAATCATTCAACTTCCGCTCGAGATGGCGGGCGTGTCAGGGAAATTTTCGATCAAGGCGACCGTTCACGGCGGTGGACCGACAGGGCAAGCCGGCGCGCTGCGTCATGCTATCGCCCGGGCGTTGGTGAGCTTGAGCCAACCGCTCCGCGCCCCGCTGAAGAAGGAAGGTCTGCTCACCCGCGACTCCCGAGTGAAAGAGCGCAAGAAGTACGGCCAGAAGGGCGCCAGAAAGCGGTTCCAATACTCCAAACGATAAGACGCCCGAGCCGGCAGACAAAAAGGGAAGGCGTCCGGCCTTCCCTTTTTTTATGTCTACAGCTATAAACACTGCGATCGTTAAGAAGGATGATGAGAAAGTCCGTAGTGAGAACGCCGCCTGGTGAAAGGCGCGTCTCGGCGCGCTCGGGTTGGGCGGGTGAAACTATTGGCTTTTGCAGCATCCGCAAACCACAATGAGAAAAATTCGCATTGCCATCGCAGGGGCCAGCGGTTATGCCGGAGCGGAGCTCGTCCGACTGGTCGTGCTCCATCCGCACTTTGAACTGATCGCGGTCACATCGGAAAAATCGGCCGGCGCGTCGGTTGGCTCCGTGTTCCCAAGCCTGGCCGGTTTGGTCCCGTTGACCTTTCAAGCTTTGGCTCCCGAGACGCTTGCACAACAAGCCGACGCGGTCTTTCTCGCCCTCCCCCACACGAAATCGTTGGATCCGGTCGCCGCCTGCGTGGCGACAGGGAAGTTTGTCGTTGATTTGAGTGCCGACTATCGCCTGAAAGATCCAGCCGCCTACGAACGGTGGTATCAAACGCCTCACACACACGCGGATCTGTTGAAGACGGCTGTGTACGGGCTTCCCGAACTCCATCGCGAGGCGATAGCCAAGACCAAATTGGCGGCATCGCCGGGATGTTACCCGACGGCGGCGATTTTACAATTGGCGCCGTTGTTCGCCCAGGATCTCGTACAGGCGCAAACGGTCGTCATCGACGCGAAGTCCGGCATCTCTGGCGCCGGCCGCACTCCGGCGTTGCCCTATCATTTTCCCGAAGCGCATGAATCGCTGGAGCCCTATAAGATCGGACAGCATCGCCATATTCCGGAAATCGAACAAGAACTGCACGCGCTCGTACAAGGGCACGCCGGCCCATCGCCTGTCGCACCCGGCACAAGCACCGTCACCTTCACGCCGCACCTCGTGCCCATGAATCGCGGTATCTTGAGCACGGCCTATTGCCGCCTCAAGACGCCGATGGCCGTCGCCGACCTGCGCGCCCTCTATCAGACCTTCTATAAGAACGACCGGTTCGTCCGCCTGTCGCATGACGTCGTCCCCAATCCGCGCTACATTAAAGGATCGAACTACTGCGACGTCGGCGTGTATGCCGATGCGCGCGCCGGCTGGATCGTGACCGTGGCAGCGCTCGACAATCTCGTCAAGGGTGCAGCGGGTCAGGCGATCCAAGCGATGAACCTGATGCTCGGACTTCCCGAAGAAACCGGGTTATCCGCCCCGGCCGCCTATCCCTAACCTTCCCATCCTGCGATGCACACATCCGCATGAGCCAGCACGACTCCCGAGGCATTACGGCGCCGCTGGGCTTTCGCGCCGCTGGCATGCATTGCGGCATCAAAAAACCCGGCTTGCTCGACCTTGCGCTCGTCGTTTCCGAGGTCAGCGGCCCGATCGCCGGTGTCTTTACCACCAACCAGGTGGTCGCAGCGCCGGTGACGCTCGACCGCCAACATTTGCGGCATGGTCTCGGCCGGGCCATCCTCATCAACAGCGGAAACGCCAACGCCTGCACCGGCCGCCAGGGCATGGCCGCAGCGCGCAAGACTGCAGCGCTCGTGGCCCGCAGCGTGGGCAGTCCCATTCACGAAGTCTTCATCGGTTCGACGGGGGTCATTGGCCGCGCGCTACCGGTCGACCGTATCGTGAAGGCGCTGCCGGCGCTCTTCGACCAACTCAGCAGCCGTGGCGGTGCTCAGGCAGCCCGTGCCATCCTCACGACCGATCTCAAACCGAAATCGGTGGTGCGACGCACGCGGATCAACGGCCGGACTGTGACCGTTGGCGGCATGGCCAAAGGCTCCGGCATGATCCATCCGGACATGGCTACGATGCTGGGATATCTCACGACCGATGCCTCGATCACGAGGACGGCCCTGCAGCGAGCACTCACTCAGGCAGTCGATGCGTCGTTCAATTGCATCTCGGTGGATGGAGACACGAGCACCAACGATACGGTGCTCTGCCTCGCCAACGGGATGGCAGGCAACCGTCAAATCCGGGAAAGCACCCCGGCCTTCCGCCGGTTTGTGACGCTTCTGACGGAGGCTTGTCAACCGCTGGCCCTTGCGGTCTGCCGCGACGGAGAAGGCGTCACGAAAGTCGTCAAGATCGATGTGACCGGCGCAGGCAGTCTGGTGCAAGCCCGAGCCGTGGCCCGCACCATCGGGACCTCCAACCTCGTCAAAACCGCGCTCTTTGGAGAAGATGCCAATTGGGGCCGGGTGATGGCAGCCCTTGGCCGTGCCGGCGTGCCGGTCGATCCAACGAAGGTCAGCCTCTCGTTCGGAGGTGTAGCGATGGTGCGCCGCGGGGTTGGCCTAGGGCCAGCCGCAGAACGGCGGATTGCCAAGGTATTTCAGCGCAAAGAGTTCACGATGAGCGTGGGGTTAGGCCCAGGAACCCACCGGGCGTATCTCTATACGACAGACTTGTCCTACGACTACGTTCGGATCAACGCAAGCTATCGAACATAGGACAGATTTTCTTGAATCGAATCTTGTAAAGCGCCCCCCATTGTGCTAACGTTCCGAGGCTTCGGGCTAACGTTCCAGGCTCCCTCTTCCGTGAAAGCGCGCAAGAGGGAAATTTATCAAAATATACATCGACGTCACTGACGTCGCTTGGCTTGAGAATAAGGGGGCGTGCCCCCCTCGCCTATTGGCGCTCTGCGAGCCTTGAGGGGAGGTGAAGGTATGGGAGTTGTTTCAATCAAGGAATTGTTGGAAGCCGGTGTGCACTTTGGCCACCAGACGAACCGCTGGAATCCAAAGATGAAGAAGTTCCTCTTCGGCGAGCGCAACGGCATCTACATCATCGATCTGCAGCAAACGGTCACGAGAATGGAACAGGCCTATGCCTTCATCCGTGACACCGTCGCCTCGGGGCAATCCGTGCTGTTCGTCGGCACCAAGCGCCAAGCGGCGGAAATCCTCCAAGAAGAGGCGGTCCGCGCCAACATGTTTTACGTGAATCAGCGCTGGCTGGGTGGCATGCTGACCAACTTCCAGACCATCCGGCGCAGCATCGACAAGATGAAGAAACTCGAGGGCATGCTGGCCGATCCTGCGCAGCACGGGCTCACCAAAAAAGAAATCTCGCAAAAACAGAAAGAGATCGTGAAGCTGCAGAAGTTCTTGACCGGCATCAAGAACCTGCGTGGCCTGCCGGGCGCCGTGTTCGTGCTCGACACACGCATCGAACGGATTGCGGTCCAGGAGGCGAGCAGGCTGGAAATCCCGGTCATCGCCATCATCGACAGCAACTGCGATCCCGACAACATCACGTACCCGATTCCCGGAAATGACGACGCCATTCGTTCGATCAAGCTCATTACGTCGCGCATCGCCGACGCCTGCATCGAGGGCGCCCATTTGCGCACGCAACGCGACGAGGCTGAATTCCAGTCGAGTCCCGCCGGAGAGGACAAAGCCGCGACCGCGACGCTGGCTGCCGCCCCTGCGTCATAGCCCCGGATCGAGCGACTGCACGACATTCATCACGTGTGAAGAAGAAGGATTGATGACGCATGGCTGGAGCAAGTTCGTTAGTCAAGGAACTGAGAGAGAAAACTGGTGCCGGCATCCTGGATTGCCAGAAGGCGTTGCAGGAAACGGGCGACGACATCAACAAGGCGATCGACTACTTGAGGCAGAAGGGCCTCGCCGCCGCGCAGAAGAAATCGGGCCGCGAAACCAATCAGGGCTTGATCCACGCCTACATCCACATGGGCGGCAAAATCGGCGTACTGATCGAGGTCAACTGTGAAACCGACTTCGTCGCGCGCAATGAGGAATTCAAAGCATTCGTGAACGACCTTGCGCTGCAAGTCGCCGCCGCCAAGCCGTCGTACGTGAAGCGCGAAGACATTCCCAAGGACGTCGTCGATAAGGAGCGGGCGATTTATGAGGGGCAGGCCAAAGAGATGGGCAAGCCGCCCGCCGCGTGGCCAAAGATCGTCGACGGCAAGCTGGAGAAGTTCTATCAGGAAAGCTGTCTGATGGAACAGGCGTTCATCAAGGACCCGGCCGTCATGGTGAAGGACCTGCTCGCCCAGAAGATCGCCAAGATCGGCGAGAACATGAACATCCGCCGCTTCACACGCTATCAACTAGGCGAAGCATGAGCCCTGCAAAATACCGGCGCATCCTCCTCAAGGTCAGTGGAGAGATGTTGGCCGGTGAGCAGGGCTACGGCATCCAGCCGTCCATCCTCGAAGGCCTCGCTACCGAAATCGCCGAGGTCGTCAAACTCGACACCGAAGTCGCCGTCGTCATCGGCGGCGGCAATATCTTCCGCGGCATCGCCGCCAGCGCCTCCGGCATGGAGCGCGCGTCCGCCGATTACATGGGCATGCTGGCCACCGTACTGAACGCGCTGGCGCTTCAAAACGCGCTCGAGCGCTCAGGCGTCATGACCCGGGTGCAGTCGGCGATCGAGATGCGCCAACTCGCGGAGGGATACATCCGCCGCCGCGCCATCCGTCATCTCGAAAAGAAACGAGTCGTGATTTTCGCGGGCGGAACCGGCAACCCTTATTTTTCGACCGACACCGCGGCCGCGCTTCGCGCTATGGAGATCGGCGCCCAGGTCATCATGAAGGGCACGAAGGTCGACGGCATCTACGATGCCGATCCCGCGCAGAATCCCTCCGCCAAGAAATACGAGCACATCTCTTTTCTCTCGATCTTGAACCAACACCTTAAAGTCATGGACTCCACCGCCATTAGCCTCTGCATGGACAACCAGCTGCCGCTGGTCGTGTTCAACCTTAAAGTAGCCGGGAACTTCAAGCGCGTGGCCATGGGCGAGCCGATCGGCACGACCGTCACGGCCGACAAGCGCTAATCTACGGAGTCGTTATGTCAAACCCAGCTGCGATTCGCCAAGCGGTCACGGGCAAAATGGAAGGCGCCCTCGAGCACTTACGACGGGATCTGGGCGGGCTGCGAACCGGTCGGGCGTCCGTTGCCCTGCTGGACAATATCCGTGTCGATTATTACGGCACAATGACGCCGCTCAGACAAGTCGCCAATCTCTCGACCCCCGAAGCCCGACTTCTCACGATTCAGCCCTGGGAGCCGCAGCTCATCAAGGAAGTCGAAAAGGCCATCTCCATGTCGGGTTTGGGCGTCACGCCGTCGAACGACGGCAAGATCATTCGCGTACCGCTGCCTCCGCTCACCGAGGAACGTCGCAAGGAGTTGACCAAAATTTGCAAGAAGCACGGAGAAGACACGAAAGTGCACATCCGTGGGTTCCGGCGGGATGCCAACGAAGAGTTGAAGAAACTGCAGAAAGATGCGAAATTGACCGAAGACGAACTGCGCAAATCGGAAGCGGAAATCCAGAAGCTGACCGATCAATACATACAGAAGATCGACGACGCGATCAAGAAGAAGGAACAGGAAATCCTGGAAGTCTGACCGCCGTCTCTGCACGTTGAACCTCTCAGCGCTGCGAGACTCACGCCGACGACATTTTTGCCGCCCTGCGTAAGCCTTGGTACACACAACCTACGCCAGCATCGACCTCGCCGCGCTCCTCCACAATCTCTCGAAGATTCGAGAACGCCTCAGTCCCAACTGCAGCATCATGGCCGTCGTCAAGGCCAACGCCTACGGTCACGGCGCCGTGGACGTCTCTCGTGCATTAGTCCAAGCGGGCGTGACACGGTTGGCGGTAGCCTCGGTCCACGAAGGCATCGCCTTGCGGGAGGCCGGCATCAACGGCAACATTCTGGTGCTCGGCGCCCTTCTCGAGACCCAGATCCAAGAACTGTTCTCGTATCGATTGATCCCCGTCATTCACGAACACCGATTGCTTCCACGGCTGGCCAAGGAAGCCGAAGCCGCGAATCAGCCCCTCTCCATTCATATCAAGGTGGATACCGGGATGGGGCGCCTGGGCCTCCCGGCGTCCGAATTGTTGACGTTTCTGGATGCCGTTTTACGTTGGAAATCCATCCGCATCGAAGGATTCATGACCCACCTGGCGGATAGCGACGGAGACGATTCGAGCCACACCGAGCAGCAACTCAAGTGTTTCCGCGGACTCCTCGAGCAAATCGAACAGCGCGGGATGACCGTGCCCTTCGTGCATGTCGCCAACAGCGCGGCGATCATGCGGTATCCGCAATCGCATTTTTCCTTGGTACGGCCCGGCATCATGTTGTACGGCTACCATACGCTTCCGGATGCAGTCCCCTGCCCTCAACTGCAACCGGTGTTGTCGCTTCGCGCCATGGTCGTGCAGTTACGAACGATCAAGCCCGGCGAAACGGTCAGCTATAACCGCACCTTTGTGGCGAAACGACCCTCCACGATCGCCGTCTTGCCGATCGGCTACGCGGACGGATACAACCGCCAGCTCTCCAATAAAGGCTTCGTCCTCATTGACGGGAAACGCGCCCCCATCGTCGGACTCATTTGTATGGATATGACCATGGTGGATGTGACCGACATCCCATCGGTCCGCGTAGGAGATTGCGTGACGCTGATTGGCCGCCAGGGCCAAGAGGCCATCTGGGCCGACGAGATTGCAGGATGGACCCGGACGATTCCCTACGAAACCCTCTGCGCTATCGGTTCACGCATTCCACGCGTCTACTGAACTCCTGAGTCATGCCGTAAAAGTGTTCATCGCTAACAGACTAGTGATATACCAGGGATGTTCAAAAAGGCCGTTCAGCAAGGCCGCAGCGAGCGAGAGCCCGAAGCGTACAGTTGTTCGTACGTTGAGGGTTTGAGCGATGCGAGAACGCAGCTGCTTGGTCAAAACGCGCGTTCCACGCGCGCGGGTGGGAGGGCTGAGACGTGCTTTTTCAACACCCTGTTCTTAAAATGCAACTCGGATGGAGACGCCGCCGGTATGTAGCGTCGTCTTGTACAGCCCATTGACCGTCGGATTGCGATTTCCCGTGACGGTCCTCTCTTCATACAGCGCGGCCTGGTACGACAGATCCAAGCCGATCAGCTTGGTTTTCACGGCTCCGAGGCCCAAGTCCCCGCAGGGAATGAATCCAAGAAACTTGCCCTGCTCTTTACAGGCCAACCCCAGGCCGCCGCCGACAATGTTCACATCGGCCGACGGACTCCCAGGATCGAAGCCAAAATCGGGCATTTGCGTTTGCTGATTCGTGTATCCGGCTCGAAGGGCCACTTCCCAGAACGGCAGCGACTCCAGCGTCAGCCACTTGTATTCGGTTCCCAACATTACCCCATAGGTGCTCCGCCAATTCAGCGGTTGAGGAATGGTGCTCCCATTGGCCAAGTGCACGTCTAGATTTCGCACGGATTTCCAGCCGACATAATCCACGTCCACTTCCAGCTTCCATTCATGCTCGCGGTCCCGAACGGGCCACAGGGCCACGGCGCCCGTGATGACTTGAGGCAGGACAAGGGTGGCCGTGGCATCCGAGACCTTGGCTCCATTCGCCAGGAACGCTCCGTTCAAATGCAGCGTGGCCTGGCTGCGGTAGACGATCCCGATATTCGCCAGCGGCTTCCCGTCCGCATTCCTGATGGCGGTATACAAAAAACTTGCGTTAAATCCCGCTGCGGTATCGGCACCAAATAACTCTACCTGCGACCCGGCAGGGATGCCGCCCCCACCGGGCCACACTGAGGTACGTTCGACATGGCCTTCTCCAAAGAGTCCTGAAAACGTATAGATATCCGCGCCCAGGCCGATCGAGAAATCGTCCGTCAACTTATAGGCCAGCGTCGGCTTGATATCGAGCAGCGGCAGGCTATTGAATGTTGTCGCCGTCCGAAACGGCCCATCGTTCGGCCATCGGGTGAGAGAGCCAAAGGGGACCGTCACGCCGATCCCAGCCGTGAGATCGCCCAGCGCCGCCACGCCGAGATCTTTCAGGTTCGCCGTCACATAGAGATGTCCGGGCGGCGGCCAGGCGACACTCCCGTTACGATCGCCGGTGGCAGTCGCACCCGTCGGACTGGTGAACGAGGTTGTTCCCCCAGAAAGCAGCACACCGGTCATGAATTCCACACCATGGAGCTGGGTCATGCCGGCGGGATTGTAGTGGAGCGCCGACGGGTCATCGGCCTGGGCGGAAAACGCATTGCCCATTCCACTTGCCGCCGTCCCCTGTCCTTGAATCCTCGGCACCTGCGCCAAAACTGGCTCAGTCACAATTGGCGACAAACATAAAGCGAGACCGGCAACTAAAGCGATGCGAACGAGCACGGGACCGGCGTTTCTCATCCCTTCTCCTTCAATCGTTCCTATCCCATTTTGTAGGGCGTTCAAAACGCCCATTCAGCGAGGCCGCAGCGAGCGAAGAGGCGAGGCGTACTCATTTTCGTACGTTGAGCCTCTAAGCGACGCGAGAACAATGCTGATGGGCGTTTTCAACGCCCTATCATGTTCGAAAACACGATTGGATGACTTGCTGCAGCTCCTCCACATCGAACGGCTTTAACAGGATGGCCTGTGCGCCGAGGCTGATCGCCTTGATGGCAGTGTCTTTGGCCCCTGACGCCGTCACCATGATGATCGGCAGCTGTGCATTCGATTGCCGGATCTGCCTCAGTACCTCCATACCGTCAAGGGAGGGAATCCCGATGTCGAGAATCATGCCCCCAACCCTCCCGGACCCGACCGCCTTCAACGCGCGCAGGCCGTCGGTTTCCGTTTCAACCAGATACCCCATCGCCCGCAGACGGTCTTCGAGCAATTCTCGGATGTCTTTGTCGTCATCCACGACCAGGATGCGACGAGGCGTTCCTGGTGCGGCGGTGGTAGATTCCAGCGCATAGCGCAGGGGCAGGGTAAAATGAAACTCCGCGCCTCCTTCTTCTGGACGACCTGCCTCGATCGTGCCTCCATGCAGCTCCACGAGCGTCCGAACGATCGATAACCCGAGGCCGAGCCCTTTGGCAGCCGTCCTCGTCGCCGCCACCCTGAAAAAGGGATCGAAGACCTTCTCGAGGCATTCGAGCGGAATGCCGGGACCGGTATCGCGCACCGTCACTCCCGCGTGACGATGATTCTCCTTGCCGACGGTCACCGTGAGGCTGCCTTCTTCCGGAGTGAACTTCATCGCGTTCTGCACGAGGTTGATGACGATCTGCACCAGCCGGTCGCGGTCCGCCCAGACGAGCAGCGGCACATCCGGATACAGCCCTTCCAGCGATTGTCGCTTGGCCTGCGCCAAAGGCCGGAGCTGCTCCACCACTTCAGTCACGCACTGTCCCAGGTCCAATTCGGCCGGAACCAGCTCAAGCTTCCCGGTCTGAATCCTGGTGCGGTCCAACAGGTCCTCAATCATCCGAATCAGCCGATCGGAGTTTTCGAGCATCCGCGACAGATACCGTTGTTGTTTGACATTGACGGCACCCGTCAGTCCGTCCAGCATGTTCTGCAAGAATCCTTTGATCGACGTCATTGGCGTCTTCAACTCGTGCGACACATGGGAGAGAAATTGGGACCTCAGCCGGTCCGCCTGCTCGAGTTCCTTGGTCCGTTCCCGCACCTTGGCTTCCAATCCGACGTTCAGCTCTTCGATCTGCTGATACGCCGACGCGTTGTCGAGGGCAATCGCGGCTTGATGCGCAAAGGTGGTCATCAATTCGAGATCGTCCTGCGTGAGGCTGTGTTCCTGTGTCCGGTCCACGATCATGCTGCCCAAGATACGGTCCTTCGTTTTGAGCGGCACCGCCAGCAGCGACTTGGTGCCGATCAGCCGTAGCAGGCGTTGGTTCTGGGGATGCATGCGTGCGGCAAATGGGTGAATGTCGCCGATCAGCAAGGGCTTGCCCTGTAGAAGGACGGTGCCTTCCGGCGACTCCGGGTCTGTGATCGGCGTTTCGTGCGATCGGGCCAGCGCCTGGATCTCCGCCGGCACGCCCACCACCCGCACGTCAGTGGTCACGCGGCGGAGCGGATCGTAGAAGGAGATCATCGCACGGTCGAAGTGCAGATCCCTGGTCAGTGTTTCCAGCACCTGCTCCAAGAGGGTTTCGCGGTCGAGCGTGGAGCTGAACAGTAAGCCGGCGCGATGCAGCACCGTGAGATGATTGAGGGAGCGGCGCAACTCCACGCGCGTGTGCTCCTGCTCTAGATACGCTTCGCGTAATTCCTCGTGGCGGGACTCCACGAAGTTGACCTGCTCCTGGATCAAGGCTTCGCGGCGCTGGCTTTCTCTTCTCAACCGCCAATTGATCCAAGTGCCCGCCAACAGCACGGGAATCAATCCTGCGAGGAGGACTTCGCCAAGGCTCATGCCCGGAGACACGATACGCATCACCGCCGA
>Ga0070696_100000898_pt1 | contig 19297 bp, 17 predicted proteins | sample KBSK1253metaG_FD_65474 | JGI IMG/M metagenome (GOLD analysis project Ga0070696, IMG submission 65474) | Corn, switchgrass and miscanthus rhizosphere microbial communities from Kellogg Biological Station, Michigan, USA - KBS K1-25-3 metaG | ecosystem: Host-associated > Plants > Roots >... | reverse complement strand
CTCGAAGCGGGCCGAGAAGAACTGGATCGGGGCCGAGTTCAGGAGGAGCGGCCGCTGGCCGTTGATCCGGAGGTCCCAACCCGACAGGAGCCGGGTGTCGCGGGTGAAGAAGCCGTCGTCGGGGCCGCCGAGGATGCGGCCGTCGGGCTGGCAGACGAGGAAGCGGTCATCCCGATTGATCGTGATCGACGCGGGGCCGACCTGGACCGGGAACGTCACCCCGAGATGATAGGTGGCCAGGGAGCGCGGGCGTCCGCCGTGCGGGCGTCCGCCGCCCCGACGCTCGTCACCGTCGCGATTGAAGCTCGACCGGATCGCCGAAGTCGACGGGCGCAGGGACGGGCTCCCGATCCTCGTCTTCGGCGGTGAACGTCATCACGCCGCCACCGGCAATCGCGATCGCTCCCAGCACTGCCTGGGGCTCGACGGGCTCGTGGAAGACGATGGCGCCGCTCAGGAACGACCAGACCAGGTTCAGGTAACCGAGGGGTGCCAGGTCGCTCGCCCGAGCCCACCGATACGCGCCGACAAGCAGGCGGTGGCCGGTCAGCGCCGAGACCCCGACCAGGCCGATCGCGGCCCACTGACCCGGCTCCGGCGTCGTCGCCGTCGGGATCGCGGCGAACAGCACGGCCGACGCGACCAGCCCGACGAGGCCCGAGTAGAACAGCGTGACCTCGGCGGGCTCGCCGCGGAGTTCCCGGGTGAGGAGCGTGAAGCCCGCGTAGCAGCCGGCAGATGCCAGCGGGGCGAGCATCGCGGGATCCAGGTGGCTGGGATCGATCCCGATCATCGTGACCACGCCGGCAAAGCCGATGATCGCGCCCGCGGCGATCCGCTTGGTGATGCGCTCGTGGAGGAGCGGTCCGGCGAAGAGGATGACGATGAGCGGCGACGTCGCGGTCAGCGTGCTGACCTGTCCGAGCGGCAGCAGCGACAGCGACCAGAAGAATGTCGCCGTCGTGCCGAACATCCCGAGCCCGCGGGCCAGCTGGGTCCGAAGTCGGCGGGTTCGAAAGAGCCTGAGCGGATGGCCGCGACCGGCGACGAGCAGCACGACCAGTACGTAGCCGATCTGCCGCCCGAATACCACGTCGATCACCGGAACGTTCGCCACGAGCGACTTCGTCAGCGAGTCCGAGGCGACGAAGACGAGGCTCGACGCGACGAAGATGGCGATGCCGCGACGAGTGTCGACACCGCCCGACGAGTCGGGCGGGTCAGCCCTGGGAGCGGTCACTCAGGCGGGCAGGTCGTCGACGAACTGGCCGCCGGGGTCGAAGGCCATCGGCCGGATGTCGCCGACGACCTCGCAGGAACCGGTCCGCTCGAGCTCCGCGAGGAGCGGCTCGCTCGCGTAGAACCACTCGAGGTGCTTCGTGTCGAGGATCCGCGCGATGCGGGCCGTCGACGCGTCGACCCGCAGGCAGCAGGCGATCGCAACGTCGACCGCCTCCCGATCCGTGTCGACCGTCAGCGCGATCCGGGCGCCCTCCGGGGTCTTCGCGGTGATGCAGTTGATGAACGTCTTCGTCGCGTCCATCCGCTCGACCGCGCGACGGACGACCACGTCGGCCATCCCGATACCGACCGCGTTGCCCTCCGTCTCGTCGGTCAGGTCGCGGACGACGATCCGCTGGACGAGCGGCGGCTTGCCCGTGGGACCCGTGTAGTAGCGACCGACGACGTTGGAATCCATGCCAAGGCCGCTGATGTCCTTGCCGATCCGGTCGATGACGAGGACGTCGAGCTCGGCGATCGGCAGGCGGGCAAGGTGCGCATCCGCCTCGTCCCGGAGCTCGCGCTCGCGCGCGTACATGCGATCCGCGGGCACGAGCTCGATCTGGCGCAGCCGAGCGTAGCCGTTCTCGACGAGGGCGATGCCGAACGGGATCGCGACGCGGCCGATGATGTGCTCGGCAACCGCGGGGATCAGCTCGGCGAAGGTCGCGAACCCCTCGCCGTGGAACGTGTCGGCGCCGCGCTGCTTGCCCAGGCCGATCGCGATCATCTTCAGGAGACCGCTCTCGACCGGGCCGCTGAAATCGGTATGCGGCTTCACCCGGTTGATCGGGATGATCAGGTCGGCGTCGTCGTGCGCGTGGCGATCGATGAAGACCGGGATCCGGTCCGCAACGGTCCCGATCTGGACCGTCTCCATGCTCGACCGGATCGGGCACCCGATCGAGGCCTCCGTGATCCCGAGGGACGCGAGCACCTCCAGCTGTCCCTCGGGAGTCGCGCCACCGTGGCTGCCCATGGCCGGCACGACGAAGACCTCCGCGCCGCGCTCCCGGACGATACGGACCGTCGCCGCGGTGACCTCGGCGATCCGGTCGATCCCGCGGCTGCCGACGGCGAGGCAGACCCGCTGGCCTCCCCGGACCGGGGCCGCGGCGGTCGGGTTCGCATCGAAGGCCGCCCGGACGGCGCTCCCGACGTCCTCGATCGCGCCGGCGTCGAACGTGTTCCGGACGAGCGCCCAGGTCGGCAACCGCTCGTGCCGGAAGAGATCGAGTGGGTGGGCCGGGTCACCCTTCGCCCCGATCGTGACGGGGACGTCGTCCAGTCGGGTCGGATCCACCGGTGCCGGCATCAGATCGTCTTGGCCGTGAACCCGCCGTCCACCCGGACGATCGCGCCGGTGACAAAGCTCGACGCCCGCTCGGAGGCGAGCCAGACGATCGCGCCGACGAGCTCGTCCGGCTCGCCGAGCCGGCCGACCGGTGTGTGGCCGACGATCGCCTTCCGCCGTTCGGCCGACAGGAGGCGCCGGTTCTGCTCGGCCGGGAAGAAGCCGGGCGCGATCGCGTTGACCCGGATGTGGTGGGGCGCGAGCTCGGCGGCGAGGTACTGAGTCAGGTTGTTCAGGCCGGCCTTTGCCACCGAGTAGGTCAGGACGCGGGTGAGCGGCGGCCCGGACGACGCGGACGAGATGTTGATGATGGAGCCGCCGAGGCCGGCCGCGATCATCGACCGGGCGAAGACCTGGCAGGCGACGAACACCGCGGTGAGGTTCGCGTCGAGGAGGCGATGCCACTCTTCGAGATCGATGTCCAGGAAGGGCGTCGAGCTGTTCACACCCGGGGCGTTGACGAGGATGTTGACGGGGCCCAACCGCTCCTCGATCTCCGCGGCGGCCTTCGCGAGCGCGGCGGGGTCCGTGGCATCGGCCGAGAGGGAGATCGCCTTCGCGCCGGACGAGGTCAGCGCCTTGGCGCGGGTACGACCGCGGTCGACCGAGCGGCCGACGATGGCGACCGACGCTCCGGCGTCCGCGAGGCCGTGGGCGATCGCGCCGCCGAGGACGCCCGTTCCCCCGATGACGGCGGCGACACAGCCCGTCAGGTCGAACCGATCGGTCGTCGCCATGGGTCGGGAGGTCCCTCCGGGTCTGGGCATCGGGGCGGAGGCGCCGCGCCGGACTGGCCGCCGCCCGTCGCGTGCCTAGTCTAGGGATTGATGCGACGTTGTCCAATGGTCTATTGTTGGACAATCGACCGAGGCGACGTGGCCGCAGCGCGGGGCGGCGACCACGAGCGGCGACCCTGACCCTCGACCCCCAGGAGGCGTTCGGCTTGACGCAGTACGTGTTCGACACGCGCCACCCCATCCGATATCGCTTCCCCACGCACACGAACGACCTGATCATGGATCGCCGCGACGGCGCCGCATCCGAGGCGTTCTTCGTGATCCTCGAGCCGGGCGAGGCGCCACCCGTCCATGTCCACGACGACGCGGAACAGGTCTTCTACATCCTCGAGGGCGAGGCGACGATGACGGTCGGCGCGAACCAGGACGAGTCGGTCGAGCTCCGCGCCGGCGACTTCGTCCGGACGCCGCCCGGAACGCCGCACGCGGTCCGCTGTACGGGCCCGTCGCGGTTCGTGTACCTGAGCATCGACTGCTTCACGGCCGGGCCACCGGCCGCCGAGCCGACATGGGACAGCCATGTCCAGGCGATGTGCGCCACACACGGCTGGGATTTCGATGCCGTCCGGCTCGGCCGGATCGGCGGCGACGGTGGAGGGATGGTGTGATCCGTCAGTTCGACGACCTGGAGGTCCAGCCGGAGCCGTACGCGGACTACCGACCGGTCTTCGAGACCTCCCGCCTCAACGTGACCCACGTCCGGATCCGCCCGGGCGAGACGGTTCCGGCGCACACGCACCAGGACGAGGACCAGGTCTACTTCGTCGCCGCCGGCACCGGGTTCGTCGAGCTGGACGGCGTCAAGACCGACGTGTCGGCCGGCAGCTCCGTGCTCATCCCCCTCGGCACCCAGCACCTCATCACGAACACCGGCGAGGGACCCCTCGACTACGTCTTCTTCGTCGTGTTCATCCCGGAGAGGACGTGACGGTCCTGGATCACGCCGGTCCCGTCGCCGAGCTGCGGCACGATCGCCTCGTCACCGACGTCTACGAGGATCGGGCGGCGATGGGCGCCGCGGCGGCGTCGTACGCCGCTCGCCGGCTCCGCGAGCTCCTCGCCCAGCGGGACCGCGTCCGGGTGATCTTCGCCGCAGCCGCGTCGCAGGCGGAGATGCTCGACGCATTGGCTGCCGCGGAAGGCGTGGACTGGGGCCGCGTTGAGGCGTTCCACCTCGACGAGTACGTCGGCTTGCCGCTCGGCGACGAGCGGTCGTTCGGCGAGTGGCTCCAGCAACGGATCTGGTTCCGGGTCCGACCCGGCCGCGTCGAGCGGATCGACGGCGGCGCGGCCGCGGGTCCCGCCGGCCCGGACGCCGAGGCGGCCCGCTACGGCGCGCTCCTCGCGGACGGAGGGCTGGACCTCGCCCTGATCGGGATCGGCGAGAACGGCCACCTCGCATTCAACGATCCGCACGTCGCGGACTTCGACGATCCCTTCGTCGTGAAGCCCGTCGAGATCGACGCGACCTCGCGCGCACAGCAGGTGCGCGACGGCGCCTTCCCGTCGATCGACGACGTGCCGCAGCTGGCGCTGACCGTGACGATGTCGGCGATCGTCGCGAGCCGGTCGATCTCCGTCGTCGTGCCCGGGCCGCAGAAGGCCGCCGCCGTCGCGGCCACGCTCCTCGGTCCGATCGAGACGGCCTGCCCGGCTTCGATCCTGCGGCGCCATCCCGATGCCCGACTGTTCGTCGACGAGGCTGCGATCTCAGGAGTGACCCGATGACCGGAACGCAAGCCGCCACAGACCAGCTCGCGATCGACGGCGGCACGCCCGTCCGGACCTCGCCGATCGGCCGCTGGCCCGAGTTCGGGAAGCCGGAGGAGGACCTGCTCCTCCAGGCGTTGCGATCGGGGGTCTGGGGCTCGATCGACGGGACGTTCGTCAAGGATCTCGAGCGGGAGTTCGCCGCGGTCCACGACGCCCGCTATGGCGTGTCGACCGTCAACGCCACGATGGGTCTCTCGGTCGCGATGAAGGCGATCGGGATCGGGTCCGGCGACGAGGTCCTCGTCCCGCCGTACACGTTCATCGCGACGGCGAGTGCCGCGCTGATGCTGGGCGCCGTGCCGATCTTCGTCGACGTCGATCCGGAGACGCTGCTCATCGACCCGGCGCGGATCGACGACCTCGTGACGCCGCGGACGAAGGCGATCGTGCCGGTCCATCACGGCGGCTCGCCCGCGGACATGGACGGCGTGATGGCCGCCGCCCGGCGCCACGGCCTGCGGGTCATCGAGGACGCGGCCCAGGCGCATGGCGCCGCGTGGCGCGGGCAGCCGGTCGGCGCGATCGGCGACATCGGGGTCTTCAGCTTCCAGTCGACGAAGCCCGTCAACGCCGGCGAAGGCGGCATGATGCTGACGAACGACGCGGAGCTCGACGAGATGCTCTGGTCGCTCCGGAACGTCGGCCGGCGCCGCGGCGGCGCGTGGTACGAGCACGTCAGACTCGGCTGGAACCTGCGGATGACGGAGTTCCAGGCCGCCGTCCTCATCGCCCAGCTCCGGCGCATGCCCGAGCAGCAGGCGCAGCGCGCGCGAGCGGCGAAGGAGCTCGATCGGCTGATGGGGCAGATCCCGGGCGTGGCTCAGGTCAAGGTGCCCGATGGCGTGACGGCCCACTCCTGGTACACGTACCACTGGCGCTGGCTCGGCGAGGCCGAGGGTGGCCTGCCGAAGGCGGACTTCGCCAAGGCGCTCGCCGCGGAGGGCATCCCGGTCTTCGCGGGCTACGTCCCGCTGAACCGGAACCAGGCGGTCGTCGACGAGATCCTCCGGCTCGGCGGTCGCGAGCCCGATCCCTGTCCGAACGCGGAGCGGGCGGCCGCGGACGAGGTCCTGGTGTTCAGCCTGCCGATCCTGATGGGCACGTCCGCTGACCTGGCGGACGTCGCGACCGCGGTGGACAAGGTGGCTCGCGCCCGCCGATGAGCCCGACCGAGCGACCGCTCACGATCGGCCTCGTCGGCTGCGGGGCGATCTCGACGCAGCACGTCGAGGCGATCGCCGCCGTCGACGGGTTGCGGCTGGGAGCGGTCGCGAGCGCCTCCGCCGAGCGGGCGGAGAGGGTCGGGACCCGCGCCGGCGTGCCGTGGACGACGTCGCTCGACGAGCTGCTGGATCGACCGGACATCGACATCGTCTCGATCCTGACGCCGTCCGGGCTGCATCCATCCGAGGCGATCTCCGCGCTCGAGCGTGGCAAGCACGTCCTCGTCGAGAAGCCGCTCGCGCTGTCCGTCGCCGATGCCGACGCGGTGATCGCTGCGGCGGAGCGCGCGGGCCGGACGCTGGCCACGGTCTCCCAGCGCCGGTTCGAGCCGGTGATGCAGGCACTCCATCGAGCCGTCGACGACGGCGCACTCGGGACGGTCAGCCTGATCGTGACCGAGGGTCTCTACATGCGGCCGCAGTCGTACTACGACAGCGCCGCGTGGCGCGGCACCACCGAGCTCGACGGCGGCGTGCTGATGAACCAGGCCATCCACGTCGTGGACCTGGTGCGCTGGCTCGGCGGGCCCGTCCGTTCGGTCGCGGGCCAGGTCACGACCCGGACGCACGCCATGGAGGCGGAGGACACCGCAACGGTCAGCCTCGCGTTCGAGTCCGGGGCGCTCGGGGCGATCGTCGCGACGACGTCGGCGGTCGCCGAGTCGCCGGCCGAGCTGCGGGTCGTCGGCGATGCCGGCCGCGCCTGGGTCGTGGGGGAAGCCGCCGCGGTCTGGGAGGTCCCGGGGGTGAAGCGGCCGGAGGCCGACCGGCCGGAGCGACGCTCGGCGAACGGCGCGACGCCGCGTGCCGCGACCTGGGGGACGACAGCGATCGGGCACGTCCGTCAGTACACGGACCTGCGCGACGCGATCCGGTCCGGCCGCCCGCCGGCGGTGACCGGCGCCGATGGCCGGAACGCGGTGGAGATCGTGACGGCGGCCTACGAGGCGAGCCGGACGAACCGCTCGGTGGAGCTGGGGGCGGTGGCGCGATGAAGGTCGGCGCGGCCGCGGTCGAGATCACCCCGCCGCTCGGCCTGGAGATGGACGGCTATGGAGCCCGGGTTGGCGGCGCCAGCGGAATGCACGATCCGCTCTGGGCGCGGGCGCTCGTGGCCGAGGGCGACGACGGCACGGGCATCGCCCTGGTCGTTGCGGACCTGCTCGCGATCGAGCCGCGGCTCCAGGATCGGATCGCCGGCCTGGTCCTCGCGTCGACCGGGATCCCCCGCGAGCGACTGCAGCTCGCGGGGACGCACACGCACAGCGGACCCGCGTTCCGCGAGCCGTCGGATCCGGAGCGGAAGGTCGGCGCCGCCATCGCCGATGCCGTCGCGCGCGCCTGGACCGGGCGACGTGAGGCCGTCGCGGCCGTTGGTGTCGGGACCGTCGACGGGATCGCCGCCAATCGCCGGCCGAACGGCGGCCCGGTCGATCCGCGCGTCACCGTCACCCGGTTCGACGACGTCGACGGCGAGCCGATCGCGACGCACATCAACTACGGCTGCCACCCGACGACGCTCGGCCCGAACAACAACCTCTACTCGGCCGACTTTCCGGGCGTGGTCTGCGCGCAGCTGGAGGCCGCGGTCGGTGGCGTTGCGATCTTCTCTACCGGGCCGCAGGGCGACGTCAACCCGGGCGGCTACTCCCCGGAGGGCAGCATGGTCGGGGTCGTGGTCCCATGGCGGACCTTCGAGTCGGCCGACCGCTACGGCCGGGCCTTGGCGGCCGTCGCGACGACCGTCCGGCGCACCCTGGAGCCGCGACCGTCGGACCGGGTCTGGGGCGATTCGCGAGTCGTCGACCTGCGCCGCAAGTCGCTCGCGCTCGCGACCGTTGCCCGCGAGGCCGCCCTCACCGCCGAGTCCGCGGCGGTCGTCGTCCGCTCCGCCGACCTCTCACCCGACACGACCTATCACGCGATCGTGGCCGCCGCCTACGCCGATCTGATTGCGGCCCAGGCGGAAGACCCGGACCGCGATCGGCCGGTCGCCGTCCGGATCAGCGCCCTCGCGTTCGGTCCCCTCCTCCACCTGGGCGTCGGGGGCGAGCTGTTCGTCGCTCACGGCCAGCGGATCCGGGCGGCGCTCGGCGACGAGCGAACCTGCATCGCGGCGCTCTGCGACGGCAGCGCCGGCTACCTCCCCACGGTCGACGCCTTCGCGGTCGGCGGCTACGAGCCGAACGCCAGCCTCCACGAAGCAGGCGAGGGCGAGCGTCTGGCCGACGCGATGATCGACCTCGGCGCTCAGGCGCCGGCGGCGTGACAGGAGGGCACCGATGACCGATCCGATCCACCGCTCGTACCTCGAGGCGGCGATCGGCCTGATGCGCCGGGTCGCTGACGAGGAGGGCGCGGCGATCCAGCGCGCCGGCGCCGCCGTCGCCGACCGGATCGCCGAGGACCGCCTGATCTACGTCATCGGCCCCGGGGGACACTCCCAGATCGGCGCCGAGGAGGTCTTCTCGCGCGCCGGCGGCCTCGCCTGCATCGTGTCATTCATCGACGACGGCTTCTACCTGGGCCACGGCGCGGGCCGGTCGATGCGGATCGAGCGGACGCCGGGCTATGCGCGGGCGCTCCTCGATGCGGTCGACTTCGAGGCCCGCGACCTCCTGATCATCGTCAACGCCTACGGCATCAACGCCGCGACCATCGACAGCGCCCTCTATGCCCGAGAGCACGAGATGACGAGCATCGGCGTGACGTCGATCGCGAATCAGCGCGGCCTGCCGCAGGGCCATCCCAGCCGGCATCCCAGCGGGCAGGACCTGTGCGACATCGTCGACATCGTCGTCGACACGAAGATGCCGCTCGGCGACGCCGTCCTGGCGGTCGACGGCGTGTCGGAGAAGGTCGGGCCGGTCTCGACGATGCTCAACGCCTACGCGATGAACGCGATCATGCTCGAGGCGATCGCCGAGCTCGCCCGCCGCGGGATCGAGGCCCCGATCTGGCGCAGCTCGAACAGCCCCGGCGGCGACGAGGCGAACGTCGCGATCCACGAGCGCTACGGGACGCGGGTTCCCAACCTCTGATGGCGGTCCGCGGCTCCAGCCTTGCGACGCCTCTGTCTGATGATCTATTGTCGGACAATCGTCCGTCCGCGAGGTCCGTCCCGCCCATGGCACTACGCCGACCGGAGACCCTCACGACCGCCGTCGCGAGCTACATCAAGGATGCGATCGTGCGCGGCGAGTTCCAGCCGGGCTCGCGCTTGCCCGAGGTTGCGCTGGCCAGCGAGCTGAGCACGTCCCGCGGCACGGTTCGGGAGGCGCTGCGAACGGTCGCCGACGGCGGCCTGGTCCAGATCCTTCCCCGGCGCGGGGTGTTCGTCTCGCAGCTCTCGGTCCGCGCGACGTGGGAGATCTCCAGCCTGCGGGCGCTCCTCGAGCCATATGCCGCGCGGCTCGCCCTCGAGGCGAGCGGGAACGACCCGTCGATGCAGGCCGAAGTGCAGGAGGCGTTCGACGTCCTGCGCGAGGCCGTGAAGACGGCCGATCCGACGACCGTCGCGGACGCGGACGTCGGGTTCCACCGCGCGGTCTTTCGACGCTGTGGTCACGAGATGCTCCTGAACCGGCTCGACGACCTCCAGGTCCTGTCGCGGCGGATCGTCCTGACCAACCAGATCTCGTCGGCCGACGCGCCGACGCTCATCGCCCAGCACGAGCCGATCGCCGCGGCGGTGAAGCTGCGCGACCCGGAGCTCCTGGAGAGCGCCGTCCGCGCCCACGTCATCGAGGCCGGTGAGCTGCTGATGACGCGGATGGCGCCACTGGAGCACAGCCGCTCGAAGCGATCCGACCCCGATTCCTTCGGCCTCGGCCGGTGGCCGTCGGGCACCACGCCGCACCCGCGCCGAGGGGCATCGTCGAACCGAGCCGGAGGAGGAGCCGACAAGTGAGATGGAGCTGACAGTGGATCGGCACGGCGGGCAGCCGTTGCCGCCGGAATTGGTCGTAGGAGGAGAACGATGAGCATGTCACCTGGCTGGAAGAGAACCCTGGCGCTCGTCGCCGTCGTCGGCCTCGTGATCGGGGCGTGCGGGCCGAGCGCGACAACGGCGCCCAGCACCGCCGCAGGTCCCAGCGCGAGCGCCGCCGGGCCCGGCGGGTCGACTGGGGCGGCCCCGTCCGCGGTCGCCAACGCGTGCGGCGATGCGCCGGTGACCCTGAACGTCTGGGGCGGCTACCCCGAGATGGACGCGGTCTACAAGAAGGCCGGCGAGGCGTATACGGCGAAGCACCCGAACGTCTCGTTCACGATCTTCAGCACGGATCTTCGCGGCTTCGAGCAGAAGCTCACCACGTCCCTGCCCTCGAACACCGCCGGCGATGTGGTCATCCGGACCGCGAACTTCCTGGCCCGCTTCATCGACCAGGGCCTGCTGGCGCCGGTTCCGGCGGACCTCGAGGCCTTCATCAAGGGCGGCGCCTACTCCGAGACGGACATCAAGGACGCGACCTACAAGGACAAGATCGTCGGCGTTCCGGAGTTCTCGTCGGGCACGGCGCTCTACTACAACAAGGACTTCCTCGCGGAGGCGGGCCTGTCCGGGCCGCCCACATCGATGGACCAGATCTGGGACTACGCCAAGAAGCTGGCGAAGGTCGACGGCAGCGGCAATGTCACGCGGTCCGGCATCAGCCTCCGGCTGAGCGGCCAGGGCAGCGGCGTCGCCGAGAAGTTCTGGATCCTGCTTCTGCAGTCCGGCCACGAGCTCGTCAAGGAGACGGCACCGGGCTCCGGCAAGTACGCAGCCGACTACAACGGCCCCGACGGGGTCGCGCTCTTCCAGCACTACGTCGACTCGCTTCGCGACAAGATCGACTCGCCGAACATCGACCACGACGCGAAGGCGTTCGAGACCAAGGTCACGGCCATGTTCGCCCGCGAGCCGTGGGTCGTCGCCGAGATCGCGACGGCCGCTCCGGATCTCGTGGGCCACTACGGCTCGATCTCGCTGCCCGTCGCCGACCTGGGCGCCACCGAGACGATGTACGTCCCGACGTCAGCCCCCAACGCCGCCTGCTCCTGGGACTTCATCAAGTTCCTGACCGAGCAGGACCAGCAGCTGCTGATCCCGCCGACGGCGGGCTGGCTGCCGTCCCGCAAGGACCTCGACCTGACCGCGTTCCTCGCGGCCAACCCGGGCTATGAAGGCTTCCTGAAGAAGCCGGCCGGCCTGAAGGTCTCGCTGACCCCGCCCATCGCGGAGTTCGACGAGCTCGAGACGAAGCTGGCCACCCACCTCGTCGACGCCTACGCGGACTACGCCAATCTCGCCGGCAAGCCCGACAAGATCCAGGCGCTGCTCAACACGTGGGCCGACGAGACGAACCAGATCCTGGCCGCGAACGGCCACGGAGCCTGACCCGTTGAACCCGGGCGCCGCGGGCTTGCCCGCGGCGCCCCACAACCGCACTCACACGTCCACATTGGGGACCGCCGAGTGATCCATCCCGTGCGAGCCGTCCGGGCGGTGCCGCGTCGAACGTGGCTGCGCTACCGGTTCGTGTTCCTCGCCCTGGCGCCGATCATGGCGCTCTTCTTCTATCTGCGCGTCCTGCCGACGGGGCAGGCCATCGTCATGAGCTTCTTCAAGTGGGAGCTCATCAAGCCGGCGGAGCAGTTCCTCGGCTTCGACAACTACATCAACCTGCTCAAGGACGAGAACTTCCGCCTCGCGTTCTTCAACACGACGATCTTCGCCGTCGCGACGACGATCCTGTCGGTGCTGCTGGCCCTCCTCCTCGCGACGCTGATCGCGCGCCTGGTCGGCGGCCGGATCGGGGCCGGGATCGAGCTGCTGTACTTCGCGCCGGTCCTCGTCTCGGTGGTCCCGGTGACCCTCGGCTGGCGCGAGATCTTCAACTACCAGCACGGCATCCTGAACTCGCTCCTGGCCGGCATCGGGATCGGTCCCCAGCCGTGGCTCAGTGATCCGACGATGACCCTTGTCGCGGTCATCATCCTGTCGGTCTGGAAGCAGCTCGGCTACAACATGATCATCCTCTTGGTTGGCATGCGGGCCATCCCGCGGCTCTACCAGGAGGCGGCGGCCGTCGACGGCGCGAGCGCCTGGCAGCAGTTCCGCCACATCACGCTGCCGCTGCTCGCGCCGGTCACGTTGTTCGTGATCGTGATCACGACGATCTCGTCGTACAACGTCTTCACCCAGGTCTACGTCCTGGCATCGGATGTGCAGGGCGCACCGGGCAAGCTCGTCCGCGTGATCGTCTACGACATCTTCGAGAACGGATTCCGGTTTTTCAAGATGGGCTACGCGGCCGCCGAAGCCGTGTACCTGTTCCTCATCGTCATCGTCCTCACGATCATCCAGTTCCGCTTCCTGCGGGGTAGCCGGGTATGAGGCCCAACCGGCTCGTGCCGAACACGATCCGCTGGATCGTGATCGTCCTGCTCCTGATCGGCGGGATCGCGATGGTCTTCCCGCTGCTCTGGCTCGTGAGCACGTCCCTCCGCCCAGCGCCGGAGCTGCTGCTCGTTCCGCCGCGGCTCCTGCCCCAGCACTGGACGCTCGACAACTACGCCAAGGCGTTCGCCTCGGCGCCGCTGCTCCTCTATCTCTGGAACAGCTTCGTGTTCGCGATGATCTCGACGATCTTCATCATCCTGACCTCGACCGTCGCCGGCTACGTCTTCGCGAAGTTCCGCTTCCCCGGCAACAATTTCCTCTTCATGCTCGTGCTCGCGACGGCGATCGTGCCGTTCGAGATCTACATGGTCCCGCTCTTCCTCCAGATCAACGCCCTGAAGCTCGTCAACACCCAGCTGGGCCTGGTGCTGCCGTTCCTCGTCCTCAGCTACGGGATCTTCTTCATGCGCCAGAACACGCAGACGAGCGTCCCCGATGAGCTGCTCGACGCCGCCCGCATCGACGGCATGTCCGAGACGGGGATCATGCTGCGGTTCGTCCCGCGGCTGTTGGGGCCGGCGATCTCGGCGCTCGCGATCCTCGCCTTCATCCAGGCCTGGACGGCCTTCATCTGGCCACTCCTGATCCTCAACAAGCCGACGCTCTTCCCGATGGAGCTGGGCCTGTCGCAGTTCGCCAACACGCGGGTCGACTTCGGCCTGACCAGCGCCGGCGCCGTGATCGCGATGCTGCCGACGTTGATCGCGTTCCTGGTCCTGCGGCGCCGGATCGTCGAGGGCATCACGCTCACCGGACTCCGCGGTTGAGCAAGGCCCGGGGCGGCGCCGACGAGCTCGTCCTGGATGGCCGATCCGTCGAGGACGGCCGGCCGATCCGGATCACGGTCCGGGACGGCCTGATCGCCGGGATCGACCGGCCGGACGAGGTCACGGGAACCGATTGGATCTCGCCCGGCTGGCTGGACCTCCAGATCAACGGGTACGACGGCCACGATCCCAACGCGGCCGACGCCGACGCGGACACGGTCGCGGCCATGATCCGCTCCATCTGGCGGACCGGCGTGACCGGAGCGTGCGTCACGATCTGCACGGAGTCCGAGGAGCACATCCTGCGGAGCCTGGCGGCCGTGAACGCGGCCTGCGTGGCCGATCCCGCCATCGCCGCCGCGATCGTGGGCATCCACGTCGAGGGACCGCACATCTCTAGGGAGGACGGACCCCGCGGCGCCCATCCGCTGCGCTACGTCCGGCCGCCGGACATCGGGGAGTTCCGGCGCTGGCAGGCGGCCGCCGGTGGCCGGATCCGGATCGTGACCGTCTCCCCGGAGTACGAAGAGGCGGTCGGCTACATCGAGGCGATCGTCGCCGACGGCGTCGTGGCCTCCATCGGTCACACGGCCGCGACGGGCGAGCAGATCCGGGCGGCCGTCGACGCGGGCGCGCGCTGGTCGACCCACCTCGGGAACGGAGCCCACGCGATGATCCGCCGCCACCCGAACTACATCTGGGACCAGCTCGCGGAGGATCGGCTCAGCGCCGGCTTCATCTTCGACGGGCAGCACCTGCCGCCCGCGGTCATGCGGACCGTCGTCCGGGCCAAGGGCGTGGAGCGGAGCATCCTCGTGAGCGACGCGCTCTACGTGGCCGGGCTCGTCCCGGGCGTCTACCCGCTGCCCGACGGTGCGGAGGTGGAGCTGGACGCGGCTGGCCGGCTGGCGCTCCGCGGGACCCCGTATCTCGCCGGCGCCGTCGCCGCGCTGCCGATCTGTGTCGGGAACGCCGTCCGTCACGCCGAGCTCACCCTGCGGCAAGCCGTCCGGATGGTCACGATCAACCCGGCCCGGCTCCTGGGGCTGCCGATCGAGGCGGGTCACGAGACGCTGCGCGTCGGCGTCGCGGCGAACGTCACGGCGTTCCGGGTCGGGGACGACGGGTGGACCATCACGCCGGCTCGAACCATCGTCGCGGGGCGAGTCGTCCACGACGCCGGCGCCTGACGGGGCGGCGAATGATGACCGACCGCGCGATCCTCGGGTCCTGGGCGCTCGCCACCGACGGTCGGGACGGATCCGGAGCCGGGCATCACGCCGAGGTCAACGGCCGCGTGACCTTCGGGTCGTCGGCGGACCCGGCGGTGGCCCGCGATGTCGCCCGCTTCGACGGCGACGGTCGCCTGGAGGTCGACGCCGAGATCGCGCTGGGGTCGAGCGAGTTCACCCTGACGGCGTGGATCCGGGCGCCGATCGACGCTCGCACGAGCCTGGGCGACCTGGCCGCGCTGTTCGATCCCGAGGGGCGCCGCGGCTTCTCGATCGGCCTCCACCACAGCTCGCCGTGCGGCAACCACGGGAACGATCGGAACCTGTTCTTCGGCATCGACGCCGGCTCCGAGGTTCGCTGGAGCGATCTGGGTCGCCCCAGCCCCTCGACGATCATGGTCTGCGCGTTGGCCGCGTTCGAGGGCGACCTCTACGCCGCGACGTGGGAGTCGGGGGCATCGGAGATCGGCGGCGTCTATCGGCTCGACGGCGAGGCGTGGACGGACTGCGGGACACCCGGCGGCGCGAACGCGGTGACCCGCCTCGCGGTCCACCGTGGCCACCTGTACGCGGGCTCCAGCCGGCTCCGCGGGGGCGGCTCGGGGATGCCGGACTCGACGAACGATCGGCCCGGCGGCCACGTCTTCCGCTTCGAGGGCGGAACGGGGTGGTCCGATCGCGGCGGGCTCGAGGGGGCCGACTCGATCGCCGGTCTCGTCCCGTTCGCGGGCGACCTCTATGCGATCCCGATGTACTCGGAGGGCCTCTTCCGGCTCGATGACGGCGGGCCGACGGCCTGCGGGACGCCGGGCCGACGACTGCTCGCGCTGGGCGTCCACCGCGGAGCGCTTCTCGGGGCCGGCAACGACCATGCCGACGTCGCCTCGGCGATCGCCCAGACCGCGGCGGGGATCGTCGTGCCCCCGCGGTCCGAGGACGGCGGTGGCGGGATGTTCCGCTTCGATCCGGACGTGGGGTGGTCGGGCCTCGGACTGCAGCCGGACACGACGCAGGTCTACTCGATCGAGACCTACGACGGCGGCCTGTTCATCGGCACGTGGCCGAACGGCCTCGTGTTTCGCCACGGCGGCGACGACCGCTGGGTGTCGCAGGGGCGGCTGGGAAACGACACGGAGGTGATGAACCTCCTTGCGTACCAGGGCAAGCTCTACGGCGGGACGCTGCCGGGCGCCGCAGTCCATCGCTTCGACGGGCCGGACATGTGGCCGAGGGTGGGAGTCCTGGACACGACGCCCGACGTCCGCTACCGCCGGGCGGCCTCGATGGTCGTCCACGACGGGCGCCTGGTCTGCGGGACCCTGCCTTCCGGCCGCGTCCACGCCATGCGCGTGGGCCTGATGGCGACCGGCGATGCCGCACTCCCCGAGGGTTGGCGGCATGTCGCGGCGGTTCGGCGGCGGGACGGAGTCGAGCTGTTCGTGGGCGGCGTCCGGGTGGGTCGCGCCGGGGATGACCGGACCGCGCCCAACATGGACCTCGGGAGCGGTTCGCTGGTCCTGGGTGGCGGACCGCGAGGCGGGTTCGAGGGGGAGCTTGCTGACGTCGAGCTGCACGCCGCCGCGCTCGACGTCGCCGACATCGCGCGCCTGGCGGCACGGTCGCCCGGGGATGCCTGACCACACGGCTCCTCCCGTGATCGCCCAGTGGCTGGCGACCGCCCTCGGCGGCGACGCACCCCAGGACGCCCGCCGCCTCGGATGGGGGTTCTCGAACGAAACGTGGGATGTGACCACAGTCCATGGCCGGCGTCTGGCGGTCACCCGTTTCGCGCACCCGGCCCGGGCCGCTCCGACGGCACGCCTGATGGCCGCGGTCGCGCCGCGGTTGGCCGCGGTCGGTGTCCCGGTCCCCCAACTTGTTTCCGTCGATGGGGCAGGCTCCGGGATCCTCACGACGACCTTCATCGAGGGAGCCACAGGGGCCTCCCTGCTGGGTGCAGCGGGCGGGCCCGTACTCGTCGGCCGGGTGATGGGCGCCCTCTGGCGGCAGCTCCGCATGGTCGACGCGGAGGGTCTCCCGCTCGCCACGACCCCGGCGGCGCCAGGCGTCCTCGCGGCTTCGGCCGAGGCAACGCTCGCGCGCCTTGCGGCGTCCTTGGCGGGCCTCGATGTCCGGCGGCTCTCGGATTCGATCCGGACCGTGCCGGCGCTGCTGAAGGGCCGGCCATCGGGCTTCGTTCATGGTGACTTCGTTCCCGCCAACGTCCTGGTCCGCGAGGGAGCGGTGGTGGCGCTGCTGGACTTCGAGGCCGCCCGGCTCGGGGACCCGCTGTTCGACGCCGCGTGGTTCCGCTGGATCGTCGGCTATCACCACCCCGAAGCGGCGGCCGCCGCCTGGGACGCCTTCCGCGCCGCAGCCGAGATCGATCCGACGGACCCGGTCGTCCGCGAGCTCCTTCGGATCCTGCCCGTCGTCGAGCTGCTCGAACGGCTCGACGCGACGACGGCTGAACGCGAGACCGAGCATTGGCTCGCGATGCTCCGACGTACTGGGCCGACAGAGACCTCTTTCCCGTCCGGCGGTGAACGCAAGTACGGTCCCACAGGGTCCGACCCCGTCTGACAATCGGGCGGCTCGCAGGAGTGGCCGAATCGATCGGGGATCGGGACGCCGGCCACCGGGTCTGCGATACGACGACAGGGTGCCGGGGGGCCTAACTGTCGGGTGGAGAGCTCCCGATCCCACCCCCGCATCGCCCGGCTGAGGCCGCTTGGCGGGGGCGCGCGTGGAGGCGCGGACGCGACGTGATCCCGGCCCGTTCCGGTCGGGACATTGCCTCACGCACCAAGGGGAGTTTCATCGGTGCATTCGAAGCAGAATCCCATGCGGTTCACAGCGGTTCTCGCGGCGACCGTCCTCTGGCTGGTAGCGGCGATCCCGGTCTCAGCGGCGGACACGCTGACCCCGACGCCCGTGGCGACGACCCTCGTCGCCGGCACCTCGACGACGGTCAACAAGAGCCTGTCCCTGGACGGTTTGCCGGCCCGAGCCGACATCATCGTGGCGATCGACACGACATCGAGCATGACGGGGCCCATCGCGCAGGCCAAGGCCGACGCCATCAACATCTGTTCGACCGTCCAGGGCTCCATCCCGGGCGCTCGCTTCGCCGTGGTGGCCCTGGGTGACTACCCGGGCATGCCCTTCGGCTCGCCGAGCGACGTGCCATATGCCCTGAAGACAACCGGCTTCACGTCGAGCTGCGCGGACTTCTCGGCGGCGATCGGGACCCTCACCGCCCACGACGGCGGCGACCTTCCCGAGGCCTACAACCGGACGTTCTTCGAGGCCTACTCCGACAGCGCCTACGCCGCGCCGGTGGCGAGCGGCGGCCGCGATCCGCTGGCCAGCCAGTTCCTCGTCGTCCTCGGCGATGCGGCGCCCCATAGCGCGGTCGGCTTCGGCTCCTGCCCCAATGCGCCGCCCGACGACTTCGGCCGCGACGCTGCCGCCGGCGGCGGCGACGACCTGACGACGTCCGGAACCCTCGCCGGGTTGACGGCCAACAGCATCACGCTGCTGATGGTCCGCTACACCACGGCCGGCGCGTCCGTCGCGCTGTCCTGCTACCAGGACATGGCCAACGCGACCGGCGGCACCGCCGTCGACGACACCGGCGCCGGGATGATCGGGCCGTTCATCGTCACGAACGCGAAGCTCGTGCCGTACACGGCGGACCTCGTGGTCTCGGCCAGCTGCCCGATCGGCTTCAGCTTCAATCCCGCCTTCCCGACCGCGCCGATGACCGGCTCTGCCGTCATCCCGTTCGTGGAGACGATCACGGCGCCGACGACCGTCGGGGTCTACACCTGCACGATCACCGCGGTCACGGATCCGGGCGGCCCGACCGCCGCGGTCGAGACCGTCGTGGTGACGGTCACCCCGGCCGCACCGGCGACGCTCGATCTCCAGCCCGCTTCAGCGACGAACGTCGTCGACGCCAACCACTGCGTCACGGCCACGGTCAAGGACGAGTTCGGCAACGTGACGCCGGGGATCACCGTGGACTTCACGGTCGTGCCCGCGATCTCGCACACGCCATCGACCGGCACCGCCGTGACCGACGCCGCCGGCCAGGCGACGTTCTGCTACACGTCGGCGCTGCCGGGCAGTGACACGATCACGGCCTTCGCCGACACGGACAACAGCGGCGCGCAGAACGGCACCGAGCCGAGCGCCACGGCGACCAAGACGTGGGTTCTGCCGACCAGCACCGAGGGCTGCAAGGTCACGGGCGGCGGTCGGATCGAGACCGCGGACGGCGACAAGGCCACCTTCGGCGGGAACGCCAAGGGCACGGGTCCGTCCGGCCAGGAGGAATATCAGGATCACGGCCCCACCGTGGACATGAACGTCCACTCGATCGACATCCTGGCGGTCCTCTGCTCGGATGACGGCCTGTCG
>Ga0070696_100000897_pt1 | contig 19309 bp, 15 predicted proteins | sample KBSK1253metaG_FD_65474 | JGI IMG/M metagenome (GOLD analysis project Ga0070696, IMG submission 65474) | Corn, switchgrass and miscanthus rhizosphere microbial communities from Kellogg Biological Station, Michigan, USA - KBS K1-25-3 metaG | ecosystem: Host-associated > Plants > Roots >... | reverse complement strand
GCCGCGTTTCACCGTGATGAACCAGCCTACCTGGTCGGCGAACAGCTCGTTCTTGTTGTCCAGCCAGACGCCGTTCGCTTCTCCAACCGTGTCTCGCATCATCGCCAGCCGAACCCGTTCCCGACCGGCTCTGGTACGGACGACGGTATCGGCGATGATGTCGACTCGCATCGTGCCGCGGGGGAGGATCCGTGCTGCGTGATTCGGCTGCGTCAGAAGAAAGCGCGCGAGCAATGCCTGCTGATACGGCTGAAAGGTGAGCAGGCGATAAAACGTCGCGGGACCAAAAGGCGCGCTCTTCGACGAGTCGCGCGTTTTGTAGAACAGCGAATCCCGGATGACCTCGAAGCGATCCGACGGCTCGCCCAGCTTGGGAGGCGGCGCATTCAGTGGCAGGTTCCACGTCTGGCCGCCTACGACACGTCCCTTCGCCATCGCGTAGTGGGTCTCGGAGCGGGGGCCGCGATTCCGGTCGACGTGGTGATACTTCACGACGACGGTGTCCGCCGCATTGATCACGAGCATTTCACCAGCCGGACGACCATGGTTGAGAACGACATAGCTCGTGGTGTCGATCGCCGCGGCTGCCTTCACGAACGAGAGGACGAAGAGCCAAAGCATCGCGTGTCGCTCCGGTGGAAAGGTTTACCGGCGGGCAATCTGGATCGGAGCACCTGCCACGGGAAGTCTCGATGCAAAAAGAAACGCCCCGCTTCTTTGCGGGGCGTTCGATGAGCAGCGGTGCTCGTGTTATTCGACCTTGAAGGCCACGGCTTTCAGCACTTTGCCGTCCTGCACGACGTCGCAGCGCCAATTGCCCGCGGGATTCTCGCCGAGATTCTTCGAGCTGTGCGTCCGCCAGGGAGAGCCGCCGACATGCAGCTTCACACGGCCTACTTCCTGGTCATCCTTGTACCACACGTGCTCGATCTCACTGTCAGCGGCGTTCTCGATCTTGCTGAAACAGTACAGCTTCCCTGCATCGGATTTGAACATCTCCGCGGCTCCGACGAGCGCGCGATTTTCGATCGCGGTTCCAACCGCGGCATCCACGGTCGCCGCCGCTTTTGGCTCGCCCGCCTGCTGCGCGGCTTGCGCGCTCATGCCTGCGGGAACCGCGACGGCCACAGACAGCAGAAGAGCTGCTGGCCAGTATTTGCGCATAGATCACCTCGGGGGGAGGGTGAGGACGTCTCTATTATGGTAGTCGCGCGTTGGCCCGCAACTGTGATTTCGTGCGCTCGATCACAAAGGCGTCCTGCACCAGCGGATCGAGGCATCTTCAGACGCGAGATCCTTACTTGCTCGACAACAGCGCGCGCGCGAGGGCGAATCCCGTGAACGTCGCCGCGATCGAAAGCACGACGCTCATGATCACGTACGCGGTGGCAGCGCGGTAGTTGGCCGACTCGATGAGATCGGCCGTTTCATATGCGAAGGCGGAGAAAGTCGTAAAGCCGCCGCAAAAACCAACCGTCAGGAACAACCGCAGCTCCGCGCTGAGCGTCGTGGAGGCGATCCAGTAGCTCAGGAGGAAGCCGAGTAGCAGCGAACCGGAAGTGTTGATCGCTAGAGTCGCGTACGGAAATGCGGTCGGCCGCTGCCATTGAATGGCGTAGGTCAACATGTAGCGGGCGACGCTGCCAAGGGCGCCGCCTGCTCCCACCCACCAGAGAAGTTTCGGTTCCACTCGCTCGTCCTCGCACTGTTGCAAAGAAAAACTCCTGCCAGGGCTCGCGCCCGGCAGGAGTCATCAACCGCCTCGATCGCTCTTGCGGTGGTTTGGGCGAACTCCATCGCCCTTCAATGGTTTGGGGGCGAAACTCCATCGCCCTCCAATCAGAGAATTACTCGGTATCGTCCACGTCAAAGTTGCCGGCAGGTATCGGCACCGGCGCTTCCAACGCATCCATGCTTTCGACCTTGCTTGGCTCAGCGGGACGCGGCGGCTGCTCGGCAGGGATGTTCGTGACGCCGAGGACGATGCGGCGGTGGATCGGATCCACCTCCATCACCTTCATCTCGAGGTTCATCGTCTCGTAGACGATGTCCGTCGGGCTGTTGACCTGCTTCCCTTCCGGATGCAGCTGCGAGATGGGAACGAAGCCCTCGATGTCGTTGCCGATGTCGACGACGATCCCCTTGTCCATCAGGCGCACCACCTTGCCGGTGACGTCCATTCCGACCGGATAGTTCTCGCCGATCTTGAGCCAGGGATCTTCCTCGGCCTGCTTGAGACCGAGCGAGATGCGCTTGTTCTCGGCGTCGATGTTCAGAATCACGACGTCGACCGCGTCGCCCTTCTTCACGATCTCCTGCGGGTGTTGTACCCGTTTTGTCCAACTCATGTCGGAGATGTGAATCAGGCCGTCGATCCCGGGCTCGATTTCGACAAAGGCGCCAAAGCTCGTGAGGTTACGAACTTTCCCATTGATGCGAGTTCCGACCGGGTACTTCAACGGCAGCACCACCCACGGGTCCTGCTCGGTCTGTTTCATCCCGAGCGAGATCTTCTCCTCATTCGGATCGACCTTGAGCACGACCGCTTCGATGGTCTCGCCAATCGAGACGAGCTTCGACGGGTGCCGCACGTTGCGCGTCCAGCTCATCTCGCTGATGTGCACCAGCCCTTCGATGCCCGGCTCGAGCTCGATGAACGCGCCGTAGTTCGTAATCGATACGACCTTCCCCTGAACGCGGGTACCGACCGGGTACTTCTCCGCGACGTCCTTCCACGGATACGGGTGCAGCTGCTTGAGGCCGAGGGAGATTCGCTCACGTTGCCAATCGATGTCGAGGACTTTGACTTCGACTTCGTTGCCGATCTGCACCATCTCGGACGGATGCTGGATGCGGCCCCATGACATGTCGGTGATATGCAGCAGGCCGTCGACGCCACCGAGATCGATGAACGCACCGAAATCCGTGATGTTCTTGACGATGCCTTTGCGTACCTGGTCCTTCTCGAGCTCCTTCATCAGCTTCTCGCGCTTGCCCGCCCTCTCGTTCTCGAGGATCACTCGACGCGAGACGACGATATTCCGGCGGCGCTTGTTCAGCTTGATGATCTTGAACTCGAACTTCTGGCCGAGCAGCTCGTCGATGTTGGGGACACGACGCAGGGCTATCTGAGATCCCGGCAGGAACGCGTCGACGCCCATGAGATCTACGACGACGCCGCCCTTGATCTTCTTCTGCAGCACTCCTTCGACCGGCTGATCGCTCTCGTAAGCGACGCGGATGCGCTCCCAGACGCGCATGAAGTCCGCTTTCTTCTTCGAGAGGACAACCGAGCCTTCCTGGTCTTCCAGGTGCTCCAGCAGCACCTCGACCTCGTCGCCGGGCTTGAGGTCGGGCATATCCTTGAATTCTTCGAGGGGAACAGTGCCCTCGGACTTGAAGCCAATATCGAGCACCACGACGTTGTCGCGGACGCTCTGGACTTTCGCCTTGACGATCTCACCCTCGTCGATCGACGCGAGCGAGCCCTGATACAGGTCCATCATCCGCTCGTAGTCGGCGGACGTGTACTCGTCTTCGTCGTAGAGCTCGGGACGGCGGTTCATCAATGGGCGCAGCGTCGCGCGCTCCTGGTCGCGCTTTTCTTTTGATGTAGTTGCCGCGCCGGTTTTTGGTTCGAGTTCAGCCATAACGACCAAGTTGATCTCCAAATCGCGGATAATCTGCTCGCCGCGAGCGAGGAAAGTGGTGATAGGTGATTGGTGGTCGGTTATCGGGTCCGGTCACCAACCACCAACGACCGACAACCCACCACCTGCGTTCGCCGACAGCCTCTAATCTTAGCGCCGCACCTCACATGCGTCAATTCAAGTCTCGTCTCCACGCTGAGTTACAGCGTTGGCAAGCGCGACTATCCGGTCCACCTGCTCTTCCTGAGTCAGGTACGTGGTATCCAGCAAAATCGCATCGGCTGCCTGGCCACTTTGCTGCGCATCCTTCGCGTCCCGATGAACCAATCGATCGGTCTCCTCCGCTACTTCCTCGTCGGCGGGTGAGCGCTGTAGCTGCTGAACCAGCCGACGCCGGGCACGCTCCCATGGGTCCGCCACGAGAAAGATCTTCACGGCGGCATCCGGAAGGACAATCGTGCCGATGTCCCGCCCATCCACGACAACCGAGTGCGACTGAGCGACGTCACGTACCTGCTGGTTGACCCAGGCGCGGACCTTCGGCATTCGGGCAACCAGGGACACGTGCTGAGTGACATTGGCTCCTCGGATCTCCTGCTCTGCGGGAGCGCCATCGATATGAGGCACGAACGACCGCTTGGTCGGCACCATCGTCACCCTTTTCTTTGCCGCGGAGAGAACGTCGGCTTCGGTCCAGCGCGCCGGGTCTCCGGCATCCGTGTCTCGCAGTCTCGCCGCCGTCGCGGCGCGATACAGTGCTCCGGAATCGACGTGTCGATAGCCCAGACGGTCGGCAACCCATTGTGCGGTGGACGATTTCCCGGATGCCGCCGGGCCATCGATGGCGATCGTGACAGGTCGACTCACTTCTGCACGCGGGCAAGCTCTTTCCAGAACTCGGGATATGAGACGCCCACACACCCAGGGTCATCGACTTTGATCTGATTTCCCGAGAGGGCACCGAGCACGCCGAAGGACATCGCGATTCGATGGTCCGCCTGGGTCACGATCTTTCCACGCATCGGATTCTTGCCCCCAACGATGCGAAAGCCGTCGGGCCGCTCGTCGGCAGTCGCGCCCAGCGTCTTGAGATTGTTGACGATCGTGGCAATGCGGTCACTCTCCTTCACGCGCAACTCCGAGGCACCGTGGACTGTCGATTCGCCTTCGGCTCGCGCGGCTACGCAGGCGAACAGGGGCAGCTCGTCGATCAATGCCGGGATTTCCTGCGGAGTAACCTCGGTCCCCCGAAGTTGGGCGGGGCCGACGACGATCGTCCCAATGCTTTCCCCACCCTCCTCGCGTCGATCGATTATCTGGATGTCGGCACCCATACGACGGAGGACCTCGAAGAATCCGGTGCGCGTCGGGTTCAGGCAGACGTCCGTGAGCCGCAGTTCTCCGGAATCGGCCAGGAGCGCCAACGCGACGAAGAACGCCGCCGATGACGTGTCGGCCGGGACTCGCACGTCCGCCGGCCTGATCGTCTGCGCGGGGGGAATCGAGACCGCCGTCCCCTTGCGATGCACCTGGACGCCGCGGGCCAAAAGCATCCGTTCGGTGTGATCGCGCGACAGCTGCGGCTCGTGCACGCGGGCGCGCACGCCGCCGAGCACGGCGGCGATGAGAATCGCGCTCTTCACTTGCGCGCTCGCCGTGCTGGATTCGTAGTCGATCCCCGTCTTGTCGCCCTCTCCATCGATCGTCATCGGCAGCCCGCCTTGCGGCGCGAGCTCGACGCGTGCTCCCATCGCCCGCAGCGGCTCGGCGACACGTACCATCGGGCGCCGGCTCAAACTGTCGTCGCCGATGAGTGTGGCCTTGAGACCCGCGCCCGCGATGACGCCCGCGAGCAGGCGAGCGCTCGTGCCGCTGTTTCCACAGTTCAGCGGCTCGCGCGGCGAATGCATCTCGAGTCCCTGCACATACATCTTCGCCGAGAACGCCGGAATGGACGCTCCCAACGCGCGCAGCGCCTCGGCGGTGGACTGGATGTCCGCGGAATCGAGAATGTTCTCGAGACGCGAAGCGCCATTGGCGAGCGACGCGAGGATGAGGGCGCGGTGCGAGATGGATTTGTCACCGGGCACGCGCACCGATCCGTGCACGCTTAGAGCTGTCGTCACCGCAGCCACGCCTCCAGCGCCGTCGCGACGTCCGTCTTCTCGTCGCGGTACTTCACGATCACCGGCGTCTGCAGCGAGAGCCCGTTCCGCTGGCCCCACTGGGCGGTGACTGCCCGCGCTCCAGGCACCACTACCGCGCCTTCGGGGATCTCGAGCGGAGTCTCGACGTCGGCGCGGATGACGCGTTCTTTCACGAGATCATAGACGGGGGTGCCTCGCGTCAACACCACTCCTGCCGCGAGCACCGCACGGCGTCGTACGACCGTGCCTTCGTACACTCCGCAGTTGCCCCCTACGAGCGCGTCGTCTTCGATGATGACCGGACTCGCGTTCACCGGCTCGAGCACGCCGCCGATCTGCGCGGCTGCGCTGAGATGCACACGCTCGCCGATCTGGGCGCACGAGCCCACGAGCGCGTGCGAATCGATCATCGTGCCGGCGCCCACGTACGCTCCCACATTGACGTACATGGGCGGCATGCAGACGACCCCAGACGCGATGTGGGCGCCTCTCCGAATCGACGAGCCTCCTGGAACGATGCGCACGCCATCCCGTTCCGTGAATTGCCGTGCTGGATAAGTGTGTTTGTCCACGAAACTGAAACGATAGCGCTGGTCGGCTTCCGGAACCGACATGTTGGCGAGATGACCGATGCGAAACCCGAGGAGGATTCCCCGCTTCACCCATGGAATTGCGCGCCAGGTGCCATTCGCGTCCCGTGCAGCGGATCGCAGTGCTCCGGCCTCGAGCTGATCGAGTAGTTCCTCGAGCGTTTGAAGGGCTTCCTTGCCAAGCTTCGAGGTGTCTGACTCGGCGGCGAACGTATCGATGCGACGCTCGAGGCTCAATCCAGAGCTCCCGCTGCGCGCAGTGCCGCGCGCACGCTCTCGACGTGTGTCTCGGCGAGTGGAACGAGCGGCAGACGCAGCCGGTTCTCCATCCTTCCGAGCATTGCCATCGCGGCCTTCACCGGAATGGGGTTGGATTCGACGAAGGCGGCGCGCATCCAGGCGAGCAGCTGAAAGTGGAGCTTGCGGGCAGCGGCGAAGTCGCCGCGCAAGCCGGCGTCGCAAAGTTGCGCCATCGCCTTTGGCGTGGCGTTCGAAATCACGGAGATTACGCCGTCCCCTCCAGCTGACATGACGGCGAGCGTCATCTCGTCGTCGCCGGACAGCACCGAGAGCGACTGCGGGCGATCCCGGATGATGTCTGTGATCTGACCAAGATTCCCCGACGCTTCCTTGACCGCCACGACGTTCCCGATTTTCGCGAGCTCCAAAGTCGTCTTCGCCTCGATGTTGCTGCCGGTCCTTCCGGGCACGTTGTAGACGATGATGGGCAGATCCGTCGCGTCCGCGATCTTGCGGAAGTGCTCGACGATGCCGCGCTGCGGCGGCTTGTTGTACATCGGCGAAACGTGCAGCAGATGTGTCGCACCCGCGGCCTTCATCTGCTTCGAAAGCGCGATGGCCTTTGCCGTATCGTTCGACCCGGCGCCCGCCACGATCGGGACCCGGCCTTTCGCCTGGTCGACCGTGATCTCGACCACGCGACAATGCTCGGCCGGCGTCATCGTGACGGCTTCTCCCGTCGATCCGCATGGCACCAGAAAGTGAATCCCCTCGCTGATTTGCCAGTCGACGAGTTTCCGGAGCGCAGGCTCGTCGAGCGCTCCGTCCTTGGTGAACGGAGTCACTAGTGCGGTTCCGCAGCCCTTCAGTCTCTCAGCCATTGATCTCGCCTATGTGAGCCGCTCAGACCGAAACCTACTGTCGCGAAACACGCGAAACACACGAAACACGCGGAACGGCAGCAGTTGCGACACAGAGTCTTTCCCGGTGACCATTTAGCCGGCTAGAACATCGCTCATGGTGAACACGCCGTGTTTGCCGATGAGCCACTTGGCCGCGAGCAAAGCCCCATCCGCGAAGACGCGTCTGTCGCGCGCTTCGTGCGTGATTCGAATCTGCTCGAACGGCGCGTCAAAAAGAAATTCGTGCGTCCCCGGCACCGACCCGCTTCGAATACTGGTGATCGGGATCGGCCGTCCCCACTCGTTTGCCCCGAGCTTCTCCAGGCTAATCGCGGTTCCCGAGGGCGCGTCCTTCTTCGCGGTGTGGTGGGTCTCTGTGAGGTGCGCATCGAACCCTGGCGCAGCCTTGAGCGCTCGCGTTGCTGCCTTCACGATCTCGCCGAACGCCGCCACCCCGACGGAAAAGTTGGGGGCAACCAGGATCGCGCCTTTGCGCTGCAACACAAGCTTCTCGATCTCGGCGCGCTTGTCGTACCATCCGGTCGTGCCGACCACGATCGGGCAGCCAGCGTCCACCGCGGCCACCACGTTCACCGGCGCCGAGACGGGGATGGAAAACTCGACCGCGACGTCGGCGCGATTCAGCGTTTCTCGAGTCACCGCTCCCGCCGACCCTGGCCCACCCTTGGGATCGATACGCGCGACCACCTCGAAGCCGCGCTCGGTAGCGAGCTGCTCGATGGTGCGGCCCATCTTTCCCAGGCCGATGATGGCGAGACGCGGCATCAGGTGTTGTCTCCCTGCTCGAAGAATTCCGCGTGCAGCCGCTGCATCAGGGAATTCACTTCATCGCTCTCGACGACCATCGTCAGATTGATCCCGGTCGCGCTGAGCGACAGCATGTGCAGACGGGTATCTCCGATCGCCTTCAGCGCGCGCGACATCGCCGCGCCGTTCTCGCTGAGCGACGCGCCGACCAGGGCCACGATCCCCCGATTGCGCTCGATAGCGACGTCGCCGAGCTGACGCAGGTCTCCCAGCATCTCCTCGAGGTGCGACGCGTCGTCCACAGTGACGGACACTGACACTTCCGACGTCGCGACCACGTCCACCGAGATCTTGTGGCGCTCGAAGATGCCGAACAGCTCTCGCAGGAAGCCCTCTGTCAACAGCATTCGGGGGGAACGCACTTTCACGAGCGTGACCTCGCTCTTCCCCGCGATCGCCGTCACCGGCCGCTTGGGCGCGTCGAAGGTGATCAACGTGCCTCGCCCGTTCGGCTTTCGGGAGTTCAACACGCACACCGGAATGCCGATGCGCACCGCGGGAGCGATCGTGTACGGGTGAAGCACCTTCGCGCCGAACGACGCCAGCTCGGACGCCTCCTCGAACCCGACCTGCTCGATCGTGCGCGCGCCCTTCACGACGCGCGGGTCAGCCGTGAGCATCCCGTCCACGTCGGTCCAGATCTCGATGCCGTCGGCCTTGAGCGCCGCCCCGATCAGCGACGCACTGTAGTCGGAGCCTCCGCGTCCCAGCGTCGTCGTGATGCCTCCCTTCTGGGATGATCCGATGTATCCGCCTACCACGGGGACTTTCCCATCCCTCACGAGCGGCAGCAGATGTTGCCGCGACATCTCCGCGATGGCTTCAGTCTGCGGCTCGGCGCGCGTGAATTGGTCGTCCGTGATCATGACCTTCCGCGCGTCGACGTGTACGGCCGGCAGTCCCAATCGACGAAACGCCGCCGCGCACATGATCGACGACAGCTGCTCGCCAAACGACGAAACGGCATCGAGGCTTCGGGGGGTCATGTGCCCGAGCACCGACAGAGCCTCGGCAAGGCTCGCCAGCTCGTCGAACATCCCGCTGAGGTCCTCGGTGACCTCGGCGCCATCGTCCGTGCCGCCCAACAGCGCGGACGACTCCTTCAGGTGGCGGTCGCGCAGACCTTCGACGGCGCGCAGAGCACCGATCAACTGGCCGCGCGACGCCTGCTCCGCCAGCGCGATGAGAATGTTGGTCGCGCCGCCGAGGGCCGACACCACGGCGATCGGCTGCCGATCCAGCCTCGACTCCACGATGCGTGCCGCGCGGGTGATCGCGTCCGCATCGCCAACCGAAGTACCGCCGAACTTGCAGACGATCACGGACGCTCGATACGTCCGGTCGCCGCCATCAGTTCGGCATTCAGCACCGACGCTCCCGCGGCACCGCGAATGATGTTGTGTCCCAACGCCACGAGCTTCACGTCGAACAGCGTGTCGCGTCGCACTCGTCCTACGGTGACCGACATGCCATTGCCGGCATACGCGTCTCGGCGAGGCTGGGGGCGGTCCGGTTGGTCAGTGACTATGAGCGCGCGCTCTGGTGACGACGGCAAGCCGCATGCTTCGGACGCGCCTCGCCAACCCGCCATGGCTTTCGCGACATCGCCGATGTCGGCTTTGCGCTCGAGCTCCACCGACATCACCACCGTGTGGCCGTGCTCCACCGCCACGCGATTGGTATGCGCGCTGACCGTGATCGGTGCGTCCACGATGCGATCCGTGTCGCGGCGTCCCAGGAACTTGCGCACCTCGGCCTCCAGCTTCGGTTCCTCGTCCTTGATGAAGGGAATGACGTTGCCGAGGATGTCCAACGACGGCACGCCGGGATACCCGGCGCCCGACACCGCCTGCATGGTCGCGATGAAAACCTTTTTGACGCCAAAGCTCTCGTGCAGCGGCGCTAATGGCAGCACGGCCGCGATCGCGGCGCAGTTGCCATTGGTTACGATCGCGCCTGTCCAGTTGCGATTTCTGCGCTGGACATCGAGCACGTCGAGATGGTCCGGATTCACTTCGGCGATCACGAGTGGAACATCGGGCTCCATGCGATAATTCTTCGCGTTGCTGAGCACCGCGCGCCCCGCCTTCGCGAACGCCGCTTCCGCCTCGCCGGCAACGCTCGAATCGAGAGCCGAGAACACGATCGGCGATGTGACGCTCTTGGGATCGCAGGGCAGGACTGTGAGGCCCGCGACATGTGCCGGGATGTCATCGTCGCCAATCCAGCGCGCCGCTTCCGCGTACGAGCGGCCCGCGGATCGCTCGGACGCGGCCACTTCCGCGAGGTGGAACCAGGGATGCGACGCCAGCAATCGGATAAAGGCCTGCCCGACTGCGCCAGTGGCGCCGAGCACCGCCACGGGGACTTTCTTTGGACCGAACGGCGACTCGCGCATCAGGAGCTCAGAAGGGAGCGCACGATGCGCTCGTAAGCGTCCACGGCGTTCCGCAATTCATCGACGGCGATGAATTCGTCGGGGGTGTGAGCGACATGGATCGAGCCGGGGCCGAAGAGCAGCGGCTTCCCCCACTTGGTCAGCAACGGGATGTCGCTCGTATATGCGACAGGAGCGACGTCGAAACCGGGAATGGTTTCGAATTTCTGGGCGGGGATGTAGGAGCCGTACTCGATCTCCGCCTTGTCGCCTACCCATTTCTCGACCGATTTCTTCAACGGCTTCACGTCTCCGACCAGCCGGAACATCAGCTCCGTCTCCGCCAGCTCCGGAATGATGTTGCCCGCCGTGCCGGCGCGGATCGTCCCGATGTTGACCGTCGTGGCGCCGAGCACCGGATCGGAGGGCAGGTCGAGCTTCCCGATCGTCGGAAGCAGCTCGAGCATCGGCGCGATTGCCGACTTGCCCAGCTCGGGATACGCCGAGTGCGCCGCACGTCCCCGGAATCGCAGAGTCACGCGCTGAGATCCCTTGGCGCCGCTGGCCAGCTTGCTCTCGGTCGGCTCGCCGTTGACGAGAAACTTGCTCGTGGCCGGCAGACGATTGGCCGCGCGAGCCCCGTCGGATCCCTGCTCCTCTCCAACGAGAAAGAGCAGATCGACGCGATCTTCGCCGGCCTTCAAGAGGCGGTCCGACGCCGAAAGCATTGCCGCTGCGATCCCCTTGGCGTCACACGCGCCACGGCCATAGAGGCGGCCGTCGTCCTCACGCGGCGGGATGTAGGGGGGCACGGTGTCCAGGTGAGTCGAGAGCGTGACCCCCTTCCCCTTTCGTGTGGCCCAGACGTTCGCCCTGCCCTTCGTCACCTCTTGGAGCTCGACGTTCCAGCCGCGCGACAGCAGCCAGCGAGACACGAACTCGACGACTTCGCTCTCGGAGCCCGTAGACGATTGAATCGCAAGCAGTTCGGCGGCGAGCGCGACGACGTCGGTCATGCGGGAAAAACTAGCGTGTCAGGCTGGGCTGGTGGGCAGCTCGGCCGCACGCGAGACCTCCTCCGCCCCGCGCACGTTTTCCACGAACATCTGCTGCGCAAGCCGGTTCGCCTCTTTCACGAACTCGTCGTGGTGGCGCTCGCCGATCTCACCGATCTGCGCCAGCTGCGGCAGGCCGAGGGTGCGCCCCGCTTCGCGAAACGTCTTGAACGTGTCTTCGGCTTGCCGGCCCATGACGATGTCGCCGACCAGTCGGAGGAAGTCGTCCTCGCGCACGACATCCGCCAGGTCGCGCGCGACGCCCAGGACGACGCCGGCCGCCTTTTTTACGAGCCCGTCGTCGGCACCGATGGCCCGCTGGTACTCCTCCAACATCGTTTGGTGGGCGCGAGCCTTCGGGATGAACCGCGTGCACAGGTCGCGAAAGCGCGGATCCACCACCTGTCCTTCATGGTCTTCGAGGGATTGCAGAAAAGTGCGGTGCAGTAGCACCGCGTTGGACACCTGACTCTTCAAGAATTCGACGCCGCGCTCCATTGCTCACTCCGGTGATCAGACTGTTGAGCATGGTGCAGTTTGCGGGCCGCGAGTGGCCGACGCTTTCGGCGAATTGTTCAGCGCGTGGGGCAGTCCTGTCGGGCCGGCTCAGCGGGTTGCAGGAAACGCCAGAAGGTCGATTGGAGTTCCTCGAAGGCCGGAAGCGACCGAGGATCGATGCGCGCGACGTCGATGTTCAGCGGCCCATCCTCGAGATCGGTGACGCGGGTGGTGACAACGCACAGTCTGTTACTGGGGTCGACGCCGGCCACGCGAAACCAGTACTTTCGCGTGCCGTCCACCAGGACGCTGGGCCGGTCGGCGTACGGGAAAAAGCGTCCGCTGACGTACGCGCTGTTGCTCGAGGGAGCGTCGCGCAACAACGAGCGGCCGTCGGAATAGGTCGCCGGATCCCGCTGGGGCTCCGCGCCGAGGTAGTCGAAGAGCGTGGGCCAGACGTCGACGTGCGACGTGAGCGTCGGACTGCGCAGGCCCTTCCCAGTGAGAGTCGCCCCAGGCAGCCCGAGCATGAACGGCACGACGATCTTTTCGTTCCAGAACGTTGCCGATGCGTGACCGAACACGCCGTGATCTCGGATCTCCTCGCCATGGTCCGACGTCGCGAGCAGCACGGTGCGTCCCGAGTCGTAGTCCGCGCGCACGAGATCGAACGCCTGGCGGAAGTAATCGTCAGCTTGCAGGACGTCGTTCATGTAATTGGTGCGCGCCGACGGACCGATGAGCGGATAACGACGAAACCGCGGCTTCGCTGAAGTGAACGGGTAGTGCGGCGTATAGAAGAACCCGAGGACGAAATACGGCCTTCCATCGGTCTTTCGAGCGGCGATATAGTCCTTCAGGACGGCGAGCGCCTCGTCATCGTTCTTCGGATACGAGACCTCGTCGAACATCCGTACCAGCTGATCGGACGGGTAAGGATTGAGGCGCGAGCTGGCGAGCAGGAAGGTGTGATAGCCGTTCCGCTTCAACACTTCGATGGGGAACGCAGGTACGCGGGCCTCGATGAACGAGTGGAACGCCTGACCGTCGAGGCCGTAGGTGAGTCCGAAGATCCCCGCCTCCGACACGTGGCCCGTGCTGAAATGTCGGCGCGAGTGGATGACGTCCTTTCGCGTACCGAAGCGCAGCAGATTCGGCGTCAGCTCCGGCCTGATCATGTCACCGCGCAATCCGTCGGCGACGAAGAACACGACGTTGCTCTTCCTTGTCAAAGTCGGAGCCGGCTCGGACGCGCTCAGGACTGGGTAGCCACCAGTCCCCTTGCCGCCGAGACGCGGCTGCACGGCGATGAACGGACGCGTCGTGTTGCGCAGCAGCAGTTGCTTCCCCAGCGGGAGTGCGCCTTCGAATTCCGCGCGGTCCGATGCGATCCGGTCTTCTCCGGTCTGAAAGAGAAGAAACCCTCCCGGAATCGTGACCAGCATTGCCGCGCCACAGGCACGCGCCAGAGCGCCATCTCGCCAGGAGGCGAGCCGCCACGCCGCCATACAGAGCAGCAGTTCGGCGCCCAGCAGCGTGACCGCGGCAACGGTCACGCGAATGACCTCGGCTGGCTGAATACCGAGGTCGCGCCGGAGCGCGGCGTCGGCGAGAATGCCGAAAACGTCGAACTCGTAGAGGTGGACGCCGTAATCCTGAAAGAGCAGCACCTCGATGAACACGAGCACGACGACCGCGGTCAGCGCAGCCGCGAGCGCGGCAGTCGGCATGACTGTCCGCCATTTCCGGGTTGTGGCGGGTAGTGACTGCGCACGACCGCGCCGCACGATCGACCGCACCAACAGCAACGCTCCAATGGCGAGCACCGCGAGCAGCGAAACGGCGTACAAGGTGAAGCCCGCAAAAGCGCGCTCCATCCCTACCCAGTCCGGATGAAGGGGGTCGACGACGGCGGACAGCAGCCGGTCGGCGCGCCCCTGGAGGAAGGCGATCAACCCTACCGCGTTCACGAAGATCACCAGCATCGCGACGCGCGTGCGAGAAAATGCCGAGACCGGGACTCGAACCCGGACGGGGTTTCCCCCAAGGGATTTTAAGTCCCTTGCGTCTACCACTTTCGCCATCCCGGCATCGTATTCGAATCTATTGCTCCAGCGGCGCGAGCGAGAGCGCTGCGTCGCTGAATTGCTCCACGCGACCGCATTGCTTGCGGCGGACGCCGCCACCTGTGAGAATTGGCCCGCCCCACCCCAGCCTCCGCGGATTTGACGAACCCACCTCTGGCACGTCCCATCGCAGCTTCGCGCGGCCGCCTTCTTCAAGTCCTCGGCGTCGCCTTCGGCATCGCGGTGATCGTCGGCAACAGCATCGGCGCGGGGATCATGCGGACGCCGGGGGACGTCGCCGCCTGGCTACCGTCGCCAGGCCTTTTCCTGGCGGCATGGATCGCCGGCGGGGTCTACGCGCTGCTCGGCGCCGCGTCGCTCGCCGAGCTCGGGGTCATGATACCCAAATCAGGTGGCCAGTACGTGTTCGCCCATCACACCTTCGGCCCGTACGCCGGGTTCGTTATTGGCTGGAGCGACTGGATCTCGTCGTGCGCGTCGGGCGCGGCGGTATCGATCGTCGTCGGCGAGTATGTGTCGTTTTTGGCGCCGACAACCATGGGCCGAGCGTCGATTACGGCGGTTGCCGTGATGATCTTCTTCACGCTGCTCCAGTGGCGGGGTATTCGATGGGGCGACCGCACGCAGCAATTCACGAGTCTTCTCAAAGCACTCGCTTTTGCGGCGCTGATCATCGCGTGCTTCATCCTGCCGCCGATGGGCCCCAAACCGGAGGCGACCTCGATCGCCAGGGCGGCACCGAGCATTGCCGCGGTGGTGCTGGCGATGCAGGCAGTGATCTACACGTACGACGGATGGAACGGAGTGCTGTATTTCTCCGAGGAAGTGCGCGAGCCGGCACACGACATTCCGCGGTCGATGCTCGGCGGCGTTGCGAGCGTGACGCTCATCTATGTGCTGGTGAACGTCGCCTTTCTCTACGTGCTCGGCATCGCAGGAATGGCGGGCAGCAACTTTGCCGCCGGCGCCGCGGCTCAGGCGCTCTTCGGTCCGCGAGGCGACACCGTCATCCGAGTGATGATGGTGGTCTCGATGCTCAGCAGCGTGAACGCGATTCTGCTCCTGAGCTCCCGCGTGCCCTTCGCGATGAGCCGAGACGGCCTATTCCCGGCAGCGGCAGCGCGCGTGAACGTCGGCGGAACACCCACGGTCACGTTGCTCGCGAGCTCCCTGCTCACGATTGGATTCATCGTGACTGGCACATTCGCGATCGCGGCCGGCATTGCCGCTTTTTTCTTCGTGCTGCAGTACGTAGCCTCGTTCGCGGCGGTCTTTGTCCTGCGCCGCCGGGAGCCCGACCGGCCGCGCGCGTATCGGGCGATTGGCTATCCGTGGACGACCGGGATCGTGTTCGTCGGTGGGGTGGCCTTTCTCATTGGTGCGATCGTCCAGGATCGCCGCAACAGCATGATCGCGATCGCGCTGCTCGTCGGAAGTTGGCCGCTGTATCAGGTGATCAAGAGATTCATGCGGCCACGCTCAGCGTCGGGCGAACCTTAAGAGAACAAAAAAACACTACCGCGCGCCGGCAATCTCCGTGCGCAATGGCCACGGACAGCTTGTTCCGAATCCTCTCGAATCACCCGAATCAGCTTCTTCGGATGCGGCGCGGATTAGAATAGGTGCTATTCGGAAATTCGGGACAATTCGGGCCAATTCGGAACAGGCTGTCCGTGACCCGGGCGCGAAGTACGTCAAATAAAAAGGCAGGCAGCTCTCTTAGCTGCCTGCCGGAAGTCCGTTCATTGACCGGAGAGCGGGAAACGGGACTCGAACCCGCGACCCCAACCTTGGCAAGGTTGTGCTCTACCAACTGAGCTATTCCCGCGCGGGCCGTAATATATCCGTAAGTCGTAGTCCGAACAAGCGATTACGGGCGTTCGCCGAGGGCGTGCACGGCGTACCACGCAGTCCACGCGAGCAGTCCCGAAAGTGACGCGTCGCCGCCGTTGAACTTCGCCTGGCCGTCCGGAGTGACGATCTCCGCGGCATAGCCGCCGTCGAGCGCCGCGCGTCGAAACCATTGCAAGACAGTGGAAGATTCAGGGCCGAGCAGCCGAGCGCATTCGCGCGCCAGGTCGTGTGCACCCGCCGTCGCCCGTTTTACAGTCCGGCGATAGGTCGAGTCGTGACGCTCCACAGCCTCGTACAACGGCAGCCACAGCGCGGATCCCACCGGATCGTCGGCGAAGCTGTAGTGGCTGGCGAGATCGGTCGCGGATGCGAAGAGCTGCTTCCCTTCATGCTCCGCGACGAAGTGTCGTTTGAGCGCCGCACGCACCGCTTCCGGGTCCTCGACGTTGCGCGCGGTCTCTTCGTCCAGCGTGCGGCGCAGCACGTCGAGCGCCTGCGCGACGACGGCGTTCGCATGCAACGTGAAGGCGTACGGCGCGGGCTCACCGCCTGGCAGGACTTCGGTCGAATACAGCGGGACGTTGCGGTCGCGCCGCGTGGCGAGATCGTCCGACGACAAGTACAGCGTGTCCGCCACGATCGGTTCGTCCACGATGTGATCGTCGTTGGTGTCGCGGATGTACCGGTCGACAGCGACGGCGTATCCGGCGGCGCCCTCGAGACAGAAACCGGGCGCGAACATGGTGCCGTCGAAGTAGTGGACCCCGCGACCCGGCGCGTAACCGTGCAGCTCGCAGGCGCGAAGCAATAATTCACGTGAGAGCGGCGGATCGCACAGCTGAATCGCGGGCAGCGTCCAGGTCAACGCCTCCCAATCGCGTACCGTCACCCCACGCCCGTGCCATGGCGCGCGGCTGCGCACCAGATAGTAGTGTGCGTCGTCGAGGGCGCGTCCCACGCTGTAGAAGTAGGCGAACAGCAGATTGCGGTTGATCAGCGGGTCGAGGCTCTCGTGGCCGGTGGTCTGCTCGAGCGACTGGAGCGCGTCGCGGGTGTCGCGCAGCAAGTCCTTCCAGCCGCGTCGACGCAACACGGCCATCGACGCGCGCGCGCCGTCCGGTTCCGGGCCGGCGGCGAGGTAAAACGCGAGTTGGGCACGCCCGCCCGCGGGCGACGCGATCTGACGCTCGATCGTGTAGCGCGGCGCCTCCCCCTGCTCCACGCGCACGGCCGATGACTCGTCCGCGCCGATCGCGATGGACACGAAGCCCGCGGCGGCACGCCCCGACAGAATGACATCGCCTTCGGCCTCCTGCACATGATGCGCGTCGTCGAAGGGTCGCTCGGTACGAACGCGCAGCTGCCGATGGCCCAACGTCCCTTCGACCACGAACGTGGCCTCGACGTCCGCGCTTCCGCGATTCTCGAGCGACAACGCGTACACGGCTCCCGCGACATCGGAGTCGCGCCCGAAGGGCGCGAACACAGTCCCCCGGACGGCGATGTCTCCCAGCGTCCAGGTGAAGGTCGGCAGCCATCCCAGGGCGCGCTCCCAAGCCATGGGCGCGTCGGAGAACACGTATTCCTGTTTGCCGACGCGCAGTCGCAAACGCAGGAGCGGCGGTCCCTCGCCTTCGACGAAGCCGGAGCCGCCGGCGAATTCGATGGCCGACCGGGTCCCGCGATGCAGGAAGCCCACCGCGAACAGCGCACCGTCAGCGGGGTGGATACAGGGGAGCGAAAGCCAATGGTTCCCCGTGACCTGCCACGGCACGCGCGGCGGCGGACGCAACGACACTATCGGCGCAATTATGTTAGAGGCGTGGCGCGAACAATGACCAAGGCACCGATGCACGTCAACGATGCGTGAACGCCGGGCGCGCATGCTCGCGCCTCTCTTCGCGTCGTTGTTGTTCGCGTCTCCGAGCTATTCGCAGGCCGGCCTGGGCCATGTTGACGACGCCAGCACGGCGCCCAAAGGTCTCCTACGGTTGCGCGCGATCACCGCGTGGACGCGCTACGACGAGCGGTTCACGGCGAACGGCGTGGAGCCGCTCGGCGCATTTCTCACCGCCGACTCGCTTGGCGCGCGCCAGGTCCCGGCGTTGGCATCCATGGAATCGCTGGTGCAGTCAGCCAGTGGAAGCCCTTTCACGTTCACGCTCGGCCGTTCGCAACTGAATGCCACGGGTCGCGAAGAGGTTTTGCCGATCGGATTCGAGTACGGCATAACCAACCGGCTGTCCGTTTCCCTCTTCACTCCGATCGTTCGCAAGCGCGTCGCCACGCTCTTTCGCCTCGACACCATGGGAAGCGCGGCGAACGTCGGACCAAACCCGCAGCGTACCAGCACGCTCGCTTTGCAGACCAACACGCAGGTGCAGGCGGAGTTCGCCAACGCGGCCGCGCAACTCCAGGCGAAGCTGCAAGCGTGTCAGGCGAACCCTGCTGGCGCCGGGTGCTCCACTCTTCTTCCCCGGCAAGCCGAGGCGACGCAATTGATCCAAAGCTCCCAGAGCTTTGCGAGCGACCTTGCCGCATTGTATGGCAGTGCCACTGGCCTTGGCATGGCGTTCGTCCCGATCGGCGCCAGCCCCGCTCAGATATCCATCGGGCAACGCATCGCCGCCTTCGACACCCAGTATCGGGATCTCCTCGCTACCTCGACGGCGGTGATCCGGGCGGTGCCCTTCGCGGCGGGTGGCCCCGCGGGCGCCGCCGAGTTTCAGGAGTATCTGATCCAGGAGCTCGGCGCCGATTCGATCAACACGCAAGAGCGCGTCGGCATCGGAGACATGGAAGTCGGATTCAGATTCCGTTTGCTCGACCTCGCACGTTCGGAGCGCCGACACACCGGCTTGCAATTGACCGTAGCGTCTTCCGTGCGGCTGCCCACCGGCTCGACCCAGTCGACCAGCGACGTCGCCGATCTGCGCATCGGCGACGGGAGCGTCATCGTCGACTCACGAGCCTTGCTCGACCTGCGCGCGGGCCGCGTGGGGCTGTTCGCGGCGGGACAGTTCGCGACCAGCGTCCATGACAAGGACACCACGGACGTCGCGACGCGCAATGCGCGCTGTA
>Ga0070696_100000894_pt1 | contig 19332 bp, 36 predicted proteins | sample KBSK1253metaG_FD_65474 | JGI IMG/M metagenome (GOLD analysis project Ga0070696, IMG submission 65474) | Corn, switchgrass and miscanthus rhizosphere microbial communities from Kellogg Biological Station, Michigan, USA - KBS K1-25-3 metaG | ecosystem: Host-associated > Plants > Roots >... | reverse complement strand
TCGTGCTCTTCAAGCCACTCGCCGAGAGCCTCGACCCAGTCGCGGTCAGCCGGGGCATACTCCGGAACGGACCATGGCGGTCCGCCGTTGGCCAGCGCGAAGACGTCGCCGGACTCCCTGTCCCTTATCCACAGCTTGGTGCTCACAGGCCCTCCGCTAGATTGGGCACCGACCCGCGCTCCACCGCCCAGAGGTGCCTCTGGTTCTGCCCGTCCACCAGGTTCCTGGCCGCGGGGAACGCCTCCACCGCCCACCGGTCAGCGCCGAAGGCCTCGCACTTCATGTGCTGCATCTCGTAGAACGTGGGCTGGGGCGGACCGCCGTCGAGCCGGGTTATGATCGCGTGGTCTCCGTCCACCTCCACCTCGTAGCACCCGAAGGACCTCGTCTTCATTCCATGCACTCCTCGCAGACCACCTCGTCGGAGTCCGCTATGTCCTCGCAGCTGAACCACCGGTTACAGACAGAGCAGCACTCCACCTCGCCAACCTCCATGAGGTGAGTCTCCGCGTCCTGGAGGTCTATGCTGGGTGACTCCATCAGCTCCAAGGCGGCGTCGGGAGTCTGGCACGTGCCTATCAGTATTTCGGCCAAGTCCTTCCACTCCTGCTCCTCCTTGGGCGTCATTGTCCCAGCCTCCTCGGCTCCTCGTGCTTGAGCCCGAGCATCTCGAGCCTGGAGGCCAACAGGGCTCTGTCGTGCACGAGGGACTCGTGTGAGTACGCCAGCCGGTGCACGTCGTCCATGGAGTCCCACCCGAGGGCGGTGGGGTGGTGGTGCGTCAGCCTCGAGCCCTTGGCCCAGAAGTACAGCCCCAGGGCTTTGCACCTGGCGGTCAGCTCGTTGTCGCACCCGACGTGCCTGTACCCGGTGTGGAAGAACTCTCCGTCCAAGTAGGGCAGCAGCGACTTGGACGCCAGCCAGTGCGTGGCTATACTGCTCGGATCCCAGTACCCGTCGTTGAGGGCCACCAGCCCAACGCCCTCGAGTGGTGCCACGTGGCCTTCGCCCACTCTGCCCGCGAAGCGGCCGCCGGCGAAGTGCGCCTGAAACTGGAGGACGGCGCTCTGCAAGAAGTTCGGCTCGGGGGTGCAGTCGTTGCCCAGGAACATCACCAGCTTCCCGGTAGAGCGCTCGACGGCCTTCTTTAGAGTCTTGGGGCACCCCTGGCGGTCCTCGAAGGAGTCCTCCTCGACCACCACCTCGTAGGCGGGATAGTTCGCGTTTAGTGCTATGTCCCGCATCAGGTTCGCCGTCTGCTGCGGCCGGCCCAGCACTGGGACGCAGATGGACACCAGCGGCATCCCGTCCTCCTCGAGCTCGGCCGCGTAGAGCCGGGCCATCGAGTCGTGGTCGAGCTGGCTCGTCCTGGTGGTTTGCCCCGTGAACAGCGAGTCGAACGAGCTCCCGGCGTCGACGCAGGTGCACGCGGGGTAGACCTTTAGCGCGTCGGCCGCAAGCACCTTGGCCATCGGTCCCGCGCTGAGAACCACCACCGTCTCTTGGGGCCTCAGCCTGAGAGCTTTGAGGAGCTCGGCCCTGACGCGCTCGTACTCCGAAAAGGCGTCCCGCTCCGGCACCCTGACGTGCTGGGCGGCCTTGAGCAGGCTGGCCAAGCCGCCGAGCCTGTCTGGTCCCACCACCAAGGTCCTGCGGTCTCCGCCGGCCGCCGCGCGCCTGATGGATGTCCAGAAGCCCTTGACGGCCGCGTTGTCCGAGCCTTCCCTGTGGAGCAGGAGGTTCACGAGCCTCTGGTCGGCGTAGTGCGCCACCGTGACCCCTGGCCTGCCAGCCAAGAACGTCAGCGACTCCCTCAGCCGGTCCCCGAGCTCGCGGGAGTAGGTCTGGCCGTCGCAGTTGGCGCCCTCCGCGCCCCGCATGCACAGCTCCTCCCCGTCCCCAAACTTTACGAACGAGAACGGCGTCCCCGAGCCCACGGCCGCCTCCAGCGACCTGAGCGCGGGCTCGGGGTGCTGGTAAAACTGGGCAGCGTTCAGATACTTCGGGTTTAGCGGCTGGTAGCCCAGCGCCCTCCGCCAGTGGACCTCGGACTCGCCCCGGTCCCCCATGTTCCAGTAAGCCCAGTAGAGCATCTCGTGCGGCGCCTGCCGGTAGTGGTCCATGTTGTTCGCATAGAACCCGTTGTACGGCAGAGCCAGTGCCGCTGAGGCGTACGCGGCCGTCATCAGGGCATTGCCCTTCTTGTAGAAGTGCTCGGCCAGCCTCATCATGGCCTCGCGCCTGGAGCCGTCGAGGAGGAACGCCTTGTGGTACATCTGCAGCCCCAGCTGCTCCTTCCCAAGCTGAAGATAGGCGTCGCCAATGTAGATCATGGACTGGGCCTGCTCCGCCGGCCACGCCTTCATCCCCAGGTGTCTGGTCAGCTCCTGTATGGCAGACTTCGGGCGTCCCTTCCACAGCAGCTCGCGCCCCAGGTAGTGGCTGTTCCTGTCGTTGCCCGGGTTCTCGTAGCAGTCCAGCGCCAGGCCCCTGAGGTACCCGCCGCGGTCCGTCCCGTGGTTCTGCCAGTGCTCGAGCTTGACCTTGGACTCGTCGAGGAACACAGTCTTGAACGGATCGTCTAGCGAGGAGCCGCCGGAGCGCGGTTGGAGGACCTCGTGCACCACCCCGACCCACTCGAACGAGCGCCGGTCGTAGAACTTCGAGTGCAGGAACTTGATGGCTTCGTTGCCGAATTGGTCGTGGCTGAACACGAAGTTGTACTCGAGCCTCCGGGCCCCTGCATCTATCGCCTCGTCCACGGCATCCAGGTCGAGCTTGGTGAAGGCCTCGTCGCAGTCCGGCATGGCGACCATGTCGCATTCGGCCTCGCTGGCGGCGAAGTTCCGGGCCGCGGCGAAGTCGAAGAGCCTGTCCCCGGCATGCAGCACCGGCGGCTCGCCCGGAGCCAACAGCCGTCGGTTCACCTGCTTGGCCTTCGCCTCGCTCACCACCGTGACGAATCTGTCGCCGACCTCTATGACGCGGCACTCGTGGGCCGAGGCCACGTCGGCTGTACCGTCCATGGAGCCCGTGTCCACCACCAGCACCTCGCCGCCCCTCCGCCGGAACTCCTCGAGCGACTCCAGCATCCTGGGCAGCGTGCTCTGCTCGTTCCTGGCTATCAGCACCACGCTGAACTTCGGCCTGCTCATTTTACAGCCTCCTTTTCCTTTTTCTCGGCATCGATCACAGTCTTTTTGGCTCCCTGCGCCAAGAACAAGCAGTCCATGGCCAAGGCCGCCGCGACCAAGAACAGCACGAGGTGCGCGTGCGCCGTTGGACTGTACGACGTCGGGCCTCTGGCGATCAGCAGGCCGTTGGCGGCCGGCGCCTCGAGCCTCACCAAGCCGTCCAAGTAACAGAGCAGGACGAACAGAGCCGTGCAGACGGCGGCTTGCGTAGCCAGCCACCAGAGCATGAACCCGGTGACCGCTTTGTCTGAGTCGCTCATTCCGCCTTCCCCCGCCGGAGGACCCGGCCGATCTCGTCCGCGAAGAACCACCAGAAGACTCCGATCCCCACGGCCAGCCAAAACAATGCAGTCATAGTCCGCTCCTTTCCAGCTTCCTCTCGGCCTTCCTGCCGAGGGTCTTCTCGCCCACGAAGTCGGCGATCTCCCTGAGGCACTCGTGGTCGTACAGCGTGAGCCCCTCTGGGAAGAAGCAGTAGCGCCTCCACGGCGCATGCCACCTAATTTCCCCGAGCGGCTCATTGGTGTCCTGAACGGACAACACCGACCAGACCCTGGTAACCTTACCTGGCCTTCTTGCGAGCTCCTCGAATAGCAAGTGTGGGGCCTGCCTTCTGCTTCTGTTTCCCATTTGTCACCGCCTTCCCCATGGCCACGGCGTTGGTCGGCCGGGCCTCGAGCTTCTTTCTGTACTCCCTCTTGTTGGTCTGCTGCGCCTCCTTGACGCCGGCCCGCTTGGCGTGCTCAGCCTCGCTGCGCCCCTCCGCCGCCAGGATGCACCTCTGGCAGTGGGTCCACGGCGGCTTCAGCCCGCGCTGCACCGAGCAGATGGACCACGGACAGACGTACTCGCCGTGTCCGCCCAACTTTCCGCCGCGCCCTCTGGGCCGGCACACGTGGGAGTGCTCGGCCATCACGCCCCGCCCCGCTGCGTCCTGGCGTGCATCTCGGCGAGGAACTTGGGGTCGTCCCTCAGCCGCCTGTCGTGGTAGGTTATCGCGTCGTGCCTCCAGCCCGGCTTGGTGAGCAGCGAGTACCTGTCGTCGTGCCTGGGCTCCATCAAGCTCTCGAGCAAGTAGTGGACCATCCACTCGTCCCGCGGATACTTGATGACCGCGTCGCCCTTCGAGGCCTTGAACGACTCCAGGGCCAGCCGGACGGCCTTTGCGGAGAGCCAGTAGCCGGGCCCGCCGTGTGGCGCCCCGTATTGGCCGTTCATCCCGGTGAACCCGGCGTAGTCGTCGAGCTGGTAGCCTGAGTGGAGCAGCTTTTCGGCGTCCACGTAGGTGTCTGTGTCGCACGTGAACAGGTTGGACGCTCCGTGGCCGGCGGCCCACTCCAGGATGCGGATCATCTTGAACGAGAGCCCGTCGTAGTGGTCCGGGCAATCCACGTACACCTCGTGCTCCTCTATCCCGCCCTCTATCAGAGGCGAGCTCGAGCCCAGGAAGAACCGCAGGGTGAATCCCCGGTCCTCGAGCTCTTTGCCCCACGTCTTGAGTATTGGCCCGTGAGAGTCCCTGTGAGCAACGCATGACTTGACGGCCACAAGTATCATTTCAACTTTCCTTTCAGCAGGCGCTCGAGGAAGCCGGCGGTCCAGACCCGGATGCCCGGGGCGCGCGACTCCCTGTTGCCCGCTACGTTCAGCGTCTCTATGCCTTCCTGAATAAGCCAGTCTATGACGTGGCTGTTGAACTGCTTCCAAGGCAGGCTCCTGTATGGAACGAAGTACACGGGCTTGGCCATGGACTCGCACAGCTGCGCCGTCAGCAGAGAACCGCGGGACGAGCGCAGGCCCAATATCAGGGTGCCGTCGGCGTCGTGCACGTTCTTTGCCGTCCTGGGCGGATACTTCGCCGAACGGGACTCGGTGGCTCCGTACATCGCCTCGAACTCAGGCCTGGGGCCAGCCTCAGTCAGGAAGCCCTTGGGCATCTCCCCTCCGGTCTCGAGCCCTAGCCTCTTGGCCGCCACCCATCCTCCCTGGTCCGCGCCGGTCTGCCCGCCGCTGATGATCCGCCTCAGCTTCATCACCCGCCTCCGAGGACGTAGTGCTCTGGGGACGCTATGAACACCGTAGGCGTTAGCTCTGAGCCTCCGCACCTCTGCCACTCGTCGGGGCCGTGCACCTTGGATGAGACCCGATCAAGGTAGGCCTGAGCCTCTGCCGGCGTGTCCCATGCGACCCTCTTGCTGTGCGCGTCCACGAGCCACTGCAAGCTGGCGGAACGCAGGCCCCACACTGCCCTCGGCATGCGGGCCCTCAGCGCCTCTATCTCTTGGACTAGCGCCAGCACCAGCCCGTCGCCGACTAGGTCGCGCCACTCCTCGCCGTACCCCTGCACCCGCAGCCCTCCGTCCTCCCGGACCACCACGGTGTACTTCCCGTCGCCGAAGCTGACTCTCCGCTCTCCCATGTTGCCCTCCTTCTCGGCGGAGCGGGGCCTGGCTCCACTCGCCGGCCCCGCCGTCGTCTGGCCTGGTCACTGCTTCTTTTTCTTGCTCTTGGCGACGGGCGCCTGCAGGATGCATTGGACCTCGATCGAGCACTTGTTCAGGCAGTTGCACCGGCTGTTCTCGCACACGTCCTGCCTGGTCCCGGAGAGGCAGCCGATGTACAAGAGCTCGCATCGCGTTTCGCAGAAGTCAGCAGACTTGGCGACTGCCGGCCGGCGACGGACTCCAGCCGCCGCGGACGACAGTAGCACGGCCATCAGGATCACTGCAGCCATCAGCAGCCGCAGTGCAGAGCTCGGCCAAATACTTCTCTTCATAATGGATCTCCTTCGCTGTTTTGAAAGTTGTGTTGGCGGTTTCTCTCCCACCGCCCAAAGTCACGCACGCTGGTTTTGCGCTGTTCCCTGCCGCCCTCCGCCGGATGCGGAGCTGCTGGACGACTCACGCTGGCCACGTGTACGTTTAGGCCGCTGGCTCGCTAGACGCCGATCGCCTTCCGGCTCCCGCCGTTCCGGATGGAGAATCCGATGTTCTTCACCCAGCTCACGCTCTTGTCGAACCCCGGGAACTTGTTCTTGACCGCGGCGTGAATCTCCTTGTAGGTCAGCTTTCCCTGGTTTATGAGCTTGGTGGCGAACTGCTTCTCCTTGCTGTCGACCTTCGCCGCCTTGCCCTTTCCTGTCTGCTTCGTTGACATACCGATCTCCTTTCCTGTTTTGTGTGCGCCGGTGCCTCTCAGCTCCGATCGATGAAATTATACGCGGCCGGCAGCGATTTGTAAACCCTCGAGCCACCTTTGTGCTGGCTCGCTTAGCGTTGCGTGTTTTTGGCGGATGCAGTCCCCCGCGTAGTCCCTGGTGTTATTCTGTCGTGCTTAGACACAGGCATCACCCCCTTCCCTCAAGTCCGCTGGTTCACATAAACGCCTCGGCGTAGCTGGCGCTCTGGTATCTCGTCCAACTTCTTTCCGCTGGCCAGCGCCTCGTACTCGTCAATGAGTTGAACAAGTAGCGCCCGGTCCTGGTTCATCGAGAGCACGCCATGACAGCCGTCTTCGGTTGCACGGTTCTCGGCGTTCCGCCTGTGCACGTGATACCTGTCAATGGCCTCGGAACACGCCTTGCGGTGCTTCATTTTTCTCCCTCACCCCTCGAGCAGCTCGGCCAAGATCTCCTGCACCCAGCGCGCTATGGGCCGCCTATCGTCGTTGGCCCTGCCATAGGCCGTGTGCATATCTATGGCCCCGTACCTGTCCAGCAGGCGCCGCGTGCTGGTGTCCAGGCGCCGGAACTTGGACCTCGCGGGGGCGTGGCTGCTGCCGGGCGGCGCGAACGCCCTCCTGGGCATCTCCTGCTCCTCGAGCTCGTTGTCCCAATACTCCGGGCTTCTGGCCACCAGCCTGAGTTCGCGGACCGTCAGCTCAAGCTCACGCCCGCACTGCGGGGTCGTCAGGAACTCCAACTTCTCCTCGCGCTCGAGGTGTCTGGCGCGACGGCATTCTTGGCACCGCCTGTGCGCCCATCGGCCGCCGCGCCTGTACCTTCCCCCTCGCAGGTGGCCGTCGTCGCGCAGTGGGCCTCCGCAGTTCTCGCAGAAAGCTGTTCTCCGTCCGGCCACCGGTCACCATATCCTCATGTCCCAGGGTCCACCGGCGAGATATCGATTGTAGTTGGCCTTGGTCTTGGGCTCGCGCATGCAGATGGAGTCGAGTATCGCCTGGACCTCCTGGGGCTCTAGCTGGTTCAGGGGCCTGTCCACGAGCTCGCCGCTCTTGGCCTCTGGATGCCTCCAGCCGGTGGAGTTTCGCCCGCCGCCCACAGGGGCGGGCTTGGACTTGTGCTTGATCTTGGACATCGATTCTACCTCCCTGCAGACACCCACCGCAGCTGGCCGGCGGGGTAGCACGTCAGCGCGCTTTGGCCGGCCTCGTCCAGCACAAAGACCCAGTCGTTGAACCGCCTGTACTGACAGAGGCGGAAGCCCTGCCTCATGACTATCTGGTTGGCCCTGTACTGTGGCTTCAGGTCTATGGGCTCGGACTTGGCCAGCATCTCCAGCAACTTCTTGCCCGCCTTGGCCGAGTCCTTCGAGCCAGACCGCTGCATGAACCGCTCGAGGCAGTGGCTCTTGATCTCTATGTCAGCCATACAGCCTCCGCTTCACGTCGGTCTCCGCCGCCCGTCTCTCGTCCACGCCCGTGGCCGGCAGCTCCTCCAACCGACGGACCAAGTCCGCCAAGTTTAGCCTGGGAGCCGTCCTGTTCCGCAACTGCCCGAGCCTGGAGTTGCGGAGGACCTTAATCAGCTCTGTGCGTATTTTGGCCATCATCTGCTTCTCCCTTCCTCCAAGCCGGGGGTAGCCTCTGCCGGCCGTCCCCTGCGCCTCCACTTTATCTTGGCCTGGCGCTCCACCGCCTTGCTAAGGTCTATGAGCCACTCGCCGCCGGGCTTGACTGCGCCCGGTATGCGACCCACCTTGCACATGAATCCGACCGTGGACTTGGACCTGCCCATCTTGGCCCCGCAGTCCGGGCACTTGGCCCTCGCCGGATAGTGTATGTGGCCGCCGTCGCCCGAGCAGACCAGCTTGGCGAACTCCGTGACGCTCACCAGCTTGGCCGCTCCGTTTCCGTTAGTAGAACTCGCTGTTGCCATTCATCCCCTCCTCGGTTTGTCCGCTATGACCTTGCCCGACACAGCCCTGAGCCCCGGCACAGACAGGAGCTGCTTCTGGTCCCTGGCCAGCCTGTTCACCGCCGCCTGGTCCACCTCGAGCAGGTGGTGCAGCAGCTTGATGTTCTTGGCGACGTACTTGATGAGCGCCACCTTGTCCACCACCTCGCAGCTCCAGGTGGTCTTGGAGACCAGCTTGTCGGACTTCTGGTAGACGTCCTCGACCTCAACCTGCTTGATCTTCAGCGGCGACTCGGCCACGGCGGCTATGCTCTGCTCGTCGAAGCCCTTCTTCCTGAGCCTCTTCAGCTCCTTGGCCCTCTCGCGCTCCGCGTCCAGCCTGGCCTTCTCCAGTGCCTCTTCCTCGAGCCGCTCGCGCTCGGCCTCCCGCTCCTCGTCCCACCTGGCGAGCTCCCTGTTCCTGTCCTTCAGGACGGCCTCGACGGGGGCCTTCAGGTCATTCCTGAGCTTTATGACCGCCTTGTGTGCCTCGTGCGCCTTCTGTATAGGCTCCGCGAACCTCTCGTCTATCTGCTGGACCAAGTCCTTAAGCCGGCCCCGGTCGTCCACCGCCAGGTCGTACGTCTCCTGGTCCACTATCACCAGGGCGCGGCTCTGCTCCACAATAGCCAGCGCCTCACGCTTCACCACCTCCGCTTCAGCCGTCGCCATGCTCCACCTCCCTGTTGCTCGGCCTGCTTATGCCCGCAGCCCGTCTCGGGTAGCCGTGGGCTGCGCCCCAGAACACAGACCCCATAGCCGCCAAAGTCATCAAGATGGCCAACAGTCCCACCCACGTCATAGCGCCCTCCTTAATTCCGCCACGCTCATTGGTCAGACACCTCCAGCTTCGGTTTGTCTGCGCTGCCCTCTGGCGGGAAGTACAGGTCTATGGTTCCCGGGTCCGAGGCGCTGGTGCTCTGCATAACGATGGTGCAATCTACGCCGGTGCACGACTCGCAGATCACTGTCATCGGCCCAGGTCCGTGGACGGAAAGCCGAGCGGAGCAGTCTGAGTTGACGTAGAGGACCTGCTTGCCGCCCATTGGAACACTGTCCGCGCGGTGGTCGGTCTGTGCTGGGCAAGAGATCGTGTAGTGGAGGAGCGGGCGAGGCCCGGTGACCGTTATCCGGTGCGTGCCCGGCGCCGCCTCGTTGACCGGCGGAGGCGTCCTGCGAGCCATTCGCGGCACCAGGACCGCGAAGATCAGGAATCCCAGCAGGAATCCCAGAAGCACCTTTGCGCTGCCCTCAGTCCACCGCTTGCCGCGGAGTACGACTATAATTCTCTTTTCAGCCATTGACAGCCAGCCTCCTCTTGTGCTCGGGCTTCTCGGCGCACTCGGCGCAGACGCAGTACCTGCAGTCCACGCTGAAGAGCACCTCGTCCGCGGTCTCCGGCCGCTTGCAGTCGGTGCAGGCCCCACGCTCCGCCGAGCCCGGGCCCGCCGTCTCCATCTTCCACCTCTTCCCGCTCATCGCCTCTTCCTCCTCTGCGCCCTGCGCCTCTCGAGCTCGCACCTCGCGCACTCCGGCCGGTGGACGCTCTGCGTGGCCAGGACCTTGGTCTTCACCCTGTCCTTGAACCTCAGGAGCCTCAGCACCAGGGACCTGCGGACCTTCACGTGCTCCACCAAGGTGGGCACGTCGACGAACTCGTGGCTCAAGCCGGCCACCTCGTACTTGCGGGCGGCGGCCGGAAACTTGGCTCGGTCTCTAGGCATGACGCACCTCCAAGACCGATCCACCGTTGACCATACCCGCGCTGGTGTACAGGATCTGCCTGTTGTACCTGTCGAGGTCGGCATAAGCCACCTCACCTATGACTAGCGCGCCGTTCATCATGAATCTGACCCAGTCGCCCTTCTTGTACTCTTCCATCAGTAGTCCACCCCCTTCTCGAGCATCTTGGTCACGTATGGCCCCAAGACGCTGACACGCAGCTGCCCTAGCTCGGTGCCCAGTATCTTGGCTAGCTCCTCGGCCCGCCCGAACAGCGCGTCCAGGTCGGATGGAAACCTCGGGTAGTTCATCAGCCCCACCACCGCCCCGGGCTCGTGCCCGCCAGTGTAGGCGAAGGTCGTGGGGGTGACGCTGCAGCAGAGGCCCTCGGCGTCCACGTACCCCTGCACCACGGTCTCCACCTCACTCAGGGCGTGCAGAGCTCCGTCGTATCCCTCCCTCAGGCCCACCCACACCTTAACCTCTATGGAATGCGTGACCCTCATCTTCGTCCGCTCCTCTCCGATCGCGACACGATCCAGATGTAGAGGAGCACGCCTACTCCAAGCAGAACCCCGGTCAAGAACTCTCTGACCTTGTCGTCCTGCAGCAGCTTCAAAAGGCCCTCCATAATGTTCAAGCCCTCCTCTTGGCCGGCGCCGCGCCGGCGAAGTCCATGAACCTCTGCCCCTTCCGCAGGCTCTCGGCGGCTCTCAGGAACACCTCGAGGTCTCTGTGCCAGCTTTCTATGGAAAACACCTTGACCTTGTACCGCCCGTTGGTCAGAAGCGCCACCGCCACCCTGTTGTACAGCCGCTTGGGGTTCAGCGCGTGGCCGTAGCCCACCAGCTGGTACCTGACCCAGTCTCCGGGCGGGCTCGACTTCGAGTTCTTTATGTCCAATATGGTCTGCAGGGAGGTGAGCTCCATGTACTTGCTCATGCCCAGCACCTTGGCCAGCTCGCCTCCGTCGCAGTTGAAGTCGCCGACCCTGTCTATGGTCCCAGCGAACAGGCTCTCGAGGCTGTGGACCCTGTGCTCTATCAGCGACGGCGTAAACCCAGTCTCCCTGCGGAACTTAGGCCACGCCTCGAAGTGTCCCCGCCACCTCTTGGGTATCTTGCGCCTGTCCACCTTCTCCCCGGCGTCGTGCTTGGCCGTCAAGTCGTGTATGAGTGTCCCCCGGTCCAGGTACTCGGTCCCCTTGTCGCCGAAGAAGTCACCACCTCGCAGCCCGCCGTGGTCCAATATCCTGGTCACGGAGTTGAGTCGCTGACCTTTGAAGCGGTACGTGTGGCCGGCCTCGCTGAACTCAAGCGTCATCAGAACTCGTCCTCCTCTTCGCCGCCGAAGTCGTCTCCGGAGTCTCCGTCGCAGTGCTGTTCCCACAGCCCCTTCAGCCAGCCGTACTGCCTCTCGCTGAACAGCGTGGAGACTCCGTACCTCTCCACCCGTGCCCTGGACTCCGTGACGAACTCGTACTGCTTGGCCGTCAGGTCGTCCTCGTACTCCTCGAGGTCCGCCAGGTACTGCCTCACCTTGCCTATGCGGAGCTCCTGCTCGTACCGCGCCTCGTCGTCGACTGGGGCGTCGGCGTCTCCCTTCTCGATCGTGGTCTTCCACTTCATGACGTACACCCTCTCGCTCTGTTGCCCGCGTATGATCCTCTGGGCGTCCTGGGGGTTCTCAGCCCAGATCCACCGCCATTCGCCCCTGAAGACCTCGCCCGAGCGTGGCCTGCCGACGCCCACCTTGAGCCTGTACCACATCTCGACTCTGTAAGCTGTGGCCATCTCATAAAATCCTCGACTTAAGCATGACTTTATTTGGGATTTATATACTTAACTCCCTATCTCCTTGAAAATCCATACATTCTGAATTGAGCATTGCTCAATCCATTTGTAGATTTGTTTGTTGCTCGGATCGTGCAAGGTTTCGCCTGACCAAAACACAATGTGCTGTTCACCGAAATTGTTTAACGAGGGAACCTGCAACAAGGCCCGGCGACCGTTTAGAAGCTGTCGGAGACTGCCATGAGCCGCCCATTCCATTGGCAATCGGACAATCCAATAGTCCTTATCAATGATGAGGCCAGCAATTTCGAGGGCTTCACGGCAGACCGCGCCATGCGTGCCGTGCGCATCCTCGATTTTCTTTTTGAACTCTTCGGGCCACAATTCCTCATAGGGCTTTTGCACCGCCATCGCGATGCAGGCAAGCATACAATCATAGGTGGAGCGCTGTTTACAGATGCTTTTATCCATGCTTCCGCTTTCCCTTTTTGCGTTTGGCTTTCTTCGGTTTTGGCTTGTAGGCCAGAACCAAGTCAGCGACTTTATCGAGAATCTCAGGAGTCTTTTTCGTCATCGCTTATGGCCCATCCGTGGTGGCGACTTCGTAAATATCAAACGCCTCGTCGCCACAGTTCGAGCACGTCTCAATCAGCCTTGGCGATGTATCGGTTTCGCGATGCAATATCCGCCATTCTCCGCAGTTGCCACAGGCTTCGCCATGATCCTCTAACACGCGGTCGAGCCATTCACTCATACTGTCAACTCCTTGTAGGTGATGCGACGGCCCGCCGTGGCGTCAACGAAGCTATCGAGGCGCTTCAAACTGTGAATCTTTACGTTGCCTTCATTGAGTCTGAATGTGAACTCATCGACGTAGCGACCGAGATGCTTTTGGCTTGTGTGGTGGTAGATGCCGTGAACTCCGCGCTTCATCACAGCCCAGACCGACTCTATGCCGTTGATAGAGGCCGCTCCGCGAACGTATTCGCCTGTCGAGTGGCTAACTGTCTCATGCTTGAAGAAAAGCCCGTCGAGGTCACGATAGGCTGCATGATCGTCGCTGTAGAGTTGGGAGCCGGGCTCGCAGTTTTGATAAATCGCTCCCTGAATCTCTTCTATGCTCGTTGCTTCAATCGGCATCGCCAGTGTGCGCCCGCCACGCTCGCGCATTCCCAGAACGGCTTTCTTTCCGACAGAGCCGCGACCAGCTTTGAGCTTTTTCGATTCGTGCTTGTTGCCCTCGCGACCGCCAAAGAACGATTCGTCGATCTCAATCGTTCCGCGAAGCATTTCGAGGTTGTTTCCACACGCTTCGCGCAAGCGATGAAGCACGAACCAAGCCGACTTTTGAGTTATGCCAATCTCTTTGGCAAGCTGCATCGAAGAGATTCCCTTGCGGGCCGTAACGAGCAGATACATCGCATAAACCCACTTGTGAAGCGGAACGTGCGAGCGCTCGAAAATCGTCCCGGTTCTAACCGTGAAATCCAGCTTGCAGGCATTGCAGCGATAGAAGCCAGCGGCCTTGCGGGTCGTGATTCTTTCACCGCTCTTGCAAGTCGGGCAAACCGTTCCGTTAGGCCACAGCCGACCCTCAAGATACGTGCGGGCCGTGGCTTCATCCGGGAACAAAGCAAACAGTTGAAACGTGCTTATTGTGCTCTTGCTCATAAGCAAATACTACTCGAAAACACTGAGGGAGTCAAGTATATAATTCCCCTTTATTTTGTCGCAGTCCGCAAATAAAGTAAACAGTCGTCAGGCTCTTTTTGCTGGCGAGTCGCACTCTTCGCAGGGGTACCTGAACGCCGTGCCGTGCCGGCATGCCAGGCTCTAGAGCTCAGCGATCCCCATGGAGACCACCCACGCCACGGCCATCGCCGCCGTCTGGATCAGCTCCTCCCGCAAGTTGACCGCCGAGCCGTTGTCGTAGGTGGTGGCTCTGCAGACCTCGCCGAACTCCTCGCCGAGGATCCCGAGCCTCTTCCCCACGCCGTGGTGCGGCATCACCATGGCCTCGCCGCCGTGCTTCTTAGTCGCGCGCTCCACCTCTGCGGCCACTTCGACCAACACGTCGTGTAGCGCGCCGCTGCTCTCTATCTTGCCGAGCCACCGGCTCCTGAACTCGCGGACGTCGCTGGACGCCCTCTTGACCCCGTCTTCGCTCATGACTCCTCCTCGCATTGCTGGGCTCCGCAGAAGCACTCGTGCTCCCTGTGCCCGTCGTCCACCAAGATGCACTCGTGGACCGAGTCGCCGTCGGGGCAGGGCTCCTCCCCCGTGCCCTCCATTATCTCCCATTGATAGCCGCACATGGAGCTACCACCACCTCGAGTTGGACTCAAGGAACAGCGACTCGTCTCCGTCCTCGTCCTTTACCGCCACGCCCGGGCTGGCGTTGTCGAGGCCCCTGTAGTGCGCCTTCGGGTGCTCCGGCCTGGCGAACTCAACCAAGGCCATTGCCCCTATGGCCACCAGCAGGCCCGCCCCGTCCTCGCCCTTGTACACGGCGTCCACTGTGGCCGCGTAGTCCATGATGACGGGAGGCTTGTTTATGACGTCCAGGGCTATCACGACCGGGTCCCGCTCCAGTCTAGAGAACGTGGCGCCCTTGACCTCTCGATGCATAGCCTCAATCATAGCGAAGTTGTACACGTCGGTCAACCACTCGAGGTTGCCGGGCTCTATCTCCAAGTCGCCCCTCGAACCCCCCTCGACGTACCTGGAGAGCCTGGCGACCAGGGTGGGCACGAAGTCCACCTTGCCGACCGAGTCCATGACGTGCCCGTACTTGAAGTGGCTCACGAGCATGGCGTTCTGGCACAGCTCGAAGAACCGGGCCTCGACCTCGGCGTCCAGCGGAAAGTCCACGTTCTTCTCCGTGGTGGCCTTGACGGCCCTCTCAAAGTCCGCCGACCACTCTGTCGCGAGGATCACCTCCCGGCTTCTGTCCTCTGGGTGTAAATTGCAGCACTTTACCGTAGGTTTCATCGTCGTCCTCCGTAAGTTCGTTGAACCTGCTGGTCCACTGCCGCGTGGCCTCGGCGGGGCTCCACAGGCTTATGCGGTTGAGCATCCACTCGACCGCCTGCTCGGGCACTGGCGGCAGTCCCCAGTCCGGGTGCTTCGGGCTCATCAGCCTCCGCACCTCCGCCACGTAGACTATGTTGTCAGCTTGCTTTACCATCGGCGACCACGGAAACTCCAGGCCGAGCCTGGCCGCCATCACCGCCTCTATCCTCTGCTCCGCCTCGACGTACGGCCGGAAGCACTCGAGGTGCTTTATCGGCGAGGGGAGGTCGGTTATGTACGCCTCCGCCGCGTCGTGCACCAGCCCAGCCAAGGTCAGACTGCGCCCGAGCTCCGGGTTGACCGCGAGTCTGCCCAGCAAGTCCGACACCAGGCAGCAGTGCTCGGCCACAGAGTAAAACTCCTCGGTGTGACCCGTGTACCTGCAGATGTTTCCGAGCGCGTGCCCCACGTCGGTCCATGCGAGCATCTCGTCCGTGAACGCCAACGGGTACGCCTGCCGCCCGCTTCGTGTCTGCTGCCACTCTTTGTTCATTTGTCGTAGTGCCTCGTAGTGTTGGAAGTGTCGATTACACCCCGAACCTCATCGGCCCGCTCACGGCTTTCGAGTACTCAGGCTAGACGGGCCCTTTCCCAGGCGTCCTTTTTTCATTGCCCCGACACTGCAGGTCATTTGTCGTAGTGCCTCGGGGGAAAGCCGCCGTTCCGCTCGAAAGCTTCCAGCGCAGATATGGCCAGACCGGCCGCCTTAGTCAGCTGCTTCTTCTGCTCCTCTTTGGAAGACCCCATGCGCACCGCCTGGCCTACGTATATCTGTATGTAGGCCGCCCAGTCGTTGATGGTGTTCTTGTCGTCGAACTCGGTGCCCCACTTTCCGTTAGCGTAGTCGAGCTCCTTGTCGATCTCGTCTATGATCTTCTGCCTGTCTTCGTTCATGCCGCCTCCTCTTCTTCGACCCAGTAGTTGCCGGACTTTATGTCGACCTCCACCGGGACGTCCATTATCTCCCTCATGCCGTACTTCATGCACTCGTCCAGCTCACCCTTGAACTCGTGCACCTTCTTGTCTGGGACGCTCGCCACGAGCTCGTCGTGGACCGCCGAGACCATGTACTCGGTCAGCCCGCGCCGGTGGCACTCTATCATGGAGAACTTCAGCCCTGCGGCGGCTCCGCCTTGGATCAGCGTATTCATCAGCCTCGAGGGCGAGGCCTTGTACCCGAACAGGTGGCGCTTGAGTCCGGTCGGCAGACGCAGGGTCACCGGGAAGTTGCCGTAGCGGGCCTTGTTGCACTCCTTGTTGGCGAAGTCCTTGAGCCTCATCAGCCCGGGGTAGGCCGCGAAGAAGTCGTGGATTATGCGCTCGGCCTCCGCCCTGGTCAGCGGGAACCCAGCCATTCTCGCGTACGTGGCGAAGGTCTCCCAGCCGCCGCCGAACAGCATGGTGAACGACAGCGCCTTGGCCAGCTTCACCATGTCCTTGGTGACCTCGTCGTACGGAACCTTGAACGCTATGGAGGCAACGTCCGTGTGTATGTGCTTCCCGCCCTCGAACGCCGCCTTGAGGCCCGGGCAGTTCGCCACGGCCGCCGCCACCCGTATCTCGAGCTGCGAGTAGTCTCCCCAGACCATCTTGTGCCCCGGCACACCGCCGACCACGAGCCTCATGTCTCTGGGCCACTGCTGCAGGTTTGGGCTGGACGACGACATGCGCCCCGTGTCCGTGGAGCACGTCCAGTACCGCGGGTGTATCAGCCCGTCTATGACGTACTCGTGCATCCAGTCGTCCTTGTACATGTTCATCCGCTGCTTCGCGTGCTTCAGCTCGAGGAGGTCCTTGCAGAGCTCGCCGCACTTCCCGGGGAACATGGCGTGGTCCTTCAGCACCTCCTTCCCGGTGGCCTTGAGCTCAAAGCCGAGCTTGGCGAACGCCGCGCGCACCTGGACGTGGGAGCCGAAGTTGATAGGCCCCAGGTCCTTAGAGAGCTTCTTGGAGAGCGCGTCGAAGGACTTGGCCTGCCCGCCTATGAACGCCTTCATCTTGGCGGTGTCCACCGGGACTCCGTTGGTGCTCATCTTGACTATTATTGGGACCAGCGCGTTCTCGACCTCGATGGCCATGAGCTGGTCGTCGTCGGCCCTCGCGAGCTGCTCCTTCTTGGTCTTCATCAGCTCGGTGACGTCGCCGACCACGTACCCCATCTGAGACTCGGTCAGCCGCTCGTTCATCCACCCGGAGTGATCCTGGTCCTTCTTCAGCTTCTTGCCGGTCCGCCTGGCCACGGTGGACTTGAGGCTGACCGAGACGTCCCGCCTGTCGGTGGTGAGCAGCGCCAGCTCGGACAGCATGGTGTCCCAGACGTCCACGTGCTCGAGGTGGACCCCGTGGGTGTGCAGGTAGAGCAGGTCGAAGCCCGCCAGGTTGTGCCCGACTATCCGCTTCCTGGACTCGAGGAACTTCTTGGACTCCTTGGACACCTTCCCCCTGCAGTGGTCCACTATGACTGTGTTGGAGTCCTCGTCGTAGTAAGTTATTACGGCCACGGCCCCGCGCCAGGGGTTCAGCCCGTCCATCGGACCTCCGCCGCGCCTCATCCCGGTCTCTATGTCGACCCCGACCTCCTCGACGCCCTGGAACTTCTCGAGGTGCTCGGGTCCGAGCAGCACGGTCGGCGTGGTGCGCCGGGTGCTCGGCCTCTTTCTGGGACTAGCCTTCGCCATCTTCGCCTCCTCTCCTGTCGTCCTCCCTCACCTGCTCCTGGAACTCATCGGTCTGGAGCACCAGATGCGGGAACCCGGGGATCCACGAGTCTCTGGTGTAGACCCGAGGCCCGCCCGCCCTCTTCTTTTCGGTCATCATAATGAAGTCCTCCTTCCATCGTTGCTCACAGAACCAGCTCCGGCCGCGGGTCATACTTCGGCCACGCGGCTTCGTCCTCCGCCGCCTTCACGAGCCCTATGTACACGTCCGGGTCGCTCTGTATGGCGTCCACGGGCCACCCCGGCATCGGAACCACGCCCTCGTCGCCGTCCACCCCGCGCTCAGCCACGCTGTGCGCCATGTCCCAGTGAGGCTCGTAGAGGTGGGCGTGGCTGAGGTGAAAGGTCATCATCCCCGGCCAAACCTGACACCCCTGGCGACAGAGCGACGCAGCCAGCGCATCCAGCAAAAGCGCGTGCCCCATGACGTCGTAAGGCAGCCCCACGAAGACGTCGCTGGACCTCATGAACACCGACATGTGGAGCTCGCGGTCCAGCGTCCAGAGCGTGAAGTGGGTCGGGCATGGAAAGTTGGGCGCCTTCTCTCCGAGGCCGTCGTTCATGGCGCTCCAAGCCGAGACAAGCACCTGTCTGCTCGATGGCTCCTGGGCCAAGGTCTCTATGGCCAGCTTTATCTGGTCCCGCCCGAAATATTTCCGCCACCTGTACCCGTAGGCGGTGGAGATGTCGTCCGTGGCCGCGTTGTCCCTGAACTTGGACCATATCTTGCAGCCCCTCTCCTCGAGCCACCGGACGTCCCTCGAGCCTGAGAGGAACCACGCCAATTCCTTGGCGGCTGTCGCCGGTCTGAGCCGTCGTCCGCCGGCCACCGGCAGCAGCCCGTCCTTCAAGTCGAGCGAGAATGAAGTTCCGCCCCTCAAGACCTTCACCCGCTTGCCGGTCCGCTCGTTGAGCTGCTCTACGCCGTCCAGCAGCAGGCGCTCAAGCAGTCGCCTGTATAGGTGTCTCATGTCGTCAAAGTCCTTTCATGCCCCACGCCAGGTGGTTGGCGCCCTTTATGCGGGCCCCTGTGAGGGTCATCCTGTCTTGTATGTCGTACCCGCGCCTGACGAACTCCTCCACGAACCAGGCGCCGAACTCTATCTGCTGGTGGCCCATGCCCCTGGAGAAGTCCTGGAACCTGGCGAAGACCTCGTTGAAGCTGACGCTGTACCTGTCGCCCCTCTCGAGCTCCTGGGACATGAAGATGTCCAGTATGTCGGCGTATCTCCGATAGTGGGCCACCGCCTCTACCGAGGCGTCAGGCACCGCCCACGAGCGGGTCTTCTCGTACTCCACCACCCGCCGGAGTCCCTCGTAGGCCCAGTTGAATATGCCTGACAGCTCCTGCGTCTTCAGCCTCGAGAGCAGGGTGACGTCCAGCTTCTTCGGCAGGTTGGTGAACGGTATGATGACCAGCCTGCGCCACATGCCCTCCGCCTCGTCGAGGCTCGGGAGCGAGTTCGAGCCCCAGATGATCTTGCCCTTGAACTCGACGGCGAACGGCCTGCCGTACGGGTGCCTGGCCAGCACTGGATCTCCGGACACCAGGGACTTGAATATGGCCGTCCTGAACTTCTGCTGCGTGAGCTCGGTGCACATGGCTATGTACGCGTCTGCGAGGGTGGCCGTCTGGTACTGGCTTATGTTCTGCGAGGAGAGCATCACCGCGGTGGGCCCGAAGAGGTTGAACACCGTTACCA
>Ga0070696_100000883_pt1 | contig 19419 bp, 13 predicted proteins | sample KBSK1253metaG_FD_65474 | JGI IMG/M metagenome (GOLD analysis project Ga0070696, IMG submission 65474) | Corn, switchgrass and miscanthus rhizosphere microbial communities from Kellogg Biological Station, Michigan, USA - KBS K1-25-3 metaG | ecosystem: Host-associated > Plants > Roots >... | reverse complement strand
ATCCGCATCGGTGCGGAAGTAGGCGATGTCCGGGATGCGCTGCTCCTTGTTCACGATCAGGTTCTCGACCACGTGCAGGTCTTCGGCGCGCGCTTGAAACGCCAGGTGCGGCGGCGTGTTGCGATAGGCCCCCCCGTAGTTCATGTGCACGTGCAGGTCGCCGCTCCACCAACCCCTCGCGGGGAGGTTGTCGAGGCGATCGAGGACCACCCGCCGTACGAGTCGTCCTCCGTCCGGCACGGCGACATCCAAACGCGCCACGCGGTACTCGGGGCCGCGCCACACCTCCACATGCACCTGTCCTGCGGGTACGAAGAGCTTGGCGCTGCCGCTCGAATGGAAGTATCCGTACTCGAACCCGCGCTCGGAGCGATCGAACGCTTCATCGCCGTGGCGCCAAGCGTCGTCAGGCGCGAAGGCCCGCCCGTCGGCGCCAGTCACCGAGACTCGCGCGGAAAGCGGTCGCCCCGCTCGGTCCACGATGAGCACGCGGAGCGAGCCACCCGGGCCGAGCAACGTGCGGAGGCGCGGCGATACCGACTGCTTCCGGCCACCGACGACGTCGATGACCCAGAGCGACGTATTGCCGCCTTCGTTCGAGATGTAGGCGAGGCGCTTGCCGTCGCGCGACCAACGCGGCGCGGTGGCGTCGAAGTCGCCGTACGTGAGCGGGAAGGGGTCGCCGCCCTCGCTCGTCATCAGCCAGAGCTGGTTCCACTGTCGGCCGAGGTACGAGCTGTAGACGACGCGCGTGCCGTCAGGCGACCAGTCGGGCCGAGCCTTCCAGGTTGTCTCCTCGTAGCGCAGCTCGCGGAGCGGCGCTCCCGGCTCCGCGGTCATCCGCCAGAATCCGCCCGTCCCGTGGATGTGCTCGCGATTGGAGACGAGGATGATCTCTTTGCTGTCGGGCGACCACGCCGGTGAGATGTAGTGGTCCCATTTGCTGTAGTAGTAGCGCGGTAGATGGCTGTCGTTGTCTTCGGTCAGCCGAACCGGTTCGCCCCCCGCGGGCGTGATGGTAAAGACGTGCCAGCGCCGGTTGTAGACCGACGAGACGAACGCGATGCGCCTCCCGTCGGGCGACCAGCGCGGCTCGACGTTGACCGCGTTGTTCGTGGTGAGGGGGCGCGCCCGCGGGACTCCAAAGAGGGATTCCGACGACAAATCGAGGAGCTGCAGCTCAATCGCATCGTGCGCGTAGCGCGCGAATACCACCGAGCGACCGTCGGGTGACCAATCGGGCTGATAGTCGTAACCCTCTCCCGAAGTGATCTGCGTGGCGACATCCGACCCGATCTTCTGGCGCCATAACGACCCTTGCATCGAGTAGATCAACTCCGTCCCGTCGGGCGACCACGTCGCCGAGCTGGGCCCGCTCGTCACCTGCGGCACGTACATCTCGCGCCAGTAGTAGCCGTGCGGCAGGCCGACTTGCTTCAGCACGGCCTCGCGCTGCGCCGCCGCCGGAGCGGTGGCCGCGCACAGCCCGAGCACGGCTAGCGCTGCGCGGCGATCCAACGCTCGATCTCGGCGCGCAGCACCGGCAGCGGCACTGCGCCATTCGCGAGTACGCGGTCGTGAAACGCCTTGATGTCGAAGCGCGCGCCGAGCGCTTGCTCGGCGAGCGCGCGCAGGCGCCGGATCTCGAGCCGGCCGAGCCCGTACGACAACCCCTGCGCGGGGCGCATGGGATAACGGTCGACACCCACCTCGGCGCGCAAGCGCGGCACGCGCGTGTGTTCGCGGATGTACGCGATCGCCTGCTCGCGCGTCCAGCCGAAGGCGTTGATCCCCGTATCGACCACCAGCAGTGTCGCCGAGAGCGTGATGTCGGCGACGGCACCGAAGCGCGCCGTGTCGGACGAATAGAGCCCCATCTCGTCCGCGAGCTGCTCCGCGTATTCGGCCCACCCCTCGCCGAAGCCGGGGGACCAGAAGTAGCGGGCGATCGCCGGAATCGTGTCGCCGCGCTCCAGGGCCAGCGCGCCCTGCTGGTGGTGGCCCGGAATCGTTTCGTGGAACGAGAGCGCCTCGAGATCGGCGCGGGATTTGTGCGTCGGATCGTACGTGGAGAGGAAATAGATCCCGGGGCGACTCCCGTCCTCCGCGGGTGGATTCCATTCGCCCACGCTCTGCCGCTCGTCGAACGCGGAGTACGGCTCGACGATCACGGCGGCCCGCGGCGAACGTCCGAACCAGCGGCCGGTCGCCGCCCGGGCCCGCTCGAGCGCGGCGCGCGCGTGCTCGAGCATCTCGTCGCGCGTGTGGAAGGTGTACGCCGTGTCGGTCCGCAACCGCTCGAGCAGCTGCGATACGTCCAGGCCGCCGAACGAACGCGCCGCGATCGCGCGCATCTCCCCTTCGAGCGCCGCGACGGTGGCGATGCCGAGCCGATGCACCGAGTCCGGGGACAGCGCCAGGCCGGTGACGGCGCGGATCGTGGCCCGGTAGCACTCCGCCCCGTGCGGATTGGCCGACACGCCGATGGCGCTGCGTGCCCGCGCCAGGTACTCGCCCGTGAGAAATGCGCGATAGCGACGCATCGCCGGCAAGATCTCGCGTTCGATCACGCGGGTGAGGTCGGCCCTGAACGCCGCCGTCGTGTCGCGCCGCGCGGGATCGAAGAGCGGCGATTGGGCCGTAGGTGTCGCCAACAGGGTGTCGATCTGGCTCAGCAGCACCCGCACCGGCCCCTGCGGTGCGGTGTACCCGGCGCGGAGACCCTCGCGGTGATTCGCGGTCTCGATCGCGATGTAGCGCGGGACGGCACTCCAGCGCGCCAACGCCTCACGCCGCGCCGCTGCGGTATTGACGGGTTGTAAAGCGGCGAGCGCCGTGATCGTGGACAGCCAGCTGTCCCCCGAGTGGCTCACGTTCCATAGCTCGTAGCGACACACGCGGGTCGCGATCGAGCCCTCGAGGGCATCGCGCATGATGCCGTACGCGATCCACTCCGGACGGCCGGCGAGCGGCGCCGGATCGATGCGCGCGAGCGCCGCGAGCCACGCGTCTTCCCTGCGCTCCCAGCGCGTCGAGTTCAAAAACGAGTTGTCGGGGAGCCGGTCGTGATGGACGTTCGTGACCCCCGTGACGCCATCTAAGGTCGCTTCGTCGGGATGGCGCTCCCAATACGCCGCGAGGTAGCTGTCCGCGAGACGATGGACGCGCGCAGCGAGTGAGTCGCTCGCGCTCCCCTGCACCAACAAGACGGCAGCCGCCGCGGCGAGGATCATGTCTTGAGAAAGAGTCCCTGGGGATCGAGTTCGTCGCGCAACAGGCGCAGGTCGGCCGGCGCCGGCGCAGCGACCTGAGCCAGATTCGGGCGGCAGCGGAGTGTCCACCCGACCCCCGCCTGCACATCCGCAGGCTCCACGCCCGGGTACAGCGCGGTGAGCACCAGCTCCCCCGTTGGGCCATCCGGCTCCAGCACGCCCTTGTCGGTGATCACGCGTTGCACGCGCTCTCCGGGGCTCGTGATAAAGTCCACGCGTTCCGGAAACGCGCGAGGCGAGAGCTTCGACACGATGAGGACGCGGCGCGCATGAATGGCGATTTCGGCGGCCCCGCCACTCCCCGGCAGACGAACCTTGGGTCGCTCGTACGGGCCGATGACCGTGGTATTGATGTTCCCAACCCGATCCACCTGCGCGCCGCCCAGGAAACCCACTTCGATCTTGCCGTTCTGGAGAAAGAGCTGAAACACGTCCGCCATGCCGCACACCATCAGCGATCCCGTCACGAGCGCCGGATCGCCGATCGACACCGGCAGCCGGTCCGGCACGGCACCGACGGCTCCCGATTCGTAAATCAGCACGAGGTTGGGCGCGTGCGTGCGGCGCGCCAGGTTACACGCGAGGTTCGGCAACCCGATCCCGACGAACACGACCTCGCCGTCTCGCAGCTCGCGCGCCGCGACGACGGCCATCATTTCGTCCGGGGAGTAGGGCGTGGAGGGCCGCGCGTCAGAAGCCGTAGTTCACCCCGGCGGAGATCCGTGCCTTCGCCTCGAGTCGCGCGGTCAGGCCCGGATGCTTTTTCAGGTAGGCCGCCCGATCCGTGACACCGTACACGAACTCATCCAGGTACGACTCGAGCCTGGCCGTCTCCCGCGAGATCGCTTCCCAGCGCACGTAGAAGTCGTTGTCCCGGTCGTAGTAGCCCTGCGCGTACGATGGATGCGCACCCCAGGGCTCCACGACCACCGCATCGACGATCATCGCCGGAATGAGTGTGCGATTCGGGTCCGAACGGATCACGCGCTCGTCAACCAGCTCCTCGACGACGACGATCACGCGCTGGGAGGCGAAGGCCGCCTCCTTTTGGACGCCGAGCAGCCCCCAGATCTGGGTGTTGCCCTGCGCGTCGGCGCGCTGCGCGTGGACGATCGTCACGTCAGGGTTCAGCGCCGGAACGGTCGCCAGTGCCTCGCCGGTGTACGGACACGCCACTGCTTTGATCCGCGGGTTGGCGCGCGGCAGGTCGGTGCCGGCGTAATCGCGCAGCGGCCAGAACGGCAACCCCGCCGCGCCTGCCGCGAACCGGGCCACCATGCCGAAGTGGGAGTACTCCTCGATCTCGAGCCCCCCCTGACCCTCCACCGCGCGCCGGAACGCGTGCAGCGAGCCGACCCCCGGATTGCCGGCCCAGGAGAAGACAACTTTGCGCGCGCATCCGGCCGCGATCATCTGATCGTAGATCAGGTCGGGCGTGAGGCGGCACAGGGTGAGGTCGCGGCGACGCTGCCGGATGATCTCGTGCCCGGCGGCGAAGCAAATCAGGTGAGTGAAGCCCTCGATGACGACGGTGTCGCCGTCGCGCACGAAGCGCGCGACGGCGTCCTGCATCGACATCACCTTGGCCCCTAATCCGACATTTCGCTGAGGCACTCGTCGATGATCCGGAGGGCGGTGTCGACGTCGTACTCATCCACGACGAGCGGCGGCGCGAGCCGCAGCGAGCTCTTGCCGCAACCGAGCAGCAGCAGGCCCTTTTGAAATGCCATATCCACGAGCTTGTGCGGTACCTCGGGCGCCGGCTCACGCGTGGCGCGATCCTTCACGAACTCGACCCCCACCATGAGCCCTCGGCCCCGGACGTCGCCGATCGCGACATGCTTTTCGGCGAGCCGGCGCGCGCCGGCGATCAGGCGTTCGCCCATCTTGTTGACGTTGGGGAGCAGCTCCTGCTCGACGATGTCGAGCGTGGCGAGGGCCGCCGCACAGCACACCGGATTCCCGCCGAACGTGGTGCCGTGCGCGCCCGGCTTCCACTTCATTACGGACTCTTTCGCGATGATCGCCCCGATCGGCATCCCGCTGCCGAGACCTTTCGCCGAGAGCAGAATGTCGGGCTCGATGCCTTCGTATTCGCAGGCGAACATTTTCCCCGAGCGTCCGATGCCGCTCTGCACTTCGTCGGCGACGAGCAGAATGCCGTGGCGGTCGCACAGCTCGCGCAGCGCCTGGAGATATCCGGCCGGTGGCACCACATAGCCACCCTCGCCCTGGATCGGCTCGACGAAGATCGCCGCCACGCTATCGGGTGGGACCTTCTTCGTGAACAATTCCTGTTCGATCCACGACACGCAGCGCATCGTGCACGCCGATTCGCCGCGGCAGTACTCGCAGCGGTAGCGGTAGCCGTAGGGAACGTGATGGATCTCGGGCAGGAACGGCGCGAAGCCGGAGCGCTGCACCGCCTTGCTGGCGGTGAGACTCAAGCCCCCGTAGCTCCGTCCGTGAAACGCGCCGAGGAACCCGATGATCGCCGGCCGGCCCGTCGAGTGGCGCGCCAGCTTGATCGCGCCTTCCACGGCCTCGGTGCCGGAGTTCGAGAGAAAGACGCGCTTCTTGCTGGAACCCGGGGCCAGTTTCGCGAGCCGCTCACATAGGTTAGCGAAGCTCTCGTAATAAAAGTCGCTGCCGCAGATGTGCAGAAACTTCCCGGCCGCGTCCTGGACCGCCTTCACGACCTTGGGATGTCCGTACCCGGTCGAGGCGACCGCGATGCCGGCCATGAAATCGAGAAACCGGTTTCCGTCAACGTCTTCGACCACCGCCCGCTCGCCGCGCGCGATCGCCAGGGGATACTCCTTCGGGTACGAGGTTGATGCCCACAGATTCTGCTTCTCGACGATGACGCGGGCCTTCGGGCCCGGCGGCGGCACGACGATGCGCGGGTAATCCCGGGCGGCACTCATGCTTCGATCACCGTGCGGCTCTGCTCCCGCATGAATTGCGCGACGTAGTACGGGCCGCAGCCGCCCTTCCCCGTCGAGCCCGATCCCTTCCATCCGGTGAACGGCTGCGCGCCGGGCCAGGCGCCCGTCGTCGCGCCCGTGCGTTTATTGACGTAGCACACACCCGCCTCCACTTCGTCGAAGAACCGCGCGACTTCTTCCGCACGGCGCGAGAAGATTCCCGCGGTGAGACCGTAATCGGTCTTGTTCGTTTCGGCGATCGCCTGCTCCAGCCCCGAGACCTCGCCGATCGCGAGGAAGGGGACGAACAGCTCTTCGCGGAATAGCGACGACGTGAGGGGCAGCTTCGCGACTGTCGGCGCGACGAAGTTGCCATGCAGTCGAGATCCGCCGGTTAGGACCTCCCCTTCCTTCTTTGCCTGCGCGACGGCGCGCTCGAACTTTTGCACCGCCTCCCCGTTGATGACGGGGCCGAAAATGACATCGCGCTCGGTGGGGTCGCCAATCTTCAGAGCCTTGGTCTTCTCGATCAGTATCGCCACGAACTGCTGCGCGACGTTCTGATGCACATAGACTCGCGATGTGGCGCTGCATTTTTGGTTTTGCAGCCCAAAGGCAGACCGCGTGACCCCCTCCGCGGCGGCATCGAGGTCGGCCGAATCCATGACGAGCGCGGCATTCTTGCCGCCGAGCTCGAGCAGGCACGGCTTGATCCACTGGGTCGACAGGCCGTGATAGATCCGCATCCCCACGTCCTTCGAGCCGGTGAAGACGACGCCGTCGATTCCCGCGTGGCGCCATAGCGCTTCACCCGCCTCGGAGCCGTGCCCCGACAGATAATTGAAGGCCCCAGCGGGCAGACCGGCATCGCGGTACACCTCGTACAGCTTGAGGCCGGTCCACGGCGCGTCTTCAGCGGGCTTGTAGGCGACGGTGTTGCCGGCGACGAGCGCGGCCGCCGACATCCCCGTCGATAACGCCAGGGGGAAGTTGAAGGGCGCGATGCAGGCGAACACCCCATAGGGGCGCAGCACGTCGGTGTTGCGCTCGATCGGCGTGATGCGCGCCATCTGGCGCACGAAGCCCGCCGCGTCTTCCATCTGCTGGCAGTAGTAGTCGATCAGGTCGGCCGACTCTTCGGCGTCGCCCATGGATTCCAGGCGACTCTTCCCAACCTCCAGGCTCATCACCGCGGCCAGCTCGAACTTGCGCTCACGAATCAGCCCGGCGGCCTTACGAAGCATCGCCACGCGCTCGCGCCAGTCGCGTCGCGCCCAGGGCGTCTGCGCGGCGCGGGCCGCGGTCACGGCGCGATCCACGTGCGCCGCGGTGGCCGTCGCGAATTTGCCAAGGACGACGCGCGTATCGATCGGCGACGTGTCGACGATCGGCTGGGCCTCCGACACGACCGCTTGGCCGCCGATGTACAACGGATAGTCCTGGCCCAGCTGCGACCGGACTGTCGCCAACGCCGCGTCGAACTGCGCGTGAAACCGTTCCCAGTCGACGTTCGCCGACGTGTACGTGACTTTCGACTGCGCCGCGGCCGTCGTCGTCATGCGCGCACCCTGACCCGCGCGACCGTCGCGTTCAGTGCCTTGGTAAGCCGGGTCACGATCTCGTCGATTTCCGCTTCGGTCACGATGAACGGCGGCGCCACCATCGCCAGATCCCCGCTCGTGCCATCCGCGTGACCGACGTTGGGCCACACCGTGAGTCCCGCGTCGAGCGCGGCCTCGGCGAACGACTCGGCGAACCGCGCCGCGCGCGGGAACGGCGCCCGGGTCGCCTTGTCCTCGACGAACTCGATGCCGGCGAGGAGCCCCCGCCCGCGCACGTCACCCACGTGCGGCAACTGCGCCAGCGGCGCGAGCCGCTCGTGCAACCGGCGGCCCATCTGCGCGCACCGTTCCACGAGCTTGTGTTCTTTCAGGTAACGCATCGTGGCGACGCCGGCGGCGCACGCGACGGGGTGATGCGAGAATGTCTGCGCGTGCATGAAGGCGCCGGAGCCCTTGGCGACCGCGTCGACGATCTTGTTGGGCGCCGCGATTGCCGACAGCGCCGCGTAGCCGCCGGAGATGCCCTTCCCCAGCGTCATGATGTCGGGGGCGACGCCGTAGGGCTCGATCGCCCACCACGTGCCCGTCCGACCCACGCCGACCAGGACCTCGTCGGCGATCAGCAACACGTCGTGGCGATCGCAGATCTCCCGGACGCGGCGGAAATACTCCGGCCGCGGCGTGGACGCGCCGGTCGACGATCCGCCCACCGGCTCCGCGATGAACGCGGCGACCTGATCGGCGCCGAGCCGCGTGATCGCCTCTTCGAGAACATTGCCGCTGCAGACTGGACAGGCGGCGTTTTTGCCGCCGCACTCGCACCGGTACGGATACGACGCCGGGATGCGGTGCACGTCCACGAGCCAGGGCCGGAACATCGCCTTGTACGTCTCGCGCGCCGAGGCCGACAGCGCGAGCAGGGTGCTGCCGTGGTAGCCCGGGGCGAGGGCGATGATCCGGTTCTTGGAAGGGCGCCCGCACTCGATCCAGTACTGTCGCGCCAGTTTCAGCGCCGCCTCGACGGCCTCCGAGCCACTACAGAGGAAGTAGACCTTCGAGAGGTCGCCCGGCAGCGTTTCGGCGATCTCGGCCGCCAGCGCCTCGACGGGGCCGTGGGTGAACATCGTGCCCGACAGGTAGCCGAATGCCCGCGCCTGCTTGGCGATCGCCTCCGCGATTTCGGGATTCGAGTGCCCCAGATTGGCGACGTAGGCGCCCCCAACCCCGTCCAAATAGCGCTTGCCGCGGTCGTCGATGAGCCAGCATCCCTCCCCGCGTACGATCGCGGGATATTCGTGGCCGAGCTTCCGGTAGAAGACGTGGCTGTCGGCGTGGCGCTGGGGGGTCACCGGGGAAAAGCTACGGCGGACGGCACGAAGGGGCGAGCATCGTTGCCCGCCCCTTATTAACTTCATCTGCCGCAGCCTACTGGCCCCTCGTCCAATGGCAGGACAGCGGACTTTGGATCCGCGAATCTAGGTTCGAATCCTAGGGGGCCAACTCGCGCAGCCGGTCAGTGGAAAATGTCAATCTGCACGCTGTGGCCCTTTACGATCTGCGCCGAATAGGCGGGTGACAACGCCGTGCCCACAACGCTGCCAGTCGCAACCGCGGAAACGTTGCTGGAGACGCCCGTTATTCGCTCGCGAAATCCCGGCTCGCTGCGCTCGCTGGTCCCACTGAACGACTGTCGAATCAGTCCGTTCGATACCCAGTCGATCGAGACCTCGCCGGTCGGCCCAGCGAACGTGAAGAAGTTCGGATTGTCGGTTGTGTTTGTGCGCAGGGTCATGCGATTCTCATTGCCGCTTAGCGCACTCACCGGTATCACGCCGTTTCCGCCGAGGACAAGCGTGCACGAGTAAGACAGGTCGCACTCGTAGAAGTAGTACTCGAGAAAGACCTGCGGAGACTGCACCGACCCAATGCGATACGCCTGCACTCCACCGAATCTGACCACATCATCGATCACGGTGAACCAGTTCGAGTAGACGATGTCGCCGTTTGCGACGATGTGACATTGCTTTCCCGGTTGCCCACACCCACCACCGGGGCCGGAATCGACTGCGACCGCAAAGTTTGGCCCAGCCACGGCGCCGGCCGGTGGGGCGGCATCTCGGCACGCCAACGCGGCCGTCAGGGTGAAAAACCCAATCGAGGACCAGGCATGGTAACTCTTCATGGAGCACCTCCGGTGAATGGTGGCTTCACCGTAGGGCCGCCCCGTCATGCAAACGTCAAGTAGAGCGCCGGTGGCGTCCTGGGGTCCCCCATGAAGCGCGACACGCTCGCGCCACTGCGCATGCGTAACCAGCGCCTGTGGGGCGCACGCTCGGGCACCGTCCGAGACGTCGTCCACTGGCTCGCCGCTCTTCAGGCCCAGGAGTTTCACCTGGCCAAATGGTCGGTCGCGCAACGCGCGCGCGGCGCTACCCTGGCCGACGTCGACCAAGCGTTCACCGATGGCGTCATCGTGCGCACGCACCTGCTGCGACCCACGTGGCACTTCGTGCTCGGCGAGGACATCCGCTGGTTGCTGCAGGTCACCGCACCGCGCGTGCACGCGTTGAGCGCCTACTACTACCGGCAACAGGAGTTGGACAAGAAGCTGCTCGCCAGGTCCAATGCCGTGATCGCCAAGGCGCTGCGAGACGGTGCGCATTTGACGCGCCGCGAGCTCGCGGCTGCACTGGCGCGCGCCGGCATCCGGGCCAGCAAGGAGCGGCTCGCCTACATCATGATCCATGCGGAGCTCGAAGCCATCGTGTGCAGCGGCGCGATGCAGGGAAAGCAGCACACCTACGCCCTGCTCGAGACGCGAGTCCCTCAGGCCAAGACGCTCGAGCCGGACGCAGCGCTCGCGGAGCTGACCAAGCGCTATTTCACGTCGCGTGGACCGGCGACGCTGAACGACTTTCTGACGTGGTCGAGCCTGACGGCGAAACAGGGTCGAGAGGGACTGGCCTTGGTGGGCGATGAGATGGAGAATGAGATGGTCGATGGCAAAACCTACTGGTTCAGTGCTGCGTCCCGTGCGGTGAGGGCCTCCTCGAAGCCGGTGGTCGATCTCGTCCAGTGCTACGACGAGATCATCATGTCCTACAGCGAAAGCCGAGACGCTTCGTTCACGCCGGGCGACAGAACCTTCATGCACGCGGTGCTGCTCGATGGCCGGCTCGTCGGGCATTGGAAGCGGACCGCGACGCGGAACTCCGTTCGCATTGAGACGGTTTTGAAACGTGCGCTCACACGGGTCGAGGCGAAGGCCATGAAAACGGCGGTCAGCTTGACGACTGCTTGGATGCAAGGCAAGTAATCCGCATGGAAAAGAACGTCGCGCCCAAGAGCTCCGAGAGCGGCCGCACCTATCGACTCGACCGCCTCATCGGGAAGGGCGGCTTCGGCGAGGTCTATCTCGCCACCCCGACGCCTGCCGGCGGTCTCCCGGCGCAGGTCTGCATCAAGATCAGCCAGCGTCTCACGCCGTGGCTCCGCGAGGCGTATTTCGCCGAGCTACTGGAACGCGAACCGCGCGCGCTCCGCATTTTCGATCGGTTCGCCGAGGGCGCCGGCGACGAGATGCGCTACTGCATCGTGATGGAGTACGCCGAGCACGGGGACGTGGGCGCGTGGCTCAAGCGCGAGGGGCCGCAGCCCGAGCGCGTCGTGCGGCGCGAGATCGCGGGGATTCTGGGGGCGCTCGATACGCTGCATCGCGGCCAGGCGCTGCACCGCGACTTGACGCCCTTCAACGTGTTCGTGTGCGAGAACGAGCAATTGAAACTGGGCGACTTCGGCATCGCCAGACACCAGCGCACTCGCCAGGGCGTCACGGCCGACGCCTTCAATCCCCTCAACGCACCCACGGAGATCGCGTGGGGATGGATCCGCCGGTGGCAGCAGCGCGATGACATCTACCAGGTCGGCCAGCTCGCGGCGATGCTGCTCCGCGGCGATATCACGAGCCCGATGCGCAGCAAGGATGTTCGCAACCTGCCCTGCAGCGACCATTTGAAAGAGGTCATTCACCGCTGCCTGGGGAGCCGCGGCAGGCGCTACGAGGCTGCCGGCGAACTCATCGCGGCGCTACGCCATCGTCCCAAGGAGCTGACGAAGGGCCGAGTCGCGAGTCTTAAGGGCAAACGGCTGTCGATTACCGGGTTCCTGAAGCGTCCGCGCAGCGAGGCGTTTGCCGCCGCCCGCAAGGCCGGCGCGATCATTCAATCGAAGCCCGGCCACACCACCGATGTGCTGGTACGCGGGCGGCCCAATCCCCTCCAGATCGCCGGGAAGAATGCCGGCACCAAACTGATGGAGATCCGGCGCCTCGCGGCGTTGGGGCACCGGATCACCATCATCGGAGAACCGCAGTTTTGGAAGCTCGCGAAATCAGGGCAGCGCCGCCCCCGCTCCCGTGCTCGGCGGTAGGTTCCGCTCCACGAACTCCGTCAGGAGCGTGAACAGGTGCTGGCGCGTCGGCCCGCCCGCGATCGAGTGCGTACGGTTCGGATACACCATCAGCTGGAACGGCTTGTTCGCCGCCACCAACGCGTTGACCATGGCCTCGGTGTTCTGGTAGTGCACGTTGTCGTCTCCCGAGCCGTGCACGATCAGCAGCTTGCCGCGCAGGTTCTTGGCATACGTGAGCGGTGAGCCGCGGTCGTAGCCTGAAGCGTTGTCCTGCGGCAAGCCGTTGTAGCGCTCGGTGTAGATCGTGTCGTAGTACTTCCAGTGCGTCACCGGCGCCACCGCGATCGCCATGCGATAAACATCCGGCGCTTGCGTGATCGTGTTCAGCGCCATGAAGCCGCCGTAGCTCCAGCCCCAGATGCCGAGGCGCGTCGAGTCCACGTAGGGCAGACGCCCGATGGCGCGCGCCGCCGCAGCCTGGTCCTTCGTCTCCACGACGCCCATCTGTCCGTAGATGATCTTGCGCCACGCGCGGCCGCGCGCGCCGGTGCCGCGGTTGTCGACGCTCGCGACGATGTAGCCGCGCTGCGCCAGCATCTCGTGCCACAAGAAATTCTGCCCGCCCCAGCCGTCGAGCACCGTCTGGGAGCCCGGTCCGCCGTACACGGTGAAGAACACCGGGTAATGCTTCGAGGGATCGAACCCGGGCGGCTTGATCAGGTAGGCGTTGAGGCGGATGCCGTTGCCGATGTCGACCTGCGTGAATTCCGTCGGGCCGAGGCGGAGCGCCGCGACTTTCGCCTTGAGCGCCGCGTTGTCCACGAGCGTGCGCAGCGAGCGGTGGTCGGGGAGGCTCACGAGGTCAGTGGTGGGCGGCACCCCGAACCGCGAGTAACTGTGCACCGCGAACCGGAAGTTGGGCGACGCGTTGTAGCCGTTGATGCCGGTCTGCGCCGCGGGGGTCACGCGCTCGGGTGCGCGCCCGGGCCGGGTGTAGCTCGCGCGGTACAGGTAGCGCTGCGTGGGATTGTCGGGCGACGCGGCGAAGTAGACCCAGCCTTGGGCCGTGTCGACGCCGGCCACGCCGAGCACATCGTAGTTCCCGCTCGTCACCGCCTTCGGCGCGCCGCTCCCCGAGCGCGGGAACAGGTAGAGATGGGTCCACCCACTCCGTTCCGAGAGCCACAGAATGTCGCGGCCCGCGTTCACGAAGCGCAGCTCGTCGAACTGCTCGACCCAGGCGCTGTCCTGCTCGGTGAACACCGTGCGCACCGCCCCAGTCTGAGCGTCCGCGAGCATGACGTGAAGCGTGTTCTGCAAGCGGTTCATGTGCTGGATGACCAGCTCCCGGCTCCCCGCGCCCTGCCCCACGGGCGGCGCCCACTCCATCCGCGCGATGTAGTTGTTGCGCGGGTCGCCCGGGATTCCAATCCAGCGCGTGGCTCCGCCCGCCGCGCTCACGACGCCGACGCGCGCCGCGGAGTTGGTCTGACCCGCCTTGGGATACTGCACCTCGACGTCGTGGGCATACAGCGAGTCGGTCGTGTTGTAGAGCGAGAAGTCACGCACACCGGAGGCATCGAGTTGCCAGTACGCGATCGACTGACCGTCGGGGCTCCAGCGCCAGCCGTCCTGGAGGCCAAGCTCTTCTTCGTACACCCAATCGAACGTGCCGTTGATCGTGGTGCGCGAGCCGTCGCTGGTGAGCTTCGTGAGCTGCCCGCTCGCAAGGTCCTCGACGTAGAGGTTGTACTCTCCGTAGCGCACCCAGGCCGCGCGGTCGCCGCGCGGAGAGAACTTGGCGAACATCAGCGTCGACGCCGGGCTGTCACCGCCCAGTTTCTTGAGGCTCCGGGTCGTCCGGTCGAGCACCCAGTAGTCGCCGCGGGTGTTCGTGCGCCAGACCTGCTGGGAATTGGTAAAGATCAGCAGCCGGTTGCCGTCATCGGACCACGAGTACTCTTCCACCTCGAGGGGTGTCGACGCACCCGCGGGGGTGAGCCGCGCCGCCGGCACGAGGATCGTGCGCGCGCCGGTCTGCGCGTCGTAGCGGACGATGTCTCGCCCGTCCCGCGTCTCCGTGCTGCGCTCGAGCGTCGTGTAGGCGGAGCCGTCACCGAGCCACGCGAGCGGCCCGAACGAGCCGCTGCGGAATTCAGGGCTCGCGTAAATGCGATCGACGGTGAGGAGTGAATCGCTGGCGGCGGGCGCGGTGCGCTGGGCGGCGGCGAAGCCGCCCAGCGTCGCGCTGAGCACGAAGGCAAGAACCAAACGACGCATGTTCACAGAAACCGGGTTGGGGACTCCTTAGGATACCCGGCCCCGCGCCCTGCGGCTACCGCTACTGCCGCGGCGGACCGCGGCGCGTCAGCTGCGGCTTGGCGAGCGCGTCGAACTTCGCTTGCTGCGCGGGCGTCAAGAGATTCCGAATGGCGGCGAGCCATTGGTCCGCTTCAGCCTGAAACCCTTCCATCTCGGCGCGCACGCTGTCCATCTTCGCGCGCATCTCCGGGCTCGGCTCTTGCCCCTGGACGAAACTGCCCTGCATCTGTTGACGGATCGCCTGACGGCGCGCGGCGGCGTCCTTCATCACGCCGTTCAACGCCGTGTACGGCTGGGTCACCTTGGTCTTTTGGTCCGCCGTCAGCCCGACGGCCTGGGCCAGCGAATCGATTGTCATCCAGTGATCGGGCGGCGGGGCAAAGCGCCGTGGCGCCCCCGCCGCGCCCGGGTCTTGCGCGAACGCAGGTGTGGCGATGACGGCGAGCAAGAGTGCAGTGCGTGCAGCTCGAAACATGACAACGCTCCTTAGGGGTCAGCCCTCTATACGAGGAGGGGCGGCACCGCGTTAAAAAGCTTCACAACAGCCCATCTTGGTACACCGCTCCCACGGTAGCGCGCTGCCAAGCGGGTAGTAGCGCCACCGCGCCATCGCCTGGCGCTCAGTGGCCGCCCCCGGCGGGTCCTTCGTGAACCGAAGCTCGCGAACCGTGACTGGCTTGGTCGAATCCGCCGGGATGAAGATCGCGCGGCCGCGGCCGCTGTCGGACGTGATCATCACCAGGCTGTCGACCCAGAAATAGCTCCAGCCGGCGGCGAGTCCCAGGCGTGAGTATTCGCCCGTGGTGTAGATGCGCGCCACGATACGACCGACGCCGCCCAAGTCGTCTTGGGAGTTGTGGTGCGTGTTCTTCTCCGGGTAGATCGTCCCCACAGGGCCGATCGTGTCCTTCGGCGGCATGGCACTCGAGTCCACGAGCGTCAGCGGCTGTCGATCACTCGCCCCGTGCGTGAGCGTGTCGAACTGGAGCGTCGCCGCGTAGGCCAGCACCGCGCCCCGCTGGCCGGCCTCGGCGGCGTTCGTCACGAGGCCTGGGGGCGCCGGCGTATCGGGGGGGAAGCACGCGCCGATGAGGAGCGCGACCAGGGGAATTCCGGCCTTCCGGTTCATGAACCCTCCAGGGCGTAGGGTCACCTGCGGTTGCGAGAGCCGAGCGCGGTCATGCGCGCGACGACGGCTCCTACGTTGGGATCTGCGTCGTGCCACAACGCCGTTACCGCGCGCGCCCAGCGGGCGGCGGCGGTCCAATCGCCTGCCGCCGCCGCAAGCTCAGCGCGCAGCGCCATCGCGCGCACCAAGCCGGCTGCCTGCGGTACTTCGTCCAGCAACGCGGTCCCCAGGGCGGGCAACGCGGTGAGCGAGCGGTCCAGGCGCTCGAGCGCGGCCGCCGTATCCCCGACGGCGACGAGCAACCACGCCTCCTGGTACACATTCTCGATCGCCACATCGCCGGCGCGGAGATCGCCACGGTTGGCGTCGAGCCTGGCGATGCCGGTCCGGACCGCGGCCGGATCGCGCGCCAGCGAGCGTTGCAGCTCCAGCAGGTAGTTCCCGCCCACGGGCCCGGTGTGCGCCTCGCGGGCGCCGAGCTGCGGGAAGGCAAGCATCGCCGGATCAGCCAGCACGGCGCGCCGTGCGGCGGCCTGGCGCTGCGGCTCCACCCAACTGCCGATCAGCCGCGTGACGCGCCGCTCCACTGCCGAGAGGCTTTCGGCGGGGACGCCCACCGCGGCATAGACGAGCAGCGCGCGCCCCGCGCCCGCGACGCTGGCCGGAACCACCAGATGATCCCCTTCTGGAGTCACGAACGGCGTCGTGACGTCCGTCGCCAGGAGTACCGCCGCGCGATCGATCTGCCCAGTGAGGATCGCCACGCCGGCGAGTTCGCGCGCGGCCTCCGGATCAGGCGTCTTCCAACGAGCAAGGAGCGAGTCGCCCACCGCGCGCGCCTGCGTGAATTGCTCGAGCTTGACGAGCAGACGAACCTCCGCCACTCCCAGTCGCAGCCCCTGCAGGGAATCGACCGCCGCCAGCCGCGCGGCGCGCACGGCATCCAGGGCTGAGCGCTCGGGACTCCGCGCGGTGGCAAGCTCCCCCACCGTTTCGAGCACCCGGGCGTGCGCTTCGAGCGCGTCGACGCTGGTTGGGAAATCGTGCACCCACCGCGCCGTGATCCCCCGCAGCATCGCGCGATTGTGGGCCAGCGCGGCGGCCAGAGTCGGCGACGCCGTGCCAGGTGCGTCCGCGAGCCATGCCTGCTTCGGGTGCGGAACGAACGTCAGCGTGTCGGCCACGAGTCCGGGGTGCGCCGCGAACTGCATCGTGTCCGGGCCGAGCGCGTAGCCCGGCCGGTACAAGAACGCCTGGGTGTAGAACAGGCGCTCGAGGCGGGCGTACGCGCCTCCCGCGAATGCGCGATGCACCGCCGGCACCAGCTCGAGGGCACGGCGGTACGCGGCGATCGCGGCCTGTTGACTCGAGCGAAATGCCCACCCCGATGGGCTCTTGGCGTCCCGCACGACCAACCGATCGCGCGCCTGACACTCGCCGAGCCCGAACCACCCGACGAAATCGTTCGCGTCGAGCGTCACGCGGCGCTGGTACGCATCGCACGCCTCCGGGAACCGGCCCTGCGCCATCGCCACGAGCCCGGCCGCCAACGCGCGATCGGCGTCGCCGAGACTGTCGGCGGCCGCCAGCGCGCGCGTCGCAAACACGAGCCACTCGGCCGTCGCCCGTCCCGCCCACGCGCGGCTCTGCGCCAGCCACAGATTCGCCTGCGGGAAATCGGGGTTCACCGCGAGCGCGGCCCTGAACGCGGCGGCGGCCGAGTCCAAGTCCCAGCGTTGCAGGGCTTCGTCGCCGCGCGCGTAGGCGAGCCACGCAGTCACCGAGCCCGCGCTCCGCGCCGCCTGCGCGGCGCGCGGCTGCACGTGGCCGAGCAGGAGTGAGTCGGCCAGCTCGCGGAACCGTTGGTCCAGGTCGGTGAGCCCGGGACCGAGGCGGATCGTGTGCGCGCGGATCGGACGGCCCCGATGGGCGACGTCGTAGAGCCCGCCACGCACGACCACCGAATCTCCCTCCTGCCACAGCTCGCCCCAGATGAGCATCCCCGATCCGACGGCGCGGGCGATGTCCATCGCCTGGGCGAAATCCGGAACCGGTGCGCCCCGCTGCTGGCGCGCGCTGCTGACGAGGAAACGGTCGACCACTTGCACGTCCGTCCACCGGTCCAGCTCCTCGTAGACGCGCAGCTCGCATTGATCGCCCTGGAGCAGCATCGGCGCCGCGCCCTCGCGGTGCCCGAACGGCACGACGACGTACAGCGACGGGTTGAGCCGCGCGCCCAGCACCTTCGGCAGCACGACCACCGCAGCCGCCGCGAGCGCCGCGACGCCGATGACTGCCGCGCCCCAACGCCGCCGCGCGTGTCGCCGCTGCCGCTCGCCCGACACGGTCGCCATGCCGGGTTGGCGGAGGGCGCGCGCGAAATCAGCGGCCCGCGGAAATCGCTCCTCGGGGCGCTGCGCCATCGCTTCCTCGATCGCCGCTTCCACTTCGAGCGGTACTGCCGGCTGCACCGAGCTGATGGTCGGCGCCTGCGCCACGCCGCCCGACACGGCTCCGGGCGAACGGCCCGAGAGCATCTCGTACAGCACGCATCCCAGACTGAAGACGTCGCTCCGGCCGTCGACGGCGCCGCCGGCGGCCTGCTCGGGACTCATGTACTCCGGCGTCCCCACCGCGACGCCGGTGCCCGTCACCCGGCCGCGCGCCTCGCTGATCGCGCGCGCGATGCCGAAATCGCTGACCACGGCCTGGCCCGCCTGGAGCAGGATGTTCTCGGGCTTGATGTCGCGATGGACGACGTCGTGCTGGTGCGCGTACTCGAGCGCCTCGGCGACCTGGCGGGCGATCTCGAGGGCGTCCTCCATCGGGAGGTGTCCCTCGCGGTCGAGCCGGTGGCGCAGCGACTCGCCTTCGACGTACGGCATGACGTAGTACAGCATCCCGGCGGCTACGCCGGAGTCGTGCAGCGGCAGGATGTGCGGATGGGTGAGCCCCGCCACCACCTTGATCTCGCGCAGGAACCGCTCGGGACCCAGCGTGGCGGCCAGCTCGGGTCTCAAGATCTTGAGCGCGACCTTCCGGCCCAGGCGCGGGTCGTGAGCCAGATACACGAGAGACATGCCCCCGCGACCGAGCTCGCGCTCCACGGTGTAGCGGCCCGCCAGCGCGTCGGCCAGGCGGTACTGGACTTGGCTCACAAGTTGTAGCATACGCGCGCGAACTGAGCCCGGCCACCCTTGGCGTAGAGCGTGTTGCCCGCTACTTTCCGGTGCTCCATGGGCGACTTGACGCTGTCGCGCAGCCAGCTCTTGCTGCTCGCCGGGACGGCCAACCGGCCGCTCGCCGAGGAGATGGCTCACGATTTGGGGCAGCCGCTGTGCGCGGTGACGATCCGGCGGTTCGCCGACGGCGAGATCTTCGTAAAAATCGACGAAAACGTGCGCGGGCGGGATGTCTTCATCATCCAGCCCACCAATCCGCCGGCGGAGAATTACCTGGAGCTGTTGCTCCTGATCGATGCGGCCAAGCGCGCGAGCGCAGCCCGGGTCACGGCGGTGCTGCCCTACTTCGGGTACGCGCGCCAGGATCGCAAGGATCAACCGCGTGTGGCCATCAGCGCGAAACTGATGGCGAACGTGATCACGCACGCCGGCGCCGACCGCGTGCTGGGGATCGACTTTCATTCGCACCAGGTTCAGGGATTCTTCGACATCCCGGTGGACCATCTGTATGCGGCGCCGGTCTTCGTGAATCACTACCGGACCAAGGCGCTGGCCGACCCGGTCGTGGTCGCGCCCGATGTCGGATCGGCGAAGATGGCGCGCGGATTCGCGAAG
>Ga0070696_100000881_pt1 | contig 19432 bp, 9 predicted proteins | sample KBSK1253metaG_FD_65474 | JGI IMG/M metagenome (GOLD analysis project Ga0070696, IMG submission 65474) | Corn, switchgrass and miscanthus rhizosphere microbial communities from Kellogg Biological Station, Michigan, USA - KBS K1-25-3 metaG | ecosystem: Host-associated > Plants > Roots >... | reverse complement strand
CTGTTTGCGGCCCAGGGACACTTGGGCGACAGCACCTTCCCGACCATCGCGCGAGAGCTGCACCTGAACGTCGCCGGTTTCATGGCCTGTCAACAATCGATCGCGCTCGCCGCCCAAGTCCAACGCGATCAAGCCGAGGCGATGCAGCTCGGCTTGACCGCAACACCTTCGTTTGTGATTGGTCCCACGACGTCGGGCGAGAAGACCACCGGTGTGGTTCTATCTGGAGCCCTGCCGGTCGGCGAGTTTCGGCGAGTGATTCAGGAAATCCAGTCCGGGCCTTCGGCCGCAGCTCACTGACGTACCCACCCGCGATTCGCTCTGTCATCCCTCGATTCCGGCGTTGTCAGCAAGCGCCCGGCAACCTCCCCGGCTCGCGGGTGCAGACGCGCGCTGGGTTTGGCCGGCGGTGCCGGGATGAGTGTCGTGCGCCAGGGTCCCCGGACCGGTTCAGCGGACGCTTGGCGGCGAAAACCAGCACCCGGCAGCCGAACAGCGGAGGTGAACACACGAACAGCGGACGGTGACGAACGAACAATGGAAGCGGCGGCCGGACAGGAGACGCGGCCGGGTGAACAGGAGACCCGGCTGAGTGAACGGCGCACCCGGGCACCCTGGACGGCAAGTGTGCCAAGCTGACAATTCACTCGGCCGGCTGGACAGCGCAGGCGGCAGGTCGGACAGACGACCCGGATGCTTGAACAAGCGTCCCGGCCGGCGTGACATCGGTCCTGGCGCGCGGACGGTGCGCTTGGTCGATTTAGGAGCTCACGTGGACGGATAGACAGGAAGCCCGGTCATGCGAACAAGAGACGCGGCAGAGAGAACAGCCGACCCGGCAGTGAGGACAGAGGACCGGCATCGTGGACGGGGGACCCGGCAGGCTGACGGGAGACGAGGCAGCGTAAACAGGGTGCGCGGCTCGCGAAACACGGCACCCGGCCGTACGAACGAGCACGCGGTCAGGCAGACAACTGGTCCGGCTACTCGGTCAGCCTGCTCGGCGCTCCGGCAGAAGCCGCGGTGCCACTTTCGGTGAGCAGTCTTACGTCACCGGCGACTCGGTCAGCGCCGGCTCCGGCCTGGCCCGAAGATCCCGGAACTGCCGCTCATAGAGCCGAGCGTACAGCCCGCTTCGATCCAGCAACTGGGCGTGGGTTCCCTCCTCCACGATCCGCCCCCGATCCAGCACCACCAGCCGGTCGGCTCGGCGCACCGTGCTGAGCCGGTGCGCGATGATCAGCGTGGTGCGGCCCACCAGCAGCCGGGTCATCGCGTCTTCGATCAGCCGCTCGCTCTCGGTGTCGAGGTTGCTGGTCGCCTCGTCCAGGATCAGCACCGCGGGATCCTTGAGGATCGCCCGGGCGATCGCCACCCGTTGCCGCTGTCCCCCGGAGAGCTTCACCCCGCGCTCGCCCACCAGGGTGTCATAGCCCTGCGACAGCCGTTCCACGAACTCGTGCGCATGGGCGGCCCGCGCCGCGGCCTCGACCTCCTCCGCCGAGGCGCCCGGTCGGGCATAGGCGATGTTCTCCCGAATGCTGCCGCTGAAGAGCGCCGGTTCCTGGGGCACGATGCCGATCGCGCCTCGCAGGTCAGCCAGCCGCAGCGATCGAATATCGATTCCATCCAGCAAAATCCGGCCTCGGTCCACATCCCAGAAACGCGGCAGCAGCGAGACCAGCGTAGTCTTGCCTGCGCCTGACGGCCCCACTAACGCCACGACCTCACCCGGGGCAACCGCCAAGTCCACTCCCTCGAGCACCCAGGGCTGCGCCGGGTCTCGAAGATAGCGGAAGCTCACCTTTTCGAACGCGACGCTGCCGCGCACCGGTCGCGGCAATTCCACCGGCGCGGCTGGATCGGAGATGGCCGGGGTCCAGTCCAGGATCTCGAATACCCGCTCGGCGGCCCCCACCGCCTCCTGATAGTTGCTGAAGCTCGAGGCCAGCGCGCCGATCGAGGCGGCGATGAATACCGTATATAAGAGGAAGGAGACCAGCGCCCCGGCGGTGAGCTCACCATCCAGCACCAGGAGCCCGCCCTGCCACAGAACGAACACGATGCCGACGAAGGTCGAAAAGGTCAGCACCCCGAAGAACACGCCGCGTACCCTGGCGCGTTGCAGCGCCATTCCGACGCTGGCCCCCACCCGGTCCCCGTAGCGGGCGCGTTCCGCCGGCTCCTGCACGAAGCTCTGCACCGTCCGGATCTGAGAGAACGCCTCCTCGGCGATAGCGGTGGCCTCCGCCACTCGATCCTGCACGCTGGTGGTGATCTGGCGGAGCCTTCGCCCGAAGAACATGGCCGAGCCTACCACCACTGGGGCGACGCCGAGCGCGGTGAGGGTGAGGCGCGGCTGGAGCAGGGTCAGCAGGACTACGCCGCCCACCAGCGAAAGGATCTGCCGGGCAAACTCCGAGATCTGATGGCTCAACACGCCCTGCAGCAGGCCGATGTCAACCGTGAGACGGCTGGTCAGCTCCCCGGTGCGACGCTCGGCGAAGAACCCTGGAGGCATCTCGATCAGGCGGGCGAAAACATCCCTCCGGATGCCGGCGACCGCCTGTTCTCCGACGGCGCTGAGAAAATACGTCTGGGCGTAGTTGAGGGCCGCCTGGATGCAGAAGAGCACCACCAGACCCAGCGCGATGCGATCGAGCAGGCTCCGATCATGGCGGACAAAGGCCGCATCGAGGAGGTACCGGACGACCATAGGGAAGGCGAGGCCGATCAGGCCGCTGAGCACCAGCGCCACCGTGGCGAGGGCCAGCATGCCGCGGTAAGGGCGCACCCGGTCCCACAGGCGCAGCAGCCGGCCAGGCGGAGGAAGGCGGCGCTTGGTCTCGGGGTTTGTCTCAGTTGCCGTCACGAATCACGCTGCCCATTCACCACGGAGGCACAGGGGACACTGAGGTCGCAGAGGAAGGGGTGAATCACAGGAAATTCAATGGGAATGATGATCGCCGATTGGTGTGGCGAGCTCTTGATCCGGGTGATCCAGGATATAGAGCGGCTGGTGCGCGGCCCTGTGCCCGAACGGCAGCGTGCGATCTATCCCCATGGCCACGAACAGGAGCGCGAGATAGATGAGCGAGTAGCGGTACATTCTCCACGCCAGCGGGCTCCCTCCCCGCTCTCGCATGAGTTGCAGGCAATACCAGAGAAGCCTGGCTCCCAGGATCCCCGCGGCCACTCCGTAGAACAGACCCAGCGCCCCGAAGACCGTCGGGAGGATGGTGAGCGGAAGCAGGATCAGGGTGTAGATCATCATCTCGTATTTGGTCCGAGCCTCGCCCCGAACCACCGGCATCATTGGAATCCCGGCCCTGGCGTACTCCGCCTTCTTGACCAGCGCGAGGGCCCAGAAGTGCGGCGGAGTCCAGTAGAAGATGATGGCGAAGAGGTAGACCGCGGCAAGATCGATCCTCCCGGTCATCGCTGCCCAGCCCACCAGGGGCGGGATGGCGCCGGCGGCCCCGCCGATCACGATGTTCTGGGGGCTGGAGCGCTTGAGCCAGATGGTATACACGAAGACATAGAACAGCAGTCCACCCAGGGCGAGCCACGCGCTCAGCGGGTTGACCCGTTCCCAGAAAATCCAGAAGGCCAGCATTCCCAGCGCCACCCCGAAGACCAGGGCGAATGTTGGAGTAATCCGTCCGGCGGGAATCGGTCGGCTGCGAGTCCGGCTCATCCGGGTATCGATATCCCGGTCGAACCACATGTTGATCGCGTTGGCTCCTCCGGCCATCAGGTAGCCGGCAAGCGCTACCCAGAGCAGTCGAGACAGTGATGGCATCCCGGCCGGGGTGATGAACATTGGCGCAAGCGTGGTCACCAGGAGCAAGGAGATGATCCGCGGCTTGGTGAGGGTCACCAGGTCGCTGGGCAATGACGGCTGCCGCTCCTGATCAGTCCCCCCCGGCCCCGCCCCGGCCAGATCCGCCGCCGGAGTGCGCGAGGAATGAAAGGCCAGTACCACCAGTGCTGCCCAGACCAGCGTTCCGACCAGCAGGTGCAAGGCCCGGAGCGCTGGAGGGAGCAGGTTGAGCACCATGGCTGCCGCCACCCCGATCTGGACCACCGTGGCCGCAAGGCCGAGCGCGGCAGACAGGCGAAGGCCACGGCTGGCAGGGTCGTTTCGGCGGCTCACCCGCGCGAGCACGAACGAGATCAGGCCCAGGAACGAGAACGCCAGTACGCGGTGAGACCAGTGGAGCAGGGCAAGGCTAGAGGGTGGGGGCAGCACTCCGCCGTCGCACAGCGGGAAGCCCAGACATAGCAACCCGGCGTGAAAGTTGGCCACTTGTGCGCCGAACAGAATGACCACGAAGCCGAGTCCGGCGGTGGCCAACACCAGCCAGTGGTCGCGATGGAGCCGAGTCGGGACGGGCAGCGGTGTCCGACCCGCTCGCAAGGCGACCACCACCAGGGTAGCGAGGAGGATCATGGCGTTAGCCAGATGGATGATGATCACCCCCGGCGGTAACGCCAGCTTGACCGTAACGGCGCCGAGCAGCACCTGAACCACGAGAAGGGCGGCCGCCAGAGTCGCAGGATCGCGGAGCGCGCGATCCTTTCGGTGCCGAGTCCAGGCCACCCCGGCGACGGCGAAGACCAGGAGGCTCACGACCGCGGCCGCCCAACGGTGCCCGATTTCGATCAGAGTGGGGAGGTCCAGCGGGGGGAACCACTTGCCATCACAGAGGGGCCAGTGATCGCCGCAGCCCATGCCGGAACCGGTGATCCTGACCACTCCGCCCAGCACGATAAGGCCTAGCGCAGCGCCCGCTCCGGTCCACGACAGACGGCGGAGGAGCAGCGTGCGATCCGGTTCTGTGGAAGTCATCGGGAGGGAATGAACAAGGCGCGGCAGGGTGTTGTCAAGGATATATTTAGCCTATGCCATCCGCGCCAGACGCCTGGGGTGAACGCCTCCCCAGACACCTGGGACTCTGGAGCTCCATAGCCGTCCTGGTTGGGTCCACTATCGGAAGCGGAATCTTCCGAGTCCCGGCCGGCGTGGCCGCCAGGCTCCAGGAGCCGGGACCGGTCGTGTTGGCGTGGGTGCTCGGCGGACTCATCGCTCTGTTCGGGGCGCTGACTTACGCCGAGCTGGCTGGAGCGCTCCCTCGGTCCGGGGGTGTATTCGCTTACCTGTTGGAGGGATTCGGCCCACTTCCCGCCTTCCTGTTCGGCTGGTCCGAGCTCACCGTGATCCGAGCCTCGGCACTGGGCGCGATCTCCACCATCTTCGCGGAATATCTGGGGTACTTCATCTCCCTCACGCCGGCGCAGGTGCGCTACGTGGCGGCGGTCGCCATCGTGCTGGTGGGTCTGTTCAACTACCTCGGTGTGCGAACCGCGGCCGCGGTCATGAACCTCGTAACCGTCGCCAAATACGCGGCCCTGGCTGGGCTGGCGCTACTCGCCTTTGCCGCGGGCAGCGGGAGCGCGGCGCACTTCACCCCGCTGTGGAGCTCAGGGGTATCGCTTTCGGTGCTCAGCACCGCCCTCATCGCCATCATGTGGACCTATGACGGCTGGGCCGACCTTTCATTCATGGGAGGTGAGGTGAAGGACCCGGGGCGAACCTTGCCCCGAGCGCTGATCCTGGGGACAGCCGGGATCGTGGTGGTCTATCTGCTGCTCAACTTCGCCTACATCTATCTGGTGCCGTTATCCGAGATGGCGACCTCACCGCTCATCGCGGCCACTGCGGCGGATCGGATACCGCTCCTGGCCGGCATGGGTGGCGCTATCGTCTCCGGCGTGGTGCTGGTCTCCTGTTTTGGGGCGCTCAACGGCTCGATGATGACCGGGCCGCGGATTTTCTTCGCCATGGCCGACCGAGGCCTCTTTTTCCGCGCCATTGCCAGGATCTCGCCCCGCTTCCAGAGCCCTTCGGTCGCCATCTGGCTGGCCACCGGGCTTGGCGTCATCTACGTGTTACTCAACGACTTCCAGCAGCTCGCCGACAAGTTCATCCTGGGGATCTGGCCGTTCTACGCCCTCGCGGTCGCCGCCGTCTTCATCCTCCGACGGACTCGCCCCGAGCTGCCCCGCCCGTACCGGACCTGGGGCTACCCGGTGGTGCCGATTCTCTTCCTGCTGGCCTCGGTGGGGATGGTGCTCAACGCCCTCTGGACCGACCCGATCAACACCGGTATCACGTTCGGGATCATCCTGGTGGGAGTGCCGGTGTATTACGCCTGGCGGGCGGTTGGGCTGGGCCCAGGCGGACTCGCTAACGCGGCGGACTCGCTAACGCGGCGGACTCGCTGACGCGGCGGACTCGCTGACGCGGCGGACACGCTGACGTGGCGGACTCGCTAACGCGGCGGACTGCAGGGATTCCGGCTGCGCAGCAGCTAGATGCGAATCTCCACCGCCAGATCCGCCGCCCGCACGCTGTGAGTCAGCGCCCCGACCGACACGAAGTCCGCCCCCGCCTGCGCATAGGCCCGCACGTTCTCCAGGGTAATCCCCCCGGTCGCCTCGATCTCGATCCCCGGCCTCAAATCCCGAGCCCGCCGTCCCCAGTCCCGCACTACCTCGGAGGATTGGTTGTCCACCAGCAGCCGGGTCGCGCCGGCCGCGCACGCGCGCTCGACCTGATCGAGCGATTCCACCTCCACGTGGAGCGCCGTAACTCCCCGCTCACGCGCCTCCCGGAGAGCCATCGCGAGATCCCCACCGGCGCGGTTCAGCGCCTGCCAATGATTGTCCTTCACCATGACCTCGTGGCTCAGATCGGCGCGATGCCGAGCACCGCCGCCGGCGATTACCGCGGCAATGTCGAAGAGACGGAGTCCGGGAACGGTCTTACGGGTGTGAAGAATCCGGCAGGACGTGCCCGCGACCGCATCCACGTACGCCCGAGTGGCATTTGCGATTCCGCAAGCCCGCTGTAGCAGATTGAGGAGCGGGCGCTCGGCCCGGAGGATCCGGCCCAGGTCGCCGCGCAGCACCCCGACGACCGCTCCGGGTGGAACCACGCGGCCATCGGGCACCCGCCATTCAATACGGCACTCACAGGCGCGCGCGACGGCGTCGGCATATACCGCGCCCGCGAGAACCCCTCCGCTCCGATGCTCGATGATTCCTTCGGCTGCGAGACCGGCGGGGATGGTTACTGCAGTGGTGATGTCGGTCGCGCCGTCTTCCGCGAGCGCGATGGCGGCGATGCGCTCGGCGTCGCCGCTCACCGACCCAATGCCACCATGCGGTCGATGGCGCCGCGCGCGCGGGCGGCGATGTCGGGAGGCACGGTGATGTGATATTGGTCCAGCAGCAAGGAATCCCGCACGGCCGGGAGCGTGATCGTCTTCATGAAGGCGCACACCGCCTCCGGGTCGGCGGCGATGAACTCCTTGGCCGGCGCCATCTGCTGCATCCGGTGCATGATGCCGGTCTCGGTCGCCACGATGAACCGGGAAGCCGGCCGCTCGGTCACCGCGCGCACCATGCCTTCGGTAGACGCGATGTGCAGCCCTTCCGGCCGGATGTCGCCGTGTCCCATCTCATAGATCAGCTGCCCGGCGCAGCCGCACTCCGGATGCACCAGCACCTCGGCGTCAGGATAACGCTCGCGGGCAGCGTTGAGCGTCTCGGCCCTGATGCCCTTGTGGACGTGGCACTCGCCCATCCACACCTCCACTCGCCGGTCGGGGCGCATCCGCCGCACGTGAGCGCCGAGGAAGAAATCGGGCAGGAACAGAATGCCCTTGTCTGCGGGAATGGCGTCGATCACGTCGAGCGCGTTGCCGCTGGTGCAGCAATAGTCCAACTCCGCCTTCACTTCGGCCGTGGTATTGACGTAGCCGACCGAGATGTAGTCGGGGAACTGTGCCTTCCATTTCCGCACGTCTGCAGCGGTGATGGTGGCGGCGAGGGAGCAGCCGGCGCGGAGATCGGGCAACAGGACTCGTTTGCTCGGCGACAGAATCGCCGCGGTCTCGGCCATGAAATGCACGCCGGCGAAAATGATGAGCTCGGCCTCGGTGCGCGCGGCCTGGCGGGACAGTCCCAGCGAGTCCCCGACGTAGTCGGCCACGTCTTGCACCTCGGGGCGCTGATAGTTGTGCGCCAGCACGACAGCATTGCGCGACCGAGCGAGCCGGTGGATTTCCTCTTGGAGCGCGGCAACTTCTTCGGGCGACTCGCTGGGCTGCTCGATGACCGGGAGCGAGAGTCCGCCGCCGTTCTGGCCGGAGCGCTCGATCACACCGCCTCCCGCTTGAATCCGGCGGGCGGATAATCCAGTCGTCGATGACCGCCCCGGCTCTCCCGCCGCTTGCGCGCCGCCTGGGTGATCAACTGCGAGACCAGTAGCTGATTTCGAGTGCGCCAGGCGGCGACCGGGGTCTGCTTCAGCAGGCCGGCCAGCTCCTGCTCGGCGTGCAGGAGAGAGGTCTCCGTCCGATGCAGTCCGACATTCGCCGTCATGAGCTCTCGCATCTGGCGACGGATGTCCTCGCAGTCGGCATCAGCACCGGAGTCGCGCTCAGGAGGGACTTCCGGAACCGAAGGCGTCGTCGCCGCCTCCAGCTCGCCACCGAGGGCACGTCCGGCCCGGTCCGCGAACACCAGTCCCTCCAGCAGGGAGTTGGAGGCCAGCCGGTTGGCGCCGTGAACGCCGGTGGACGCAACCTCACCCACGGCCCAGAGACCGGCTTTGCTGGCACGCCCCTCGAGATCGGTCCTGATGCCACCCATGGCATAGTGCAGCGCCGGTGCCACTGGCAGGAGATCGCGGGATGGATCCAGCCCATAGCGCGAGAGCATCGCCGTAATGCCGGGGAAGCGGGAGGCGAACTCCGGAACCGAGCGGGCGTCGAGCCAGGCACCACCCGACGCGTCCGCAGTGGCGACCGCTCGGGCCACGATATCGCGCGGCGCGAGCTCGGCGCGCGGATCTGCGTCGAAGGTGAAACGGCGACCGCTGGAATCCAGGAGCACAGCGCCGGCGCCACGCACGGCCTCGGAGATGAGAGGAGCCGGGTTGATGCCGGGAAGCTTGAGCGCGGTTGGATGGAACTGCAGAAACTCCAGATCTCGCAGCTGCGCCCCGACCCGATGCGCCAGCGCCCATCCGTCCGCGGTGGCGACTCTGGGGTTGGTGGTGACGGCATAGAGCTGACCGACGCCGCCGGTGGCGAGGACGACCGCGGTAGCCGGAAGCGCGTAGGCCGTCCCGTCCCGAGGCAGTGCTGAGACGCCGACCACTCTGCCATCCTGGCTCAGAAGTCCGGTGACCTCAGTATGCTCCAGGAGCTCGATCTGGTGGTGCAATCGCACCACCTGCGCCAAGCAGCCGATCAGCGCGGCACCGGTGCGATCGCCGCCGGCGTGAATTATCCGGGGCCGAGTGTGGGCTGCTTCCAGGCCGAACCGAAGCCGGCCCTCAGGGCCGCGATCGAATCGGGCGCCCAGCGCCAGGAGCTCGTAAATTCTGTCTGGACCTTCACTTGTAAGAATTCTGACGGCTTCGGGGTCAGCCAGCCCGTCGCTGGCGGCAAGGGTGTCGGCAGCGTGCTGGCTGGGGCTGTCGCCCGGTCCCAGGGCCACGGCGATGCCGCCCTGGGCCCAGGCACTGGCGCTGTCGGCGAGGGTCTCTTTGGTGACCACCACAGCGGAACGCCCCTCGGATGCGAGCCGCCAGGCAGTCCAGAGACCGGCTATGCCCGTACCGACAATCACGGGGCGAGGGGTGGTCATAGGCGATTAATATAACCGTCGGGAAGAGGCGGACGGCACAAAGGCGGACGGAAGAGCGGCGGTCAGAAAAGAGGCGGACGGCAGAGAGGCGGACGGTGAAGAGGCGGACCGCTCTTCCGTCCGCCTCACCTCTGTCCGCCTCGCCTCTGTCCGCCTCAGTCCCGTCCGCCTCTTCACCGACCGCCTCTTCACCGTCCGCCTCAGTTCCCTCGGCCCCTACGTCCTCACCCTTGCGAGCATCAGCAGCGCCGCCAGCAGGAACACCGCGTTGGGCATCCAGGCCGCCAGATTGGGATCAACCACCCCACCGGCTCCCACGGCCTTCATGATCTGGGTAATAAGGAGAAAAACCACGGTGGTTCCCAGGCTAATCGCGATCCCGATGGCCGCGCCGGCACGGGGAGACGTCACCGCCAGCGGCGCGCCGAACAGCGCGATGATGAAGCAAGTGGCCGGCAGCGCCAGCTTGAGCGCCCGCTCCACGATCAGCTTGTTGGCGTCGTTTCCCGAGCGCGACAGCGCATCGATGTAGCGCCCCAGCTCGAAGTAACGCATCTCATCCGGCGCCTTGGGCTCCGCCAGAAGGTCCGCCGGCGTCTGGGTGAGTGCCTTGAGACGCATGGTTCGGAAGGCGAACATCGCCTGCCTTCCCGGGCCGGCTAAGACCCGACTGGACCCGGTGCGCAGTCGCCAGCTCCCGGTGGCCTTGTCGTAGCTCGCGCTGTCCGCCGTAATGATGAGATCGGGGTAGCCAACTCCGGTTCCCTGGCGCTCGAGCAAAAGCTGCTTGAGCTGGCGACTGACCACGTCGAGCGAGCGGATGGTATACACCCAACCGGCATCGCCGCGATAGACGAAGTTGAATCGGGAGCGGGTCGACCGGGCCGGCTGGGCTTTCTGGATCTCGAGCTGCTTGGCCGTGGCGCCCGGCGCCAACTCTCCGACCCCGAACGCCAGCAGCGAGGCGAGCGCCGAGGCGATGAAGATGGGTCGCATCAGCCGGTGGAAGCTCTGTCCGCCGGCCTTGGCGGCGGTCAATTCGGAGTGCCGCCCCATCGCCCCGACCGTGAAGACGGTGGCGAACAGGACGGCGGCCGGCATCACGATGAAGGCATTTTCCGGGATGGAGTAGATGTAGCTGACTACGATCTGCTTCATCGTGAGACCACGATCGAGCAGCTTGTTCAGCGTGTCGGTCAGATTGATCACGATCGAGACCAGCGGAAAGCCGAGCGCGGTCAGCACGAAGATCCGGAGCCAGCTGGAGACAACATAGCGATCGAGGGTTCGGAGTCCGGTCATGCAGCGCGCCTCCAGCGAACCGCCCGCCGCCGGACCAGATGGCGCATGGCCTCAACTACCTCCTGGAAGTCACCGCCTCGGGTGGAACCGGACTCGCGACTGACCTTGATCAACCCGAGCACCCCGATGATGGTGAGGATAATGTTGGGCGACCACATCGCTGCCCACGGCGCAATGATCCCCCGGTCGGCCAGGCTTTCGCCTGCGGTGAGCCCGACGTAGTGAATCGAGAAGACCGCGAGGCCGCCTCCGATCACCAGGCCGATCCCGCCGCGAGGAAATCGCAGCGCCATCACGATGCCGATGATGACGAAGGAGATGCAAGCCATGCTGATCGCCCACTTTTTATGGACCTCGACTGCATACCGGTCACCCCGGCGATCGGCATCCTCGGCCCGATCGATGGCGGTGGCCACTTGGGACCAGTTGGTGAGTTGGAGCCTTGCAGAAGACGGAGAGGACGCCGGCCGAAATGGCCTAGCCGGGACGGTTACCTGCCCAGATTTCGGCTGGACCACTTGAACCTTTGGCCTTGGGAGCCCGGTCGATCCCGCCGCCTTCCCCGTCCCCTGCTTCTTCTGAGTTCCCTGCATTGCCCTCTTCGCTGTGTCCTGTTCCTCCGTCCTCTGCGTCCTCTGCGTACTCTCAACCTGTGTTACCCCCTGGGCCTCCGCCGTCTTGGGTAGAACGAGGAGTTGAACCCGGTCCATCACGTGGCAGTAGGCCGGCAGCGGGCGGGGAGGCCGCTCCGCCTCGTGGGTCGGCAAAGGCGGTAGTGCCAGCAACTTACGGAGATCGTCGCCAGCCAATTTGGCCCGGTCCTGCTGGGCCTCGACCTTCTCGTCGTCGGCCTCGTAGATCACCGACAGCATCTCACAGGTGCTCATCTCGCGATCGCCGCGGACCGCGTCCCCGCTGTTTCGCTGGAGCTCGTCGAACACGTTCTTCACCCGGATGTCATTGATCCGGAAGTAGGTCAGCTGGAAGGTCTCAGGTTGTGACGGCCGGTACTGGTGGATCGTGCCGTCGTAGAGCCGCAGGCTCAGGTCGGTCTGGCCCTCGGCGTAGGCCATGAGTCCGCTGTCGGCATAGATGATCCTCCGGCTGGTTTCACCTCCGACATCGTAGATGGTGACCCCTCGAAGATGGCCGGTGGCCGCGTCTATCCGGCTGGCCCGCAGGAAATACTGGGATGGGGGGACCTCGTTGATCACCTGCTCCCGCAACTCGAACGTGGGCTTCTTCCGGCCGATGTCGATCAGCAGGGTCCGGAGCCGCGCGTTGCTGCGGGGGAGTACCTGATCCACGAATACGAAGTTGAGGATGGACATGGCCACGCCCCAGAAGAGCACCGGGGTCAGCACCTGGTAGACGCTGACACCGCTCGCCCGCATGGCGGTGATCTCGTTGTCGGCGGCCAGGTGGCTGAACGCGTAGAGCACGGCCACCAGCACTGCCATGGGCAGGGTCATGGCCACAATGAAGGGGACGCTCAGCCCGAAGACCTCGGCGATCACGGTCCAGGGTAATCCCTTGCCCACCAGCGACCCGAATTTCTTGGCGATCTGGCTCAGCAGCATGAGGCTGGTGAGCGCCACCAAGGCAAACACGAAGGGGGCGGCAAGCTGGCGGAGGAGATAACGGCTGAGCAGGCGCACGATAGCTAACTTGTCTGGTTGTAAGGGGTTGTTTCGATCATTATATTGATCCGATCAGTGGTACTCAAGTCTCCCCGTGACCCTCTAGAGTGACACGCTTCCTCGTCGCCCTGGGCTGGCTGGTTTTCCTGCCCGGGCTTCTCGCCGCGCAGGCTGACAGCGCGGGTCCCGGGCTCCGGCTCGACTTCGGGGAGCCGCCCCTAACCCTACAGCAACCGGCGCTCCTTCGCGCTCCGTGGTTGGGGGCACCCCGGTCAGCGGGGATCCAGCGGACTCAGCTCTTCGACAGCACGGTCACCGCGGCACTGGACTCCGCTCGCCTCGCGCGCGCGGTGGGTCTTCGTCTGCTGACCCTGTACGGCACTCCCTTCGACACCGAACAGCCTGAGGCGCTCGCTCCCCGCCGAAACGTACTCGGCCTGTCCACCAAGTACGCCGACATCGCTCTGGACGGTCAAGTCAGGCTGGAGATTCGGACCGACCGGCTGCGAAACGAGCGCTGTACCCCTGCCCTCCTCCTGGACCCCAACTCAGGCTGCCGGGGCGGCTTCAAGGCGCCGCGACTCGATAACCATGTGGACCTGCGCTCCACCGGTATCATCGGGCGGCGCATGCACCTGAACCTCGATTATCAGAACGACCGCGATTTCTCCGCCAATAACGATATCCGGGTGTACTACGAGGGACTGGAGGACGAGATTGTCCGGCGAGTGGACGTGGGCACGGTCGTCTTTCAGCCGCCCCCCTCGCGCTTCATCACCGCGGCGGTTCCCTCCAACAACTTCGGCATCAACGCCACTTTCGAGGTCGGACCGATTCAGCTCCAGACGCTCGCGGCAACCCAGAAGGGTAGCGAGGTCGCCGAGCGAGTCTACACCATGGGCCAGACCACTAGCCAGTCGGAGCAGCGTCAGGCCCGGGATCTGGATTTCGAGAGCGGGCGGTTCTTCTGGGTGATCGACCCCGCCACCCTGTCGGGCTATCCCGCGCTCGACATCCTCAAGCTGAATCCGGCGAGCCTGGACCCGGCAAACCGGCCGACGCAGGTCCGGGTCTATCGCTACCGAGCCGCGGTCAGTCGAACCGGGCTCAACCCGAATCTTGGTGGGATCACCGCGACGGCCAGCCGGTCCGATAGTCCACAGCGCTTTGGTCCGGTGCAATGGGAGCTGCTGATCCAGGGCAGCGACTATTATCTCGATCCCTCGGGGTTGTGGTTCACTCTCGGCACCAAGCTCGATCAGAACGACTACCTGGCGGTGAGCTATCGGACCGCCGCGGGCACCGTCGTCGGCACCTTTCCCGAGGCGGATCAAGGGTCGGGCTCCAACGATCAGTTGGTGCTGATTAACGAGCCGAAGCAGTCGCCAGCCGTTCCCACGTTCCGCTACGAGATGCGGCAAGTGTATCGAGTCGCCGGCGAGGACCTCGACCCCACCTCACTCGGCGTGGTGATCACCGTGAACCGATCGGAGCGGCCGCTGTCGGGCGCCGCCGATACCTACCTTCAGCTGCTGGGTCTGGCGCTGCCCAATGACGCGAACATCTTCGACCGGGACAACCGGCTGTTTCCCCGCTCGCAAGATCCAGGCGCAACCCAAGTCATACACGACTCCTATATCGTCTTCCCCCATCTGACTCCGTTTGCCGACGGGTCCCGGCTTTCTCCGCAGGAGGTATCTGACTCGCTCTACCGGACCCCTCTCTTTCTTCTTTCCCAGCAAGGTCCGGCAGCGCGCTTCAGTCTGCAACTGCAGTACAACACGGTCGGAGGAGGAGACCGATCGACCCTCAATCTGGATGCGCTCCAGATCCGGGAGGGCAGCGAACAGCTCTACCTGGGCGGTCGGAAGCTCGAGCGGGGAGTGGACTACAACATCGCGTATGATCTGGGAACGGTGACGTTTCTGAATCCAGATGCGCTCTTCGGCCAGTCGAGCGCGCAGGTGACCGCGAGGTTCGAACGACAGGGGGTCTTCGCAGTTGCGCCGACGACGATCCTGGGCTTCAGCACCCGCTACTCGCTGGGCGAGCGTGGAGCGATCAATCTGATCGGACTTTATCAGCGGGAGCAGAGCGCGTTCAACCGCCCGGCGCTTGGCTTCGAGGCCTCCGCCAATCTCATCGGCGGAGTCAATACTGAGTTGCACTTCAAGCCCCAGTTCCTCACCCGCGTCCTCAATAGCCTGACGTCGAGCGCGGCGACGGCTCCATCGACTCTGGACCTCAACGCCGAGTTTGCCCTCTCCAAGCCGGATATCAACCGCTCCGGGCAGGCCTACCTGGAGGAGTTCGAGGCCGACGCCGGCAGCGTGATCCCGTTGCAGGAAAGCTCCTGGGAGTTCGGCAGCCGACCGCAGCAGTCCAATGGACTGGAAGACATCGGATTCGCCGGCGGTTTCGATCCGGCTGATGCGGTCGCGCTGACCTGGCAGAATCTGGTCACGGTGGGCGGGCAGACGCTGCGGGTGAGGCCTCAGGACATCGACACGTTGATCCGGTTGGCGGGACAGAGCAAGGAAGAAGAGACGGTCATGTACCTGACGCTGCATGCCGACACCGCCGGCGGCATGGTACAGCAGAACAACGCCTCCCGGTGGTCCCTGCCGTCTCGGCCCTTCAAGCCGCGGTGGCGCTCCATGGTGACGTCGCTGAGCCCCACGGGGATCGATCTGACTCAGGACGAATTCCTGGAGTTTTGGGCGCTGCAGCCGTCGGGACAGCCGGCGAACGCCGCCGGTCTCCGTCTGGTTGTCGATCTCGGCACGGTCAGTGAAGACGCGCTCGCTGTCGCCCCCGATTCGTTTACGGCGAATGGTGCCGATACCGTGTTCACCGGCCGCCAGTATGTGGGCGCCGGGCGGCTGGACACCGAACGCAGTGAAGTCGGAATCTTCAACGCGGGCGTCGATGATATCGGCATTCTGGGCGACCGACCCGACAACATCGTGGAGGTGGGGCAAGGCCCCATCGGGGAGCTGCCGCTTTGCCAACGGCTGCTGCAGAACAGCGTGCCGGTCTTCCCCTGGGGCGACCTCAGCAGCCGCTGCACCCGGGGGAATGGGGTGCTCGACACCGAGGACCTCAATGGAGATGGAGTCCTGGATGCAGCGGGCCCGAACGAGAGCGTGTTCCGCTACATCGTGGATCTCGCGGCCGACAGCTTCTTCGTCCGCGACGGCGTCACCATTACCGGCACCGACCAGCAGTCCACTACCTGGAAGCTCTATCGGGTTCCACTCCGCTCGGTGGCCCAGACTTTGGGGACCCCCACCATGCGGCTGGTGCAGCACCTGCGCATAACGCTGGCCACTCCGCCGGATCCCGGGCAGCCCGATGTGGTCGCCCGAATCGCGCTCGCCCGGATGCGCTTCGTCGGATCTCCCTGGACTCGCCGGAGTGAGACGCCGATCCAGGGGTTATCGGGCGCGGTCGGTCAGCCGCACGGCGCGGTGTCCAGCTCCATCGTCACCACGGAGAACAAGAGTGATCTGGGCTATGAATCACCGCCGGGCGTGACCGACAACGTTTCCCGTCGCGGGGGAGACCGGGAGGCCCAGGGCACCCAGATCAATGAGAAGTCGCTGCGGCTTCGGGCCACCGAGCTTGGCGTGAACGAGCGGGCGGAGGCCTATATCCGCTTTCCGTCAGGACCCAAGAACCTTCTGGCCTATCGCGATCTTCGCCTCTGGGTACGAGGGAGAGGTCCCGGTTGGGAAGAAGGCGATCTTCAGGCGTTCGTCAAGCTGGGAAGCGACAACGACAACTTCTATCTCTACCGCGGGCCCGCCAAATCCACGACCTGGGAGCCGGAGGTCGTGGTCCAGCTGGAGACCTGGCGTCAGCTTCGTGCCAATATCGAAAACTCATGGCTCCGGGGTGACCCGCCCTCCGGGGCAGCCGCGTGCGGGTTGGAAGATGTGGGCGCCTATGTCGCGTGCGATGGGCCCTACCTGGTCCAGGTGCTGAGTCCGGGGGTGAATCCGCCCAACCTCGCGGCCATCCAGGAGCTGTCTGCAGGCATCTACCGGGTGGCCGCGGCCGTCACGGTTCCCGAGGCTGAGCTCTGGGTCGATGACATCCGGCTGGGCGAGCCTCTCTCCAAGACCGGTACCGCTAAATCGATTGACGCCCGTCTCGCCGCCTCCGACGTGGCGAACTTTACCGCCTCGTACATCAGCCAGAACGGGCAGTTCAGGCAGCTGAACCAGGACCCGAGCTACAAGACGACCGATGCGCTCCAGCTCAATGGCGCTCTGCGGCTGGATCGGTTTCTCCCCACTGCGCTCGGACTCAGCGTTCCGTTGACCGTGAGATACGCCAGGACTGGGGTGGATCCGGAGCTGCTCACCGGGAGCGATCTCCGCGGAAGCGCGCTGCCCGGACTGCGCAAACCGGATTCGTGGAGCTCCACCTATTCGATCGCGGTTCGACGGAATCGGCCTGGAACCCAGTGGCTCTCCAAGGCCTTGTTCGATCCGCTGTCCTTCACCGGAAACCTGACCCAGGGCAGGGCCCGTACCGAGCTCTCCGAGGCGACGGCCAAGGCATACGCCGTCAACCTGAATTACTTCCTCCAGATGAAACGACGTGGGTTTCGCCTGCCGCTCGGCGGGCTGGTCAAGGGGCTGCCGAAGTGGATGCGCAGCGGCCAGTTCGGCCAGGGTCTGGAAAAGGCCGATGTGAGTCTGGTCCCTTCCCGAGTTCGCCTGGGCTCGGGCTGGAGTCGAAACGAGGCGAACTCCACCGCGTTCCGAGTACCGATCGCGCGGGACGACGATGCCTTGATTCGGCCGGCGACTTCGCTGACCCATCTCTGGCAGAACTCGGCGGGGCTCACCTGGCAACCGCTGGGAATGCTCACGCTGAATGGAGACCTGACCAGTACTCGGGATCTCCGGGTCTATCCTGACAGCTCTCCAATTGGGCGGCTGGCCTACAGCGAGCGACGGTTCTTCCTGGGCATCCCAGTCGGCGTCGAGCGAGATCGTACCCTCACGACTGCGCTGGCGCTGACCCCGGCGATCGCGTCGTGGCTCCGCCCCAGATTCCTGAGCAGCAGCAATTTTCTGCTCTCGCGCACGCTGTCCAGCCGGCCCCCGGTTCGGGTGGACGAGGACAGTGGTGCCTTCATCCTGCCGCAGACCCTCAACAATACCCGAACCAACGAGCTGGGCGCTGGGGTGGACTTTGGCCGGGCGCTGCGGCAGCTGTTCGGCGACAGCAGCGGCGCCGGCAAAGCATTGGGAAGGATTCGCCCCTTGGATATCAGTACCCGGCTTACCCGGACCTCGACCTACGATCTCAGCGCGTTCGACCCGAATGTGGGTTATCAGCTGGCATTGGGCGGACTGGACCAGTTCCTCACCCGGGAGGGCGAGAGCGCCATCGGGGCTTCGGAGTCGAGGACGGCGACCATCGCCGGCGGCGCCGACCTCCCCTTCGGTCTCTCGATAACCCTCTCCCACGCGCTCACTCGGACCACCCGGTTTCAACAGGTGAGCGACGGCTTCGTGGAGACCGAGATCCACCAGGAAGAATGGCCGGTTGGGAATCTGCGCTGGAGTCAGACCTTCCGCGGCGGCCCACTAACGCAGGTAGCGCTGGGCACCGCGGTCCGGCGGCGGGAAGGGAGCTCGGTGCAGGCGAACCTGGCGGGAGCTCCCGCGCTCACCGCTACCCGATCAGTCTCGATCAATCCCGACCTGCAGGTCGGCTTGCGCAACGGGATACAGCTGGCGATGGGAGTCACATCGCTCACCCAGCACAACGCGTCGAACGGGAACGAGACCCTGTTGGATCAGAACGATCTCACGGGATCGCTGAACTACACCTTCCGGCTGCCCCGGTCCCTCAGCCGGCTGCGCAAGCAGGCCCGCAGCTCGCTCACCGTCATCTCGGCCAATACCCGCTCCTGCCTGCAACAGCGGACGCAAAGCGATTGCACCGTGATCTCCGATGTTGAGCGGAAGGAGTTCCGGGCCGGGCTGGATACCGATCTGCTGCAGATGCTGGGCGCGGGAATCCAGGCGGGCTATACCATCAATGATGCCAAACATCTCAGTCGCCGCACCTCGCAGATCTCGGTAATCCTTTCCTTCCAGCTGTCACTGTTTGCGGGGGACTACAGGCAAGAGCAGTAGAGCAGTGAGCAGTAAGCAGTGAGCCGTAAGAAGTGAGAAGTAAGGAGTGAGGAGTGAGGAGTACCTGGGGCCTTTACAGATCCGGCTGGGCTCCGGGAAGGACTCAACCGCCGAAACGGCCGAATCCAGCTATCTTCCGCACGATTCACTTCTTACTTCTTACTTCTTACTTCTTACTTCTCACTGCTCACTGCTCACTGCTCCCATGCGCCTCCTCCTGCCCACCGTGGTCCTCCTGCTGCTCTGTGCCTGCCACGAGGCTCCACGGGCTCGCGAGTTCAATGGGGCCGGCGCGTTCCACTACATCGAGACCCAGGTGGCGTTCGGACCCAGGATTCCGGGGACCGAAGCGCACCGGCGCGGGGCTGAGTGGCTCGACAGCTTGCTCCGCCTGCGAGCGGACACCGTAATCGCCCAGCGGTTCGACCATGTCACCGCCTCCGGCGACACTCTGCATCTCACCAACTACATCGCCCGGTTCAAACCGGCAGCGGCCCAGCGGATCCTCTTTCTGGCTCACTGGGATAGCCGGCCCAGAGCGGACAGCCCGACCTCGCCCGATTCGACCAAGCCGGTAATGGGCGCCAACGACGGCGGCTCGGGTGT
>Ga0070696_100000880_pt1 | contig 19444 bp, 15 predicted proteins | sample KBSK1253metaG_FD_65474 | JGI IMG/M metagenome (GOLD analysis project Ga0070696, IMG submission 65474) | Corn, switchgrass and miscanthus rhizosphere microbial communities from Kellogg Biological Station, Michigan, USA - KBS K1-25-3 metaG | ecosystem: Host-associated > Plants > Roots >... | reverse complement strand
GTGCGCTGCAGCAGGATGTGCTCGACGCCAGCGCCGCCGTTCGCCAGGAGCTCCATGATGAGCGGTCCGCGCACGCGCGCCCTGCAGCGCCGGACCGGCGGATCGGCTCGAATCCGGAGACGGAGGCCTTCCGCGAGATCCACCGCGCGTGGGCGCGCCTGGGCTACCCGTTCCAGTCGCTCATGCCCTCCTACGCAACCGCGATCGGCAGCTCCGCGGACCGCCCCGACGATCTCACAGAGCTGGTGGGCATCTTGCTCAGCGATGGGATCCGCTACCCGGTCCAGCGGGTGGAAGAGCTCGACTTCGCCGCCGGTACGCCCTACGAGACGGTGCTGCGTCGGTCGCCACCCCGGGGGGAACGCGTGCTCTCGTCCGAAATCGCGGCGGTCGTGCGGGCCGCCATGGTCGCTGGAGTCACGCGCGGCACGGCGCGACGCGCGTTCGGTGCGGTGCGCGCTGCCGACGGCTCGCCCGTCATGATCGGCGCGAAGACCGGGACTGGTGACAATCGATTCCGCATGAAGGGGCGGGACGGTCTTGTCAGTGAGGACCGGGCGATCGACCGGACGGCGACGGTTGTCTTTTTCATTGGCGACCGCTTCTACGGCACGATCACCGCGTTCGTGTCAGGGGCCGCCGCCGACCGCTACAACTTCACCAGCGCGCTGCCGCTCCAGATCCTAAAGATGCTCGGCCCGACGCTGCAGGCGCTCATGACAGGTCTCACCAGCGAGCCTTGCCGTTTCGCACGTCCATATGAACAAACGGACCGTGCGCCGCCGTCGCGGGATATTTGCCGATCCCCCCAATGAGGCCCTGGGCCTCCGGTCGAGCGGCAGCGGCGTCGATGAGGCGATACAGCACCTCTGCATCACGGATATCGCTGCGGCCGTCGCCATTCAAGTCGTCCATCCTGCCATCCCCGTTCTCGTCGATGAAGATGTCCGCGGCCGCGCCCAACTGGTGCTGGCTGTAGCGCACGTTGCCGAGCGACCGGTTGTAGGCCGGGGTGCGGTAGCCGCTCATGACGTGGAACGTGGTCGCCCGATAGCCGGCCTCGTGCACCCGCGCGAGCACATACTCGAGCGCGACGAGCAGTCGCTCGTTCAGCACGATGTACTTCCGGGACCCGCCCGGCTCCTTGCACAGAAACTGCTTGAGTCGGAAATGGGGAGAAACCAGGATGTCTTCGTTCTCCGGCGTGACCTCGACGAACCCAGCTGGGAGGCTGTAGCTGCCGAGCCCGCGCAGTGGTTTGTCGGGATAGCGGCCGATCCGATAGCCGTTCAGGCGTTCGCCCTGGAACCGGTCATAGGGGACGACGACGAACGCCTGCACCGTAACCGAGTCACCGCCATCGGGGGCAACGACCTTGATGGGATAGAGACCCGGCGCGGGCGGCGCTGTCCAGGCCCAGCGGCCCGTGGCCATGGGCACGAGCCGCCCCGCCGCCGGCCGAGCGACGTAGCCCGATCCCGGCGTGGGGGCCACCACCTCGAGCGTCACGGTCTCACCCGGGAGCACTGTCAACACCCTCACCCGGTCGGGCGAGACCACGTTCCGATACCGGACAGAGAATACCGGTGCTACCGTCGCGCGCGGCTCGGCAGGTCGAGGCGCAGCGACCACGGTGAGCGTGCCGAGCGCGAACGACGAATAAGTAAGGCGACTTACGAAGCTAGAGCCGTGCGTAGTCCCTCTCTTGTGGTAGACGTCCTCATCCTTTGGAGGTACGCCTCACAAGGTACCTATGGGGACTACTTTGCGCTGGGTGGGGGTGCTCGCAGAGCCGTAAAGAGGGGCAAATCGCGATCGTGGATATCCCGCCGGAACTGGATTGTCCCGTCTGCGTCGGCCCACGCCGTCCAGTACAGCAAGTGGATCGGCATCGGCTCCGGCAGCGGCACACTGCGGTCCTCCGCGTCGTCTAGGGCCGCGAGGAGTGCGTTGCGATCCCAGCGCGGATCGTGCCGGAGCAGATACAGGGCGAGCTCGATCGGGTGCTGAATGCGGATGCATCCGTGGCTGAAGTCCCGCTGGGTTTCCTCAAATAGCGGCCGCGCGGGTGTGTCGTGCAGGTAGACGTGGTACTTGTTGAGGAACATGAACTTGATGCGTCCGAGCGAATTCCGCGGCCCCGGATCCTGGCGCAGCAGGTAGGGGAAGTGTGCGGCGGTGATGGTAGACCAATTGACCGTCGCGGGATCGACTTCTTGCGCGTCTAGACGCGAGCTCGGGAACACTCGCAGTTTGTATCGCGCCAGATAGGACGGGTCCCGCTTGAGTTTCGGGAGCAGCTCCGTCGTCGCGATGCTGCTCGGGACGTGCCAGTAGGGGTTGAGCACGAGGTACCGCATGGTGTCGCTGAGTACTGGAGTGCGGTTAAAAGGGCGCCCCACGACCACCCGCATCGACATCACCAGCGAGTCCCCATCCATCACCTCCAGCTCGAACGCCGCGATGTTCACGATGATGTGCCGGCGTCCCAGATCCTTAGGAAGCCAGCGCCAGCGCTCGAGGTTCAGCTCCAACTGCTCCACACGACGTTCCACGGGCACGTTGAGCTCGGCGCGAGTCGCGGTGCTCACCACCCCATCTGCCGTGAGGCCGTGGCGTCGCTGAAATTTCTCGAGCGCCTGCTCGAGCCCGGCGTCGAAGACGTCGTCCCCCTGCTGCTCCTCTGCCTCCCCCTCCCCGACGAGGCCGTCCTCGAGACGGAGCCGTTGGCGCAGCGCCGTCACTGCAGCGCCGCGGTCGCCCGCGTGCATGGACCCCTCCGGGATCGCCGGCCATCCGCCCGCTGCCGCCACTGCGCGATAACGCGCCAGCGCCTCGCGCAGGCGCCGGAAGCCAACCTCGGGTGGGTCCAGCGCCTCGAGTGCGGCAGCGATATTGCCCGACGCCAGCGCTGCCTCCAGGACGACGGCGATGTCGGCGGTCCGCCGGTTCGACACCCACTCCGGACGGAGGGTTTCGGGATTCACCCGTCCCGCCAGGAGATGAGCCCCGTAGACCAGGAACGCGTCCGTCAGCAGGAGATCGAGCTCGGCCCATCGATCGGGGGCTAATGCCGGGCCGCGCTTGGCATCGGCGCGCACCGCCGCGAGGACGGTCTCGATGCCGGCTAAATGGTAGTCCTCAGACCGCAGCCCCTCGAGATCCGCCCGGCGCAGCGCATCGATCAGGTTGTCGGCGAGTCGAGTGGGCCCGCGCTCGTCACTCCAGGCGGGGCGGTACAGCCGCCGTTCGTAAAAGCTGGGGAGGACCAGACTGGCGTAGACCGGCTCGCCGGCTGCCCGGAGCTCCATGACGATGCCGGCCGCTTCGATGCGAGTCCTGATACGCTCCGCGACGAGCTCGGCAGGAGAGCGGACATCGACCTGCCCCGCCGCGGGGCGGCATCCCACGAGCACCGCGCCGATGAGCAATAGTCGATGCAGCATATCTACGCCCGCCGCCGACGATATTCGCGGACCGGCGGGAGATCGCGGACCGGCGCGAGATCGATCGCGAGCGCTACGATGATGCCCACCACCGCCCCGAGCGTCCACTGTCCCCCGAACCAATGCTGCACCGCGGTATACCACAGGACCGTCGTGGGCAGGAAGATGACGCCCGCCACGAGCCACAGCAGGGAGGAGAACATTCCCTCGAACCAGTGTGTGAAGAACCAGAGGAGTGCCACCACCAGCCGCGCTATGACGTGGACGAGAACGAGGAGAACCGAGCGCATGCAGCGTGCCTTCTACTATTTCCGCACGACCGACAGTAGCCCGTCGCGAACGCTCGCCCACAGAAATGCCGGGAGCGTCTCGTCCGGGGAGAAGGTGTGGTGGATGGTGCCGCTGCGCGGCATCGCCCCCGTATCGCGGGGATTGTTGGCGCGCACCTTCGTCCAGTTACCCACCAACGACGCGATTCCGCGCGCGGCGCCGCCAAGGATCCCGCCGGCGCCCAGGATCCCTGTCGAGCCGCGGCGGGTCACTGCTACAGACAAGTCGTTGTAACGCGGTGTGACCGAGCCGCGCGCGACACCATGGGTGACCGTCGCGTGGAAGCTGATGCCCACCACCCGACCATTCGTGAGACGCAGGGGCATCGTCTCGCGGATAAAGACATTCAAGCTGGTCGCGGGCATGGCACCGAGTGTTCCGTGGAAGCTCATGTCGAACCGCGGCGCATCGAGCGGCACCACGAAATGCACGTCGAGCCGCCCGACGTTCTGCAAGTGCGCCGTGGCGGTGAGGAGCATGGGATCGCTGCCGGTCCGCCGTCCCATGAAGTGGCGCACATTGACCGCAACCACGTCGAGACGCGCAAACGTGAGGACGCCCGCCTCTGCGTGGTCGCCGCGGCGTTCCCGATACACGATCTCCCCATGCCGTATCAGCACCGAGTCGACGCTCACGGTGCGGCCCAGGCCAGCGATCCAGCCTTGCGGGGTCCGGCGGCGCTGGCGCTGGGGATTGGACGCGCGCCGCCGGTCGATCATGACGTCCAGCTGCATCGAATCCAGCTCGACTCGCCTGGCACGCAGCCCCTGGCCGAGTACAAACGCACCGACGTCGATCCCCTGTACCGCGATGCGGCCGACCGTGGTCTTGATCAGACCGCGGCGGTAGCGCTGCGACCGGCCGAACGCGGCGTCGCTCACCGTCGGCGCGAACGCGACGCCGCGCACGTCGAGGGTGGAGTCGGTGAGGCTCGCCTCGAGTGCGCCGACCCGCACCGCAGTGGCGCTGTCGAGACGGCCCACAAAGTTGCCTGCCGCAAGCTGGACCGTCCGGCTGAACAGCGGGCGGTCTGTCGTGGCCCCATCGGCGGGATCGATGGCGAACCCGCCGATGCGCCAGCGCAGATCTTTCAGCTGGAAGCGAGCGTCGCTGGCCCGCGGACGCTGCAGGCGGAAGTCGAGCGAAACGTGCGGGAAGTCGCTCCGCGCGATGCGGATCCGTGGAGCGAAATACGGAAGCCGAAGGCTCTGTTGGACGGTAAGAAACGCCCGCGGCTCGGCGCGCACCTGTCCCAGCGTGTCGGGAAGGCCGCTGGACGGGGGCACAACGACCGCCACGCTCACCGCACGGCACCCGAAGGACTCGGCGACGAGGCCGCCGTTGCGGATGAGCGTGATGAGATGTACGCCACTGATGGTGCATTGGTGAAACGCAAAGCGCAGCGCCGCCAGCGGGCGTGGCCGCAGGGTGTTCAGCGTTCGGTTGGTCGTCAGCAGGATGGAATCGACGGCGACGCGCCGGAGCGCGAAGTTGAACCGTACGCGGCCGACGTCGAGCCGGTACACGTCCCCCGACTTTTCCGCGATGATCCCGGCGGCCCACGAGCGCAGCAGCTGATTGACGATCCAGGCGGCCCGCCACCACGCGCCACCGGCCAGGAGCGCCGTGAGCACGGCGACCCCGATGACCGTCCGCCGGCGCGTCAGGATGCTCGTCACAGATGGGAATGATGCCGGCACGGCCCGGGACGGGCTATCGCACGAACGACTTACTACTCCAAAGACACAGCGCGGCGTACGTTTTGCCCCACGAAACGATGCGATACGCGTGCTGGATACTTGTCGTGCTGCTCCTCGTTGCGCTTTCGAATCCGGCCGCCGCGCAGTGCGATGGCAAGATCGTCTCGGGCGTAAGCATCGTGGCGCACGACCCGTCGTTCATCCGGTTTCCCCGGTCCCTGCGCACCGTGGCGCGCACCGTGGGATTGCACCACACCACCACCAGAGCGGATGTGATCCGCAACTTTCTGCTACTGTCAGTCGGGCAGCCGTGTACGGAGCGGCTGCGCGCGGAATCGGAGCGCATTCTGCGCTTCCAGCCATTCCTCGCCGATGCGACGGTGCGAGCGGTCTCCGACACGGTGGGCGGCGTGCGCATCGAAGTCGAAACCATCGACGAAATCCCTACAGTCTTCAGCCTGCGCGTCCGCAAGGGGCGTCCTGCGGCGCTGCGCATCGGGAATGGCAATGTCGATGGCCGCGGCATCTACCTGGCTGTGCGCGCGGAGCGCGGGTTCGCCTATCGTAACGGCGTCGGCATGCAGCTCGTCGCCTATCAGGTGTTCGATCGACCCTACACACTCGGGCTGACGGCCGACCGCACTCCCCTCGGCAGTACGGTGAGTGTCGCCCTCGGCCACGTCTTCATCACCGATCTGCAGCGAACTGGCTGGCACATCGGCTTCCGCGACGTGCACGATTACACCTCGTTCCTGCGTCCCGACGGCCAAGGCATCGCGCTCGGCGCGCGACGCCGCTTCGGCGACTACGGGGGCGTCGTGCGCATCGGCCTCGCGGGGCGGAGCGCTTTCGTCGGCGGCCTGGTCACCCATGAGCTGGTGAAACCGGTGGCGCAGGCCGTGATCGTCTCCGACTCCGGATTCGTCGCGGACACGAGTGCGCCACTTGCCCGCCCCTTCGCTCCCGTCCACAACATGCGGCTCAACGCTGTCGTCGGCGTGCGGTCGCTCGCGTTCCGGACGGTCCGCGGTTTCGACGCCCTCGCTGGAGCGCAGGACATCGCGACGGGCGTGCAGTTCGGCGCCGTCCTCGGGCGGAGCGTCCCGTGGTTCGGCGCGGTTGACAACGACATCTTTCTCTCCGGCGACTTCTACGCCGGACTCGGTTCGGCAACGTCTTTCGCCGCGCTACGGATCGAGGGAGAGGCACGTCATGATCAGAACAGGGATCGCTGGGATTCCATGATCGCCAGCGGCCGGCTGGCTTTGTACGTCAAGCCATCCTCCGCGTACGTCTTCATCGGCAGCGGTGAGTTTTCCGGCGCGAGGGACGAGCGGTTCCCTTTCCAGCTCAGGCTCGGATCCCGCGAGGGGGGCGTACGGGGCTACAACGGGTCACGCATCGCCGGCGGAGTGCGGGCCGTCGCCCGGTTCGAAGCGCGCCGTTCGATCGGCCAGGTCACCCGACATGTCGCGCTGGGGCTCGCAACCTTCGCTGACGCGGGGAGGATGTGGGCGGGCGACGCTCCCTTCGGCGTTGACAGCAGAGTGAAAGGCGGCCTAGGCGTGGGACTGTTGGCCGCCATCCCTCCGCAATCCCGGCAGCTGTGGCGACTGGACGTGGCCGCTCCCGTGAGCGCAGACGCCTACGCCCGCTGGGAGGTGCGTTTGACAGTCACGCGGGCACGCGACTTCTGGCGGGAGCCGAGCGACGTGGCGCGCGCACGAGCCGGTGCCGCACCCTCGACGATCTTCACATGGCCGTGATCAGCTGCCATGAAGTTTGCGCTTTCAAGGAGTGGCTGCCGCCCTGCGCCGGCCTAAACCCTAGCGCGTTGTAACCGCGACGACGGTGACGATCGTCGCCAACGTCGTCACGACCATGCCCGCGAGCCGCCACTTGGATTCGGGGTCGCGCTGACCCGGCACCTGAATCCGATCGCCGGCCTGAATTCCGAGCTGATCCAGCGTCGCGCCGTGTGCGATCTGCGTCTGGAGCCGTGAGCCGTCCCAGAGCGGCGAGTCACCGCGCAAAATGGTCATCCGATCCACGCGCGCCGTCTGCGTCGCGCCACCGGCCAACATCAAGGCGTCCGGCAGCACGAGATCGACGGGGACCGCATAGAATCCGGGCCGCGTCACCTCTCCTACGACCGAAACGCGGATCAGCGCCCGGGCCTGCACTACCGGATCCTTAATGAAGCGAGTCAGCTCGTGCGCGAGATGACTCTCGAGGTCGGTGCGGCGTACGCCGGCGAGCGAGATCTCGCCGATGTTTGGAAGCCGCAGCGCCGGCCCGGCGACAACGGTGAACGTGTCCGACAGGGCCGAGTCCCCCTCCACCCGGAGCAGGATCCGGTCGCCCGCCTGAAACGCGGTGAGCGGCTTCTGCGCGGCTGCCGGGGTCGCCCCGGCCGCCGCAAGCAGCACCGCACCAACTGTGATCGACGAGAGTAAGCGGTTCATAGCGCTAGACCACCTGAGGGTTCGATGGACGCCGGGCGTCGCCCTCGTCGACGGCTTCATAGCCCGGCAAGTAGTAGGAGTAGTACGCGTAGTAACCATACGCCGCGCCGCGTGGCACGTCGTTCAAGACCGCGCCGAGCAAACGGATCGGCAGGCGGTCCAGCACCTCGAGCTTCGCTCCCGTGATGCCCCGGTGACTCTTCCCCGTGCGCAACACGACCAGCAAAGCCCCTGTCACCGTTCCCAGCACGAACGGATCGACTCCCGCGGTGAGTGGCGGGCTGTCCACCACGATCACTTCATACTGATTCCGCAAGTCGGCGAAGAGCTCGGTCATCACCGGCGACCCGAGCACCTCCGGGGCGCGCTGCGTGCGCGTCCCACACCCGATGAACGAGAGCAACGGGTACGCCGTCTCCTGAACGATTTGGTCGAAGCCCACCTTTCCGGTGAGGAAATCCACCAGGCCCGGTTGGCGGTTCTTCTTGAAGCGCCGGTGCAACACGCCGCGCCGGATGTCGCCGTCGACGAGCAGGGTACGCTGGCCGGCGTCGGCGAACGACAGCGCGATGTTCGCGGAGATGAACGACTTTCCGTCGCCCGGCTCAGGACTCGTCACCGTCACCACGACCGGGCCGGGACCGTATTCGTGCGAGAGATTGAGACGCACGCCCCGGAGCGCTTCGATGACTTCGGCCGGTTCCTTGGCACGGAGGTGCGGCACGGCGCCGATGATCGGCAGGCCGAGGTCGCGGGAGACCTGCTCGGGATAGCGCACCCGAGGATCCGTCCGGTCGAGCACGACGGCGGCAACGATGCCGAGGCCAAGACCGAACACGAGGCCCATGAGCAGCAGGCGCGGCTTGGTGTTCTTGACCGGGCGCTGCGGCACGACCGCCGGATCGAGCACGCGGACATCCGGCACCGTGGCTTCGGCCGCGAGCCGGGACTGATCGTACCGCTGCTGCAGCGCGGTGAACGTCTGTTCCTTGAGCTGCGCGTTGCGCCGCAGCCGCACTTCTTCGATTGTCCGAGCCGGTATCCCGCGGAGGTCGACCGACGCGGCATCCACCTGCCGGCTGAACTCGCGCTCGCGGGCCGCGAGCTGCGAGACCAGCTCGCGCGCGAGGGTCGGGATCGTGCGCTGCTGCAGCTCCGCCACCTGCCGCGCCTGACGTTGCAGCGGGGGATATTCCTCGGCGTAGTGATAGCGCAACGTCCGCAGCTGCGCCTGCTTGTCACTCAGCTCTTTGAGCGCATTCGAGAGCTCCGGCGCGTGCTGCACCGACTCGAGCGCTGAGAGCACGTCTGTCGGGAGCGTCGAGTCCGCCAGGAACCGCTCGAGCGCCTCGCGATCGCGCCGCAGCTGATCCCGCTGGCTCTGCATGTCGAAGAAGGTCGCCTTTACCGGATCGCGAGACTCGGCGGTCGCGCCCTCACTGTTGGGTTGCTCCGATGGCAGCGTGATGTTCTTGGTTCGAAAACTCCGCAGCGAGCCTTCGGCGTCGTCGAGATTGCGTTGCGCCGTCATCAGCTGATTTTCGAGAATCTTCGTCAGCTCGGTGAGCTTCTCGCGCTTGAGCTGCGCCGCGACTGCGACGTACCGCTGCCCGACGGCGTTCAGAATGTTCGAGATGACGGTCGGGTCGGTCCCCCGCAGCTCGACCGCGAGGAAGTTGCCGTTCAGATCCATCCGCACGTCGATTTGCTCGGCCAGCGTTGCCGCGGCGTCGCGCGGCGTCGTCAGCGAGAACTCGATTGTGTGATCGGGCGGCAGCGTGCCCACGGGGGGCGCCCAGCGAAATCCCAAGCTGCGGCCGACCGAATCGCCGACACTGCCGTGCTCGAGCTCGGCACCATCGCTGTTCGCGAGCGCGTAGCCCTTGCCGTCCGCGCTGGTCGTGAGCCGGTACGTCCCAGGCCGGAACTCGTCGCTGACCGCGAAATTGCGGAAAAACGGCCGGTCGGCGGGGCGTTTCAGTTGGACGTACAACTTCAGATCGCGGACCACCTGATCCAGAACGATGTAGGACCGCAACAGCTCCACCCAGTCGTCGGCGTCGAGCAGCGCACCCTGGCGGATTGGTCCGCGCGCGTCGGATGCGCCCTCGCCACGCCGGCCCGGGACATCCACCCACACGTTGGACTGCGCCCTGTAGACCGGACGCAGCACGCGCGTGGCCCCAAATGCGCCGCCGAGTCCTACAAGCACCGCCAGGATCACAATCCATTTGAAGCGCTGCACCGCGCTCCAGAAGCGCCGCCAATCGGGACCCGATTCATCGTCCTGCGTGACTTGCATCGGCGGGGGGCTGGCGCGACGTAACAGCGCCGCTGTCGATCCGGGCCGGATCGCGGGTAGAGGTCTGGAAGTCATCGAATAGAGAAGGCAGGCAAGACCTATACCGCGCACGACTCAGCGCCGGACCGGCACCGCCGTCGCGGTCCCCCTACAGAGCAGTGGGGATGCCATGTGGCGTCGACGCAGCATCCGCGTTCTAATCGGCACAGCGCTTGCGAGTTACACGGGGCATGACGCTCCCACAGTTACGTCCATCTCCTTGGACCGTTACGGTCGCAGAGGCCCTACCCACCGACCGAGCGCGACGCGCGCTCAACGTCGTGATCGCATCGGTGGCCCTGCTGATCGCCATGGTGCCGATGTTCATCATCGCACTGCTGATCAAGCTGACTTCCCGCGGCCCGGTGCTGTTCACGCAGCGCCGCATCGGGCTCGATCGCCGCGCGCCCGATCATGCGGGTGGCAACTGGCGGCGCCACGCCGACGACGGCGGTGTCGCATTCGTCATGTATAAGTTCCGGACAATGCGGGTAGACGCCGAACCGATGCCCGAGGTGTGGGCGCGGCGAGACGATCCGCGCGTAACGCCCATCGGTCGGGTGCTGCGAAAATTCCGGCTCGATGAACTGCCGCAGCTGTGGAACGTCCTGGTCGGCGACATGAACATCGTGGGCCCGCGCCCCGAGCAGCCGACGATTTTTGCCACGCTGCGCAAGGAGATCAAAGACTATCCGCGGCGGCAGCAGGTGCTCCCCGGCATTACCGGCTGGGCGCAGATCAATCGCGCGTACGACAGTTGCGTCGACGATGTGCGCGAGAAGCTCAGCTACGATCTCGAATACATCCGCAGTCGTTCCGCGCTCAACGATTTGAAGATCATGATGGCGACGCCTGCCGTGATGCTCGGACGGCGGGGCGGGTGGTGAGGGCCTACCTACTCACCATTCGCCTTCGAGGCGACTGAAGAAGGCATCGCCCCCCAGGATCGCCTCGAGCAGCTCCGGATTCTTGCTGTGAACCAATGTCCAGTGGCCGGCCTCGCGGAAGTAGCAATGCCGCGCGGACATTTCACGCATCAGGCCGGGCTCGAGCCGCCCCGCGACCATCGTCGCGCCTGCATTCCAGGCGTCATCGAGGAGCGCGTCGAGCACCTGCGCGCGCTCATCCTTTCGGGCGACGAGCTGGAGCACTTCGGCCCCACCACCGTTCCCCGCCTCGAGGGAGTAGAGAAACCAACCAGCCGGCTCCTGGCGCGCATTGCGAACCAGCCGCCGGCGCAACACCCGGCCCGGCTCGTTCTGCTGCGCGATGTCCAACAGCCAGTCCAGCCACTGCTCGTCATACTCGGGCTGCAACGCCCGCCGGGCCAGCAGGTCGGGCAGGCGCGTCGCCAGCATGTCCAACGGCAGATCTTCGATCGAATAACCGTCGCTCGCGGCGCGCGGGCGCCAGCGCGCCAGTAAGGAATCGGCGACGGAGCTCAACGGGCGGAGACCCCGCGTGACCACAGCCGGCACGCCCCGGGCTCGCAGCCACGAGAGCGCGTGGCGCGCCGGCCGCACCGGCCGCTGCCACTGCAAGCTGTAAAGGATCACCGTCGCACCGCCGAGCGCCTCCCAGATCCGCTTCCCGGCATCGTTACCGATGTCGGAGAACAGCAGATCTTGAGGTCCGGCAAACACCCGACGCACGAGCCGGCTGGCGACGAGCGGTGTGGCGGTAGGGGCCGCCATGAGCTTTGTGGGGGTCGCGACACGCAGGCGTCGCCCGCGCCAGCGCAAACGTTTCGGCTGCACGCCGACGAATCCGTCGATCGCGCCGTTGTCGTCTACGTGGACGAACGACGGCAGCTCCTCGTCGTACCAGGGATTCTCGAAGAAGACTCGTTCGAAGTACCTGTGCAGCGTCGCGGTGTCACGACGGTCGCCATTGCGCACGAATGCCCAGCGAAACAGGTCGACGACCTGCGGGATGTCAGCGCGTTCGAAGGCGCGAATCAGGTCCACGCACCCTGCCTCTGCTCTCCACGAAGCGCCGCGAGATCGTGTTTGCCGCTGGGAAGACGTGGCAACGCGTCACGCAGCTCGTACCGCGCCGGTTGCATGTGCCGCGGCAGCTCGACGCCGACGTAGAGCCGCAGGCGCTCGAGGGAACCGCCGCCGGCGAGCACCACAAACGCGACGATCCGTTCTCCGCGCGCCTCGTCGGGTTCGGAGGCAATGATGCACTCGGCAACCTCGCCCGACGCGTACAGCACGGTCGCGATCTCATCCGGACTGATGCGATACCCAAGTGTCTTGATCATCCGCTGCGACCGGCCCACGAAGTACAGCCAGCCGTCCGCGTCCTGACGCACCAGGTCTCCCGAGAACACCACGCGCTCGGCGTCCGGCGTGCCCGCGGGCCGCAGCGGATTCGGTCGAAACACCCGCGCGGTTTCTTCGGGGTCGTTCCAATACCCGAGCGTGACGGTGGGGCCACGATGCACCAGCTCGCCCACTTCGCCAGGCTCGCAAGCCGTGGAATCCTCACGGAGCACCAATACTTCGGCTCCCGGGATCGCGCGGCCGATCGAATCGGGCCGGCGATCCACCTCTTCGGGTGGCAGGAACGTGCTCCGCAGGACTTCCGTGAGCCCATACATCAGGAAGAGCCGAGCGTGGGGCTGCGCGCGCCGGAGCGCTCGAACCACTGGGACCGGGAGATGGCCTCCCGCGTTCGTGGCGATTCGTAGGCTGTCCAGCGGTTCGTCGCGGAATGCGGGCACGTGCAAGAGCTGCTGCCACAATGGTGGCACCGCCGCCAGCACAGTCACGCGCTGCGCGCGCAACTCCGTGACGACTTGCGAAGCCAGGGGTGAGCGCGCGACCACGAGCGTGGCGCCGCTTCCAGCCGCGCAGAGCACCTGGCTCATTCCGTAGACAAAGCTGAACGGCAGGATACTGGCGATCCGGTCGCCCTGAGTGATGCCGAGATATCCGATGACTGTTTCGGCGGCGGCCAGCAGGTTGCCGTGCGTTACGGTGACGCCCTTGGGGAGCCCGGTCGAGCCCGACGTGAATACGATCTGCGCCGGATCCAGCGTGGTACGGGAGACGGGCTTGTAGCTCGCCCCGGAGTCGGCGAGCTCGCGAGTAATCAGGACCCGGCTGGGGGTCTCGAGTCGCCGCGGCTGCCGCGCGAGAAGGTCTTCGGAGGTCAGCAGCACCCGGGCTCCGGCGACTTCCAGAATGTGCTCGACCTGCCGCGGGCGCAGCGATTCGTTGATCACGACAGCGACGCCGCCGGCCGCGGCGACTCCGAAAAACGCCGCGACCCCGTCCGCGCCGCCATCGAGGAAAATCCCGATGCGGTCGTACGCTCGGATCCCTGCAGCCGTGAGCGCCGCCGCGATTCCCGCGGCGCGGCGCTGGAGCGCGGCATAGTCCGTCACCGCGCCGCCCTCGACGATCGCGGGATGAGCGGCGCGAGCCACCGCGCTCTTCCAGAGTAGGTTGGCTACGTTGAGAATCACCGCAGCACGCCCCCCGCATCACCTGTACCACTCCCAAAGTGAATCGCAGTCGACATTCTGGTGTTGCGCGGACGCAGCACCTGCTGGGCGCCGCGGCAGGGGTCGATGCGCCAATTCTGCGGCGCCATCCTTGCATACAGGACCGTGCGTAAACCGTCACCCGATACGAGACACGAGGACTTGGTGAGTCTGGCGAACGATTTACACCTCAACCCGACGGAAGAAACCGAGCGCATCAGCGCCACCCTGCGCCAGCAGCTCGGTGAGCAGCTGAGCCGGCGCGGTCTGGTTCTGGGGATGAGCGGCGGTATCGACAGCTCAGTCTCGGCGGCGCTGGCGGTGCGTGCGGTCGGCCCGGGTCACGTCTTCGGGCTTATGATGCCGGAGCAGGACTCGGATGGCCGGAGTCTCGAGCTGGCGACGCGGTTGGCCGAGCAGCTCGGTATCGCTTACGCCGTCGAAGACATCACTCCGATCCTCGCCGCCTTTGGTTGCTACCAGAGGCGCAACGCCGCTATCCGCCGCGTGGTCCCGGAGTTCCAGGACGACTGGCGCTTCAAGGTCGTGTTGCCGGGCAGCCGGCTCGAGTCCGACCGCCTGAACGTGTCGTCCCTGGCCGTGGAGGTGCGAGACGCGCAGGGCAACGCCGAAGTGCGCCAGGTTCGGCTGCCCCCCGCCGAGTACCGGGAGATCGTGGCGGCCACGAACTTCAAGCAGCGCGTGCGGAAGATGCTCGAGTACTATCACGCTGACCGGCTGCACTACGCCGTCATCGGCACGCCCAACCGCCTGGAGTATGACCAAGGGTTCTTCGTCAAAGGCGGGGACGGGCTGGCGGACGTGAAGCCCATCGCGCACCTGTACAAGACGCAAGTCTACGAGCTTGCGGAGTTTCTCGGCGTTCCGGCGGACATTCGTGCGCGGACCCCCACGACCGACACGTACTCGCTGCCCCAGACGCAGGAGGAATTCTACTTCGCGCTGCCGACCGCCACGCTCGATCTCGTGCTCTATGCGCACAACCTCGGCCTCGAGCCTGCCGCCGTCGCCGGGGAGCTAGGACGCACCCCGGACGAGGCTGCGCGGGCGCTGCGCGACATCGATCAGAAGCGCGCGGCGACTCGCTACCTGCACCTCCCGCCGCTGCTCGTGGAACCTGTCCTCGAGCGGGAGCCGGCCTGATGTGCGGGCTGGCCGGTGTAGCGCGGCGCGAGCCCCGCCGGGGCGGCGTTTCGGTCGAGATGCTCGACCGCATGGCGGCGGCCTTGCGCCATCGCGGCCCCGATGGCTCGGGACGCTATGCCGACGCGCGCGTCGGCCTGGCCCATGTGCGCCTCAGCATCATCGACGTCGCCGGCGGTGCGCAGCCGCTCGGCAACGAAGACGGATCCGTGCTGATCGTCTACAACGGCGAGGTCTACAACTACCTCGAGATGCGCGCCGAGCTGATCGCCGCCGGCCATCAGTTCCGCACGCGCTGCGATACCGAAGTGCTGGTGCATGCCTACGAGCAGTGGGGCACGGCGATGCTGGAGCGCCTGAACGGCCAGTTCGCGTTCGCGATCTACGACCGCCGCAAGAGTCAGGTGTTTCTTGCGCGCGACCGCTTCGGCGTGCGCCCGCTGTTCTACAGCTGTTCCGGCGGCGATTTGTGGTTCGCTTCCGAAGCCAAGGCGCTGTTCGCGAGCGGTGAGGTCGAGGCCGCGCTCGACCCCATTGGCCTGGATCAGGTGTTCACGTTCTGGGCGGCCCGCCCGCCGCGCACGGTGTTCCGCGACGTCGCGTCGCTCGAGCCGGGCTGCTACGCCATCTGGCAGGACGGCACGCTGCGCCAGGGCCGGTACTACGAGCTCGACTATCCCGAGGCGCGGGAAGAGGCGAACGACGCGCTCCCGACGCTCGACGGCCTGCTGGACAGCAGCGTCGCGCTGCGCCTCCGCTCCGACGTGCCCGTCGGGGGCTATCTGAGTGGCGGTCTCGACTCGTCGATCAGCTGCGCGCTGGCGGCCCGCGGGTCGCCGTTCTCGCTCCGAACCTTTTCGATCACGTTCGACGACCCGCAGCTCGATGAAGGCGAATTCCAGCAGCTCGTGGCTCGCGAGCTCCAGAGCTGTCACTACATCCGCGCGATCGGGCCGCACGATGTCGCGTCGGTCTTCCCCGATGTCGTGCGACACGCGGAGACGCCGCTCGTGCGCACGGCTCCCGCACCGATGTATCTGCTCGCGCGGCTCGCGCGCGAGCACGACATCAAGGTCGTCCTGACCGGTGAAGGGTCGGACGAGCTGTTCCTCGGCTACGACTTGTTCAAAGAGACGGCCCTGCGGCAGTTCTGTCTCCGCCAGCCCGGGTCGCAGGTACGGCCGCGCTTGTTCGATCGCCTGTATCCCTACCTCGATCCCCGCGGCCGCCGCGGCGACTTTTGGCGCCGGTCGTTTCTCGAGGCCGGCTCGCCCGACGACCCGCTGTTTTCGCATCTCCCGCGGTTTTTGCTTACGTCGCGGATCAAGGAGTTCTATTCGGCAGACCTGCGCGCCGCCATCGGGGAACACGATGCCCTCGGCGAGCTGCGGGACAACCTGCCGTCGCGCTTCACGACCTGGTCGGCGCTCAACCGCGCCGCGTACCTCGAGATGGTGACGCTCCTGTCGCCCTATCTCCTCAGCTCCCAGGGCGACCGGATGTCGCTCGCACACGGCGTCGAGGCGCGCTACCCGTTCCTCGACACGCGCGTGTTCGAGTTCGCGGCGCGGTTGCCCACATCGAGCAAGCTCCGCGGCCTGAAGGAGAAGGCCATTCTGCGCCGCTGGGCGCGGGACGTGGTCCCGCCGGCGGTGCAGCAGCGACCCAAGCAGCCGTACCGCGCGCCCGACGTGCCGGCGTTTTTTACCGCCGCACCGCCCGAATACGTCGCGGAGGTGTTGGACGAAGCGAACCTGGCGCGGACTGGCTTGTTCGAGCCTGCCGCGGTGTCAGGGCTCGTCCGGCGTTGCCGCGCCGGTACCGCGCTCGGGTTCCGCGAGAGTCAGGCGCTGGTCGCGATTATTTCGACAGAGTTGTGGCAGAGATACTTCCTCGGCGAGGGTGTCGAGGCCGCCCTGCCGGCTGGAAGCCAATCGTGAACACAACAGAGAGTCAAACCCACATGAGCGAGGCAACGGTCCTGGCGCGCACGCGCGCTTTCGTAAACGAAACCTTCCTGTACATGCGCCCGGGGTTCGCCCTGGCGGATACGGACCGGCTGCTGCAGCGCGGCGTGATCGATTCCATGGGGGTCATGGAGTTGATCGCGTTTCTGCGCAGCGAATTCGGAGTCGTCGTCGCGGACGAGGACATCACGGAGACCAACCTGGGCACGCTCGCCGACATCGCTCGCTATGTGTCGGCCCACAGCAACGGCAACGGCGCCAAGCCGTGAGCGAAAAGCGCTGGGTGATTAACTCGATGACAGGATAACGACGGCCGCGGCGACACCCTCATGGTGGGACAGACTCACATGCGCGGTGCCCGCTTTCGCCGCGCCGGCCCGCTCGGCGAGCGCGCCAGACAACCGCAGCTTGGGGGGACCTCCCGCGGCGGATACGACCTCGACCTGTCGGAGCCCGCCCCGCTCGATCCCGACGCCGAGCGCCTTGAGACAGGCTTCCTTGGCGGCGAAGCGCGCGGCGAGCGCGTCGGTGCGATCCACGCGGTCCGCGCAGGCCGCCAGTTCTTCCCTAGTGAAAATCTGGGTTTCGACGTCCGCAAGGTTGCGCGCCCAGCGCGCGACCACGACCACGTCGATGCCGATCCCCACGACCACGCTCACCGCGCAGCCAAGGGAATTCTTGGCCGCGTCTTGCGCCGTCGCTCGACGACACGCGGCTGCTCCACACCCGTCATCGCAGCGGCGATCGCTTCCGCTGCGACCGCGGCACCGTCCGGAGTGAAGTGATCGTGGTCGTAGTAATGGCGCAGACCCCGGTCCAGGAGCGGGAGCAGGTTGAGATGGTGCAGGCCGAGCTCGTTGGCGACGGACACGACGCGGGAGTCGATCAAGCTCAGGAGCCGGTTGATCACTTCCAGACTGAAGTACACGTCGACTTTTTCTTTCCACGGCCTGCCGATTCCGCCGTGCCAGAACCGGCTGTGTTCGTCGGCGGTGTACCGCGCGCGGTGGAACCAGGGTTGGCGCACCACGAGCACGCGCGGCGTTTTTGCCATCGCCCGGCGCAGCGCGCGCCGGAAATGGTGTTCGAAGTGCGCGAGCACCGCGCTCGCGTCCGGTAGCGAGGTTCGAATCTCCTTCGCCTCCGCGCGCATCTTGCGACCGGCGACGAGCCACGCCCCCACGTTCTCCTTCACCTCCACCGGCCGCAGCCACAGCTGTCGAAAGCGGCGCAGGAGCTCGACCAGTGCCCAAGCCCGCGGACTCCAGCCGAACGGCTGGTGCGCGTGGCGCGCGAACAGCGCGGCTTCCGGAACTACCGACGGCGCGCGCCCGGGCGGGGCGCCGTCCTCCAGCCAGTGATAAGCGGTGCTCGCGCCGACCATGACGATGATCGCGTCGATGTGGTCATAATTGGGCAGCACACGGTCGAGGATCATTTCGAGCTCTGCCGACCCGACTCCTGAATGCCCGATGTTCCCGACATGGACGCGCCGCGCGCCCAGGAAGGCACGGGCCTCATCGGCGTTGAGCAACCGCTCGAGCACTCCGGGCCAGCTCGTCGCCTGATCGAGCGCGTAGCATTCGACCGAGCTGCCGCCGACCGTGAGGACGCGGAACAACCCCGGTTCGTGCGCGGGTACGTCCGCGCCGCGCTCACCATCCGCGTTGATCTCAAAGCGGACCCGCGGTTCGACCTCGGGAAAGAGCGCGGGGTCCTGCCGGACTTCCAGTCGCATGCCGGGGGGCCAGACCCGGTAGCGCGTGCGCCTGCGCATCAACCAGCGCGCCGCCACCTCGGCGCCGACGACTACCGTCACGGCAAGCGCGGCAATCAGGATGAATGTGGTCATACGCGAGTCGTGGCTGCTCCGGAGCCTGCCGCCGCACCATGCGTCGGCGTGCCCCTCCTACCCCACATCCGCGGCAGCGATGCCCGCAGATCGAGGTACGGATCGTTCCGGTACACGAAGAAGACCCAGATCGCGGCGAAGACGACGACCATGGCGACGCCCGCGGCCGCCAGCGCCAGGAGCCCCCGCACATCGAGCCCGATCTTGAACCACAGCAGCAGCGCGAGAACCGGCACGGCTCCGAGCACCGCACGCGGGACCACGTAGCGGAAGAACGTCCCGACCGAGACTTCGAGCTGCCGGCACGCCTGCACGAATACGACGACGGCGAACAGCACGTTCGGAATGGCGGTGCCGAGCGCGACGCCGGCGATGCCCAGCGGCTTCACGAGAACGATACTGAGCACCAGGTTGACCACACCGGCGACGAGGAATCCGATCGTCGGAAGACCGACTTTCCCGAGCCCCATCAGGATCGGGAGGGCCACGCCGCGGATGGGCAAAAAGATCAGGTACGAATACATGAGGATCTGGAGGACCTGGCCCGCGGGCCGCTCAAAGCTTGGATCGACCCACCACGCGATGAATCGCGGACCGAGGACGATGAGATACAGGCCCGCGATCATCGTCAGTGAGAGCCCGATCTTGGACCATTTCAGAAAAATCTCGCGCAGCTCGTCGTGTTT
>Ga0070696_100000878_pt1 | contig 19467 bp, 18 predicted proteins | sample KBSK1253metaG_FD_65474 | JGI IMG/M metagenome (GOLD analysis project Ga0070696, IMG submission 65474) | Corn, switchgrass and miscanthus rhizosphere microbial communities from Kellogg Biological Station, Michigan, USA - KBS K1-25-3 metaG | ecosystem: Host-associated > Plants > Roots >... | reverse complement strand
TGTGGCCGCCGGTCTCGGTCTGCCACCAGGTATCGACGATCGGGCAGCGTCCGCCGCCGACGGTCTCGTGATACCACATCCAGGCCTCGGGATTGATCGGCTCGCCCACCGTGCCGAGGACGCGCAGCGACGACAGGTCGTATTTCCTGGGCAGCTCGCCGCCCGCCTTGATGAGCGAGCGGATCGCGGTCGGCGCGGTGTAGAAGACGTTCACCTTGTGGTCCTGGATGATTTTCCAGAAGCGGCCCGCGTCGGGGTAGACCGGAACGCCTTCGAACATCACCTCGGTCGCGCCGACGGCGAGCGGGCCGTACGTGATGTAGGTGTGGCCGGTGACCCAGCCGACGTCCGCGGTGCACCAGAAGATGTCCTTGGGCTTGTGGTCGAACACCCACTTCATCGTCAGCATCGCCCACAGCAGATAGCCGCCGGTGGAATGCTGGATGCCCTTCGGCTTGCCGGTCGAGCCCGACGTATAGAGGATGAAAAGGGGATGCTCGGCGTTGACGGCGGTGGGCGCGCAGGTTTCGGGCTGGCCTTTCACCACGTCGTCCCACCAGCGGTCGCGCCCCGCGCTCATCGGCACGCTGCTCCCCGAGCGCTTGTAGACGATCACGTTCTTGATCGGCTCGCAGCCACCCATGCCGAGCGCCTCGTCGACCACCGGCTTGAGCGGAATTTCCTTGCCGCCGCGGAATTGCCCGTCGGCGGTGATGACCGCGATCGCGCCCGCGTCGATGATGCGCTCCTGCACGCTCTTCGCCGAGAAGCCGCCGAAGACCACCGAGTGCGTGGCGCCGATGCGGGCGCAGGCCTGCATCGCCACCACCACCTGGATCGACATCGGCATGTAGATCAGCACCCGGTCCGCGGGCTTGATACCCATGCCTTTGAGCGCATTGGCGAAGCGGCACACCTCGCGGTGCAGCTCGCGATAGCTGATCTTGGTGACCTTGCCGTCGTCGGCCTCGAAGAGGATCGCGATCTTGTCGGGCTGCGTTTCGAGGTGCCGGTCGAGGCAGTTGTACGAAGCATTCAGCTCGCCGTCGTGGAACCAGCGGAAGAACGGCGCTTTCGACTCGTCCAGCACCTTGCTGAAGGGCTTGGACCAGATCAGCGTCTCGCGCGCAAGGCGCGCCCAGAAGCCCTCGAAATCGCGCTCGGCTTCGGCGAGCATCTCGCGGTAGGCCTCGATGCCGGGAATGTTCGCCTGCCTGACGAAATCGGCCGCCGGCGGAAAAACCCGCTTTTCCTGCAGGACGCTCTCGATGCTGGACATGAGTTTCTCCTCGCTGACCGCTCAATACAAACACCAAATCAATGACGTGTAAAGACGTTGGTATGCTAGACGCATGAGCACGATCCGGAAAGCCGACCTCGTCCAGAGCGTCGCCGACGCGCTGCAATTCATTTCCTACTACCACCCGGCAGACTACATCCGGGCGCTCGGCCGCGCCTACGAGCGCGAGCGCTCGGCCGCGGCGAAGGACGCGATCGCGCAGATCCTCACCAATTCGCGCATGTGCGCCGAGGGCCACCGCCCGATCTGCCAGGACACCGGCATCGTCAACGTGTTCGTCAAGCTCGGCATGGAGGTCCGGTTTGATTTTTCGGACTTCGAGGAAACGATAAACGAAGGCGTGCGCCGCGCGTACCTCGACCCGGACAACAAGCTGCGCGCCTCCATCCTCGACGAGTCCGACTTCGGCCGCAAGAACACGAAGGACAACACCCCCGCGGCGATCAGCGTCCAGCTCGTGCCCGGCGACAAAGTCGAACTCGACGTCGCCGCCAAGGGCGGCGGCTCCGAGGCGAAGTCGAAGTTCGCGATGCTCAATCCCTCGGATTCCATCGCCGAGTGGGTGCTGAATACCGTGCCGACCATGGGCGCCGGCTGGTGCCCGCCTGGAATGCTCGGGATCGGCGTCGGCGGCACCGCCGAGAAGGCCATGCTGATGGCGAAGGAAGCGCTGATGGAGCCGATCGACATGGCCGAGCTCAAGGCGCGCGGGCCGCGGAACAAGGTCGAAGAGCTGCGCATCGAGCTCTACGACAAGGTCAACGCCCTGGGCATCGGCGCGCAGGGCCTGGGCGGCCTGTCCACGGTTCTGGATGTAAAGATAAAGACCTATCCAGCCCATGCCGCAAACCGTCCGGTGGCGATCATCCCGAACTGCGCCGCCACGCGCCATGCCCACTTCGTTCTCGACGGCTCGGGGCCGGCCGAATTCGAGGAACCGAAGCTCTGCGACTGGCCGGCCGTGTCGTGGACGCCGGATGCGAAGTCCAAGCGGGTCGACCTGGATACTCTTACAAAGACAGAAGTGGCTTCCTGGAAGCCGGGCGATCGCCTGCTGCTGTCGGGCCGGCTCCTCACCGGACGGGATGCCGCGCACAAGCGGATTCAGGAATTTCTCGAGCAGAAGAAGCCCCTTCCCGTGGACTTCACGAACCGGGTGATCTACTACGTCGGTCCGGTCGATCCCGTGAGGAACGAGGTCGTCGGCCCGGCGGGCCCGACCACTTCGACGCGCATGGACAAGTTCACCGACACGATGCTCGGCGCCACCGGCCTGATCGCGATGATCGGCAAGGCCGAGCGCGGGCCGGCGGCGATCGAATCGATCCGCCGGCACAAGGCGGCGTATCTCATCGCGGTCGGCGGCGCCGCGTATCTAGTGGCCAAGGCGATCCGCAAGTCGCGCGTGGCTGCCTTCCAGGACCTCGGCATGGAGGCGATCTACGAGTTCGAGGTGCAGGACATGCCGGTCACCGTCGCGGTCGACGCGGGCGGCACATCGGTGCACAGTACCGGGCCGGCCGAATGGTCGACGAAGATCATGCAGCTCAAACTCCATGCCTGACATCCACATCTGCGAAGTTGGTCCCCGTGACGGCCTGCAAAACGCGAAGCACCTCATGCCCACCGCGGCGAAGAAAGCCTGGATCCGCGCGCTCGCGCACGCAGGGCTGCGCGAGATCGAGGTCGGCTCCTTCGTACCGCCGAAACTGATCCCGGCCATGGCGGACACCGGCGAGATCGTTCAGGAAGCGGCAAAAATAGAAGGCCTGAAGGTAGTGGCGCTGGCGCCGAACCTCAAAGGCTTCCAGCGCGCGATCGAGGCCGGCGCGCACAAGGTGACCTTCCCGGTTTCCGCGAGCCGCGAGCACAGCCTCGCGAACGTGCGCATGACCCCCCAGCAGATGGTCGAGGAAGTGCGCAAGTGCGCGCAGCACGCGCACGCGGGCGTCGAGATCGAAGGCGCAGTCTCCACCGCCTTCGGCTGCACCATGCAGGGCGTGGTGCCGGATGACGACGTGGTGCGCATCGCCGTGGCGCTCGCGGAGTTTTGCGACGGCGTCGCGCTCGCCGATACCGTGGGCTATGCGAACCCTGCGCAAGTCAGGCGTCTTTTTAGAAGGGTGAAGGAGAAAATCGGCGAGAAACTCGAAGGCGCGCACTTCCACAACACGCGCGGCCTGGGGCTCGCCAACGCGCTCGCCGCGTACGAGGAAGGCGTGCGCCACTTCGACAGCTCCATGGGCGGGCTGGGCGGCTGTCCGTTCGCGCCGGGCGCGAGCGGCAACGTGATCACCGAGGACCTGGTGTTCATGTTCGAAGCCATGGGGCTTTCCACCGGCATCGACCTCGAGCGGCTGTTCGCCGCGCGCGAAATTCTGGCGCAAGGCATTCCGCAGGAGCCGCTCTACGGCCACACGCCGCTCGCCGGCCTTCCCAAGAGCTTCGGCGCGCATGCCTGAGCAGGTGGTCCTGGTCGCCCGCGAAGGCGCGGTGGCGACGATCACGCTGAACCGCCCGCAGGCGCTGAATGCGCTGAACCGGGAACTGACGCTAGGTTTGCTGCAGAACCTTTCTTCGGTGGAGAGCGACGATGCCGTCAGGTGCGTGGTGTTGCGCGGCGGCGAGCACTTCATGGCGGGCGGCGACCTGAAATGGTTCAAGGCGCTCGCCGAGGGAAAGGCGCCGGCGGAGAACCGCGCGCAGTTCGAAGGCTTCATCCACGAGGCCCACGCCATCATCCTCAGCCTGCGGCGCATGCCCAAGCCCGTGATCGCCGCCGTGCGCGGCGCGGTGGCGGGCTTCGGCATGAGCCTGATGATGGCGGCCGACCTCGCGCTCGCCGCCGACAGCGCGTACTTCACCCTCGCCTACACGCTGATCGGCGTGAGCCCCGACGGCGGCTCCACCTTCGCGCTGCCGCGCATCGTCGGGCAGAAGAAGGCGATGGAGATCGCGCTCCTCGGCGAGCGCTTCGACGCCGCCGCCGCGGAGCGGCTGGGCCTGGTAAACCGAGTGGTTCCAGGAGAAAGGCTCGAAGACGAAACCGTGCGCCTGGCGGCGCGCCTGGCCGAAGGACCGACGGCGGTCTATGCGAGGACCAAGGCGCTGCTCAACGGCTCGCTCAACGCGACCCTCGAGTCGCAGTTGCAGCGCGAGGCGGAGGCGTTCGCGCAGAGCGCCTCGGAGACGGATTTCCACGAGGGCCTTGCGGCGTTCGTCGAGAAGCGCAAGCCGCAATTCAAGGGCCGCTAGCACGATGCTGCCGCTCGAGGGCGTGCGCGTGGTCGAGTTCGCGCACATGGTGATGGGCCCTTCGTGCGGCCTGGTGCTCGCCGACCTCGGCGCCGAGGTGATCAAGATCGAGCCCCTCGGCGGCGACAACACCCGCCGCCTCGAGCATGCCGGGTCCGGATTCTTTCCGGTGTTCAACCGCAACAAGAAGAGCCTTGCCCTCGACCTGCAGCATCCCGAGGGCAAGGAGATCGTGCTGAAACTGCTCGCCACCGCCGACGTGCTGACCGAGAACTTCCGCCCCGGGGCACTCGATCGGCTCGGTTTGTCCTATCAAGATCTCAAACCACGCAATCCTCGGTTGATCTACTGCTCGCTCAAGGGCTTCCTGCACGGGCCGTACGAGCATCGCCCGGCGCTCGACGAGGTGACGCAGATGATGGGCGGGCTCGCCTACATGACCGGCCTTCCGGACCGGCCGCTGCGCGCGGGCGCCTCGGTGGTGGACATCCTGGGCGGCACCTTCGCCGCGCTCGGCATCCTCGCCGCGCTGCGCAGCCGCGAGGCGAGCGGGCGCGGCCAGCAGGTCGAGAGCGCGCTCTTCGAAAGCACCGCCTACCTCGTCGCCCAGCACATGGCCCAGTTCGAGCTCACCGGCGAGGCGCCGCCGCCGATGTCGGTGAAGCGTCCCGCCTGGGGCGTGTACGACATCTTCGAGACCGCGGGCGGCGGCCGGCTCTTCATCGGCGTGGTGACCGATACGCAGTGGCAGGTCTTCTGCCGCGATTTCGGGCTGTCTGATCTTTTTCAGGATTCCCGCTTGAGGACCAACGGCCAGCGCGTCAAGGAGCGCGCCTGGCTGATCCCCCGGATCAACGAGATTACAAGGAAGCACGCGCAGGGGGAGCTCGCCGCCAAGCTGGAGGCGATCGGCCTGCCGTTCGCGCCGATCGCGAGACCGTGGGATCTTCTGGAAGACCCGCATCTCGCCGCCTCCGCCGGCCTTCTCGCGACGCGCATCGGGGGCAAGACCATCCGCGTGCCGGCGCTGCCGATCGCGCTCGACGGCGCGCGCCTCGCCAAGCGCTCGGACCCGCCGCGCATCGGCGAGCACGGCCTGGAATTGCTCGCCGGGATCGGCTGTTCACCCGAGGAGATCGAAAGCCTGCGCGGCCGCGGTATAGTCGCGCTGCCCTAGCTTAACTTACGAACGGAGGAGGACCCATGAGGAAGGCGCTGCTCGGATTCGCCCTGGCGTCATTCGCAATTGCTGCGGCCGCACAGGATCGCCCGCCCTACGGAACCGAAGTGACGCTGGATCAGGCGAAGAAGATCGCCGCCGGCGCCAACGCCGAGTCGCGCAAGAACGGCTGGCGCATGGCGATCGCGGTGGTCGACAACCACGGCTTCCTGGTCTACTACGAGCGGATGGACGACACCCAGACGGGCAGCATCGAAGTCGCCATCGACAAGGCCAAGGCGGCGGCGATGTACCGGCGTCCCACCAAAGCGTTCGAGGACGGGATCGCGAAAGGCCGCAACGCCCTGCTCGGCCTGCGCGGCGCCACGCCGATCGAGGGCGGGGTGCCGATCATGGTCGGCGGCAAGGTGATCGGCGCTATCGGCGTGAGCGGCGCGAATGCGGACCAGGATGCCCAGGCTGCGATGGCCGGGCTGAAAACCATCGAGAAGTAGATTTTCAGTGCTTGTCGACCGACGCCGAGCCCGGGCCGCTCACGGCCACGAACAGCATCGCGCCGATGAGCGCCAGGTTCTTCAGGAAATGATTGATCTGGTTGCCGCGCTGCGCCTGCTCGTACTCCCAGAAGCGGTGCGCCATGCCGGTCGCGATCGCCAGGTAGACAACCAGTAGCCACGCTACCCGGCGGGTCTGCCAGCCGATGATGAGCAGCACGCCCGAAGCGAGCTCGATGACGGTGGAGAGGTAGGCCATCAGCTCGGGCGCCGGAAATCCGAGCCGGGTCATGTAGGCGGTGGTTCCCGCGATGTTCATCGCCTTCATGATGCCGGCGACCAGAAACAGGATGCCGATCAGGATTCGGCCGATCAGGGTGAGTGTCGGATTCATTCTCCCTCCTTGCCTTGTTGGTTGCTCGATTATGCCGGAATCGCCTCGGCGTCGATAAGCACGAAAGCGATGCGGCACGGCCCGCTGCCGCGGTTCACCCAGGCGTGGTTGGTCCCTTGCTGCACCAGCACATCGCCGGCGGCGAGGTGCACTTCGGAGTCCTCGAGCAGCATGTCGATCTCCCCTTCCATCACCACCGCGTAATCGACGCTGCGCGTCTTGTGCATGCCCGGGTGCGCGGACCCGGACTGGTGGGCGAGGCCCATTTCCTTCAGCACTGCCTCGCGCGACATCTCCCTGCGGCCGGGCGGGAACTCCACCACGCGAAAGAGGCTGCCGCGCGCCGGCGGCGGCACGCCGATCTCGCGCTCGGCGCGGTCGGCGCCGCCCGCGATGTCGGCGGGCGACTCGTCGGTGGCCCACAGCAGCGTGGACACGACGCCCGATGCCTGCCTCACTTTCCGGTTCGGGGCCGGCCCGTCATACAGGACCACGCCCTTGCCGTTTCTGTGTCCCGTGACGACGCGCCGGGTCATTCGGGTTTCACTCCCGCCGCGCGCAGCGCTGTGCCGTACTTGTCGTAGTCGCGCTTGAGGATCGCGGCGAAATCCTCGGGCGGGCCGCCGGTGATCTGCAGGCCGGAGTTGTCCATGCGGCTCTTTACGTCCGGTTGCTGCAGCAGCGCATTGAACTCGCGGTTGAGCCGCTCGATCAGCGGCCGCGGCGTGCCGGGCGCGACCATCATGCCGTGCCAGGTGACGAGCTCGAATCCCGGGATCGCCTCGGCCATCACCGGCAGCTCGCCCAGCGGCCCGATGCCCCGGCGCGGCGCGGTCGAGGCGATGGCGCGCACGCGGCCCGACTTCACGTGGCCCATCGCGATGTTGACGACGTCGAAGAGCAGATTGATCTCGCCGCCCATGAGGCCGTTCAGCGCTGGCGCGTTGCCCTTGTACATCACCATGAGGAGATCGGCGCCCGCGTGGGCCCGCAGCAGCTCGCAGCCCACCGAGGGCAGCGCGCCCGAGGCGCCGCAGGTCACCTTGCCCGGATTCGACTTGATGTAGGCGAGCACCTCGGCGGTGGTCCTGGGCGCGAACCCCGGATGCGCGATCAGCACCATCGACGCGACGTCGAGATGGATCAGCGGCGCGAGATCGCGGAACGGGTCGATGCTCGACTTGAGGTAGAAGGGGTTGGTCACCACGCTCGGCACGACGAAGAGCACCGTATAGCCGTCGGGCGCGGACTTCGACGCCATCGCGTGCGCGATGTTGCCCTGCGCGCCGGGATGGTTCTCGACCACATTGGGCTGCCCGGTGCGCTCGGCGAGCCCCGCCGCCAGGATGCGCGCCACGACGTCGGCCGGTCCTCCGGGAGCGAAGGGCACCAGCCAGCGGATGGGCTTCGTGGGCCAGGCCGGGTCTTGCGCGAACCCCGTCCCGAGAGAAAAGAACGAGAACAGAAACACCAGCATTCGGATCTTCATGTTTGCGAGCCCCTGCAATATCTGCCGTCACCGTCCCGCGTGAGCCCGCCCGAGCGCCGCAGGCTCTCCAGCTCGCGCACCACCTCGCGCCCGTCGCGGCTGCCCAGCGCGGCCATCAGCTCGCCGAAGAACTTCGGCCCGTCGGCGAGCGCCGCCTGCAGCGAGTCGAAGCGCCGAGCGTCGAATTCAGGAGGCCGTGGTACGCGATGCTCCAAAGAATGTGAAGACTTGAAAGTCAAGTCGAAACCCGCTTTCGCCCCGGTGGTTGCGCCGCCGAGCGAAGGATCGAGCGGCAGGGTGCGCATGCCCGCGGCCACGACGAGGTCGCGGTCGGCCTGAAAGCGGGTGGCGAAGGCCCAGTCCACCTGCTCGTCGGAAAAGACGTCGATATCCGGGTCCACCACGAACACGTGCTTCGCGTTCGCCAGGCTGCCGAACACCGCCGCGATGGCGTTGCGCGCCTCGCCCGGAACGCGCTGGTTGAGCGAGATGCGCACGTTGTACATGCCGCCGCTCGAGGGCGTCGCGTACACGGCCTTCACTTCGCGCACCGCGGTTTCGAGCGAGCGCCACAGCGTCACCTCCGTGCGCAGCGCGCAGAGCTGGGCAGTGTCGGTGCGCGCAAGAGAGAGGCCGCCGATGGTGGCGGTCTGGAACACCGCGTCGCGCCGGTGCGTCAGCGCCGTGAGGTGAAAGACCGGGTTGCGCTTCACCGCGCCGTAGTAGCCGAGGAATTCGCCGTAGGGGCCCTCCGGCTCCACGTGCCCCGCGGGATGCAGATAGCCTTCGAGCACGTATTCGGCGTCGGCCGGCACGCGCAGATCGTTGCTCACGCACTTCACCGCCGGCAGCGGAGCGCCGCGCAGCGACGCGAGCAGGCCCGCCTCGTCGGTGGGAATGCGCATCGTGGCGGCGACGTGGTCGATCGGGTGCGAGCCGACCACGAATGCGACCGGCAGCGCCTCGCCGCGCTTCGCCTGCGCAAGGTAGATGGCGCGCAGGTCCGAGGGCGCCACGAGGTCCACGCCCGCCTCCCTGCGCCCGCGCAGCATCAGGCGGCGCATGCCGACGTTCATCCAGCCGGTCTCGCGGTCGAGCGTGAAATCGGTCGACGCCGAGATGTACGGCGCCCCGTCGAGACCGTGCTGCAGATGCACCGGCAACGCCGTGAGGTCGGGATCCTTCTCGATCACCTCCTGGCAGGGCGCTCCAGCCACCTCGACGACCTGCGGCTTCGCCTTCAGACGGGACAGTACCTCCGGCAGCAGACGCTCGGGGGTCGTGCCGAACGCGTGCGCAAGGCGCGAACGACTGCCGGCGACGTTGCCGGCGAGCGCGGCGCCCTCCGGCCCGGCGCGCGTGAGCCACACCGCCTTGGGATTGCCTTCGAGGATGCGCGCCACGTCGGCGAGCGCGACCGGGGCGTCGATTCGCTCGAGCTGCGAGGAATCCAGGGACTCCAGAAAGCTGCGCAACCGGAAGCGCTCGAGATCCATCATCCCTGGTTTCTCATCTAAATCTCGACCCTGGTGACGTCGTAATTGAACAACCACTCGTAGCGTTCGGCGACCGGCTGGCCCGCCCACTCGCGCTCGACGTACTGGCGCGCTTTCACAGGGTCCGCGAGCACCCTGTCGTGAAAGCGCCGGACGTTGTCGGCCGAGCCCTCGACCGCGCGGCGGGTTCGATCGCGCCGCGCGCTTTCGTATCGCGCAAGCCGCGAGGGAATGTCGCCGTCGCCTTCGGTCAGCGCCCTGGCGAGAATATAGCCGTCCTCGAGCGCCATGTTCGCGCCCTGGGCGAGCATCGGCACCATGGAGTGGCAGGCGTCGCCGAGCAGGCTCACGCGGCCCACGGACCAGCGCTCCATCGGCGGGCGCACCATCAGCGCCCACTTGTAGGGAACCGGAATGTTGCGGATAAGCGCATGCACGTCGTCGTGCCAGCCGGCGAAGTCCGCGCTGAGCTCCTCGTTCGTGCCGCGCGCGCTCCAGGACTCCACCTGCCAGTCCGAGCGCTCGAGTGCGCCGACGAAATTCATCGCCCGGCCTGAACGCAGCGGATAGTGCACCACGTGCCCCCCCGGGCCGACCCAGTTGGTGCCGACCCGGCGCGCCATGTGCGCGGGGAGCCTCTCCATCGGCACGATCCCGCGCCAGGCGATGACGCCGGTGAACTGCGGCTGGTCCGGGCCGAAGAGGCCCTGGCGGATGCGCGAGTGCACGCCGTCGGCGCCGATCAGCACGTCCCCTGGCTTCGCTGCGCCGCTCTCCAGCTCGAGCGTCGTCCCGGCATCATCCTGATGAAACCCGGTGCACTTCTGGCCGAGACGGATCGCCCCGGGTCTCTCGCGTCGCACGGCGCGCTCCAGCACGCCGAGCAGGTCCGGCCGGTACACCGTCAAATAGGGGTAGCCATAGCGCTCGATCGAAACCTTGCCCAGGTCGTGCAGCTTCCAGGTCTCGCCGCTCCTCCAGATGCGGATTTCCTTCGCCTCGGCCTCGCACGAGAGCGCCTTCAGCTCCTCGCCGACGCCCAGCGCGTAAAGCACGCGCGTGCCGTTTGGCCCGAGCTGCACCCCCGCGCCCACCTCGCGCAGCTCGAGGGCCTGCTCGTACACCTCGACCTCGCAGCCCATCCTCAGCAGCGCGAGCGCCGCCGCGAGCCCGCCGAGCCCGCCGCCCGCGATCAGGACACGGGGATGGCCGCGCATGCGCGGAATATACACGTCATCGAATGCAGGCTAGACAGCGCCGGGGTGTTCGCGGCAAGCTTGCGCTCAAGGAGGAGTTCATGAAGAACGCCAGGTTCATCGCGGCTGCCAGCGCCGCCGCGCTCGCTGTACTATCCACGCTCGCCATCGCCGACCGGTTTCCGGAGCACGCCACCTTCAAGACGCGGGTGATCACGCCGCTGCAGATCGAGGGGCTCACCGCGGACGCCGCGGGGAACCTCTATACCGGCGGGCGCGAGGCATCGCCCACGCCGTGCCCGGTGTGGCGCATCACCGGCTCGACGCTCACCATCGTAGGCCTCATTCCGAATCCGGCCGCGTGCAATCCGTCGGGTATCACGTTCGACGCAGCGGGCGACCTGTACATCGCCGACGGCGGCGCCGCAGCGACGGTCTGGAAGGTGAAGCCCGATGCGGCGCATCCGCAGACCGCGACCGCCTTCGCCACTGGCGTGCCGGGCACCAACGGTCTTGCCTTCGACCGCGACGGAAACCTGTGGACCGGCGACGGAACTACGGGACAGGGCCGGGTGTGGAGAATCCAAGGTGCCGGCGCCGTATGCGACCCAATGCCGAACAATCTTTGCATGGAAGTCTTCCGCATCCAGCCGATGCGCAACGGTGCTGATCTCGGGGGCGATATTGCCGGGCGCGGCGTTGGCCGCGAAAACCGGACCGTGCCTACCGAGAACGCGCAGAACCTGGTGGCGAACGGCGTGGCTTTCACACCCGACGGAGACCTCTACATCGCCGATACGGCGCGCGGGGCAATCTGGAAGGTCGAGTTCGACCGTCGCGGCAACCTGAAGAGCCGAACCGGCTGCGACACGACGTTCACCGACAATACGCTCTGCCTCGACAACATCTTCGTCGCGCATCCGTTCCTCGAAGGCACCGACGGCATCGCGCTCGATCGCGCCGGCAACATCTGGAACTCCGCCAACGAGCGCAACGCCATCGTAGTGGTCACCAGGGACCGCCAAGTGATCGAAGTCTTCCGCAATCCGGCCAACGGGGCAGGCTTGCGAAATTCCGCGGATCCGTTGGTGGCAACAGCGCAAGCAAACCGCCACATCCTTGAGACCCCCACCAGCCCGATGCTGATCGGCAGAACGTTCTGCACCGCGAACTCCGACGGCAACCGCCGGGACAACTCGCCGAACGACGTCGGCGAGATCAACGTAAACGGCCCGGTGGGCCGGCGCGGCAAGATCTCCTGCATGGACCAGGAGCTCGAGATCCCGGGGCTGCGCCTGCCGGTGCGCTGAGCGGGAAGCTAGGGAAGCTTCACGAGGCTGAAGAAATCCTCGGCTGCGAGCTGGGACTTCGACATGCCGCGGTAGGCGGCTTGCACGTGCCGCGCCAGCGGCACGTCGAGACCCGCTTGACGCGCCGCCTCGACGATGAGATCGAGGTCTTTCAGCACCAGTGCGCCGGTCGCGGCCGGGGTGTAGTCGCGCCTGCGCAGCGGCTCGAGCTTGTACTTGAGGAGCGGCGAGGCCACCACGCTCTCGCCGAGGACCTCGAGCATCGCTTCCCAGCCGATGCCGCCCCGTTGAGCGAGCGCCATCGTCTCGCCCATCATGCCGGCGGTCACCGCCACCATGAGGTTCACGGCGAGCTTCGCATAGCGTGCCTCCTCGGCCTCGCCGAGCCAGATCTGCGTCCGGGTGTAGGCCGCGAGCGCCGCGCGCGCGGCGTCGAATGCCGCCTTGGGACCCGAGACGAACGTGGTGAGCGCGCCCGTCTCGGCGAGGTTGACGCTGCCCGAGACCGGCGCGCGCAGGTACGCGATGCGCCGCCCCGCCAGCGCCTTGGCCGCCTTCGCGGACGCCCCCGGACCAACGGTGGAGGTTTCGACCAGGAGGGCATGCGCCGGCATGGCGGCGGCCAATCGGCCCGCAAGCTCGACCAGCACCGTCTCGGTCGGCAGCGAGGTGAACACGAGGCTCGCATCGGCCACGGCGTCTTCCACTCCTGAAACCGGAGCGATGCCGCGGGCTTTCGCCATTGCGAGGCGCTCCTCGCTGATGTCGCAGCCCGAGACCTGCCAGCCGGCTGAAGCCAGGCGCGCCGCCATGGGCAGGCCGATCAGGCCCAGCCCGATCCACCCGATCTTCTTTGCCGGCATGGAGGCTAGCTCAGGACGTCGATGCCGGCCTTGGCGATCTGCTCGTCCTCGTGCGACTGAACGCCGGAGACGCCGACCGCGCCGACGCAATCGCCGTCGACCACGATCGGCAGGCCGCCCTGAACCGGGGTGACGCCGGGCATCTTGAGCATCGCCATGCGGCCGCCCTTGATGCGCTCTTCCCACATCGCGGTGGAGCGGCGCGTCTCGGCGGCGGTGCGGCCCTTCGCGATCGCGATGCGCGAGTTGGCCGGCGTCGCGCCGTCCATGCGAAAGAGGTGCAGGAGGTGGCCGCCGTCGTCGAGGATGGCGACGCAGACGTTCCAGCTGTTCTTCTTCGCTTCGGCTTCGGCGGCCGCGGAGATTTTCTTGCAGTCCTCGAGCGTCAGCATGGAGCGGGTCTTCATGGGTGCAGGGCCTGCCTGATTTGCTCGAGGGCGCCGGGGTCCTCGATGGTGGTGAGATCGCCCGGGTCGCGGCCCTCGGCAAGGGCCTGGATCGAGCGCCGCAGCGTCTTTCCTGAGCGGGTTTTGGGAAGCAGGGTCACGAAGTGCACGGCCTTGGGCCGCGCGATCGCGCCGAGCTGCTTGTCGACGGTTTGCAGCACTTCCTCCGCCGTCGTCTTCCGGGAAGGATCCTTCAGAACTGCGAACGCCAGAGGCATCTGCCCTTTCAGCGGGTCGGCCACCCCGACCACCGCGCACTCGGCGATGTTCGGATGCATGTTCACCGCTTCCTCGATTTCGCGCGTGCCCAGGCGATGCCCGGCGACGTTGATCACGTCGTCGGTGCGTCCGAGGATGAAGTAGTAGCCGTCCTTGTCGCGGATACCCCAGTCGAAAGTGGAATAGACGAGCTGGTCCTTGAAGTCACGGAAGTAGGTGTCGACGAAGCGCTCGTCGTCGCCCCACACCGTCGACATGCAGCCCGGCGGCAGCGGCGGATTGATGGTGACCACGCCCTTCTCGCCCGCGCTCACCTCTTTTCCCGTGCTTTCATGAATGAGCCGCACGTCGTACCCATACACGGGGAAGCTCGGCGAGCCCATCTTGAGCCGGGTCTGCTCCACGCCCGGAACCGCCGAGAGCAGCGGCCAGCCGGTCTCGGTCTGCCAGTAGTGGTCGATCACCGGGCGGCCGAGCGACTCGGTGATCCAGCGGTGCGTCGGCTCGTCGAGCGGCTCGCCGGCGAGGAAGAGATGCTTGAGCGAGGACAGGTCGTATTTCTTGAGGTACGCCGGATCGTGCTTCTTCAGCACCCGGATGGCGGTGGGCGCGGAGAACATCACCGCCACCTTGCGGTCCTGCACGATCTTCCACCAGATGCCGGCGTCCGGCCGCACCGGCACGCCCTCGTACAGGATGGTGGTCATGCCGGCGATGAGCGGCGCGTAGATGATGTAGGAGTGCCCCACCACCCAGCCGATGTCGGAGGTGGTGAACATGGTCTCGCCGGCCTCGCCGCAGAATATGCGCTTCATCGACGAGGCGAGCGCCACCGCGTAGCCGCCGACGTCGCGCTGCACCCCTTTCGGCTGGCCGGTCGTGCCCGACGTGTACAGGATGTAAGACGGCTCGTTCGATTCCAACCACGCACACCGCACTTCCGCTCCGCGGTGCCTTTCGGACAGTGCCTTCCAATCCTGATCGCGCCCATCGCTCATAGGCATCGCAGCATCGAGGCCCCGATTGAAGATCAAGACCTTCTTCGGCGCGTGCTTGGCGAGCCCGAGCGCCTCGTCCACCAGCGACTTGTAGAGCACCACCTTGCCCATGCGGCTGCCGCCGTCGGCGGTGATCATCAGCGCCGGTCTCGCGTCGTCGATGCGCGCGGCGAGGCTCGCCGCCGCGAAGCCGCCGAAGACCACCGAGTGGATCGCGCCGATGCGCGCGCAGGCGAGGATCGCGAAGGCCGCCTCGGGAATCATCGGCATGTAGATGATGACCCGGTCGCCCTGCCCGACGCCGAGCGCGCGCATCATCGCCGCCGTCCGGTTCACCTCTTCAAGCAACTGCCTATAGGTGTAGGAGCGGGTTTGATCCACCTCGGTGGAAATCCAGACCAGGGCCGGCTGGTCGGCGCGCGCGCCGAGGTGGCGGTCGATGGCGTTGTGGCAGAGATTGGTCTCGCCGCCGACGAACCAGCGGGCGAATGGAGGCCGGGAGTAGTCGAGCACCTGCCGGTAAGGCCGCTGCCAGTGAACGAGCTGCGCCTCTTCTGCCCAGAAGCCTTCGCGCTCGGCGAGGGAGCGGCGATGGAAATCGCGGTAGCTGGCCATCGTGTGCCGCTATGGTAACCAACAGGTGGCCCGCCGACGCCCCGGGGGTCAGTTCAGCTCGAAACTTTCTCGATTTCCTTGCTGGCGAGAATCGTCACGACCTTGTCGAGAAGGCCTCTCAGGACCGCCTCGCTCGCGTCGCCCAGACGTTTGGGATCGACCCGTCCCAGCACCTCGAGCGCGCGCTCGATCTCGCCCTGCGCGGACGGCGCGGACGGCGCGGCGGCCGCGACCGGGTCCTCGCCGACGATCGGGTCGGCGGGGCGGCCGGCGGCGACTTGCAGGCGCTGCAGCGCAACCTTGATCAGCTCCTCGATCGAGCCTCCCGCGGCGCTGCCCATGGAGGCGAGGCCGAAGCTCGAGCGGATCTTGAGGACGTTTGTTCCGTGCTTGACCTGGGCGGCCTCGAGCTGGGCGTGCAGCCGGCGCGCGAACGCGAGCGCCTGCGGCGCGCCGGAGCCGACCGAAATCACCATGAAGGTCGCTTCCGCGATGCGGCCGAAGGAGTCCTCGGTGCGCAGCATGCCCTTGATCAGCATCGCGATGCGGGCAAGAAGCTGGTCGGCGACGTCCTTGCCGGCATCGCGCGTCGCTTGCGCATGGCTCTCGATGCGGAAGGCCATGACCGAGAGCTGCCCGCCGTGGCGCTGGGCGTAAGAGTAGTGCTTGCGCCCCTCCGCCATCAGGGATTGCGAGGTGAATGCTCCGGTGAGCGCGTCGTGCGTTCCGGTTCGGGTCGCGGCGCCAGGCGGCGTCGCGAGGGTCGGGATCTTCTGCGACGTCTGCGCGAGGGTGGGGATCTTCTGCGAAGTCTGGGCTGCGATCTGCTGCGCGGCCTGGGCCGCGATCTGCTGCGGCGCCTGCGCAGGCGGCTCGCGCCCGTGGTCCGGCTTGACCAGGCGCATCAGGGCGTCGATCCGGGAGAGCACTTCGTGCGCCTCGGCCGACTTGGTGATGAAGTCGCTCGCGCCGGCCTGGCGGGCGCGGCTGTTCGCCGCCTGGTCCTGGCTGCCCGAGATCACGACCACGGGGAGCTTCTTCACGCGCTCGTCCTTGGCGCCGCGGATCAGGCGCAGCAGGCCGTAGCCGTCGAGCTTGGGCATGTCCAGGTCCGAGAACACCATGACGATCGACGGGTCGCTCTGGATCGCTTTCCAGGCGGCGTCGCCGTCGACCTCCTCGCGCACCGCGAACGAGGCGCTCAGGATCCGGTTGAACGTGGTCCGGACGAACTTCGAGTCGTCCACGATCAGCACACGCTTTTCCGGAATGTTGCTCGCGTTCGTCATTGAGCGTCCACGCCCCGCGGGGAAAGGGCGAGCAAGGATTATCCCGCTGTCCGGCCCGGGGAAGCCACCGGAGGGGCTGCCAATTTTCGTCAGCTTTTGTGCACTTCTACTCGCTCAGATCGACCACCACGCGCCGTTTCACGCGGCCGTCAATGAAATCGTCGAACACCGCGGGCAGCTCTTTGAAAGAAATTGTGCGGGCCATTTCCTCGAGCAGCGGCGGCCGCATGTCGGTGGCAAGGCGCTGCCACACCTTCTCGCGCACCTCCGGCGGCACGCTCTCGCCGGAGTTGATGCCGAGGAGGCTCACCCCGCGCAGAATGAAGGGCATCACCCAGGTGTGGAGCTCCGCGCTCTGCGCCAGGCCGATCGACGCGATGGTGCCGTTGTCCTTCATCGTGGCCGCGATCCACGCCAGCACCGGCCCGCCGAGGTTGTCGACCGCGCCCGCCCAGCTCGCCTTGTCGAGCGGCTTGATCTTGTCGAGATTCAGGCTCCGGCGCAGCAGGACTTCCTTCGCGCCGAGCTTCTTCAGCCAGTCCGACTCGCTCTCCTTGCCGGTCAGCGCGACGACCTGGTAGCCCAGGCGCGCCAAGGCCGCCAAGGCGATCGAGCCCACGCCGCCGGTGGCGCCGCTCACGATCACCGGGCCGTTGGCGGGCTTCAGCCGGTTCTCTTCCATGCGCACAATGGCGATGCCCGCGGTGAAGCCGGCGGTGCCGAAGGCCATCGCGTCCCAGAGCGACAGGCCCTGCGGCAGCTTGCGCAGCCAGTCCCCCGGGACGCGCGCGTACTGCGAATAGCCGCCGTGGTGCGACACGCCGAGGTCATAGCCGATCCCCATGACCGCGTCGCCCTTCGAAAAGCGCGCATCGCTCGACGACACCACGGTGCCCGATAGATCGATGCCGCCGATGCAGGAGGATCTGCGCAGGATCCGGCCCTTGCCGGTGGCCGCGAGCGCGTCCTTGTAGTTCACGTCCGAATACGCCACACGCACCACGACGTTTCCCGGGTCGAGCTGATCGAGCGTCATGTCGACGAACTCGGCGCGGATCTTCTTCTCGGGCGTCTCGGTCAGCCTGTAAGCCTTGAATTTCTCCATCGCTTTGACTTTCGCTTCCTTACTCGGCCTTGATGCCGGCCTGCTTCACCACGCGTGTCCATTTCGTGGTTTCGGCGGCCATGAACTGGGCGAATTCCGGCGCGCTCATGCGCAGCACCTCGGCGCCCTCGAGCTCGAAGCGCTTGCGCGCGTCCTCGGAGTCGAGGATGGCGGCGAGCTCCTGCTGCACCCGGCCGATCGCCGTCGCGGGCGTGCCGGCCGGGGCGACGATGCCCCACCAGTTGGTGGCCTCGGCCCCGGGCAGGCCGGCCTCGGCGAAGGTCGGCACCTCGGGCAGCGCGGAGATCCGCTTCGGCCCGCCGATGCCGAGCGCCTTCAGCTTTCCCGAGCGCACATGCGGCAGGTTCTGGATGACGCTGCCCACGTTCATCTGTACCTGGCCCGCGATCGTGTCGGTCAGCGCCGGCCCGCCGCCCTTGTACTGGACGATGACGATGTCGATTCCGGCCTGGAGCCGGAACAGCTCGGTGGCGAGATGCTGGAAGCTGCCCGGGCCGGCCGCGCCCGCGTTGAGCTCGCCCGGCTTCTTCTTGGCGAGCGTCACCAGATCCATGAGCGAATTCACCGGTACCGCCGCCGGCACGACCAGGAGGCTCGGTCCCGTGGCCACCGAACCGACCGGGGTAAACCACTGCAGCGACTCGACCGGCATGCGCCCGAGCGCAATGCTCACGGGATAGCCCACCGACACCAGCAGCAGGGTATAGCCGTCGGCCGGGGACTTGGCGGTGGCGTTGATGCCGATGATGCCGCCGCCCGACCCGCGGTTGTCGACGATCACGGTCTGGCCGAGGCGCTCGGTGAGCTGGGCGGCGATCACGCGCCCGACCACGTCGTTGCTGCCCCCGGGCGGGAACGGAATGACCAGGCGCACCGGCTTGGCCGGATAGGCCTGCCCGTGCGCCAGCGTCGCGGCGAGGCAAGTGATCAGTAAAGATAGCCGTAAAAGGATTCTGATGGGGGATAGCATGGCGGCTCCGCTTATATTCTTGCACTCATGCGATACGAGACCAACTTCCGTTCCATCCAGGGCGAGGTGAGCGCCGAGGAATGGCAGACGCGAGTGAATCTTGCGGCCTGCTATCGCCTGGTCGACTACTACGGCATGACCGATCTCACCTACAACCACATCACCGCGAGGGTTCCTGGACCGCAGCATCATATCCTCATCAACCTGTACGGTCTCACGTACAAGGAGATCACGGCCTCGAGCCTCGCCAGGATCGACCTCGATGGCGAGGTGATCTGGAAGCCCGACACCGACTACTACGTGAACCGAGCCGGGTACGTGATCCACGGCGCGGTCCACCGCGCGCGCAAGGACGTGACCTGCGTGCTGCACACGCATACGCGCGCCGGCATGGCAGTGGCGGCCATGAAATGCGGCCTGCTGCCGCTCAGCCAGACCTCGATCCGGTTCGAAGGTCACATCGGCTACCACGACTACGAGGGGCCCGCGGTCGAGCTCGCCGAGCGCGAGCGCCTGGTCAAGAACCTCGGCGCGCACGACGCCATGATCCTGCGAAACCACGGCCTGCTCACCTGCGGCGCGACCATCCAGCAGGCGTTCAACACGGTCTATCAGCTCGAGCTCGCCTGTCGTACCCAGGTGGACGTCATGGCCGCGCGTACCGAGCTCAATGTTCCTGCAAAGGAAGTGCTGGAAAAAACGGCTCACCTGTACCAGCCCGGCACCCGGCGGCCGTACGGCGTGCTCGAGTGGCCGGCGATGCTACGGCTCCTCGATGCCGAGCAGAAGAGCTCCGCATTCGCGCCCTACTATCTCTGAATTCTTTC
>Ga0070696_100000876_pt1 | contig 19481 bp, 18 predicted proteins | sample KBSK1253metaG_FD_65474 | JGI IMG/M metagenome (GOLD analysis project Ga0070696, IMG submission 65474) | Corn, switchgrass and miscanthus rhizosphere microbial communities from Kellogg Biological Station, Michigan, USA - KBS K1-25-3 metaG | ecosystem: Host-associated > Plants > Roots >... | reverse complement strand
ATGCCCGGCAAGACGATCGACTTCCGCGTGTCGATCATGCCGAGCGTGCACGGCGAGGACGCCGTCATCCGTATTCTCGACAAGGAATCGATCAGCGAGCAGTTCACGGAGCTGAAGCTCGACATCCTCGGTTTCCCCGAGCAGGAGCTGCGGCGGTTCCGCAAGTACATCCGCGAGCCGTACGGGATGGTGCTCGTCACCGGGCCGACCGGCTCCGGCAAGACGACGACGCTCTACGCGGGGCTCTCCGAGATCAAGTCGATCGAGGACAAGATCGTCACCATCGAAGACCCGGTCGAATACCAGCTGCGCGGGATCACGCAGATTCCCATCAACGAGAAGAAGGGGCTGACGTTCGCGCGCGGCCTGCGCTCCATCCTCCGCCACGACCCCGACAAGATCATGGTGGGCGAGATTCGCGACCCCGAGACCGCGCAGATCGCGATCCAGTCCGCCCTCACCGGCCACCTGGTCTTCACCACCGTCCACGCGAACAACGTCGTCGACGTGCTCGGCCGCTTCCTCAACATGGGGGTCGAGCCGTATCAGTTCGTATCCGCGCTCAACTGCGTGCTGGCTCAGCGGCTGGTTCGGCTCATCTGCTCGCACTGCAAGCGGCCGATGCGCCCGGAGGCGAAGCTGCTCGAGGAGTCCGCGCTCGACCCGGCGCTCGTGCACACGTACCAGTTCTACGAGGGGGCGGGCTGCATCGAATGCGGCGGAACAGGGTTCAAGGGGCGCACCGCCATCTGCGAGCTGCTCGACCTGTCCGATCGCATCCGTGAGATGATCCTCGAGAGACGCCCCAACTCCGAGGTGAAGAAGGCCGCGCACGAGGAAGGGATGAGATTCCTGCGCGAATCGGCCGTCGAGAAGGTCCTGCACGGCCTGACGACGCTGCGCGAGATTAACAAGGTCACGTTCGTCGAATAGGACGTCCCGCCGTCATGAGCCTCTTTTCCTCCTGGATCGCGAGCCCACCGCCCGACGCGGCGATTGAGATCGCCACCGATCGCGTCGCGGTCGGCGTCGTCGGCGAGCGCGGCGGCGGGCTGGTCGTGCAGTCGTACGCCTCCGAGGCGCTGCCCGCGGGGGCCGTCGTGCCGTCGCTCACCGCGTCCAACGTGCACAATCGCGCGGCCGTGGTGTCGGCGCTGCGCGCGGCGCTCGACCGGGCGGGCGCCCGGCCGCGGCGCGTCGCGCTCGTCATCCCGGATCTCGCCGCCAAGGTCTCGCTCGTGCGGTTCGACACCGTGCCCGCACGGCGGGAGGACCTGGATCAGTTCGTGCGCTGGCAGGTGAAGAAGGCGTCGCCGTTTCCCATCGAGGAGGCGGTCGTCACCTATTCACCGGGCGTGCGTGGCGCCGATGGAAGCGCCGAATTCCTCGTCGCCGCCGCGCGCCGCGACGCCATCGCCGAGTACGAAGCCGTCTGCGACGAGCTGAAGATGTACGCGGGCCTCGTGGATCTGGCCACGCTCAGCATCGTCAACCTGTTCCTCGGCGGTCCCGAGGCGCCCGCGGGCGACTGGCTGCTCGTGCACCTGCGCCCCGACTACACGTCGATCGTGATCATGCGCGGCCAGGACGTGATCTTCTTCCGCAACCGGCCGGAAGGCGACGAGGCGTCGATCGCGGACCTCGTGCACCAGACGGCGATGTACTACCAGGATCGGCTGTCGGGCCAGCGTTTCGCGCGCGTGCTGCTCGCCGGCAGCGGCCGTGTCACCGGGTTCGAGGAGGCGCGGCGCAGCCTCGAAGATCGCCTCGGCGCGGCGGTCGAACCGGTCGATCCGACCCGGTTCGCGGCGCCGACCGATCGCATCTCCGTCACGCCCGACCTGATGGACGTGCTCGGCCCGCTCGTCGGCGTGGCGGTCCGTACCCGAAAGGAAGCGGTGAGCGCCTGATGCTGCGCACCAATCTTTCGACCCGTCCGTTCTATAACGAACGCGCCGTCCAGCTGGTGCTCGGCGTGCTCGCCATCCTCGTCGCGGTCGTCACCGGCTTCAACATCGTCGAAGTCGTCCGGCTGACGGGCAGCCAGCGGACGCTCGGCGCCCATGCCGTCGAGGCCGAGCAGGAGGCGGCGCGGCTGCGGACGGAAGCGGCCGCCATTCGCGCGCAGATCAACGCGAAGGAGCTCGAGACCGTCGCCAACGCGGCGCGGGAAGCCAACGGCATCATCGATCAGCGCGCGTTCTCCTGGAGCGGGCTCTTCGATCAGCTCGAACAGACCCTGCCCGACGACGTGCGGCTCCGGGCCGTGCAGCCGAGCCTCAACCAGCAGGGGCAGTTCGTCATCGACATCACGGTCCAGGCGCGGCGGCCGGAGGACGTGGACCAGTTCATCGAGGCGCTCGAAAAGACGGGCAGCTTCCGCGACGTGATCACGCCGGCAGAGGCCACCAACGAAGAAGGGCTGCTGCAGGCGGTGATTCGCGGCGTCTACGTCCGGCCGGAGGCACCGCGTGGCTAGCGGCGTGCAGGGCGGGACGCTGTTGCAGCGCGTGATCCGCGAGCACCGGCGCATCGTGCTGCCGCTCGCGATCGCGCTCGGCGTCAACGTCATCGTCTACGGCGCGGTGGTGTATCCGCTGTCGCAGCGCGTCGCCAACATCGAGCAGCGCGACCGCAACGCCGAGGAGCAGCTGCTGTCGGCGCAACGCGACCACGCGCAGGCGGCCGGCACGCTGACGGGCAAGGATCGCGCGGCGGCGGAGCTGGCGACGTTCTACAAGGACGTGCTGCCTTCCGACCTCGCCGGGGCGCGGCGGCTCACGCAGCTCCGCCTCGCGCAGCTCGCGCGCCAATCGGACCTCAAGTTCGTTCGCGCCACCTTCGAGCCGGTTCCGCCGCGGAGCCGCACGCTGACGCAATTGAAGATCGAGATGGCGCTGGCGGGCGCGTACACCGACATGCGCGCGTTCCTGCACCAGCTCGAATCGTCGCCGGAATTCGTCGTCATCGACAACATCGAGCTCGGGCAGGGCGCGGACGGCGGTCCGCTCGGCGTCACGCTGCACCTGTCGACCTACTACCGCGACACCGCGCCGAGAGACGACGCGCAATGAGGTTCAACGTCTCGCGCCAGCTGCTCCTGCTGGCGGCGGTCGGGGTGGCGCTCGTCGTCGTTGTCATGGCGCGCAGGGGTGACACCCCGGCCGGAAGCCCGGCCACGCCGTCCAATCCGGCACGGGCCAACGCCCCCGCACCGGCGAGCGCGCCACCGGTTGCGGACGTCAAGCTCGAGCTGCTGAAGCCGACGCCGTCGGAGCTCGAGCCGTCGGAGCGGAATCCGTTTCAGTTCAAGCCGAAGGCGCCTCCTCCGGCACCGCCTCCGGCGGCCGGCACCGGCCCGGGCCCCGGGCGGATCGTGGTGGCGCCGCCGCCGGTCGCTGCGCCGGTGCCGCAGGGACCGCCGCCGCCGCCGCCGATCGCGTTGAAGTACATCGGCGTGCTCGAAACTGCACAGGGTCGCGTGGCGGTGTTCCGCGACACGGGCGGAGAGATTGTCAACGGGAAGGAAGGCGATATCATCGATGGTCGTTACCGCCTGCTGAAAATCGGCGTGGAATCGGCCGATGTTGCGTATGTAGATGGACGGGGCCGTCAGACCATCCGGCTCTCGGGGCAATGATGTTTGTACAAAAACCGGCGGACCGTAACCGGTTCGCGCTCATCGTCGTTCTCGTCGCGCTGGCGGTGGCCGCCTCGGGATGCGGAGCTTCGCGTTCCTTCGGCCGTGGCGAGAACGCGGCGCGGGCGGGTGACTGGGATGCGGCCGTCGAGTACTACCGGCGCGCGGTGCAGCAGGACCCCGACCGCAACGACTACAAGATTGCGCTCGAACGCGCGATGATCAACGCGTCACACGAGCATCTGAACCAGGCGCAGCTCAACGAAGCCCGCGGCGAGCTCGAAGAGGCGCTGCGCGAGTACCGGCGCGCGAGCGAATTCGATCCACCGAACCGGCAGCTGGCGGCGAAGGTGACGGACATGGAGCGCCGGATCCGCGAGCAGTACGAGGCGCAGCCGCGCAACAACATCGCGCAGCTGCGCGAGCAGGCGCGGCAGGCCGGGCCGCCGCCGCTCATCAAGATCAACGAGGTGCTGCCGGAGATCCGCTTCAACAACACGAGCATCCGCGACATCCTCAACTTCATCGCCAACGCGACGGGGATCAACGTCACCTACGACCGCGACTACCAGGACCGCGCCTACACGGTGCAGCTGAACGGCGTGACGCTCGAGCAGGCGCTCACCCAGATCCTGTCGGCCAACCAGCTGTTCTACAAGGTGATCAACCAGAGCACCATCATGGTGATCCCCGACAACGCGCAGAAGCGCGCGAACTACGAAGAGCAGGTCATTCGCACCTTCTACATCTCGCACGCGGACGCCACCGAGCTGTCGCAGATGATCAACACGATCATCCGCGTGCCCGCGATGGCCGTGCAGCCGATGATTGCCCCGAACAAGACGTCCAACACGATTACCATCCGCGCGACCACGGCGGTGGCCGGCATCATCGAGAAGATGATCGAAGCCAACGACAAGCCGCGCGCGGAGATCGTCATCGACGTCCAGATCCTCGAGATCCGGCGCGATCGCGCGAAGACCTTCGGCCTGGAGCTGACGGACTACCAGATCGGCACCGTCTTCTCGCCGGAGAGCGACCCGCGCGGCACGTCTGGGGGAGATGCCGGCACGTCGACGCTCAACGCCAATCCCACTTTCAACCTGAATACGATCACACGCGGCATTTCGACGGCGGACTTCTACCTGGCGGTTCCCTCCGCGGTCGTGCACTTCCTGGAGAGCGACTCGGAGACGAAGCTGATCGCCAAACCGCAGCTGCGCGGCGCGGAAGGACAGAAGATCACGCTCAACCTCGGTGACCAGATTCCGGTGCCGTCAACCGTCTTCACCCCTTTGGCAACGGGGGGCGCCAACACGAACCCGCTGACGTCGTTCAACTACAAGGACGTCGGCATCAACGTCGAGATGACGCCGCGCGTGACGATCGAGGGCGACATCATTCTCGACCTCCTCGTCGAGAACAGCACCCGCTCGGGCGACGTGAACATCGCGGGCCAGAACCTGCCGTCGTTCGGCAGCCGCAAGGTGATGACGCGCCTGCGGCTGCGTGACGGCGAGTCGAACCTGCTCGCCGGGCTGCTGCGCGAGGACGAGCGCAGGCTCCTGTCGGGTCTTCCCGGCCTGATTCACGTGCCCATTCTCAACCGGCTGTTCGCGATGAACGGGCCCAACGAAATCACGCAGACGGACATCGTGATGCTGCTGACGCCGCGCATCGTCCGTACGCAGGAGATCACGGCGGGCGATCTCAGCCCGATCTACATCGGCACGCAGCAGAACCTCGGCCTGAACGGGCCGCCGCCGCTGATTGCCGCGCCGCTCGAGCCCGAGCCCGCTTTGGGAGCGCCCGTGGCCGCACCGGCGCCACCCGTGGTTCCGACTCCCGCGCCCGTCGGTGCCGCCACCGCGCCCGGCGTGTCGATCATCCCGCCGGGCAGCTCGCCGGTGCCGGGAACGACGGCAGTCACGGCCGCTCCCACGCCTGCAGTGCCGGGCGCGGCAGCGCTGCCGGGAGGTGCCGCCTCGGGCGCACCGGTGCCTGCGCCTTCGCCCACGACGCCCGCGCCGGTACCTGCCGCACCGGCAGCGGCCACGGCCCCGCCCCCGACGATCGCCCCCGCGGGGGCGCAAGTCGTCATGACGCCGCCCGGACCCGAATTCCGTGTCGGCGGCGGTCCGTACACGGTCGCCATCTCTGCAACGAATGCGTCCCGGCTGTCGGGACTGTCATTGACGATCACGTTCAATCCAGCCGCCGTGCGTGTGCGCGCGGTCCAGGAGGGAAGCTTCATGCGCGCCGGCGGCGCGCAGGCGGCCTTCACGCAGATGGTCGATCCGGTGACCGGCCGCATCGACATCGCGATTGTTCGCGCCGGGGACGCCACGGGTGTCTCGGGAACCGGGCTGCTCGCCGCGGTGCTGTTCGATGCCGTCGGCGCCGGCGCGGCCAATCTCTCGGTGACGGGAACGGCCACGGCGCCGGGCGGCGGCGGCGCCTCGCTGCAGGTGGCCCCCGCTCCCGCGGTGAACGTCAGGTAGCGCACATGCTCTGGAGAACTGCCAACTTCCAACGGCCAACTTCCAAGAAGTATTCGCTGGAGCAGTTCGAAGGCTACACCTTCGTCGAGCTGATCGTCGTCGTCACGATCCTGCTGATCCTCGCGTCGGCGGTGCTGCCGCTGGCGCAGGTGACGGCGCAGCGGCAGCGCGAAGTGGAGCTCCGCCGCGAACTGCGCGAGATCCGGATGGCGATCGACAAGTTCAAGGACGCCGTCGACGTCGGGCAGATTCCGACGACGGAGCTGAAGCCCGACAACGAAGGCTATCCGCCGGATCTCGAGACGCTCGTCGAGGGCGTGTCGGCGGCCAACGACGCGACCGGCCGCAAGCTCAAATACCTGCGGCGGATTCCGATCGACCCGATGACCAACAGCATGGAGTGGGGCCTGCGGTCGTACCAGGACAAGCCGGACACGACGTCGTGGGGCGGGCAGAACGTGTTCGACGTGTTTACCAAGAGCGGTGCGACCGCGCTCGACGGCACCAAGTACCGTGACTGGTAGGTGGTGCGTGGGTTCGCGGGCGCGACGCTTCGCCGGTGCATCGGTTCGCAGGCGCGCGGGATTCACCCTCATCGAGCTGATGATCGTGATGGCGCTGATCGTCATCCTCGCGGGCATCGGGCTGACGATCTACACCAACAGCGTCACGCGGGCGAAGGAGTCGGTGCTGAAGGAAGACCTCTTCCGTATGCGGGACGCGATCGACCAGTACTACTCCGACAAGGGGAAGTACCCGGCGAATCTGCAGGACCTGGTGCAGGAGAAGTACATCCGCGCGATCCCGGTGGACCCGTTCACGCACTCCGCCGACACGTGGCGCGAGGTCCCGTCGGAACCCGACCTCAACAACCCGACGGCGCAGCCGGGCGTTTACGATGTAAGAAGCGGATCGGATCTGAAGGCGATCGACGGGACCAACTATTCGGATTGGAACTGATGCAGACCCTGAAGTACTCAGCGCTCGTGGTGGTGGTCGCGTTGCTCGCGGCCTGTGACAAGGTGCCGTTGCTGGCGCCGACCGGTTCGGCCATTACGTTGTCGGCGAACTCGGTCGTCGTGCCGACCAACGGCACCACGGGACTGACGGCATTCGTCACCGAGTCGAGCGGCACGCCCGTTCAGAACGGGACGACGGTCCGCTTCACGACCACGCTGGGAACGGTCTCGCCCGCCGAGACGCAGACGACCAACGGCGTTGCCGTGGCCACGTTCCAGGCCGGTGGGTCCTCGGGCGTCGCCGAAGTGCACGCCATTTCCGGCGGCGCTACCGGAAGCAGCACCGGCGGGGGAACGGGAACGACTACGACCACCAACACGGTCAAGATCACGGTTGGCGCGGCGGCGGTGAACACGGTCACGCTGCGCGCGAATCCCAGCAGCGTCGGGCCGAGCGGCGGGGCCGTCGAGCTCGTCGCGTCGGTCGTCACCGAGAGCGGCGCTCCGGTGCAGAACGTGCCGGTGACCTTCAACGCCGACCAGGGCACGCTCACCGTACAGACGGTGCCGACCGACGCCAACGGCGAGGCGCGAACGGTGCTGACGACCGCCCAGAAGACGACGGTGACGGCGACCGCGGGCACGAAGACGAGTGCGGCCGTGACCGTGGATTCGCGCGTCGGACCTGGGATTTCGATCACGTGCGCGCCGGGGTCTGGCACGGGCACCAACTGTTCGAACCTCCAGGCCAGCTCGTCGAGCAACACGGCGTCCGTGGTGTTCACCGTCAGCAAGGGCTCTGGAACCAGCAACCTGCGAGATGTGACGATCGATTTTGGCGACGGCAGTACGCAGAGCCTCGGCACCCTCGCCGGAGGCTCGGCGACGATTGCGCATTCGTACGCAGGTCCGAGTGGGTCGAGTCCCCGCAGCTACACCGCCACAGTGCGCGCGACCGACGTGAACAACGAGACGACGACCGCATCCTCGAACGTGACGATCACACCCCGCGGGCCGATGACGGTCGACTTGACCGTGTCCCCTGGAGACGGTACGCGTCCAGTGACGGAAACGTTTACGGCGACGGTCACCGGTGGAGACGCACAATCGTTTGCGTGGGACTTTGAGAACGACGGCAACATCGATGCGACGACGACGACCAACAAGACGACGCACGTGTACGGTACCAACGCATCCGCCGGACCAACCACCGCGACCGTGACGGTTACGACAACCGACGGGCGTAACGGCAATGGACGGGTTGAGTTCAATTTGAGATGACACTGCGGATGTCCCACGCACGCGACGGCTTCGCCATGGCGGCATTGCTCGCCGCCATGACCATCATGGCGATCTTCCTCGCCATGGCCCTGCCCGCGTGGAAGACGGCGACCCAGCGCGAGAAGGAAACGGAGCTGATCTTCCGCGGCCAGCAGTACGCGCGCGCCATCGTGCTCTTTCAGCGCAAGTACGCGAACACGTTTCCGCCGAACGTGGACATCCTGCTGAACGAGCACTTCCTCCGCAAGAAGTTCAAGGACCCGATGACCGAGGACGGCGAGTTCCAGGTGATCTACGCCAACCAGGTCGCGTCGGCGCAACCGAGCGCCGGCGTCGCGTCGGCGCAGCCGAGCGCCGGAGGCACGGTGCCGACGCAGGGGCAGCCGCAGCAGCGGCCGGCGACGGCCGTCGGCGGCAGTGGACTGACGGCGGGTGCGCAGGGTGGCATCATCGGCGTGGCGAGCAAGAGCACCGACCAGTCGATTCGCATCTTCAACGCCCACGACCACTACAACGAATGGGTGTTCGTGGCACAGCAGGCGAGCGGCAGGATCGGCGCGCCCAACGGGTCGCAGACGCCGACCGGCGGCGTCAACCTGCCCTCCGGCGCTCCCGGTGGCATCGGCGGACGCGGCGGTCGCGGGCCCGATGGCCGCGGCGGCATCTTCGGCGCGCCGGGCGGCCAGCCGAACGGGCCGGGCCGTGGTGGCGCAGGCAGGGGCTTCGGTGGCGGCGCCCGCGGCCGATAGTAACTACCTCACTTCCGATCCGCCTTTCCGATCATCCCGAACAAATCTCGCGCGCGCGGGCATCCGCACCTGCGGCAGCGTCGCGGCGTTCATCACCGCCGCGTCGGCAACGATGCCGTTCCTCGCCAGCAGCCACGCCGTCAACGCGTAGGTCTCGTCCGCGGTCAGGGTGCCTGGGGCGCTGGCCGGCATCGCGCGGCGGACGTAATCGAAGATCGTCGTCGCGTACGGCCAGTAGTTGCCGATCGTGAACGGGACGTCGGGCCGGCCGTTGCGCCAGCGCTCGTAGTCCGGGCCGAACGGCAGCGTCCCTTTCGGCTCGGCGCCGACGAGCGCATCCGCCGTTCCTCCTTCACCATTGGCGCCGTGGCACGCCGCGCACTTCTGCGCGTAGATGCCGGCGCCCTCAGCCGCGCTTCCGCCGCCGGGCGGCAACCCGGCCCCATCGGGCCTCACGTCGATGTCGAGCGCGGCCGTCTGTTCCGGCGTCGCGGGCGAGCCGATGCCGAACCGCTTCGGCGGCGCCTGCGCCAGCGTCTGCGCGGTGACGAGGAAGACGGACGCGGCGATCATCAGCAGGCGGTTCATACGCGCACCCGCTCGACGGCGAAACGGACGCGGCCGTCCGCGGCGACGGTCCAGCCGGTCACCGGGTTCAGGTGATAGCGCGTGCGGCGGCCGCGCGCGGCTCGGAGGGCCGACATGTCCGGCTGCGCGTAGCCGGTCTCGTCGACGGCGCGGCTGACGATCTCGGTCGGCCGCCCGTCCCATTCCCAGGCGTAGCGGAAGCGCGTGTGCGCCTTGGGCAGCACGGGCTGCTGCAGCACTGCCGGCTTCCACGTCCGGCCTCCGTCGGTGCTGATCTCGACGCGGCGCACGACGCCGCGGCCGCTCCACGCGATGCCGCGAATCTCGACGAAGCCCTTCGCCACTGTCTGCGGGTAGGCGGGCGACGTGATCACCGAGCGCGCGTCCATGACGAGGCTGAACTCCCGAGCAGTGCCGTCCGCGAGCGGATCGGTGTACTTCGACGTCTCCTCACGCGTCATGAACGGCTGGTCGGACAGCTTCATCCGCCGCAGCCACTTCACGCTCGCGTTGCCCTCGATGCCCGGCAGCAGCAGCCGCACCGGATAGCCCTGCTCGGGCCGCAGCGCCTCGCCGTTCTGCGCGTAGGCGAGCATCGCCTCGCCGAGCACCTCCTTGATGGGGACGCTGCGCGTCATCACCGCCGCGTCCTGCCCCTCCGCGAGGAACCACGTGGCGGCGCGCTGCGCGCCGACCTCGTTGAAGATGTTGGAGAGCAGCACGCCCGTCCATTCGCTCTGGCTCGTCAGCCCGCACACGTCCTGCGGCGTCGTCTCCTCGCGCGTGCCGAAGAAGTTGCCGGCGCATTCGAGGAAGCAGGTTCGCGTGACCGCCGGGAAGCGCTTCACCTCGTCCAGTGTAAAGGTCAGCGGACGATCGACCATGCCGTGCACCAGCAGGCGGTACGTGCGCGGGTCGACGACGGGCAGGCCGGCGTGGTGGCGTTCGTAGTGGAGATCGGACGGCGTGATCGTGCCGTGCAGGTCCTGCAGCGGTGTCCGCGAGCTGGTGGGCAGGTTCAGCGTCCGCTTCGGGCTCTCGGCCGGTGACCGCGCGCCGAGCCCGTTCGGGAGCCGGCCCCATTTCTTGGTGGTGTCCTCCGGCGGCGCTGCCTGGCCGCGCGCGACCTCGGGATTCAACGTGAGCGCAGCCGCGCCGACGGTCGTTGCCAGCAGCGCGCGACGCGTCAGGCCCTGACGGGGTGTGGCCGGCACGCTCGGGTGAGTCTTTCGCATATCGCCCTTATACACCTGCCGCCGGCAGTCTTCGGCCACAATGGCGTGGCGTGGCCGCAATGAACGGCGGTGTGGCCGGGATGTTGTGGACGAGGGCGGTGGCGTGTGCCTTCGCAGCCCAGCGAGACGACTGAGACGTCGTCAGCGCAGCTCGCTCATTACCGCGTCGTGAGCGGCGCGCCGCACGCCCTGGATCGCGTCGTTCGCCCGGTTGGGGTGCACGCGGTTGGTCAACAGGACGACATAGACGTCCCGTTCGGGATCGATCCAGAGCGATGTGCCGGTGAAGCCGGTGTGGCCGAAGGCGCGCGCCGACATCAGCGTCCCGCACGACGAGGTCGGCAGCATGGTGTCCCATCCGAGCGCGCGCGAGCTCCCTGGCACGCCGTCCCGCTTCGTGACGAATTCCTCGAGCGTCGTGCGCCGGAAGACACCGCTCCTGCCGTCGAGCACCTGCAACAGGTGCCGCGCGTACGACCCGGCGGCCGCGGCAGTGCCGAACAGGCCCGCGTGCCCGGCGATGCCGCCGAGCGCGGCCGCATTCTCGTCCTGCACTTCACCCACGAGCAGCCGCCCGCGCCACGGGTCCTCCTCGGTCGGCGCGATCCGCGCGCGCCACAGCGCCGGCGGGTTGAACTGGATCTCCTCGACGATGCCCATCTGGGAGAGCATCATCGCGAAGCGATCGGCGAGCGACACACGTCCGTGGACGATGAAGCCGAGCAGAATGAAGTCGAGATCGCTGTAGATGGACCTGGTGCGCGGTGCGTATTCGAGCGGCTCCGCGCAGATGGCGCGCTCGTACAACTCCCACCCGTCCAGTTCCTTGAAATACGGGCGCCACGCCGGCAGCCCCGAGCAATGCGCGAGGAGATCGCGCAGCGTGACGTCGGCCCTGTCCTCGCGGTTCCACGCGGCAAGGTGACCGGCCACGGGATCGTCGAGCGCCAGCACGCCGCGTTCGAACTGCTGCATGACGAGCGGGGTGGTCGAGATGACCTTGGTGAGTGAGGCGAGATCGAAGATTGTGTCGTTGGACGCCGGCGCGGCATCGGGAGCGAACGTCAGGCGCCCGAACGCTTCGCGCCAGAGCGGTTGACCGGCATTGCCGACCTCGATCACGGCCGCGGGAAATGCACGCTCGGCGATTGCCGCCTCGAGCACGTCGCGGGCGCCCGGGAATCGGCTGCCGGATCCCGTACTTCGGCCCCCGGCCGAGCCCCCGCTCAAGATCCCGCGAACGCGCCGCGACCGATCGCGGAGAGGTAGTCAATTCCCTTCGGCGGGCTGATCAGCCCGTCGTAGGAGAAGAGGATGATCCCTTGGGCGCCCGCGCGCCGCGCGACGCCGATGTCGTCGAGCGTTTCGCGCTGCGACAGGCGGTTGGCGCCGATCCCCGCCCACACCGGCTTGCCGCCCGCCAGCGCGTGCACTTCCGCCAGCTGCGCTTGCATCTGCGCCGCATCGGGGCCAGAGGCCATCGGGCACAACGCATCGAGGAAGCCGTTGTCGAGCCACGTGCGCCAGTCCTGCAGGTTGTCGCGCGCGGCGACGGCGGCATCCGACATCACGGCTGCGCTGACGAGCGCCGCCGGCCGCGCCTCCTTCACCGTGGTGCGGAGCCGCGCAATCAGCGCGGTGAGCTGCGACTGGCGGAACAGCCGCCACTGGTCCGGCAGCTCGTTCGGGTAGGCGAACGGATCGATCTCCTCGACGGCATCGATGCGCTGGCGCTCCGCCAGCGGCAGCTCTCCGCGCATGAAGTTCCGGAACGCCGCGATCGACTTCGCGCTGAAATCGAAGTCGGCGGTGGGGAACTGCACGTGGTCGAGATAGACGCCGTCGAGCGCATAGCGGCGCGCGAGGTCGCGCACCACATCCGCCAGGTGCGACGCCACCTCCGGTTGTAGCGGTGAGATGTAGAGGCCGTCGATGCGGTCGGCGTTGTTGCGGGTCCAGCGCGCGAGGCGGCCGAGATAATCGGGACTGTGTATGTCGATCGCGAGCAGCTCCGCCGCAAGCACGCGCGGCACCATCAGCCACTCCGGATGCTGGTAGACGACGTGGTTGCGGGCGAAGGGGAGCTCTCCCGGCGCCGCGACGCGCGCGACGTCCACCCAGGCATGCACCCGCAGCCCCGCCGCGTGCGCCTGGACGACCGTTTCACCGATGGGATCGAACCCCGGCGCGGCCGCGTCGTCGGCGGCCTGGACGAAAAGCGTGTTGAAGCCGGCGGTGGCCGCTGAGGCAACCATCTTGCGGATGGCATCCTCGGATTCGAGGCTCGCGCGACGGACCCATAGCGCGCGGACCTCGTCGCCGGGACCGGCTGCCTGCGCGGGCACGAGCGCGGCCAGCGCGGCCATGACCGCGCAGAGAACGGGCGCGATGACGGGGCGCGCCATCCGCGCGCGGCCGCGCGTCAGCGCGGCGAGTTCGTGAGCATCCATCAGGGAGGAGCGCAGACTGTACTACAATTTTCGAAGGATGCACGTACTTGGAATCGACGCCGGCGGGACGAAGACCATCTGCCTGCTTGCCGACGGCGAGGGGCGGATCGTCGGCGAAGCGCGCGGGGGCGGCGCCAACCTGCAGGCGTCCGGCGAGCTGGAAGTCGAAAAAGTCCTGCACCATGTGATGGATGCCGCGATCGGCGAACGCGACGTCCGCCCGGCCGCGATCTGTCTCGGCATCGCCGGGGTCGACCGCCCGGCCGATACCGCCGCGGTGCACAGCATCATGCGCCGCATCGGCTCCAAGGCCCAGGTCATCGTCGTCAACGACGCGCTGGTGGCGCTCGTCGCCGGAGCTGGCGACGACGAAGGCGTCGTGGTCGTGGCGGGGACGGGGTCGATTGCCTACGGCCGCGACGCGTCGGGGCGCGCCGCGCGCGCCGGCGGGTGGGGGTACCTGCTCGGCGACGAAGGCGGCGGCTTCTGGATTGGCCGCGCCGCGCTGACCGCGGTCGTGCGGCAGTTCGACGGACGCGGGCCCGTGACGCTGCTGACGCCGATGATCCTCGAGCACCTGGATCTCTCGACGCCAAAGGAGCTGATTCACGAGATCTACTATCGCGACGTGCACCGCCACACGATTGCCGGCATCACCAGCGTGGTGCAGCAGGCGATGGAACAGCACGACGCGATTGCCGCTGAAATCCTGGCGCGCGCGGGCGCGGAGCTGGCGTCCGCGGCGGAGTCGGTGATCACGCGCCTGGAGATGCGCGGTAAGACGTTTCCCACGGTGCTGGGGGGCGGCATCTTTCGCGGCATCCCGTTCCTGGTGGACGAAATGACGCGGCGGCTGTCGGAGATTGCGCCGCGCACGCAGGTGCGGCGGCTGAACGTCGAGCCGGCCGTCGGCGCGGTGCGGCTCGCGCTCGCGGCCGCGCGCGGCTCGCTGGCGATCCCGACCTATGTGTAGCGGAATTTACGAATCGACGAATCGACGAATCGACGAATTGATCGACGAATTGACGAATTGAAAATCACGGTTCTTCCCGGCAGCGACGCCGTCGCATCCGCGCTCGCGGAACGCGTCGCGTCGATGCTGCGCGCCACGCCCGCTGCGGTCCTGGGTCTCGCGTCCGGCCGCACGCCCGTCGACGGCTACGCGGAGATGCAGCGCCTGCACGCGGCGGGGCAGATGGACTGGTCGCGCGCCTCGACCTTCAATCTGGACGAATTCGCGGGGATCGACGGCGGCCATCCGGGAAGCTTCCGCACCTTCATGGAGGATCACCTGTTCGCCGGCGTGAACCTGCGGCCCGAGCGGATTCATTTCCTGGACGGCGCGGCGGCGGATCTCGACGCGGAGTGCGACCGCTACGAAGAGGCGATTGCCGCGGCCGGCGGCATCGATCTGCAGATCCTCGGCATCGGCAGCAACGGGCACATCGGCTTCAACGAGCCCGGCGACGATCTGCCCGTGCGGACGCACCGCGTGCGGTTGATGGATTCGACGCGGCACGACAACGCGGCGCTCTTCGGCGACGATCCGTCCCGGGTACCGCACGAAGCGCTCTCGATGGGCACCGGGACCATCCTGCACGCGCGCCGCATCGTGCTCGTCGCAACCGGGGGCAAGAAAGCCGAATGCATCCGGCAGTCGGTCAGCGGCCGGATCACGACGCGTGTGCCCGCGTCGATGCTGCAGGTACACCCGGACGTGGAGCTGCTGTTGGACGAGGAAGCGGCGGCTCTGATCGGGCGGACCTGAAGGTCCGCCCCTACGCGAGAAGTGGCCGAAGGGCCGCCCCTACAACGGACGTCCGTTGCTCGAGGCTTCGGCGGCGCCCTGCAGCATGCCGCGGAGGCGCGGCTCGATGTCCTCGCCGAGCGCCTCGCGCATCGAATCGTGTGCCTTGCGCAGGCGCGACAGCGCCTTCGGGTAGGGAAGCCCTGTTTTCTGCATGACGATCGCCGCCTTCACGTTCCAGTGCGCCTTCTTCAGGAGCTTGTCGGAGTCGTCGTACTCGAGGCCGGTGACGATGTTCACGATGCGGCGCGCGCGGTCCTTCAGCTTCTCGGAGCCGGTCTGCACGTCCACCATCAGGTTGCCGTACGTCTTGCCGATGCGGATCATCGCGCCGGTGGTCAACATGTTGAGCACCATCTTCGTCGCGGTGCCGGCCTTCAGGCGGGTGGACCCCGCAATCACCTCCGCGCCGACCCCGGGCGAAATCGTCAGGTCCACGAAGGTCTGCAGCTCGGTGGCCGGGTCGCACGTCACGAAGATGATCCTGGCGCCCGCGCGCCGCGCGCGTGTGAGCGCGCCGCGCACGAACTGCGTCATGCCGCTCGCCGACACGCCCACGACGATGTCGCGCTTGGTGGGCCGCAGCCGCATGATCGAGCGCGCGCCTTCCTCGTAGTTGTCCTCGACGCCTTCCTTGGCGGCGAAGATCGCGCCGCGTCCGCCGGCCATGATGGCCTGCACCAGCGTCGGATCCGTGCTGAAGGTCGGCGGCATCTCGGCCGACTCGAGGATGCCGAGGCGGCCGCTCGTGCCGGCGCCGACGAAGATGACGCGCCCCTCTTTCCGGAGCGCGCCGGCGATCATCTCGACACCGACGGCAATGCGTTCGTGCTCGCGCTGGACCGCCGCCAGCATCTTGCGGTCCTCGCTGAGCATCAGTTCGACGATGTCGTCGGCCGAGAGCTTGTCGATGCCGAGTGTCGCGGGGTTGATGGCTTCGGTCGGGAGGGACTGCCACTTCGAGCGCACAGGCATAAGTTCGCTACAATTCTACAATCGCGCGCCCTTCGACCCGCCTCGTTCGCTCAGGGCCAGCCCCGATCGATGCCTACCTCACCCACCTGACGGTAGAACGGCGGTTGTCCGTCAATTCCGTCGAAAGCTACGCGCGCGACCTCGTGCTGCTCGCGGAGTTCGCGGCCGGCCACAAGACGCCGGTCGAACGGCTGACGCGCCAGCGGCTCGAAGAGCTGGTTCGGACGCTGATGTCCGAGGGGCGCTCGCCGCGATCGGTGGCGCGGGCCATTGCGTGCTATCGCGGCTTCTTCCGGTTCCTGGTCATCGAGGGGCGCCTGAAGACGAACCCGGCCGGCGAACTGCGCGCGCCCCGGGCCTTCAAGGCGCTGCCGCGGCATCTCTCGGTCGAGGAGGTCGACCGGCTGCTCGAACAGCCCGACGTGACCACGTCGCGCGGCCTTCGGGACCGCGCGCTCATCGAGCTGTTGTATGCGACCGGTCTTCGGGTCTCCGAGCTGATCTCGCTGCGGCCGGCCGACGTGAACCTCGAGGCGTCGTACCTGACGTGCACGGGCAAGGGCGAAAGGCAGCGGATCGTGCCGATGGGCGACGAGGCCACGGCGTGGGTCCGGCGCTACCTGCGCGACGCCAGGCCGGCGCTCCTCGGCAAGCGATCGAGCCCGCGGCTCTTCGTGAACGCGCGGCGGGGCGGGCCGGGGCTGACGCGCGTCGGCTTCTGGAAGATCCTGAAGGCGTACGGGCGCGGCGCCGGCGTCACCGCCGCACTCAGCCCGCACATGCTGCGGCATTCGTTCGCCACGCACCTGCTCGAGCGCGGCGCCGACCTCCGCGCCATCCAGATGATGCTCGGCCACGCCGACCTGTCGACGACGCAGATTTACACGCACGTGCTGCAGCAGCGAATGCGGACGGTGTACGACCGCTTTCATCCCAGGGCGTGAGCGCGCAGCCGTGTTTCGCCTGATGCGGCGTTTCGCTGTGCTGGCCGTCGCGGCGATCGCGCTCGTTGCGATGCTGCCGGCACGCGCGCGGACGCTGCCGGCGCCGCCCTCGGGGGGCGTGCCCGCGGTTCGCGGCGTCGTGCACGTCCACACGAATCGCTCCGACGGAACCGGTTCCATCGACGACGTGATTCGCGCGGCCGCGACCGCCGGCCTGAAATTCGTCATCGTCACCGACCACGGGGACGCGACCCGCGCGCCCGACCTGCCGGATTACCGCGACGGCGTCCTCTACATCGACGCCGTCGAAATCAGCACCCGCGACGGCCACCTCGTCGCGCTCGGGTTGCCGCGGGCGCCATATCCGCTCGGCGGGGAAGGGCGTGATGTCGTCGACGACATTCACCGGATGGGCGGCCTGGCCATTGCCGCGCATCCCGGATCGTCGAAGCCCGAGTTGCAATGGACCGACTGGAGTGCGTCGCTCGACGGGCTCGAATGGCTCAACGCCGACAGCGAATGGCGCGACGAGCGTCCGTGGACGCTGGCGCGGGCGCTGCTGACGTATCCGTTCCGTCCGCCGCAGGCGCTCGCGCTGCTGCTCGATCGGCCCGAGGGGGTCATCCGCCGGTGGGACGATCTGGCCCAGCATCGTCGCGTCGCCGGCCTCGCGGCCGTCGATGCGCACGCGCGCGTCGGCGTGCGCTCTCTCGGCGAGCCGTACGACACCGCGGGCTCGCTGCACTTCCCGTCCTATGTCAATTCGTTCCGTGAGTTCTCGGTCGAGCTCTCGAACGCGCGGCTGAACGGCAACGCAGAGGCGGATGCGCGAACGGTGATCGATGCCATCCGCGAGGGCGCTTTCTATTCGACCGTTGACGCGCTTGCCGGGCCGGCGGCGCTGAGCGTCGCGGCAGGCGGCGAGGAGCGCGCGCATCTCCACGTCGAGGCGCAGGCGCCGGGCGCCGCGACGATCACACTGTTTCGCGACGGTGCACCGGTCGCCACCGCGCAGGGCGGCCAACTGGATCACGATGCCTCGACGGCGCCGGGTGTCTACCGTGTCGAGGTCGCATTGCCGGGCTCGCCGGGAACGCCGCCGGTTCCATGGCTGATGTCGAACCCGATCTACGTGAAGCGCGCCCCCGACGGGTCCCCGCCACAGCCGCAATCACCGCCGCGCACCTCAGCGACGCTGTACAACGGCGGTCCCGCTCGCGGCTGGACGATCGAGAAGAGCGCCAGCTCCGATGCCGCGATGGACGTCATCGGCGCGCTTCCCGGATCGCAGCTGCGGCTGCGCTTCGCGATTTCGGGTACCGCCGCCGACAGTCCGTACGTCGCCTTCGTGGCGCCAGCCGGCCCGGCGATTGCGATGTACGACCGGATCGGGTTCACCGCGCGGGCGGACAGGCCCATGCGGCTGTCGATACAGCTGCGTGCCTCCGCCGGGGAAGGGGAGCGATGGCACCGCTCGGTCTATCTCGATCAAACGCCGCGGACCATCGACCTGCCGTTTGCGGACTTCCGGCCGCGCGGCACGACGACCAGCGCGCAGCCGGTGCTGTCGAAGGTGGATGCCATTCTCTTCGTGGTCGATACCGTCAACGCGAAGATCGGCTCGAACGGGCAGGTTCAGATCGACGACGTGAGACTTGCCAGGTGAGTCGCGGGCCGGCGGGCCGGCTGAAGCCGGCCCCTACGTGCGGCCCATCAGGTGCGAACGGTCAGCAGCAGGTACGCCGCGCCCGCGCCGAACAGGATATTGGGCGCCCAAGCGGCGAGTATCGGCGCGACCACGCCGCCGGTGCCAAGCGCGGCAAAGACGCTGAAGGCGACCCAGTAGGTGATGGCGAGGACGATGCCGACGCCGATGCCGTACATCGCGCCGCGGCGTCCGGCCGTCACCGCGAAGGGCACCGCGATGAGCGTCATGATCAGCGTCACGAAGGGGAACGACGCCTTGCGCTCGAGCGCCACCTGCTGGGCGATGACGTCGAAGCCACTGCGCCGCAGCTGGTCGATGTAAGTCTGGAGCTGCGAATAACTCATGAACTGCGGCTCGGGCTGCCGCGTGCCGAAATACGACGGCGGGTCGAGCGCCAGCTCGGCGACCGGCTGCGAGGAGAACCGGCGCGTGTCGCCCGACGGCAGCAGCTCACGCGACCAGGTGCGCTCGGCGCGCCACGTGTCGGGCTTGCCGGCCTCCGGCGCATAGCGCGCGACGTCCGCGTACGACCGGCGTGCGAGCGAGCGCATGTTGCCCGAGAACTCGTACACCGACAGCCCCATCAGCGCGTTCGCCTTCGGGTCGAAGTAGTTGTAGTGATAGATCTCGCCGTGGGTGCCGAC
>Ga0070696_100000873_pt1 | contig 19508 bp, 13 predicted proteins | sample KBSK1253metaG_FD_65474 | JGI IMG/M metagenome (GOLD analysis project Ga0070696, IMG submission 65474) | Corn, switchgrass and miscanthus rhizosphere microbial communities from Kellogg Biological Station, Michigan, USA - KBS K1-25-3 metaG | ecosystem: Host-associated > Plants > Roots >... | reverse complement strand
CGCCGGCGGCGCCCGTGCCATCGCCAGCCCCGTCGACGGTCAGGTCAGTGAATCGGGAGTGATCGACGGCGAGCGGCTGCTGCAGGCCAAGGGCCGCTACTACACAGTGACGGACCTGCTCGCCGATCAACCCTGGGCGAGCCGCTTCGAAGGCGGCACCTTTGCCACGCTCTATCTCGCGCCCTTCAACTATCACCGCGTGCACATGCCCATGCGCGGTGAACTCGAGCAGACCGTGTACGTACCGGGCCGCCTGTTCAGCGTCAACGCCGTCACCGCGCAGCATGTTCCCGCGCTGTTCGCACGCAACGAGCGGGTGTTGACGCTGTTCGATTCGGGACAGGGCCGGTTTGCGCTGGTCATGGTGGGAGCGCTCAATGTGGGCAGCATGGCCACCGTGTGGGCGGGCGACATCACGCCCGCCGCGCGGCGTGTGGTCGCTCAGATACCGGGGCCGCGGGTGGTGCTGGAGAAGGGAGCGGAACTCGGCCGCTTCAACATGGGCTCCACCGTGATCCTCCTGTTCGAGCCGAATCGCGCCCGCTGGCACCCGGAGTTGCGCGCCGGCAGCTGGGTGCGGCTGGGACAGTCGCTGGGCACCCTGTGGTGATGCTCGCCCGCCATCCCGCATGGGCTCGACGCCGGCGCATCGCGTGAACGATTCCTGGCGCCCGACGGCAAGTCTCGACGGCCTGCGGCGCCGCGCCGCCATGCTGGCCCGCGCGCGCGCCTTCTTCGCCGAGCGCGGCGTGCTCGAAGTCGAAACGCCGATATTGAGCGCGGCCGCCGTCAGCGACCCGCAAATCGAGTCGTTGACGACCCAGGTGGCGGGCATGGCGGGCCGGCTCCACATGAATACGTCGCCGGAGTACGCCATGAAACGGCTGCTGGCGGCGGGCAGCGGCGACATCTACCAGATCGGCAAGGTATTCCGCGACGGCGAGCGCGGCCGCTGGCACAACCCCGAGTTCACCATGATGGAGTGGTATCGCCTGGGGTTCGACGACGGCGACCTCATGACCGAGGTCGAGACATTGATCGGCCGACTGCTCCAGCCCCAACCTCCTCTCGAGCCGGCGGAACGTCTGAGCTACGCGGCTGCCCTGCAGCGTCACGCCGGCGTGGACGCGCATGGCGCGAGCGAGAGTGAACTGATGGAGGCGGCGCAGCGGCATGGTGTGGTCTGTCACGCCGAGCTCGACCGCGACGCCAAGCTGGATCTGTTGATGGGTCTCGTGGTCGGTCCGCGCCTGGGGTTGGAGCGCCCCAGCTTCATTTGTGATTATCCAGCCTCCCAGGCCGCGCTCGCGCGATTGAAACCGGGGCTGCCGGCGGTGGCGGCGCGCTTCGAGCTGTACTTGGGAGGGCTGGAAATCGCCAACGGCTTTCATGAGCTGGTGAACCCCGGCGAACAGCGCAGGCGCTTTAACCAGGATTTGCGGCTGCGCCGCGAACGCGGCCAAATTCAGCCGCCGCTGGATGAGCACCTGATCGCGGCATTGGAGGCGGGAATGCCCGATTGCGCCGGTGTGGCGCTGGGTTTCGACCGGCTGGTGGCAATCGCGCTCGGCGCGGCGCGGCTGGCGGACGTCATGGCGTTCAGCATCGACAACGCGTAGCGCGACGACGCCCGGCGCGACGACGCCCGGCGCGGCACAACCCCAGCGCGGCACGACCCCAGCGCGGCACGACCCCAGCGCGGCCGCTAGCCTTTGCCCCGCGACAGGTACGCGCCCGTGCGGGTATCGATGCGCAGAATCTCGCCTTCGTTGATGAACAGCGGCACCCGCACCATGGCGCCGGTTTCCAGCTTTGCGGGTTTGGAGCCGCCGGTGGCGGTATCGCCGCGGATGCCGGGATCGGTCTCGATTACCTTGAGTTCCATGTGTGCCGGCGGCGTGACTTGCAAAGGCACGCCGTTCCACAAGGTGACGACGCATGTCGTGCCGTCCTTCAGCCACTGGGCGCCGTCGCCCACCGCAGCCTTGGAGGCGGTGAGCTGCTCGAAGGTCTCCGGCTGCATGAAGTGGAAAAAATCGCCGTCGCTGTACAGGTACTGCATGTCCGTATCGACCACATCGGCGGCTTCCACGGTATCGCCGGACTTCCAGGTGCGTTCGATGGTACGGCCCGTTTTCAGGTTGCGGACCTTGACGCGGTTGAAAGCCTGGCCCTTGCCCGGTTTGACCATCTCGTTCTCGACGATGGCGTAGGGGTCGCCGTCGATCAGGATCTTCAGACCGGCTTTGAATTCGTTCGTGCTGTAGTTCGCCATCGAAGGCCTCGCGTGAAAGGGCGCGTATCATAGCCGCAACCCAACCTTAAGCCAATTCCGGGCCAAAACATGGCGTTACCTTAGACGCCTGTCCCAGAATCGCCGAATTCCAGGTGTTACACTTTGCGCCCATTTTGCGAGGATTTTGAGCCGTGACCGAACAGGGGGCCGTTCCCATGATCGTCATGACGAGGTCCCAGGACCACGTCGAGGCGATCAACAGCGCGCTGCGTAAAGCCGGCCACCCGGTGCATTGCACCTGGCTGCCCGACGCCGGCGACCTGGGCGATGCGCTGACGCAGATCAATCCGGAGATGCTGATCGCGTTCATCGACGATCTCGGCGTCGACTTGGCCTCGATCATGAAGGTCAAGCAACAGAGCGCGCCGGAGATACCGGTGCTGATCGTGCGCGACCGGGTCGACGAGGCGGCGATCGCGGATGCGATGCGCGAGGGTGCGCAGGACGTGGTGACGCTGGCCAACCGCAGCCGATTGCAGTCGGTCGCGACCCGCGAATTGCGCACCCACCGGCTGGAACGCGTGCTGTCGGCGACATTGTCCTCGGCCCGCGAATATCGCGAACAGCTGCAGCATTTCCTCGAAGGCTCGGCCGACGCCATCACGCACGTGCAGGAAGGCATCATCGTCGATGCCAACCGCGCGTGGCTGGAACTGTTCGGCTACTCCGGCGACGACGCGCTCACCGGCACCCCGCTCATGGATTTGTTCGAACAGGAAACGCATCCCGCGCTCAAGGGCGCGCTGGTCGCCTGCTTGCAGGGCAAGTGGGCCGGCCACACCCTCAAGGTTCAGGCGCTGCTGTCGGATGGATCGAGCCTGGCGCTCGAACTGAGCCTCACCAAGGCCGACTACGAGGATGAACCGGCCATTCGCATCGAGATTTCGGCGCGGCACAAGAAGGATCACAATCTCGAAGTACAGCTCGCCGATGCGGTCAAGAACGACGCCTCGACGCGCTTTCTGCAACAACGCTATCTGGTGGCCGCCATACGCGAGCGCTGCGCCGTCGGCAAGAAGGGCGGCGTGCGCCAGTTTGCACACATCAAGCCGGACCGCTTCATCGATATCCAGAATTCGATCGGCGTGCTGTCGAGCGAGGATTTCATGGGGCAGCTCGCCGAACTGCTGCGCGTGCAATTGACGCCCACCGATCTGTGCGGCCGGTTCGGCGGCAACGGCTTCTTGATCATGCTCGAACGCGGCACCGCGCGCGACGTGGAGACCTGGGCCGACAACGTCGCCAAACGCGTGAATGAGCATGTGTTCGCGATCGACGACAAAACCCTCTCGGCCACGGTGACCGTGGGCTTGGGGCTGTTGCCGGCGGTCAATCCCGACGTGGGCTCCGCGATCACCGATGCCATCAGCGCCACCCGGCGCGGGCGGGAACTGGGCGGCAATCAAGTGTACGCCGTGGACAAGTCCGACACCGACACGCGCGTGCAGGCCTACGACAAGATCTGGGTCAAGCACATCAAGAGCGCCCTGATGGAGAACCGCTTCCGCCTGGTGCAGCAGCCGATTGCGAGTCTGCTCGGCGAAGACAAGGGGATGTTCGACGTGCTGGTGCGCATGCTGGACGAACAGGGCACGGAAGTGCTGCCGGCCGAGTTCATCGCGGCCGCCGAGCGCAACGACATGATGAAGAACATCGATCGCTGGGTCATCGGCGCCTCGATGTCGTTCGCGGCGAACCGCAAAGCCTCCTGCATCTTCGTTCGCGTCTCGAAGGACACGGTGTTGGACAAGAGCCTGCTCGGCTGGCTCGACACGCAGCTGAAGTCGCTGAAGATCGAAGCGAAGCGGATATGCATCCAGGTAACCGAAGATCTTGCGAACCAGTACATCCGGCAAACCAAGGAACTGGCCGAAAGCCTGCGCAAACTGGGACTTAGATTCGCCTTGGAGCATTTCGGCACCGGGCGCGACCCGCTGAAACTGCTGGCCGACATCGACATGAATTTCATCAAGATCGACGGCTCCCTGATGCAGGGCCTGTCGACGAATCAGATTCAGCAACAACGCGTGAAGGGCCTTGTCGAAGCGGCGAAACGCAGGGGTATCGAGACCGTCGCGGAGCGCGTGGAAGACGCCAATACCATGGCGGTGCTGTGGCAGCTCGGCATCGAGTTCATCCAGGGGTATTTCGTGAATGCGCCCGAGGATGTGACCATGTCTGGAGATCGCTAGGCTGTCTTATACCCGGCCCCCACCCATCAAGCCGCCGACACCTCGAGGCGGTCGACCTGCTTGTAGGCGCGCGAGAATCGCTGCCGCCGCCGGCCCTTCGCGTCCTGGAACTGCTTGAGCTCTTCGTACTTGAGCTTCATCGGCGCGCTGTTGCCGCTGTAAACAGTCAGCACTTCACCGGGCGCCACCACCGCCATGGCCACGAGGTACTCGTCGCGATCCGCGGACTTCTTGCCCGGAATACCGTATAGGTTCTGTCCCTTGCCGGCGCTCATCTCCTCGATCCGCGCCGTCGGCAGCGCCAGCGCTTCGCCGTCATTGTTGACGAACACCGCCAGTGCCGCCTCGCTGCCGATCGGTTGCGCCGGCAACACCAGCGCATTCTCGGGCACTTTGAGGACGGACTTGCCCTTCTTGTTGCGCGAGTAGAGCTCGCGCAACTTCACGGCGAATCCGTAGCCGGCATCGCTCGCCAGCAGCCACCGGTCGTCCGGTTCACCGATCAGCACCGCGGCAAACGTGGCGCCGTCCGGAGGGTCGACGGTGCCCGATAGCGGCTCGCCGTAACCGCGCGCCGCGGGGAGCTGATGCGCGTCCAGGCTGTAGGCCCGTCCGGTGGAATCGATGAACACCGCCTGCTGCAGGTTGCGGCCGCGGGCCGCGGCCTGGAACTCATCGCCGCTCTTGTAGCTCAAGGCGCGGACATCGATGTCGTGGCCCTTGGCGGCGCGCACCCAGCCGAGCCGGGACAGCACCACGGTGGCCGGTTCGCTGGTCAGAAGCTCCGTCTCGGAGATGGCCTGCGCGGCCTCGCGCTCCACCAGGCGGGTACGCCGTTCGTCGCCGTATTCTTCCGCGTCGCTCAGCAATTCATCGCGGACCAGCTTGGTGAGCTTCGCCTTGCTCTTCAATATGCCTTCGATGTCATCGCGCTCGTCGGCCAGCTCTTTCTGTTCCTCGCGGATCTTCATCTCTTCCAGGCGCGCCAGATGGCGCAGCTTGGTCTCGAGTATGGCCTCGGCCTGTTCCTCGGAGAGCTTGAAGCGCTTGATGAGCGCGGGCTTGGGGTGGTCTTCCGTGCGCACGATGCGAATGACTTCATCGAGATTCAAGTACGCGATGAGCAGGCCGTCGAGTATGTGCAGCCGGGCGTTCAATTTCGCCAGCCGATGGTTCAGCCGCCGCGTCACCGTGGCCTTGCGGAACTGCAGCCATTCCAGCAGCAGCTCCTTCAGGGGCATCACGCGCGGCCGGCCGTCCAACGCGATGACGTTGAGGTTCACCCGGTAATTGCGTTCCAGATCGGTGGTGGCGAACAAATGCGCCATCAGCGCCTGCACATCCACGCGGTTGGATTTGGGCACGATGACGAGACGCGTCGGGTTTTCGTGATCCGATTCGTCGCGGATATCCTCGACCATCGGCAGCTTCTTCTGCTGCATCTGTGCGCCGATCTGCTCCAGCACCTTGGCGCCGGACACTTGGAAGGGCAGCGCGTCGATCACGATCTCCCCATCCTCGATTTCATAGGTTGCGCGCGCCTTGAAACTGCCGGAACCGGTGTCGTACATCCGCACCAATTCGTCGCGCGGCGAGACGATTTCCGCCCCGGTCGGCAGATCCGGGCCCTTGATATACCCCATGATCTTGCGCGTGCTCAAAGCAGGATCGTCGAGCAGCGCCACGCAGGCTTTGACCACCTCGCGCAAATTATGGGGCGGAATGTCGGTGGCCATGCCCACCGCGATGCCGGAACCGCCGTTGAGCAGCAGATTGGGCACGCGCGCCGGCAGCATGGTGGGCTCGTCCAGCGAGCCGTCGAAATTGGGGGTCCAATCCACCGTGCCCGCCCCGAGTTCCTGCAGCAATAACGCCGCGTATCGCGTCAGCCTCGATTCGGTGTAGCGCATCGCAGCGAAGGATTTCGGGTCGTCGGTCGAACCCCAGTTGCCCTGGCCGTCGACGATGGGATAGCGGTACGCGAAATCCTGCGCCATGTGCACCATGGCCTCGTAGCAGGCCGAATCGCCGTGCGGGTGAAACTTGCCGATCACGTCGCCGACGGTGCGCGCCGACTTCTTCGGTTTCGCACCGGCGGCCAGTCCGAGCTCGCTCATCGCGTAGACGATGCGGCGCTGCACGGGCTTGAGGCCGTCTCCCAGGTGCGGCAGCGCCCGATCGAGGATGACGTACATCGAATAATCGAGGTAGGCGCGCTCCGCGAACGACTTCAAAGGTTCCTTCTCCACGCCCTCGAAATTGAGTTCTTGGTCTTTCATTTACGCCCGGCGTAATTCATATGTGGGCCAGATTGCCCTTGCTCTCGAGCCACTCGCGCCGGTCGCCGGCGCGCTTTTTGGCCAGCAGCATGTCGAGCAATTGATCGGGACTGTCCTGCGCGTCGATGGTCATCTGCACCAGCCGGCGCGTCTGCGGCGCCATGGTGGTCTCGCGCAACTGCAGCGGGCTCATTTCGCCCAAGCCCTTGAAACGCATCACCGTGGGTTTGATGCGGGCATTTTCGGCGGCAATGCGCTGCAAGGCCTTGTCGCGTTCCGCCTCGTCGAGCGCATAGATCACTTCCTTGCCGGCATCGATCCGAAACAGCGGCGGCATGCAGACGTACACGTGTCCGGCGGCCACCAGCGGCCGGTAGTGGCGCAGAAACAAGGCGCACAGCAGCGTGGCGATGTGCTGTCCGTCGCTGTCCGCGTCCGCCAGAATGCAAATCTTGTGATAACGCAAGCCGGACAAATCGGCCGCGGCCGGTTCGACGCCGATCGCAATGCTGATGTTGTGCACTTCCTGGGATTGCAGGATCTCGCCGGTATCCGCTTCCCAGGTATTCAAGATCTTGCCGCGCAGCGGCATGATGGCCTGCGTGACCCGATCACGCGCCTGTTTGGCCGAACCGCCGGCGGAATCGCCCTCCACCAGGAACAACTCTCCGCGCGCCGGATCCTGGCTGACGCAATCGGCGAGCTTGCCCGGCAATGCGGGTCCGGCCACGATGCGTTTGCGCGCGACCTTCTGACTGTCCTTGAAACGCTGCTGTGCATTGGCAATCGCCAGCATGGCGATTTTCTCGCCCTGATCCGCATGCTGATTGAGCCACAGGGCAAAGGCATCTTTGATCACGCCCTGCACGATGCCCGCCGATTCGCGCGATGAGAGCTTCTCCTTGGTCTGGCCCGCAAACTGCGGCTCGCGCATTTTCATCGAGAGCACGTAGCTCACGCCGTCCCATACATCCTCGGGCGCCAGCTTAAGGCCCCGGGGAACCAAATTGCGAAACTCGCAGAACTCCCGCACCGCGTCGGAGGCGCCGGTGCGCAAGCCGTTGACGTGCGTGCCGCCTTCCACCGTGGGAATCAAATTGACATAGCTCTCGGTGATGCCGTGCTCGGATTCGAGTACCCAGGCGAAGGCCCAATCGAGCGAGCCGCCGTCGATGTCGCGCTTGCCGTAGAAGGTTTCGGCCGGCAGCCATTCGCCCTTGCCCAGTTCCTCGGCGAGATATTGGTGCAGGCCGCCGGTGTAGAACCATTCGTCCCGTTCACCGGTAAATTCATTGGCGAGAGTGACGCGCAGATTCGGGCACAACACCGCCTTGGCCCGCAGCACCTGTTTGAGCCTCGGGATCGCGAACTTGTCGGTGTCGAAGTACTGCGGATCGGGCCAGAACTTCAATGTCGTGCCGGTTTTGGACTTCGGCACGTCGCCCACGGCTTCGAGCTTCGTTTTCAGGCGGCCGCCCGCGAAGCTGATGTTGTACTCCTTGCCGCCACGGCGCACCCAGCACTCCAGGTGCTTCGACAGCGCATTGACCACCGACACGCCGACGCCGTGCAAGCCGCCGGAATGCTGGTAAGTCTTGTCGTTGAATTTTCCGCCGGCGTGCAAGCGCGTCAAAATCAGTTCGACGCCGCTGATTTTTTCCTTCGGGTGGATATCCACCGGCATTCCGCGGCCGTCATCCTCCACTTGCAGCGATCCGTCCTTGAACACGGCAACGTCGATGTTCTTGCAGTAGCCGGCCAGCGCTTCGTCCACGCTGTTGTCCACCACCTCATGCGCGAGGTGATTCGGGCGCGTAGTGTCGGTGTACATGCCGGGGCGCCGGCGAACCGGGTCCAAGCCGCTCAATACCTCGATGTCGGAGGCCGTGTAAGACGATGCCATCAATTCCTCTTCAAGCGCTACGCGCTGAATCCACGGGGTCGAAGCGACCCCGGCTTTGGTTGTTCAAAGCCATGCCATGCTCGTAAACGAAGGCGGCGGAGTCTAACATGCGAATCCACCGCTATTCAGCTGGCAGCGTGCCGATGATTCGGCTATCTTTCGAGCAATGGGAATTGCCAATGCTCAGAATCTGGTTCGCACCGTGCCGGTGCTGCCCCGCCCTTACGGCATCCGCGTGTGCCTCAAGCCCCAAGATCCCTTTGCGAAGCTGCTCGGCACCGATTGGCAGAAGACGCATTGGTTTTTTACCGCCGTGGATCGCGACCGCGCCCTCGACGACATGTCGCGCAAGCACGAATACTCCCGGATCGGCGACCAGCCGGCGCTGAAATTCGAAAAAGTGGAAAAACTCGCCGAGAGCCGCGGCTTGTAAGATGCGCCTCGCGCAAATTTTCGGCCAGTTCGGGGCGCAGCCCCTAGAAAGTGCGGCCGAGGAACAGATAGAACGCGGCGCTGCCCCCTCGATCGTAGCCCGAGCCGAGGTATACGGGTCCGAGAAACGTATCGAAGGCCACGAACAGCGATGCGTCCTTGTGCGCGGAAGCGTAAGTGATTTCGCCGCGGTGCGCCCAGGTGTTGCCGAGCTCCAGTGACGCGCCGAGATACGCGGGAAATTCGAAGAACCCCTCGCCGCCGCGGCCGATTTTACGAAAGTAAATCGCGCGTGCAATCGCATAGTGCGGGCCGATCAACGATTGCGGCGCGAGGCCGGACAGGTTGAAAAATCCGCCCAGGGAATAGAAATCGGGCAATGCCGTGGGCTTGATGTCGCCGTCCAAGGTGCTGCCCGCCGAAGTCCAGAACAAAACGGTGTTGCGTCCCCTCGAGCGGGCCATGAGCCAGTCCGCCTGCACCCGATCCGAGGCGATGTCCGCGCCCAAGTTGGTGCGATTGGCGTCCCATTGCAAGGAAAAGGTCTGCCCCTCGCGCGGGAAGTGCACGTTGTCGAGCTGATCGTAGCTGAACTTGAAAAAGAGCTCGCCGTTGTTGTACCGATCCTCCACCAAGGACGGGTCGCCGAATCGCACGCGCGTGGCGCCGTTGGTTCGATGGAAACCCGCGCGGATTTCGCCCCAGTTACCGAGATTGCGCCCGATATCGAAATCGGCTTCCGCTTCGCGGTCGCGAAAATCGGCCACTTCCCGGTTCTTGGTGTAGATCGGCAGATCGCGCGCCTCGATGCGCGCGCTCGGCGCGAAAAACCATCTGCGTGACGCATCGAGCGGCTGGTAGAACTCGCTGACGACCTTCGGATCGCTGCCGATTTGCAGGTCGGTCAACAGCTCCGCGCCCAGTTCATTGATTTCGGTCAGCACGAAGCGCGCGGCGGCGTTGTAGCGGCTGTTGCCCTGAAAGTTATCCTCCAAATTCAAGCCGAATCGCAGGTAGTTGGGCCCCCAGGATTTACGGCGCGCGCGTACTTCGAGCCCCGATTCCTCGGCGGCGCCTTGTCCCTGATCGACCAGCGAATAATCGAGCGTCTCGAAGTTGCCCAGGCCGTACAATGCCGTGATGCGGGCGCCGACCTGATCGAGATCCAGCGGCTTGCCCACCAGCGGCTGCATTTCCGCCAGGATGGTCTTTTCATAGCGCTTCGACTCCGCATCGACGCGGACGAACTTGACCGGCGGCAGGCCGGGCTCCCGGGCCACGCGCCGCACCAGGTAGTCTCGATACGCCGCGTCGCTGACGCTCAAGGATGCGAGTTTGGCGAGGGCGCCGCGCGCCGCATCCTCGCCGAGACCAATGGTTTTGCCCGCCATGGTGAAGTCGGTCGAGGTGGCCGAGCCCAGCTTCGGCTCGATCAGAATATCCTGCGAACCCAAGGTGGCCCGCTCGCGATTCTCCTCCTTGCGTACCAAGATCGCCAACATCTGGTTGGAGATCGACAGGGCGGAATTGAGTTCCTGGCGCGACTGCAGCGGAAAGCTCACATCGGACACGATGAGAATATCCGGGTGCATCGCCCGCGCCGCGTCGATGGGCAGATTCTCGGCCAGACCGCCGTCGACCAACAGCCGGCCCTGGGATTCCACGGGCGCAAACACCCCGGGCGCCGACATGCTGGCGCGCATCGCGATCGCCAGATCGCCCTTGTCCAGCAACACGGCGCTGCCGGTCACCAAATCGGTCGCCACCGCGCGAAACGCGGTGGGCAGCAAGTCGAAATCCGTGCTGTTGCTGAACGGCAGGGTCAGTTGGCGCAGCGTCTCCTGCAGCTTCTGTCCCTGAATGAAGCCTTTGGGCAGCAGGATTTGCCCATGCTTGAGTCCCAGCGGCAAACGCACCAGAAAATTACGATCGTCCTGTTTACGCCTGAATGCGAGGTCGCGGCGCGGCGGCGCATCGCGAAACGCCTCCTGCCAATCGACCGAGCGCATGGTGGCGTCGATCTCATGCGCCGTCATGCCGCTCGCGTACAGGCCGCCGACGATGGCGCCCATGCTGGTGCCGGCAATGCAATCGATGGGCACCTTGAGATCTTCGAGGACCTTGAGAACACCGATGTGCGCCATGCCGCGCGCCCCGCCGCCCGACAACACCAGACAAATGCGCGGTCGAAGCGGCGGCTGGGCGAGCGCCGGCGGCTCACTGGGCGGACGCGCACCGGCGTCGGCCGCTCCGGCGGCGTTGGCCGCTCCGGCGACGTTGGCCGCTCCGGCGTTGGCGGCGCACGCCGCGCCGCTCGCGACCAGCAACCAGGCCCATCCAAGCCGCACAGTGAGCTTCCCCATGATGGGGCCGTAGTTTAGAGCACGACGTTGATACTGGATGCGGTAAAGGTATTGCTGGCCCGGTTATACAGGCCGGTGGCCTCGAACCGAAGCGCAGGACTCGCGGCGGTAATCGACGAGCCCAGTTGCGTTACGTAAGTGGCGTAGGTGTTGAACAGCCCGATGGCGGTGGTGGCGGTGGTCGTGCCGCCGGCGTCTACGGTAGCGGCGGAAGTGACGGGGTTGCCGACGGCGAACAGCGGCAGAAACACATCGGGCACGCCCGCGGTGCCGGCGGGAGTCGGCGCCGGAACGATGAGCGGAGTCGCGGGGAGCGACTTCAAGTCGACGCTCTCGGATCCAATGCGGATCTCACCGGACGAGAAATTCGCGTTGCCGAGATCGATGGTCATGCCGGTGCCGGTCAACGTGGCGAAGGGCGCGGCCGTGCCGGCGGCGCTCCAATCGACCCGCAGGCTGGCCGGCACGGTCGCTTCGGCGTTGACGGCGGTTGCGTTGAAATCCGGCGGCGCCGATCCGAATGGACTCACGAATCCGTCGATCCACAGCGGGTCGCCCGCCACCGTGCCGCCGGGCACGGCGAGCGTTCCCGTGTTGACCACGTAATTGGCCGGCAGCGAATCCTGCGCGGTGCTGACGCCGCTGCCGGCGAAGTTGAAGATGGCGACCGGCCAATTGTTGATGGTCTGCAAATTGAGGGCCACGCTGCCCGCCGCCGCGGCCACCGTCGAACCCCAGAGCTGCGTCGACTGGATGCGCACGGAACCCGTGTTCGTGTTGGAGTTGCCCGTGGCATCGAGCGTGGTGACCCCGGAACTCGGCAGGGAATAGATGCCGCGCGCGGTGATGTGTTGGCCGACTGAAATGGCCTGGTAGTTCAGGCCCTGGAGGCTGGCACTGCCGTCGGCCGACACGATGGTGTTCGGTCCCACCAAAACCACGGCGTCGGGGGAGTTGATGTAGGTGAATGTCTGCAGCGTATTCTGGACCAGCGTCGCGCCGCGCAGCGTCAACGTGTTGCCGCTGCGCGCTATGACGTCGCCTTCGATGCCCTGGGTGTATACATCCTCGAGCGTGCTGCCGACGATGACATAGGACGAATTGAATTTCCCCGCCGTCGCCGTTGCCGTCGCGGTTGGCTGGTACGTGGTGTAGGCCGCGGTGATGGTGGTGCCGGCCGACAATTGAGACATCGCGGAGACTCCCGCCGATCCGACATAGGTCGTGCCGTTGATGGAATAGATCGTATTCGCGTCACCGAAAACGGTTAGCGACCCCAGGCTGTTCACTTCGTCATAGAACGGGCGTACGTACACCGTGTACGTGCCGAGATCCACGCTCGAATTGATCAAAGGGCCGCGAACCCGGATCGGCTTGGTGTCGGCCGCGCTGGTGGCCACTGTCAGGAATGGCTTGACGGTTACCGTCGCCGGACTGGTCGTCAAATTGACCACGTTCGAGGCGGCGAGATTGAAATCGATGGCGAGGCGCTGCGCGCTCGACGTGGAGTAGGTGGGCGTGATGACGAGCGGATGCGCCGGATCGAGGTTCACGGTCACGGCCACGGTCTTCACCGCCGATCCCTTCGAATCGACCACGGTTGCCTTCTGCGGCAGGCCGTTGACCATGACGGAAATCACGGCGTTCGTGTAGTCCAGGGTGATGGTCGCCGAAGTATAGGTGTCGTTCGGAACACTGGCGGCGGACCACAGTTCGGCGACATTGCCGAGCTTCGTGAAATCGACCCTTTCGACCGTCGACACCGCCGTAATCGCCCCGTTGGCCTTGCCGGTGAGAGTCACCGAATCGACATTGACGATGTAGCTCGTGAAATCGCCCGGCTGGTCGGTCAGGGTGACCCATGCGATGCCGTAGCCGCTGATGTAATTATTACGGTGGCAGCCGGCCGCGAGGATGGCGGCGGCGCACAAGAGCAAGCTCAAGGACTTGCGGGCGGTTCGACCAAGCGATGAATGCACTACGGCTTCCAATATTGTGGGAGTGGTGAAGGATCGAGGCTGCGTAGGATAAAGGCTTTCGAGAGTCCGCGGGAGGCAAAGTTCCATTCCCGGGGGTCAACCGCCCGCCGGACGGGGAACTTGCTGGGTAATGCAGTGAATATTCCCCCCGCCGAGCAAGACCTCCCGGGATGCGATTCCCAGCACCTTGCGGGTGGGGAACAGCCGCCGCAGGGCTCGCATCGCCGCCGCATCGCGCCGTTTGTCGTACAGCGGCATGACCACGCACTTATTGGCGATGTAAAAATTGATGTATGACGCCGGCAATCGATCCCCCGCCGTGCGTGGACGGCTGCCCGGTCGCCCGTCCACGCCGGCCGCCTCCTCCGCCGTCATGTACAACGGTCCCGGCTGGTGGATCCTGTGAATGCGCAGCCGCCGGCCGCGTGCGTCGCGCGCGCTCGTCAAGCGCCGGTAAGCGTCGCGGGAAATCTCGTATTGTGGATCCTTGCGGTCGTCGGTCCAGGTGAGCGCCACCTGCCCGGGGCTCGTAAAGCAGGCGAGCTCGTCGATATGGCCGCCGGTCTCATCGAGATACACGCCCCTGCCCAGCCAAATCACGGTGGTGACGCCCAAGTAGCGGCGCAGCTCTTCCTCGACTTCGGCGCGCGTCAGCCGCGGATTGCGATTCGGATTGAGCAAGCATTCTTCGGTGGTCAAACAGGTGCCCTGGCCGTCGACGTGGATGGCGCCGCCTTCCAGCACGAACGACGTGCGGTAGCGGTCCGCGCCCTCGAGCTCCAGCACCTTCTCCGCAACCTCATCATCGCGGTCCCAGGGAAAATACAACCCGCCGTCGAGGCCGCCCCAGGCATTGAAGGTCCAATCGACGCCGCGCCGCCGGCCCTTGGCATCGATGACGAAGGTCGGGCCGCAGTCCCGCACCCAGGCATCGTTGCTGCTGATTTCGACGACGCGCACCTCGTGCGGCAATCGGGCACGCGCATTCTGGAATTGCGCGGCCGATACGCCCACGGTTACCGGCTCGGCGCCGGCAATGGCAGTCGCGATGGCGGCGAAAACCGCCTGCGCCGGTTTGGCCCCGGCACGCCAGATGTCCGGGCGCTCCGGCCACAGCATCCAGCAGCCGGAATGGCGCTCGAACTCCGCAGGCATGCGGAAACCATCTTTCGCAGGTGTTGACTTGAGTGTACGCAATGCCTAAGTCTCCGGCCGCGCATGCTAGCATTGCGGCTCGAATTATAGGAGTGAGCGAATGTCAGACGCGAAGCCGGGCCACGTGCAGATTCCCGCAGGCGGCCAGAAAATTACGATCTCGAACGGCAAATTGCATGTACCGAATCAACCCATCATCCCATTCATCGAAGGCGACGGCACCGGCCGCGACATCTGGCGCGCCAGCGTGCGGGTATTCGACGCGGCAGTGCTAAAAGCCTACGGCGGCAAGCGCCAGATCCATTGGATGGAAGTGTTCGCCGGCGAAAAAGCCAACAAGATTTACAACAGCTGGTTGCCGGATGAAACCGTCACCGCCTGCCGCGACTATTTGATCTCGATCAAAGGTCCGCTGACCACGCCGGTGGGCGGCGGCATCCGCTCGCTCAATGTGGCCCTGCGGCAATTATTGGATCTGTACGTGTGCCTGCGGCCCGTGCGATGGTTCAAGGGCGTGCCCTCTCCCGTCAAGGCGCCGGAAAAGGTCGACATGGTGATTTTCCGCGAAAACACCGAAGACATTTATGTGGGAATCGAGTTCGAGGCGGGGTCGGCGGACGCCGGAAGATTTCTCGATCTGTTCAAGCAAAATTTCCCCAAACAGTTCGCCAAGATCCGTTTCCCCGGCAGCTCCGGCGTCGGATTGAAACCCGTATCGAAGGAAGGCACGGATCGATTGTTCCGCGCCGCCGTCGAGTACGCCATCGTCAACAAGCGCAAGAGCGTGACGATAGTGCACAAGGGCAACATCATGAAATTCACCGAGGGCGCGTTTCGCAACTGGTGCTATGAATTGGCGGAACGCGAGTTCCCCGGCCAGGTATTCACCTGGGAACAATGGGAGCGGATGAAGTCGGCGAAAGGCGAGAAAGAGGCGAATGCCCAGATGGACGCCGCCAGGAAAGCCGGCAAGGTCATCATCAAGGACGCCATTGCCGACATCACGCTGCAGCAGGTGCTGACGCGCCCGGATGAATTCGACGTGGTCGCCACCATGAACCTCAACGGCGACTATTTATCGGATGCGCTGGCCGCCCAGGTCGGCGGCATCGGCATCGCGCCGGGAGGCAACATCAACTACATGACCGGTCATGCCGTGTTCGAGGCCACGCACGGCACCGCGCCCAAGTATGCCGATCTGGACAAGGTCAATCCGGGTTCCGTGATCTTGTCGGGCGAAATGATGCTGCGGTACATGGGCTGGGTGGAAGCCGCCGATGCCATCATCGGCGCCATGGACCGGACGATTGCGCAAAAGACCGTGACCTACGATTTTGCGCGCCTGATGGACGGAGCCACCGAAGTCAAATGCAGTGAGTTCGGCGATAACTTGATTCGCAACCTGCAATGAAGCGCGCGCCGGCCTTGGGTCCGCGAGCGCAAGCGGGTGCGGGAATCCCGATGGCGCGGGGGGATGCTTGAGGCCGATGGAATACGTTAAAGGAACGCCTTGTCCAGCGCCTGCGCCAAATCCTGGGTGAGGTCCGAGGCATCCTCCAGTCCGATCGACAGCCGCACCGTGCCGTGGCCGATCAGCGAGGCGGCGCGTTGTTCGGCGGTGTACTCGTTGCCGCCCAACATCTGCGGCGGCAAGACCAGCGACTCGGTGGACCCCAAACTCGCGGCGATCGAAAAATACTGCAGCGATTCTGCGAACCGGCCGCCCCGTTCATAGCCGCCGTCCAGCTCGATGCTGACCACGGCACCGAAGTCGCGCATCTGCCGCCGCGCCAGCAAGTGCTGCGGGTGAGTGTCGAGACCGGGATAGTAGACGCTCTTCACCCGGGGATGATTCTTCAAGAACAGGCTGACGGCGAGCGCGTTGGCGCACTGGCGCTCGTAGCGCAAAAAATAAGTGCGCATGCCGCGCTGAATCAAGAAAGCCGCGTGCGGATCGAGCGTCGGGCCCATGGACCCGATGTCCTTGCGCATGTCGTCGATCAGCCGGCGCCCGGCAATGATCGCGCCGCCCATCACATCGCCGTGACCGGAGGCGTACTTCGTCAGACTGTGAAGAAAAATGTCGATGTCGTACGCACCATGATTGTGAAAGCCCGCAAACGTGTTGTCGAGCACGGTGAGGGCGCCGGCGCGGCGCGCGTGGGTGGTCAGGTGCTCGATGTCGGCGATTTTGGTTACCGGGTTGGTGGGGCTTTCGAAGATCACCAGACGCGTCGGCTTGTCTCGCAACACGCGCTCGATGCCCTCGAGGTCCTCGATCGACAACAGCGTGTGGGTAACGCCGAACTTGGCCAGCAGATGCTGCACGATGTAGCGCGTGGGACCGTAGGACTCGACGAACGCGAGAATATGATCGCCCTGCTTGCACAGGGACAGAAGACTCGCGGCGACGGTCGCCACGCCGGAACTCGTCAGCAGACAATCCTCCCGGCCCTGAAGCTGCGCGAGCAACAGCTGCAGCTGCTGCAGGGTGGGATTCGAGGCGCGCGAGTAATAGAATCCTTCCCGCTCGCCGCGCAGGTAGCGCAGCGTCTCGCCGGTATCGTCGAAGGAGAACTTCACCGATTGATAGATCGGCGCCACCAAAGGGCGATTGTCCGGGCTGAGCTGCACGGCGGGCGGATGATTCACAAGCGTGTCGTTCTTCATACGTTCGCACGATAGTCGAGCGAAGCCCGCATTGAAAGCGCGAGAGCGCGGCTATGGCGCCAGATAGCGGTCCAATTCGGCGTTGATCGCCGCCGCGGAATCGAACAAGGGCCCGGCGTCCTGCGGCGTCAACCCAAGATCCCGATATGCGGGATCCGTCGCCAGCAAATCGCGCGTGATCGAGGGGGAATCGAGCAGCGTGAAATCGGCGAGTTCGTGTGCCACGTGCACGACATTGCACTCGAATCGGGCGGCGCCGGCCGAAGAATAGGCCTCCCACTGCGAAATCACGGTCAGCACCGGCGATGGCAAACCCCAGATCGTGATGACGCGGGCGCCGATGTGACGGTGAAAGGTCTCGATGAGGCAGTCGTATTCTTCGCCGGCGAGTTTTCTGCCGGTGCGCCGCGTGAGTTCGTGCACCGCGCCCAAGGTGACGACCTTGCCGATGTTGTGCAGCAACCCGCAGAGGTAGCACAGGCCGGTCTCGCGGGCCAGCATGTGCGCCAGCTGCCTGGACCAGAGCGCGCTTGCCAGCGAGTGGCGCCAGAGGCGCCGCGCCTTGTGCTGCTGTCCCTTGACGTCCAGCATCTTGCCCTGCAGAGCCAGGGTAAAGGCGATGTTCGCCACTTCGTCGAATCCCAGCCACGCGATCGCATGCGGCAGAGTCACGATCGGCGACGCGGGCCGCTTGGCCGCCGACGCGGCGACGCGCAACACGTACATGGTGAGCGCAGGGTCGGCGTTGATGATATCCGCCAGTTGTTGAGCGTTGGTCGATTCCTTCGGCCCGCAGCGCACGACGCGAACCGCCACTTCCGGCAACAGCGGCACGGCAAGCTCATCGCGCGCCAAGCACTGTTCCAACAGCTCGTGGACGATATTGCAACTATCGGAGTCATGCGGCGGATCGATCATGTGATGCATGGCCTGTATAACGGCCGCCGCCCCGCCGACTTTAAGATCCTCCGCAAGGGCTCGTCGAGGCGGCGCGGATCCGAGAGTCAGGCCTTTTTGCGCAAGCTGGAGCGCAGCTGAATGCCGTCATGCTCACTGAAAAGTTCGGCTATCCAGTCGACGAACACGCGGATTTTGCTCGACAGGCGCCGGTTCCCCGGATACACGACATTGAGCGGGGCGGGCTCGGGAAACCAGTCGCCGAGCACGAGATCCAGGCTGCCGCGCTCCATCGCCTCCTTGAGCACGAAAGCGGGGATCTGCGCGATCCCCAGGCCCGCTTCGGCTGCCGCCACGTAGCTGTTCTCGTCGTCGAGCGCGATGGGGCCGCGCAGCGACTTGAGCACGCGCACGCCGTTCTTGGCGAACACCCAGTCGAAGATCTTGCCCGTGCGCGGCGAGAAATGATTGATGCAGCGGTGCGCGTTGAGTCCGTCCGGGTGCGGTGGCCGGCCATGGGCGGCGAGATAGCCGGGCGAGGCACAGGTATTGAAATACAAGTGGCCCACGGGGCGTGCGATCAGATTCGAATCCTCGAGCTCGCCGCTCCACACGGCGCAGTCGATGCCCTCCTCGATCAGGTCGGCGCGGCGTTCACTGCAACCCAAGTGCAGCTCGATATCGGGATAGCGTGTGAAAAACTCAGGCAGGGCCGGCACGATGACCGATCGCGCCATCAGCGTGGGCACATCCACCCGCAGCCGGCCCCCGGGGGTGGCATGCCGCTGCGCCAGGGACTCTTCGGTTTCCCGCACCTGCGCCAGGATGGCCACGCAACGCTCGTAGTACGCCGTACCGTCCGTGGTCACGCTGACGCTGCGAGTCGTGCGGTTGAGCAGCTTCACGCCCAGGGTGGCCTCGAGCTGCTGGATCAGCGTGGTGGCAGTGGCCTTCGCCAAGTTCAGGCTCATGGCCGCACGGGTGATGCCGCCGGTCTCGACCACGCGCACGAAGACTTCCATCGCCTGCAGCTTGTTCATGGCCATTGTTCACATTTATGAATGCTGATTTCGAATTTTTGCTCTTTAAGCGTAACTTTGCAAACAATAGACTGTGTGCATCGGGTGGTCGCACCGTTTACGCGCGGCACCCCCCACTTTAGGCACAGGAATAGCTCATGAGCACAGAGATCAAACACGTCACCGACACCACTTTTAACAGCGAGGTCCTGCAATCACCGATCCCGGTGCTGGTCGACTACTGGGCCGAGTGGTGCGGCCCCTGCAAGATGATCGCGCCCATCCTCGACGAGGTCTCCAAGGACTACGACGGCCGCCTGCAG
>Ga0070696_100000871_pt1 | contig 19515 bp, 16 predicted proteins | sample KBSK1253metaG_FD_65474 | JGI IMG/M metagenome (GOLD analysis project Ga0070696, IMG submission 65474) | Corn, switchgrass and miscanthus rhizosphere microbial communities from Kellogg Biological Station, Michigan, USA - KBS K1-25-3 metaG | ecosystem: Host-associated > Plants > Roots >... | reverse complement strand
AGCGTGCCCGACACCATCGGCATCCTGCGCGGGCTCAAGGAGCGGTACGAGGCACACCACAAGGTCGCGATCTCCGATGCGGCGCTCGTCGCCGCCGCGGCGCTCTCCGACCGCTACATCAGCGGCCGCCAGCTGCCCGACAAGGCCATCGACCTCATCGACGAGGCGGCGTCGCGGCTGCGCATGGAGATCGACTCCTCCCCGGTCGAGATCGACGAGCTGCGCCGCAGCGTCGACCGGCTGAAGATGGAGGAGCTGGCGCTCGAGCGTGAGGACGACGAGGCGTCCCGGGCGCGCCTGGAGGCGCTGCGGGCCGACCTGGCCGACCGCAGCGAGCAGCTCGCCGCCCTCACCGCCCGGTGGGAGACCGAGAAGGCCGGCCTCAACCGGGTCGGTGACCTCAAGCAGCAGCTCGACGACGCCCGCGGGCAGGCCGAGCGGCTGCAGCGCGAGGGTGACCTCGGCGCGGCGTCCGCCGTCCTCTACGGCCAGATCCCCCAGCTCGAGGCCGAGCTGGCGTCAGCGCAGGAGGCCGAGCAGAGCCCGGCGGCCGTGCCGCCCATGGTCAAGGACGAGGTGGGCCCGGACGACGTGGCCGACGTCGTCGCGGCGTGGACCGGCATCCCGGCCGGGCGGCTGCTGGAGGGCGAGACCGAGAAGCTGCTGCGCATGGAGGAGGTGCTGGGCGCCCGGCTGATCGGGCAGCGCGAGGCCGTGGCCGCCGTCAGCGACGCGGTGCGCCGGGCCCGCGCGGGCATCAGCGACCCCGACCGCCCGACCGGCTCGTTCCTGTTCCTCGGCCCGACCGGCGTCGGCAAGACCGAGCTGGCCAAGGCGCTCGCCGACTTCCTCTTCGACGACGAGCGGGCGATGGTGCGCATCGACATGAGCGAGTACGGCGAGAAGCACTCGGTCTCGCGGCTCGTCGGTGCGCCTCCCGGGTACGTCGGCTACGACGAGGGCGGGCAGCTCACCGAGGCCGTGCGCCGACGTCCCTACTCGGTCGTGCTGCTCGACGAGGTCGAGAAGGCCCACCCCGAGGTCTTCGACATCCTGCTGCAGGTGCTGGACGACGGCCGCCTGACCGACGGGCAGGGACGCACCGTCGACTTCCGCAACACGATCCTGGTGCTCACCTCCAACCTCGGCTCGGTCTACCTGGTCGATCCGTCGCTGGACGCCGCCGCGAAGCGGTCCGCGGTGATGTCGGCCGTGCAGGCGGCGTTCAAGCCGGAGTTCCTCAACCGGCTCGACGACGTCGTCCTCTTCGACCCGCTCGGCATCGAGGAGCTCACGCGGATCGTCGACCTGCAGGTCGACCGGCTGTCCGATCGCCTGCACGACCGGCGGCTGACGCTGGACGTGACGCCCGCGGCTCGCGAGTGGCTGGCGCTCACCGGTTTCGACCCGGCCTACGGGGCCCGTCCCCTGCGCCGGCTCGTGCAGACCCAGATCGGCGACCAGCTGGCCCGGGCGCTGCTGGCCGGTCAGGTGCGCGACGGCGACACGGTGCTCGTGGACGCCGCCGACGGCGCGGGCGACGGGCTCGTCGTCCGGTCGGCCACCGAGCACCCCGGAGTGCCGCTCGCCAAGGCGTGACCGCTTCCGCCACTCAGCCCGCTTTCGGCTGCGGGAAACCGGCCTGAGTGGCGGAAACCGGGGGGTCAGCCCTGCAGGCCGCACTCGTAGGCGTAGATGACGGCCTGCACGCGATCGCGCAGGCCGAGCTTCAGCAGCACCCGGCTGACGTGCGTCTTCACGGTCGACTCGCTCAGCACCAGGTCGGTCGCGATCTCGGCGTTGGACAGGCCCCGCCCGAGGTAGCGTAGGATCTCGAGCTCGCGCGGCGTCAGGTCGGGTGACGGCTGCGTGCGCGCGGCCGGACGGGTGGCCGCGAACTCCTCGATGACCCGCCGGGTCACCGCGGGGGACAGGACCGCGTCACCGCGGGAGACCACTCGGAGCGCGCTGAGGAGCTCCTCGACCGGGGCGTCCTTGAGCAGGAAGCCGCTGGCGCCTGATCGCAGCGCCTCGAAGACGTACTCGTCGAGGTCGAACGTCGTCAGCACGAGCACGCGTGACCTCACGCCGTGGGCGACGAGCTGGCGTGTCGCGGACAGGCCGTCCAGCTCGGGCATGCGGATGTCCATCAGCACCACGTCGGGGTCCGTTCGCCGGACCACGGCGACCGCTTGGGCACCGTCCGATGCCTCGCCCACCACGGTGACGTCCGGGTCGCCTTCGAGCAACGAGATCAGCCCCGAGCGGACCATCCCCTGGTCGTCGGCGACCACGACCGTCGTCATGTTCCTCCCCCCTCGTCGTTGACCCCGTCGTCCGTGCGGCTCACGAAGGCTCGATCGGCAGCCGGACGTCGACACCGAAGCCCCGGCCGTCGAGCGGGCCGGTGTGCAGGCGGCCACCGTAGAAGCTCACGCGTTCCGCCATCCCGATCAGCCCATGACCCCGGCCGGGGCTGGGCGCGGCGCCGACCCCGTCGGCGTGGCCGCGCCCGTCGTCCTCGACGGTCAGCCGCAGCTCGCCCGGCGCGTACTCGAGCGCGACGCTGGCGGTGCGGGCGGATGCGTGCTTGAGCGTGTTCGTCAGGGCCTCCTGCACGACGCGATAGGCGGTGAGGTCGAGCCCGGCGGGCAGCGGTTCGGGCGTGCCCGTCGTGGTCACCTCCACGTGCAGGCCGGCCTTGGTGGCCCGGTCGACCAGTGCGGGCAGCTGGGAAAGGCCCGGTTGAGGCGCGAGCGGCAGCGACTCGCCGTCCGCCCTCAGCACTCCCAGCAGCCGCCGCATCTCGACCATGGCCTGCCGGGCCGTGGACTCCACCGCGCGCAGGTCCTCCACCTCCTTCTCGTGGCCGGGCCCGAGCCGACGCTGCACGGCCTGGGCCTGGATCGCGATGACGCTGATCGAGTGCGACACGACGTCGTGCAGCTCTCGCGCGATCCTGGCCCGTTCTTGGGCGATGGCCTGTCGGGCCTGCTCCTCGCGCGCCCGCTCCAGATCGAGCGCCTCCTGCTCCAGATGACCGACGCGCTCGGTGCGAGACCGGACGGTCCACCCCACGGCCGCCACCCCGGCCAGCAGCACCGCGGCCCAGGCGAAGTTGCCCAGCTCCTGGTGCTGGCTGGCGCTCTGGGTCGCGATGGCGGCCAGCAGCAGGCCGCCGCCGGCCACGGCCCGGCGCGCGGTGGCGTGGACGAACAGGGAGTACGCGGCGATGACGCTCGCGATGATCGGGTTCAGCGGGCTCTGCAGCGGCACGCCGGCGAGTGCCTCCACGGTGCTGGCGACGGCGACGACGACGACCGTCGTGGTCGGCGCCACCCGTCGGAAGGCGAGCACGGCACCGAGCACCAGCTCGCACACCGCCGCGGCGGGGCGAGGCTGGACGTCGTCCCGCAGCCACACCTCGGACTGGCCCAGCACCGTGACGGCGAGGGCCAGCGCGAGGTCACCCCACGAAGGCCGGCGGAACGTGATCACGGACTCGACGGTAGGGCCACCGGCCCGCTCACGGCGTCCCACTGCGGAATGACGTCGTCGACGCCGTCGTCGGTCGCAAGACCCACGTGAAGATCAGGCGCGCGCCGGACGCCCCGGCCCCGGGGCCGCTCCTAGCGTCGGGACGTCCTGCCACCGAAGCGAAAGGCAACCACGATGTCCCTCACCAAGGTCGTCGGCTCCCGGATCGAACCGGTCCTCGCGGCGCTGTTGTTCGCCGTCTCCTACATGGTCGGCATCTTCGCGCTCACGATGCCGCAGCTGGCGGCGCCGGACGCCACCTGGGTGGCCTTCTGGGCGGACCGCTCGCACCGGATGACCGAGATCGTCGCGGCGTACGCCCTGCTGGTCAGCGGTGCGGCGCTCGTCTGGTTCGCCACCGTCCTCGGCCGTCGGCTGGGCAGCCGGCTGCTCGTGCCGAGCGCCTGGGCCGCGGCGGTGATGCTGTGGGTCGGCGGCGTGCTGCTGTCCGCGGTGCCCGCGGCCATGTCGATCGCCGGCGCCCCGGCTTTCAGCGCCGAGACGTCCCGGGTCACCCTCGACATGGGCGCCGCGGCGGTCTCGATCTACGCGGCGCCGGTGACGGCGTTCCTGCTGGCCGCAGCGGCCATCTCGGCTCGCCGCTCGCGGGCGCTACCGACCTGGCTCGTGGTCGCGGCCTGGGTGGTCGCAGTGCTGCTCGTCGGCATCGGCACCGGGTTCTTCGTGCTGCCGCTGCTGCCGTTGTGGGCCATCGCGGCCGGCGCGGTGCTGTCCGCTCGCCAGCCCGCGGCGTCCGACGTCCGGTCTCAACCCGCCCCGGCTCTCGCCTGACGAGCGTGGCGTCGCTCAGACCGCTCCACGTTGGGGGAGGAGCGGCCTGCAGCGGCGCGTCTGGAGGCGCGGTCAGCCGAGCTCGACCACGACCGGGGCGTGGTCGCTGGCGCCCTTGCCTTTGCGCTCCTGCCGGTCGATCATCGCGCCGGTCACGCGCCCCGCGAGCACCGGTGAGGCCAGCACGAAGTCGATGCGCATGCCCTGCTTCTTCGGGAAGCGCAGCTGCGTGTAGTCCCAGTAGGTGAACTCGCCGGGGGTGTGCGGGCGCACCACGTCGGAGAACCCCGCGTCCACGATCGCGTGGAAGGCGGCGCGCTCCGGCGGCGACACGTGCGTGGCGTTCGCGAAGAACTCCATGTCCCACACGTCCTCGTCCTGCGGCGCGACGTTCCAGTCGCCGACCAGGGCGATCTGGGCCGCCGGGTCGTCGGCCAGCCAGGACGCGCCGGCCTCCCGCAGGCGCTCCAGCCAGTCGAGCTTGTAGGCCAGGTGCGGGTCGCCCAGCTGCCGGCCGTTCGGCACGTAGAGGCTCCACACCCGCACGCCGCCGCAGGTGGCGGCGATGGCGCGGGCCTCCGCCTGCGCCGGGTCACCCCACGTCGGCTGGCCCGGGAACCCGCAGGCCACGTCCTCTAGCCCCACCCGCGAGACGACCGCGACGCCGTTCCACTGCGAGTGCCCGTGGTGGGCGACCTCGTAGCCGAGCGCGGTGAATCGCTCGGTCGGGAACTGGTCGTCCTTGCACTTGGTCTCCTGCAGGGCCAGGACGTCGACGTCGCTGCGCTCCAGCCAGCCGACGATGCGGTCGATCCGCGCGCGAGCGGAGTTCACGTTCCAGGTAGCCAGACGCACGCCTCGAACCGTACCCGTCGCTACCGACACGTCCGTGCGGCCGTGGCATGCCGACGTCCGGCTATCGTCGCGGCATGACTTCGGACGCTGCGGCCGCGCCGGTCGCCCTGGTGACGGGCGCGACCGCCGGGATCGGGCTGACGTTCGCGCGCCGCTACGCCGCCGACGGCCACGACCTCGTGCTGGTCGCCCGGGACGAGCGGCGCCTGAAGGAGGTCGCGGACGAGCTCGGGTCGGCCCACGGCTGCCAGGTCGAGGTGCTGCGCGCCGACCTGTCCGACCGCGCGCAGCTGCAGACCGTCGCCGACCGGCTGGCCGACCGCGCCCGACCCGTGGACGTGCTGGTCAACAACGCCGGGTTCGCGCTGAACCGCGGCTTCCTGGACGGTGACGTCGCCGACGAGGAGGGCCTGCTGGACGTGCTCTGCCGGGCGGTGCTCGTGCTGTCCCACGCGGCCGGTGGGGCCATGAGCGAGCGGCACCGGGGCACGATCATCAACGTCTCGTCGGTGGCCGGATTCGTGGTGATGGGCACGTACTCGGCGGCGAAGGCCTGGGTGACGACGTTCAGCGAGGGCCTGTGGCGCGAGCTGCGGCCCCACGGCGTGCACGTCACCGCCCTGTGCCCCGGCTTCACGCACACCGAGTTCCACCAGCGCGCGTCGATCACCATGTCGAGGATGCCGTCGATCGGGTGGCTCGACGTCGACGACGTCGTCGATCAGTGCCTGGCCGACGTGCGTCGCGGCAAGGTCGTCAGCGTGCCGAGCAGGCGGTACGCGGCGCTCACGTTCGTCGTCCGGCACGCGCCCCGGGCCCTGGTGCGTCGTGGGTCGGGCTCGGTCTCGATGCGACGCAACCGGCACTGACCGGCTGTCGACCCGGCCCCGGTTGTCACCCTTGACCCCGCGTTTCGCGCGAACCGAGGCACTCCGGCGTCCGCGCGTGCCGTGATTCGCGCGAAACGCGGGGTGGGGTGCGTGGCTGGCTGCAATCGCCGCGACTTCTCCAGAAGCGGGGCAGGTGAGGGCCCGCCCTCTTCTCCAGCAGCGGCGGTGCATCGCGCTCCCCACGGCCGCACACTGCCCCATCGCTACACTCGCCGCTCGTGACCGACGCGCGCACCGCCCTGCTCGACCAGATCACTGCCAAGGCCGTCGTGCACGGCCGGGTGACCCTCGCCAGCGGCGCCGAGGCCGACTACTACGTCGACCTGCGGCGGATCACGCTCGACGGCGTCGCGGCCCCGCTCGTCGGTGAGGTGATGCTGGACCTCGCGCAGGGGCTGGAGTTCGACGCGGTGGGTGGGCTGACGCTCGGCGCGGACCCCGTGGCCGCCGCGATGCTGCACGCGGCGGCGGCGCGGGGCCGCACGCTGGACGCGTTCGTCGTCCGCAAGCAGGGCAAGGCACACGGCCTGCAACGGCAGATCGAGGGTCCCGACGTGGCCGGACGTCGGGTGCTCGCCGTCGAGGACACGTCGACGACCGGCGGCTCGGTGCTCACCGCCGTCGAGGCGCTGCGCGCGGCGGGGGCCGAGGTGGTGGCCGTCGCCGTCATCGTCGACCGCGACACCGGTGCGGCCCAGCGGGTGCGGGATGCCGGCCTGGAGTACCGCTTCGCGTACGGAAAGGCCGAGCTGGGCCTGGCCTGACTGGTTGCGCTGGGCGGCGGGTGCGGCAGGCTGGGCGCCGTGGACCTCGCCGACATCGCGCATGAGCTGTACGGCCTGCTGCCGGCCGACTTCACGGCCGAGCGCAACCAGCGGGCCAAGGACCTCAAGGCCGACGGCGACGCCGACCTCGCCGCGCAGGTCAAGGCGCTCGGCAAGCCGACGTCGGCGGCCTGGCTGGTCAATCAGCTGGTCCGGCACCACGGCGAAGAGGTGGAGCAGGTGGCCGCGGTCGGCGCCGCGTTGCGCGAAGCGCAGCAGCACCTCGGCTCCGGCGAGCTGATGGCGCTCAACAAGCAGCGGCACGTGGTGCTGCGCGCGGTCGTCCAGCAGGCCCGTGCCCTGGCTCGGTCCCTGGGCCAGCCGGTCAGCACCGCCGTCGCAGACGAGGTCGAGCAGACCCTGCGCGCGGTGATGAGCGACCCGGACGCGGCCGACGCGGTCCGCACCGGGACGCTGCGCAGGTCGTTGGCCGGCACCGGGCTCGGCCCGGTCGACCTCACCGATGCCGTCGCGCTCACCACCGCCCAGCCCGGACGTCGGCCCGCACCGACCGCAGCGCCTGGCCGCGGGGGCACGGGGCAGCGAGGCACCGGTCGGGCCGTTGCGGACGCCGGGGCCCCGACGCCCGGGCGCGGGGACGAGCTGGCCGAGCGCCGCCGTCAGCGCGAGCGGGAGCAGGCCGAGCGCAAGCGTGAGGAGCGGGCCCGCGAGCAGGCGGCCACGGCCCTCGCGGAGGCGCAACGCTTCGCTGACGAGGCGGACGAGCAGGCCGCTTCCGCCGACGACGCGCTCGGCCAGGCGCAGGGGTCGCTCGACGAGCTGGTCGCGACCCAGCAGCGGCTCGCCGACGAGCTGCAGGCGCTGGAGCGGCAGGTCCGGGACTGCGCGAGCCGGCTCGACGTCGTCCGGCAGGACGCGCAGGCGGCCGAGCGCGCCCGCGACCAGGCACGGCATGAGGCCGACGTGGCCCGTCGCGCCGCGGAGCGGGCCCGTACCCGTCTGGAGCGCCTCACCTGACCGAGCCGGCGACTGCCCGTCGCGCCGTGGAGCGGGCCCGTACCCGTCTGGAGCGCCTCACCCGCCCCTCCAGCCGCGACCCCGACACTCGCTTGACGCCGCGCGAAGTGTTGGGGGAAAGCAGGGCATGTCGGGCGGCTTCGGCCGCACATCGGGCGTACAGCCGGAAGACGGTCGGCCCCTGGTCGGGCAGATCGGGACGAACCGGTCACGAAGGCGGACCGCGTCGCTCGCCCCGGATAGGATCACGTCCACCTGCCCGTGGAAGGGGTGTGCTGTGGGCGCTGGGCTCGTCGTGCTGATCCTCCTCGTGATCGGCGTCGCCGTGATCGGCGTCGGCGTCGCGCTCTACAACGGGCTGATCCGGCTGCGCAACGTCGTGCAGGAGTCGTGGCGCCAGATCGACGTCGAGCTGAACCGCCGCCACGACCTGATCCCCAACCTGGTCGAGACCGTCAAGGGATACGCGTCGCACGAGCGCGGGACCTTGGAGGCCGTCACGAACGCGAGGGCGGCCGCGGCGGCTCCCGGGTCGTCGCCCGCCCAGCAGGCCCAGCAGGAGAACGTGCTGACCCAGGCGCTGGGCCGGCTGTTCGCGGTCGCGGAGGCCTACCCGGACCTCAAGGCGAACCAGAACTTCCTCGACCTGCAGCGTCAGCTCGCCGAGACCGAGGACCGCATCGCCGCGTCCCGCCGCTACTACAACGCCAACGTCCGCTCGCTCAACACCAAGGTCGAGACGGTGCCGTCGAACATCGTCGCCGGCATGTTCCAGATCGAGCGGGCCGAGTACTTCGAGGCCGAGGACCCGCAGGTCCGCGCCGCACCCAGCGTCTCGTTCGATACCGGCGCCGGGGGCGCCACCCCGTCCTGAGCAGTCCCGCACCTTTCCTGGGTTAGGCCGATGACCCTGTTCCGCTCCACCGCGCTCGCGCTCGCCGCTGCCCTGGCGCTCGCCGGGCTCGCCGCCGCGCCGGTCGCGTCCGGCGCGTCCGTCAGCACCTCAGCCGCGCCGGCGCTGATCGCGGCCGCGGACGGCGCGCAGCAGTCGTACGTCGACCCGGCGCCCGGCGGCGTCCTGACGGGAGCCGGCGTGCCGACGTCCGAGCTGGTGGGCGCCGTCGACCCGGGCGGGCACCCCGCCCGCTTCGAGCCGAGGCAGCAGCAGCCCCTGTCGTCCGGGCCGAGCACAGCCGGCGACGTCCTCGTCACGCCCGGGGGACGGCCCGGGCTGCGCGGGCTGGTCGAGCACGTCGCGCCGTCCTGCTCCGGCACCGGCACCGACGGCAACCGGGTCCAGGTGATCTACGCCTCGCAGGCGGGCGGGATCGACCGGTACGACGAGCTGCTGCCGGCCCTGCAGTCGTACGTCGCCGACGTCGACGACACGTTCGCGCTGTCCTCGCGCGACTACGCGCGGCGCGTGCGGTGGGTCGCCGACCCCGGCTGCACCCCGGTCGTCGACCACGTGGTCCTGCCGGCCGGCACCCTGGCGGCGCCGGACATGGTGCGGCTCAAGGCGGCGCTGCGCGACCTCGGTTACACCAGCCCGCGGCGCAAGTACCTGGTGCTCGCCGACGCCGCCGAGCTGTGCGGTGTCGCGGACGTCTACGTCGACGACCGCCCGTCCGCCGGCAACCGCAACAACGGCGCTGTCCCCATGTACGCGCGCGTCGACACGCCCTGCTGGCCGGTCGGGTCCGGCGGTCACTCGACACCCGCGCACGAGCTGATGCACATGCTCGGAGCCGTGCAGCCCAGCGCCCCGAACGCGACCGCCACCGGTCACTGCACCGACGAGCGGGACGCCATGTGCTACGCGGACGGCGACGGGCAGGCCATGCGCCGGCTCTGCACGCAGCCGGACGACGAGCGGCTCTTCGACTGCGACCGCGACGACTACTTCGACCCGCGCCCCGAGCCGGTCAGCGAGTACCTGCGCACGCACTGGAACACCGCGGGCTCCAGCTTCCTCGACACCGTCGCCGCGCCGCGCAGCGAGCTCGGCCTTCCGCCCGACGCGACGATCAGCGGGACGACGCGCCTTCGGCCCGGGCTCGGCGCGACGCTGACGGCCGCGGCTGACCGCCCGGTCCGCACCGTCTGGTCCTCCTCGGGCAACAAGTGCCTCGACGCCTGGACGTCGGGCCCGCGGGTCCGGGTGCAGTGCCCGACCGACGTGGGCGGCTCGGTCACGTTCATGGCCACGCTCACCGCCGAGGACGGCTCGCAGTCGCGGGTGAGCCGGCGGGTCGTGCTGTCGGCCAAGCCCGCCAGCATGACCGTCGACGTGCAGGCGCCCGCGCAGGTCGAGGTCGGTCAGGCCGCGGTGATCGACGCGCAGGTCACCTACCGCGACCGGCCCGTCATGGCGGCGCTCAGCCTGCAGCAGTACGCCGGCCGGGTGCGCGGCTGGGTCACCATCAACACGGTCACCACGGCCGCGGACGGGCTCGCCCAGTTCTCCGTGCGCCGCGACACCCTCGGGCCGCGCACCTACCGGCTGCAGGTGCGCACCGCGAAGGGCAGCGGCTGGGAGACGTCGAGGTCGTCGTCCGTGCCGATGCTGGTGGTGCCGGCGGCGGTGCCTGCGGCGCCCGCCATCCCCTGACTCAGCGGCGCTGGACCACCTGGCTGCGGCCGGTCGCCTTCGCCTGGTACATCAGCTGGTCGGCCGCCGTCAGCAGGTCGTTGCAGCTGACCGGCTCCTGCGTGGTGACGACGCCGATGCTCGCGGTCACCCCGGACCGCCCGCCGGCCTGGGCGATGCAGGCCTGCACGCGCTCGGCGATCACGGCGGCGCCCGGCACGTCGACCCCGGGCAGCAGCAGCGCGAACTCGTCGCCGCCGAGCCGGCCGACGTGGTCGGTCTCCCGGGCCACCCCCATGAGCGCCGTGGAGATGCTGACCAGCAGGTCGTCGCCGGCGGCGTGCCCGTCGTGGTCGTTGACCAGCTTGAACCCGTCGAGGTCGATGAGGCACAGCGACAGCGGGGACGCCGGGGTGGCGCCGGCGATCTCCCGGCGCAGCCGGTCCCGGAAGGCGCGGCGGTTCAGCAGCGACGTCAGGGAGTCCGTCTCGGCCAGGGTCTGCAGCTGCTGACGCAGCAGCAGCTGCTCGTCGTTGACGTCCCAGTGGTTGCGTGAGGCCCTGGCCGTGAACGTCGTCAGCAGCACGAGGACGCCGGTGACCAGGGCGGAGTGCGAGGTGACGTGAGGTCCGCTCAGGGCGACGACGACGTAGGCGAGCACCATGAACGAGCCGACCAGACCGACGCCGAGCGGGGGGTAGGTCAGCCCGGAGTAGGCCAGGGTGAGGACGAGCAGCCACGCCACGGGGCTGCTGGCGCCGCCGTCGAGGATCGACGCACCGCAGAGCACGACCGTCACGGCGGCGCTCCAGGCGTAGAAGACGAGCGCGCCGCGATGGTCCCGCGCGAGTCGCCGCATCGGCACGAGCAGCAGGGCCGGGGTGGAGATCATCACGATGACGGCGACCGTGAGCAGGATGCCCCGATGGGGCCGGCCCGCCGCGATGACGTAGGCAACGACCATGGCCACGGCGAGCTCGGTCAGCACGACGCCCAGCTGCAGGTGGCGCTCCCAGAACAGCGCTCGGTGCTCGTCCGCGGCGAGGGGACGCGAGACGAGCCAGAGCCGGTCCCGAGCGCCGGACCACCGCGACGACAGGTCGGCGGTGCGTCGGCCACTGGTGCTCACGGGTGGGATATCGGCGCCGTGGGGGCCCTCCTTGACCGTGTGGCCGGTCGCGTCAGGTCAGGCGCGTGCGGTGGTGCTGCGCTGCTTGCGCCGGGCCCGGCGGACCTCTACGACCATGGGCACCACCGACACGAGCACGATCGCGATGAGCATGAGCTCGATGTTGCGACGGATGACCGGGATCGAGCCCAGGAAGTAGCCCAGCAGCGTGACGCCGACCGCCCACAGCACGGCCCCGAGGGCGCTCCAGACGTAGAAGTGGCGACGCTGCATGCGGCCGACGCCGGCCACCAGCGTGATGAACGTGCGGACGATCGGCACGAACCGGCCCAGCACCAGAGCGCGGGCGCCGTAGCGGTCGAAGAAGGCGTGCGTCTGCTCGATGTGCTTGGCCTTCACCAGACGCGAGTCGGGCCGGATGATGCGGGGCCCGGCGGCCCGGCCGATCTCGTAACCGGCGACGTTGCCTCCGAACGCGGCGACGGTCAGCAGCAGGCACACGAGCCAGAGCGGGTGGTCGATGGCGCCCTCGGCGACGAACAACCCGACGGTGAACAGCAGCGAGTCGCCCGGCAGCAGGAAGAAGAACAGGCCGCACTCGATGAACACCACCAGCAGCGTGCCCCAGAGCGCCCACGGGCCGAACGTCTCGAGCAGCTGCTGCGGGTCGAGCCACGACGGACCGAGGGCGGGCATCACGCGGCCCAGCCTAAGCGACGTGCTGAGGCGGGCCGGGCCGACGTCCGTGCACGTCGTCGCCGAGGTGCGCGTTCCGGGCGGGTCCTGCGTGCACGTCGTGGGCTGAGGTGCGCGTCGGACCGGTTGCGGTCGCGACGTAGGGTCGGGCTGTGACCAGCCCCACCCTTCCCGCGTCGCCCACGACGGACGCCGAGGCGTCCGTCGGCGTCGGGCCGTGGCAGGGTCCCTGGCCGGACGACGACCGCTACGACCCGCAGCTGCTGACGGTCGGCGACGCACGCAATGTCGCGGACCGGTACCGCTACTGGCTCCTTGAGGCGATCGTCGCCGACCTGGACACCCGCCGGCACCCCTTTCACGTGGCCGTCGAGAACTGGCAGCACGACTTCAACATCGGGTCGGTCGTCCGCACGGCCAACGCCTTCAACGCGGCGGCCGTCCACATCGTCGGCCGTCGCCGCTGGAACCGCCGCGGCGCCATGGTCACCGACCGCTACCAGCACGTGCTGCACCACCCGGACGTCGCCGGGCTGCTGACCTGGGCGGGGCAGCAGACCGTGCACCTCGGCTACGAAGTGCACGCAGAATCCGCCGGAGACGTCCACCTAGGCTACGAAGTGCACGGTGGCGGTAGCGATGGCCGGATGTCGGCGAGCCGGCTGCCGGTCGTCGGCATCGACAACCTGCCGGGCTCGGTGCCGATCGAGGGCTATGCGCTGCCGCGTGAGTGCGTCCTGCTGTTCGGCCAGGAGGGGCCGGGCCTGTCGGACGAGGCGCACGCGGCCTGCGACGTCGTCCTGTCGATCACCCAGTACGGCTCGACGCGCTCGATCAACGCCGGAGCCGCCGCCGCGATCGCCATGCATGCCTGGATCCGCCAGCACGCCTGAGTCCCGCAGTGCCGCCGCAGGCATGCCCAATGGGGAGTGACCCTTCGCCCAGGTGACGCAAAGACACTGACGGTCGGTCGAGAGCCTCGGCGTGCGCCGCGAGGGCTCAGCGCCAGACGCGCCGGTTCTTGCCGACGGCGGGAGGCTGGGTCTGCGTCCAGACACGACGCCAGCGGGCGACGTCCGGCCCCGACGTCGACGGCGTCTGGCCGCGGGCCGCCCGGCGGGTGGCGTCCCACCAGGTCGAGCCGTCCTCGTCGATGAGCGCGGCGACCGCCGCCTCGACCCGGGCGCCAAGCTCGCGAGGACCCTCGCCCTCCGCAGCCCGCAGCGGCCGCCCGAAGCGCACCGTGACCGGCGGGCGACCCGGCACGGGCCAGCCGCGCCCCCGCGGCATCGCCGCGAACGAGCCGCGGATGCCGATCGGCACGACCGGCACGTGGTGGCGCACGGCCAGGAACGCGGCGCCGTGCCGGAACGCGCGAGTCCAGCCGTCCGGGGAGCGGGTGCCCTCGGGGAAGACCACGATGCTCCAGCCCTGGTCGAGCAGGTCGCCCGGCGTCGAGGACAGCGACCCGGTGCGGCGCTCGATCGGGAACGTGTTGAACACCATGGCCGAGCCCGTGGCGCGCCACCAGGTGTCGAAAAAGTAGTCGGCGGCCGCGGCCACGGCGGTGCGCCGGCGCCAGCGGTCCGGCAGCGAGCAGAGGATCAGCGGCGTGTCCAGGTGCGACGTGTGGTTGGCCACGAAGATGACCGGCCCGCCGAACCGGTCGAGCACGTCGAGCCCGTGCACGACCGGCGCGACCTGCGAGCGCAGCAGCGGCGCCAGCCCGAGCTTCTGGATGCCCTCACGGGCGACCGACGCCACGGGAGAGCGCGCCCACGCGGTCGGGAAGGGCTCCGACGTCCGGGGCGGCTGGAACGGCTCGGCCGAGCGCGGCACCAGCGACCGCCGGCCCCAGCGCCACCCCTTGGCGACCGCGCGCAGGTCCTGCCGGGCCCCGCGCAGCAGCGCGCCGCCGAGCACCTGGCGCGCGACGTGACCGGCCGGGCTGGTCATCGCACGTGCGCCAGCAGGTGCGGCGGGTTGTGCAGGTAGGTCATCGACGGCGAGCGGCCCACCGTGCCCGACACCATCTCGAGCGCGTCGGCCAGCGACGACGCCGCCCGGAAGCCCATGCGCTCCACGGCTCTGCGGTTGGCGCCGACCCACACGATGTCGCCGCAGTGGTCCAGGGCGTGCGCGATCCAGTACCACATGTAGAACGGGTGGACGCCGTGGTAGGCGTACGACGTGCGGTACAGGTGGATGTACCAGGGGTCGGTGGCGTACTGCTGCTCGAACTTCGCCTCGATCACCGACGGGTCGGTGGAGGTGGTGAGGACCTCCTCGTAGAAGTCCACGTAGCTCGGGTGGTGCAGCTGGCTGAAGTCCTCCTCCACCGGGTGGTAGAGGATCACGGCCCCGCCCTTGCGGACGACCGGCTGCCCGACGTAGCTGTTGAAGTAGTACCCGAGGCCCATGCACGCGGCGAGGATCGGGTTCATCGGCGCGTTCACGTTGTACGGCCCGAGGTAGGGGACGCCGAGGACCATCACGTCGCTCTGCCCCTGCACCTCGACCATCTGCTGCTGGTGCACCTTGGCGACGGTGATCTCGTGCACCGCCTCGGTCTCACCGGCCGTGATGCCCGTGATGCCGTACGGCGCCCGGATGCCCTGGTAGATGTTGTGCCGCAAGCCTTTTGGCGCCAGAGCCAGCCCTCGCCGCGCGGCCAGCATGCCGGCCTGCTCACGGACCCCCCACTCCCACTCCCGCTTCATCAGGAACGAGTACGTCGAGGGGAAGACGTTGTTGTCGAGCGTCGTCTCCACCGTGAAGATCTTCAGGTGGTCGGCGAGCAGCCGGCCCATGCGCCAGGCGCTGGCGTGCATGGCCGACTTGGTGTGGTCCATGAACGACCGCGAGTGCACCATCGTGTGGCTGTTGTGGTGGTGGCGCAGGCTCTTGTACGACGCCAGGCCGATCGGCACCGACTTGTGGCCGCCGTCCATCGCGACGATGTTGATGTTCACGTAGACGAGCAGGTCGCTCTCGGCCGCGCGGCGGTTGATCTCGACGTCCTCGCCGCGGTCGGTCTGCCCGACCTGCAGCAGGTTCGAGTGGTCCTCCGCGTCGTGGTTGTACAGCGCGCCCTGCGGGAAGAACGACCGGAACACCCGCTCGCCGACGATGTCCTTCAGCTCGGCGGGCGTGAGGCGGCGGTGCAGGGCGTTCGCCGACACGATCTCGACGTCGTCCACGCCGGCCTCGGCCGCCATGGTCAGCACCTGCTCGATGATGCGCTGGCGGATGTCGGGCTTGACCATCGGCGGCAGCGGCAGCGAGACGTCGTCGAACGCGATCGTCAGCCGCATGCCCGCGAACAGCAGCTCGGGCAGCGGCTCGCGGCCCACCGGGTTGAGCAGCGCGCGGCGGATCGCCCCGTCGATGTCGCGGATCGCCGGCAGCGACTCCGGCGGGTAGACGACGCGGGTGCCGCGGGGGAACTCCTCCAGCCGGAAGCCCTCGCCCTCCTGCACCACCAGCGGCGGCGTGCGGTCGTCGACCTCCAGCACGAACCCGGGGCGGCTCACTGTCGTCTCCTGTCGTTCAGCGTCGATGCGTCGTGCGGCGGTGCGTCGTGCAGCGAAGCGTGGCCGGCTATCGGTGTCATGCCCGGCTCCGGACGTCGAAGCAGACCTTGACGGTGCCGAGCCGGCCGGCGCTGTGGGCGTGGTCGAGGGCCTCGCGCCAGCGGTGCAGCGCGTACCGGCCGCCGACGACCCCGTCCAACGGTGCCTCGCGGGCGAGGCCGAGCGCCACCTCGAACGCGTCGCCGGTCGAGGCGTAGGTGCCCGCGACCTCGAGCTCGCGGAACCACGCGGGGGACAGGTCCGCGGTCTGGGGCATGCCCGACAGCACGACGCGGCCGCCCGCCTTGGTCGACCTCAGCACCGTGTCGAGGGACGACGTCGAGCCCACGGCGTCGATGCCGACGTCCACCCCGCCGAGCAGCATGCCGCCCTCGCCGCCCGTGAACCGCGACATCGGGCCGGGCAGGTCCTGCGGCGCCACCCGTAGGGCGCGCGTCGTGCGCCGCACGGCACGCATGGCCTCGTCGGGCTGCGCGACGTCGGTGGCCCCGAACGCCCGGGCCAGGTCGGCCTGGCCGCGGTGCTTGGCGATGACGGTGATGCGGGCCGCGTTCGTCAGCTGGCGCAGCGCGAGCACCGCGAACAGCCCGACAGCACCCGCGCCCGAGACGAGCACGGATCCGCCGTCCGGCACCTGCGCCCGCCGGGCCAGCTGCACGGCGCACGCCAGGGGCTCGACCAGCACGGCACGCTCGTCGTCCAGGTCGTCGGGGACGACGTGCAGCTGCGAGCGGTGCGCGACCAGCACCTCGCCCCAGCCGCCGCCGGTGTCGCGGCAGAAGCCGGTCTGCAGGCCAGGTGAGACGTGGCCGACCGTGATGTGGTCGCAGAGGTTGGTGCGTCCGGCACGGCACGAGTCGCACGGCTCGGTCTGCCGGGCTGCGCAGGCCAGCACCGGGTCGATGACGACGCGGGTGCCGCGCGGAAGGTCCTCGCAGTCCTCGGCCAGCTCGCCGACGACCTCGTGCCCCGGCACGAACGGCATCGACACCAGCGAGGAGAAATAGAGGGACGTCGACCCCGTCACGGCCCCGAGGTCGGAGCCGCAGATGCCGGAGAGGCGAGGCTTGACGCGCGCCCAGCCCGGACGCCGTACCGCCGGCTCCTCCCGGGTCACCAGGCGCAGCGGGGCCATCGGCCCGACCAGCAGCCCCGGCATGCGGCCGGCCATGGCCTTGGCCGCCGCGTAGCGCGGGATCGAGCGGAAGAGCTCGAGCGCGAGCATCACGGCAGCGTCGCCCCCGTCGTGTCGTGCCGGACGTCGGGCACCCGCCCGCGCGAGATCGCGGACGGCGTGCGCCAGGTCTCGACCGGCCAGCGGGCAGCCCGCGCGGCCCGGTACAGCGGCACGTCCGGCGAGACGGCGGTCGGCTTGCCCACGGCGCGCAGCATCGGCAGGTCCGAGTGGCTGTCGGCGTACCCGTAGGAGCGGGACAGGTCGTAGCCGCCCACCTCCGCGAAGCGCACCAGCCACGCGGCGCGGGACTCCCCGACGAGCGGCGGGGTGGCCAGGAAGCCGGTGGCGCGGCCGTGCTCGTCGACCGCGAGCTCCGCGGCGACGATCGTGTCGAACAGCGGCGCCAGCGGCCGGGTGAGGGGCCGCACCGCGCCGGTGAGCAGGATCGTGTGGTGGCCGGCGGCCCGGTGCTCGCGGACCCGGCGCATCGCCGACGCGCTCACGCGCTCCAGCACGTGCGGGGTGACGACCTCGTCGACGAGGCTGTCGAGCTCGTGCAGGTCGGCGCCGACGTACCGGCGGTAGACGGCCCGCAGGAAGCCGCCGCGGTCCTTGCGCTCGGCACCGACGTACGACGGCATGCGGCGCAGCATCCGCAGCACCTCGCGTGCCTTGCCGGCGGCGTCCAGCTCGGGCAGCCGCAGCCACAGGTAGGTCTCGATGACGTTGCTCGACAGCAGCGTGCCGTCCATGTCGAACACGGCCAGCACGCCGGTCGGGTCACCCTCGAGCTTGCGCGGGCCCGGGTCGCCCTGGCGCTGGCGGCGCTTGCGGATCACGTCGTACTTGCGCATGGGCTCGGTGACGCTCGGGCAGTGGATGTCGCGGATGTACTCCGTCCAGTCCACGATCGCCGTGTCGAAGCCGAAGACCTCGAGGTCGGCCGGGTCGAGCGCCCGGTGCAGCGCGAGGGTGCGGTCGTCGACGAACTGCAGCTCGACCTGGGTGTAGGAGCGGTAGAGGTCGAGGTAGCGGCGCAGGAAGTCCAGGCGCCGCTTGGTGCGGTCCAGCTCGCGCGAGAAGTCCCGCACCCGCTCGCTGCGCGGGGCCAGGCTCAGTGCGCGGTCGGCCCAGCGGTGAGCCGTCTCCCCTTGCACGAGAACGCGTTCGACGTGCTGCGACCCGGGGAAGCGCCACGTCGGCAGCGGCACGGCGCCGCGCTCGCCCAGGTCGAACGGGTGGTGGTCGAAGTACTCGCGCACCAGCTCGTAGAGGCGGCGGAAGGTCAGCGGGTTGCGGGCGCCGGACGAGACGTGGAAGTACTCGGGCTTACCGGGGACGGGCTCGGTCGCGCACACCGCGATCAGCGCGGACACGACGTGGTCGACGGGCACGATGTCGACGATGGCGTCCGGGGCGGCCGGGAACTCGGGCAGCTCGCCACGGCCGTAGGCCAAGATGATCGGCTCGGCCATCTTGAAGCCCTCGATCCAGCCCGGGCGGGGCCAGGCCAGCGCGGACTCGATGATGCTCGGCCGGACGACGGACACCGGCAGGGCCGGCGCACCGGGCGCGTCCGACGACGTCCCGGACGTCAGCTCCTCGACGACCCGTTCACCCATCGCCTTGGTGAACGTGTAGACGTCGGTCCAGCCCAGGCTGCGCGCCCGTTCGTAGCCGGCCTTCTTCTGCTGGTCCTTGACCCACTCGCGGCGACGCTTCTCGGCGTCCTCCGCTGCCGTGATCGGGCCTGCCCTGCCGTGCGCCTTCTCGGCGGCGTCGCTCAGCGTGGCGAGCACCCGCGCGCTGCGCGAGTCGTCCTCGATCCGCTGCCCGAGCCGGATCCCTGCGTCCCGCTCGGTGCGCCAGTCGACGTCGTGGGCGACCGACCGCTCGGGCACGGCGCCCCGCCGACGTCCGCCGACGTACGCGGTCGAGACGTGCACGTAGTGGATCGGCCGCCCCGCGGCCTGCGACGCCTGGAGCACCTTGCTGACCAGGGCGTGCGTGCCCGCCACGTTGGTGCGGAACGCGTCCTGGATGGGCGGGTCGAACGAGACGTCGCCCGCGCAGTGCACGACGACGTCGAGGTCGGTGGGCAGGTCGGGCAGGTTGCCGAGGTCGCCCTCCACCACCTGCACCAGGTCGGCGAGCGCCTCGACGCCACCGGCCCGTTCCGCCGCGGCGGCGAAGGTCGGCTTGCGCATCAGGGCGGCGATCCGGTCCCGTCCGGGCTGGCCCGCCTTGGGCCGCACCAGCGCCACCGGGCGCACGCCGGGCAGGTCCGTGAGCAGCCGCTGCAGCAGGGCTTCGCCGACGAAGCCGGTCACCCCGGTGATCAGGATGCGCCGGCCGTCCAGCTGGTCCCTCAGTCGCACGCGGCCTCCATCGTCACTTTGCTCGCCGGAGCATCCAACCATTGTTGACGCCCACCGCGCCCGGACGGGGCCCTAG
>Ga0070696_100000868_pt1 | contig 19520 bp, 18 predicted proteins | sample KBSK1253metaG_FD_65474 | JGI IMG/M metagenome (GOLD analysis project Ga0070696, IMG submission 65474) | Corn, switchgrass and miscanthus rhizosphere microbial communities from Kellogg Biological Station, Michigan, USA - KBS K1-25-3 metaG | ecosystem: Host-associated > Plants > Roots >... | reverse complement strand
GGCGGTAGGGCGGTCTTGCCGTCTCAAGTCGTTCTCGCCGCCATACCGCCATACCGCCTTACCGCCGTACCGCCGTACCGCCGTACTGCCGACCGTTCCCGAAACTATCCCGAATACCGCTCACCCGCTATTCTTCGTCCGATGTCAGTAATCCGCATCGTCAACGCCCGGCAACACAATCTCCGGGGTATCACTGTCGAGCTCCCCCATCGGGCGCTCATTGTTGTCACTGGTCCGTCAGGATCGGGCAAGAGCTCGCTCGCCTTCGACACGCTCTACGCCGAGGGGCAGCGGCGCTACATCGAATCGCTCTCCACCTATGCCAAGCAGTTTCTCGAGCGCATGCCCAAGCCACTGGTGGACAGCCTCGAGGGCATCGCACCTTCCGTGGCCATCGAGCAGCGCAACCCAATCGTGTCCAGCCGCTCCACCGTGGGCACCGCCACCGAGGTGTACGACTATCTCCGGCTCCTCTGGGCCCGCGTCGGCCGGTGTTTCTGCCGGGTCTGCGGCGCTCCGGTGCGGCGGGACACCCCGCAGTCGGCCGCCGATGACATCCTCGCCGGCGAACTCGGCCGGATTCAGATCTGCTTCCCGCTTCCGCCCGTCGCTCAGCTCTCTCACGCCACGGTGGTGGAGAACCTCCGCGCCCTCGGCTTCGTTCGGGTGCTTCGGGACGGGATTGGATACCACCTAGACGAGCTCCCGGCTAGCCTCGACCTCACCCACTCGGGCGAGCTCCTCGTCGTAGTGGATCGCCTGGCCGCCGAGGCGGCGGCAGCCGGCCGGATTTCGGAAGCGATCTCGGTTGCATTTCAGGAAGGCGAGGGGATTGCTATCGCCGTGGGAGAGCGTGGGCGGCTTCGCTTCACCCGGTCACCCGCCTGCAGCCGATGCGATACCCCCGCCGCCACGGTGACGCCGGCTCTCTTTTCCTTCAACAATCCCCGCGGTGCCTGTCCCTCCTGCAATGGTTTCGGAGCGGTGTTGGAGTACGATGAATCACTTATCGTCCCCGATCCCGGACGCAGCCTGGCCTACGGTGCAATCGATCCGTGGACCAAGCCGCGATACGAGTCCCGCCGTCGCATTCTGCTCGAGTTTGCCCGCCGCATCGGCGCGGAAACCGATAAGCCCTGGCAGAAGCTCAAGGCGTCACACCGGCGAGAGCTGCTCTATGGTCGCAAGGGCCGCTTTGTCGGAATCTTTCCGTTTCTCAAAGGGTTGGAGGAGAAGCGGTACAAGCAGTACATCCGGGTCTTCTTGCGGCAGTACCAGTTGGCCAAGACCTGCAGCGACTGCGGCGGCTCTCGTCTCAACCCCGACGCGCTCAGCGTCCGAATCGCCGACCAGACCATCGCGTCGATCGCCGCCCGGTCGGTGGACGGAATCCATGCGTGGCTCACCGCGCTGACCCTCTCGCCCTACGAGCGCGAGATCGCCGGTCTCATTCTGGCTCAACTGGACGACCGCCTCAGCTTCTTGCGCGATGTCGGCCTGGGCTATCTCACCCTGGAGCGACAGGCCCGCACGCTCTCCGGGGGGGAGGCCCAACGCATCGCGCTCGCCAATGCGCTGGGCTCGCACCTGGTGGATTCGCTCTATGTTCTCGACGAGCCGTCGATCGGACTCCACCCTCGCGACATCGATCGGCTGCTCCGGCTGTTGCGCCGGCTCCGAGATGCGGGTAACACCGTCGTGGTGGTGGAGCACGACCTCGCCGCCATTCAGCAGGCCGACTTCATGCTCGAGCTCGGCCCCGGCTCTGGGGAGCAGGGCGGCCGGGTAGTTCACGCCGGGCCGGTCGCATCGGCGTTGCATTCTCTCACCGGACAGTATCTCACCGGACAAAAGCGGATCGCGGTGCCGAGTGCTCGGCGGCAGGCTGGTCCCCGCTGGCTCCGAGTGCGCGGTGCGACGCTCCACAACCTCCGCGATGTGGACGTGGACATTCCTTTGGGGACGCTCACCGCAGTCACCGGCGTGTCCGGCTCAGGGAAGAGCACGCTGCTCTACGAGATCCTCTACCGGAATCTCGAGGCCAGGCTTCACGGGGGTCACTCGGCCAAGTCGCACCTGGGAGAAGAGGTGGGGCGGGTAGCCTCACTCAGCGGATGGGAATCTCTGCAGGATGTGCTCCTGGTGGACCAGTCGCCGATTGGACGCTCTCCCCGTTCCAATCCAATCACCTACATCAAGGCATTCGACGAGATCCGGGAGCTCTTCGCGGCCCAGCCGCTCTCCCGGCAACGCAAGTACAGCTCGGCCACGTTCTCGTTCAATTTGCCGGGCGGAAGGTGCGAGGTCTGTGAGGGCGCCGGGCACGTGCAGGTCGAGATGGTGTTTCTCGCCGACGTGTTCGTCCCTTGCGAGGCCTGCGGTGGCAGCCGCTACCGTCGAGAAGTCCTCGACGTCCGGATTCAGGGGTATTCGATCCACGATGTGCTTCAATGGACGGTGGACGAGGCGATTGTGCGCTTCCGCCACCAGCCCAAGCTGGGCAGTGCCCTCTGGCATCTGCAGCAGGTGGGATTGGGGTATCTCCGCCTGGGGCAGCCGGCCACTACTCTCTCAGGGGGTGAGGCCCAGCGTCTCAAGATCGCCCGGGAACTGGCTCAGGCCGGCAAACGGGAGGGGCGCAAGCTCTACATTCTCGACGAGCCCACCACCGGACTTCATCTCGATGATGTCCGCGTGCTCATTCAGGTGCTCGATCGATTGGTCGACGCCGGCCATACGGTGGTGGTCATAGAGCATCACCTGGACGTCGTGAAAAGGGCGGATTGGATCGTGGATTTAGGCCCCGAGGCCGGAGAGGCCGGGGGGCGCGTGGTGGCGCAAGGCACCCCGGAGCACGTGGCCGACGTCGCCGAGTCGCACACCGGGCATTATCTCCAGCCGCTGCTCGCCCCAGCTCCAGCCGCACTCGCAGGGTAAGCTGTCGGACATCTCGAATATCCCACCGCCCCACCTTCACCACGGAAGCACGAAACACACGGAACGCTCCCCACTAGGCCGAACTCCCTGCCACAACACAAGAGTCAACGTGGTGGGTGCGCTAGGAGCTCGGTGAATCGAATGGACGTTCCGTGGGTTTTCGTGCTTCCGTGGTGCGCAGTTGCTTTTGACAAGGGGTCGGGCCCATACCAAGGTGGGGCTTAAGCCAGAGCCGCCGCCGCCTCCCGGATCAACGCCCACGCCTCTGCGACTTGCTCCCGTTCGGTCCCCCGCTGACCCACTACCAGCCGGATGACATAGCGCCCATCCAATCGGGTGTGGGTGAGGTGCACCCGCCGGCTGGCGTTCACCTTGGCCAGCAGCCGCTCGTTCAATGCATCCAGCTCCTTCTCCTCAACGCCACGAGGATGATATCGGAAGCAGACCAGGCTCAGCGGCACCGGCGCCATCAGCTCGAAGTCGGGCCGCTCATCGATCCACCCCTTCAGCTCCCGCGCCAGTGCGACATGGCGGCGAATCATCGCCCGAAGGCCCTCGATCCCGTACGACCGAATCACGAACCAGAGCTTGAGCGCCCGGAAGCGCCGCCCTAACTGGATGCCCCAGTCTCGGAAGTTGACCACCTCGGCGTCGTGGGTGGTTCGCAGATACTCCGGCGTGAGCCCGAAGGTCCGGAGCAGACTGTCAGGATCGCGAACGTAATAGGCGCTGCAATCGAAATTGGTCAGCAGCCATTTGTGTGGGTTGAATACCAGACTGTCGGCAAACTGCACCCCGTCGAGCAGCCACCGGAACTCGGGCACGATCGCCGCCGCGCCGGCGAAGGCGGCGTCCACGTGGAGCCAGATCCCGTGTCGTCGGCACAAAGTGGCAATTGCCGGGACCGGGTCGATCGCGGTGGAGGACGTCGTCCCGACAGTCGCTACCACGCAGGCAGGGGTGAGCCCTGCGTCGCGATCGGTGATGATGGCCCGCTCCAACGCTGCCGGATCGAGCGCGAAGTCGGCGGTCACCGGCACATGGCGCAGCTGGTTGGTGCCGTACCCCGCGAGCTTGACCGCCTTGTCTACCGAAGAGTGCGCTTCGCGTGAGGCATAGACCACGAGCTGAGCCCCGGCCTGGGCCAGGCCCGTCGTACCGGCGGCGTAGGCCGTCGTCCGCTCTCGAGCTGACAGCAGCGCCACCAGCGTGGCAGTCGAGGCCGTGTCCTGGATGACGCCGACAAACGAATCTGGCAATCCCAGCATCTGCCTCAGCCAATCCATCACCACCTGTTCCAGCTCGGTCGCGGCAGGTGACGTCGCCCACGACATGCATTGAGCCCCGAGGGCGGCCGTGAGCATCTCGCCTAGGATGGAGGGAGGGCTGTTGTTGCCGGGGAAATAGGCGAACCAGCCGGGATGGTTCCACAGGGTCATCCCTGGGAGGATCACCTCCTGAAAATCATGGAACATCGCCGCGAACGGCTCACCGTGCTCGGGAGGCGAGGAAGGGAGCTGACCTCGGATCTCCCCTGGCCGAACCTCAGGTACAACGGGGAGCTCGCCGACCCCAGCCAGGTGGTCGGCGATCCAGTCGACCAGCTCGTGAGCGTGGCGGCGGAATTCTTCGGGTTGCATGGGCCCAAAGCGAACGTCGCCCCCCCGCGGGAGTCAAGCGGCAGTCACCGGACCTCGATAACATTCCCGGCTTCATGCCGAGACCTCGACTCCGCACCTCGGGCCTTGCCTGGATGGTTCTGGCGCAGCTCCTGTTCGCCGGCATGAACATCTGCACCCGGCTGGGGTCCATCCGGGTCCCCTGGCCCGAGGTCGCATCGGCGCGTTTTCTCCTTGGGGCAGTGCTCGCCGCTGGCGTCGCCGCAATGCGAGGGACGTCGCTCCAGATCATCGACCAACCCGGAGCATGGCGACGAAGCATCTTCGGCGCCCTCTCGGCCGTGGGGGCGTTTTATACTCTGTCCTCGCAACGGATCGCCATCGGAGACGCCGCCACTCTCACGGCGACCGCCCCGATCTTCGTCGCCCTGCTCTCGGGGCCGCTCCTCGACGAGCCGGTCGGAAAGCGGGTGTGGCTCGCCGTAGCCCTTGGCTTTACCGGAATACTGGCGCTGGTGCGACCGTCGTTCGCGCTCGCGCTGCCGGTTGCCCTGATCGCAACCGCCGGATCGTTCTTCTATGCCTTGGCGATGATCTGGCTGCGGAAGATCGGACCAGGGGAGAGCCACGAGGCGGTGGTGCTGCACTTCTCTTTGGTCGCCTTCGGCGTCATGCTCCTGCTCGCCCTGCCGCACTGGCGTTGGCCTGACGGGCGTAGCGCCTTCTTTCTGCTGGGCGCCGGCATCGGAGGCGGAGGAGCGCAACTCGCGATGACCCGGGCGTACTCCCTCCACCGCGCTGCGCCGGTGACGGCCCTTTCCACTCTCGGCGTGGTGTTCACCTATTTCCTCGCGGCAGGTGTTTTCGCCGAGCGACCGACCGGGTGGCAGATAGGCGGCGCACTGCTCGTCATTGCGGCGGGCGCGGTGGTGAGCCTCAGGCAGCCGTGACTGGCACGTGTATCTTTCGAAATCATGACCACATCCTTACTTCCGCAGCCCCGGGGCCTCCGGTACGATCCCGGACTTGCCTGTCACCATCTTTCGCAAGCCGATCCACAGCTCGGCCAGCTCATCGCCCGGGTGGGCCCCTGCACTCTCCGACCGAGAGCAACCCAGAGTCTGTTCGCGGCACTGACCCGTTCGATTGTCTACCAACAACTCTCCGGGAGTGCAGCGGCCACCATTCTGGGAAGAGTCGTCGACCTCTTTCCCGACACGCGCTTCCCCCGGCCGGAAGACATTCTCGCCTGTCCTCCCGAGCGACTGCGTGCAGCCGGGCTCTCGACGGCCAAGACCGCGGCGGTTCGCGACCTCGCCGCGCGCACTCTCGATGGCACAGTTCCTCCGCTGGCGGTGGTCCATCGCATGACCGACGAGGAGATCATCGAGCGACTGACGCTTGTTCGCGGAATCGGGCGTTGGACGGTGGAGATGCTGCTGATCTTCCGACTGGGCCGTCCCGATGTGCTTCCGGTGGACGATCTCGGAGTGCGAAAGGGATTTGGACGGACCTTCACCAAGCGAGCCCTGCCGGCCGCGCGAACGCTGACCCGCTGGGCCGAGCGGTGGCGACCTTACCGCTCCGTGGGGAGTTGGTATATGTGGAGGGCGTTGGAGCTGTAAGGGGGTGACTGATGGTCCGCGACACCGACCCGTGGGCGGGTTTCCAGCCGAGTCTTCGAACGGTCGAGCTGCTGTGCGAGCGGCTGGGCGAGATCGGTTATCCCATCGGAGCCGACACCGCGCGTGAGCTCTTGCGGGCAGTCTTCGCGAGCGAGGCGCCCCGCCTCGATGCACGAGTGCGCGACGCCCTGAGCGCTTCCCTGGAGACGATTCGAGTCGCGACGCAGTCGGCTATTGGGGTACTGGGTGCCACGGCACCGGTGACTCGCCCACCTGGTCCGCTGGTGCTCGACGAGACTCCCGCATCACCACCTCGCTCCAGCCGGAAGACTCCGGCGGCTGGGGTCGCGCGAGCCGGCCGGCCCTCAGGCGGCAAGCGCAAGCTGGAAGAGCCTCCTGAAGATCTGCCTCCCTCAACCGGCGGGCAGACCCGCCGTGGCCGGGACGAGCTCGATGGCGGAGAGCGCCGCCCCGTCTTCCGCCGGCCGCGAGGGCGTTAGGGCGACAGCGCCAGCGCCTTTCGCGCCTCGCTCAATTCGGGCCGAGCCCGGTCGGCCTTCTCCATCAGTCGCAAGAACCGGCGATAACTCCGAAGCGCGGCGGCCCGGTCCCCCGCCGATAGCGCGGCGCGCGCCATGCCGAGAAGGCTGCGGGCTCGATTCGGCTGACGAGCCAGCGAGGCCTGGTAAGCCCGGAGCGCGTCCGAGGCGCGCCCGGTCTCCAGCAAGAGATCGCCGTAGAGCTCGCGTGCCGGCAGGACGGCCCCGGGCGTTACCGGATGTTTCGCCGTGACATCCTCGAGGTCGGCCGCAGACGCGGCGAGACGGAGTGCCTCCGCAGTGTCGCCCACCTCCCGCGCCAGCCACGCGGACGCGGCCACCCGCTGGATCTCGACCTGCTTGGACCAGTACACCTGGGGGCCGCCTGCCTTCGCCAGCGCCGAGCCGATCACGCTCAGGCTGTCGATCTCCACGCGGGCGGCAGCGGAATCATCGCTCCGGGCAGCGCCAACCGCGCGGGCAAAGTGGGTGATCGCCTCCGTCGCGCGCCAGCTCGGCGCTGGTCGCACGCTGAGAGCCTTGGCTTCACTCCACTGGCCTCGCTCCAGCGCATATCGTGCCGGGATCGCTGCCAAGGCATAGTCATTGATCAGCGAGTTGGGCGGGAAGCCTGAGGTCACCTGCTTCATCTGATCCACGATTCTCTTGGCCTCGGCGTCGCGCCCTTCTTGCAGGTAGGCATAGGCCAGGTAGTCGAGCGCGTGCCCATGCTGATCCCACAGACCCTCCAGATGCTGCTCCTGCTCAAACCTCCGCGCCGCTTGGGCGGAGCGGAGGTTGGATTGGATCGACTGGTCCCACTGTCCGATAAGGGTGTAGATGTGTGACGGCATGTGGAGCGCATGGGGCACCGAGGGGGCAATCCGAGCGTACCGTGCGGCAGCAATCGTTCCTCGCTCCGCCAAGCCTGGATAGTCGTAAGCATGGATCAGATAGTGGGCCAGACCGGGATGCTCCGGGTTCTTCCGAAACAGCGGCTCGAGAATGCCGGCGGCGCGCCGCTGCCGGGCGTAGGTGGTATCGCCAACCTCGAGCTGGCCGACAGCGATGAGCGCCAGGGCGTAGAGTATCCGGGCCTCGTCGTCTTGCGGGTGCCGCCGGGCCACCTTCTCCATCGCCGCCTGATAGGCAAGCAGTCGGGTGCGATGATCGGTCGAATCGTAGCCGCGATAGTAGGTCGCGATCGCTCGGGCGTAATCAGCCTCGCGGGACACCGGTCGGGCCAGGTGCACCGCCTGTTCCGCCGCCGCGAGAGCCGTCGCGTTCTCCTTCGGGCTCGGCGGGGTCCAGAGTGGATGCAGCGTGCTCATCGCCTGGCCCCAATACCCCATGGCGCAGTTGGAGTCGGCAGCAATCACTGCTGCGAAGGTGTTTCCCGCCTCCTCGTACCAGAACGAGTGGAGCAGCACGAGGCCGCGCTCGAACCGGACCTGGGCCTTGTCGTTGCAGGTAGTGGGGAAGACGACGCGGCCCAGTTGCTCGGGTGGTTTCCCGTCATGGTGGTCGTGCTCGGCTTGGGAGTAGAGCTGGCAGGGCAGGAACACTACCGCACCTGCAACCATCAACCGGAGCTGATTCCGCATCGATTCCTCAAATCAACGGTCTCGGGTCGGGGGGAGCGGGAGAATGGTGAGAGGGCGGGGCGAAGGCCGCAATGGCCTCCAGGGAGCGTTTTGAAGCCCAGATGATGAGCCTGAGATGAGGGGGGCGTGAGAGGGGCATGAGCCCGGCGGCTTAGTGTAGGGCCCAGAGTCGCCCCGCCTGCAAGTGCGGCTCGCACTTCTCACCCCTAGAATGGCTCGGAGGTCACCATGTGGCTCAGCTTTCCTCGACTCGTCGGAGCCCTCTCCCCGCTCCCGATACTCATCGCGTGCGCTACCAGTGGCGCGACAGGACACGATCCGAACGTGATCACCGCCCCGGAGCTCAGCAGTAGCCGGGCCACGAATGCGTACGACGCCATCCGTCAAATTCGCCCCGAAATGCTCCGAACCAGGGACCCTGGTACCCTGGTGTACTTCAAGGCCAGCCGACCCGTGGTCGCGATAGACAACACCCTCGTCGGAGGCATCGAGGTGCTGCAAGCCATGTCTCTCGACAAGGTAGCTCGGATCGAATACGTCAGCGGTTGGAAGGCCGCAAAAAGGTATGGACAGACGTTCGGGAACGGCGTCATGCTCATCGAGACCCGCCCCGGTTCCGAGGCGGAACTGCAGAGCGCATCCCGATGAAATCGCGCAAGCAGCAAAGCAAAGCGGCAACGAGGGCGATTAACTCGTTGCCGCGAGGGAAGTGGTGTGTTCAGCTCCCGAGGAGGGACTCGAACCCCCGACCCGGTGATTAACAGTCAGTCCGCGCATGATGTAAATAAAGCACTTACGCGGTCTGACTGGCACCTCGCGACTCTCTCGCTACTCCCCTAGTTCGAAGCGCGGGGGGATGTCGGCGGCTATATTGAAGTTCACCCCAGAAGGTTCAAAAATGACCAGCCTCGAAGGCACAGCGCCACCTCCGCTATTGTTGCGCCTTCCCCTGCCTGCCGAGGATACGACCCTCACCGACCGCTACGCGCCTACCCGCGCTCCGGCCTCGACTCCTGTCACATCTCTCCCTCGGTAGCATTGCTGCATTCTGGTTCCAGAAATTTAGCGTGGGGGCTCGGCGTCCCCCAAGGCTTAGGGACACTCGGTAGTGCCTCAGACTGACAACCTACCCAGGGAGACCGCCGACAGTTCAACGCAAGAAGGCGAAAGCCGTCCGCAAGGGAAAGCATCGCCCACGTTAAGGCGGGGCCATCAACCCGCCGTCAACCGCTGTCGGGTTAAGAGATATTGTCGACTGCCCCGCTGGTCAGGATCTCGAAACAGACGGTCAACAGCCTGAGACGTCCACCGCGTGGAACATACCGGCGTTTCCCTGAGCCGCATCGTTGGCCATCGGAATGGTGAACATCGTTGGGTCACGCAACATATTGAGAGCCCCCGGCAACCCGGTGCCTGGGGCTGGGCACTGTCTCGAACCCACCGCGAATGAAGCTCCCCCCGCGAGCCCTGGGGATTGCATCTCGGTCGGACCTGTCGTGTCCGAGCAGGCGGTGATGACGCCAGAGGCGATGATGGCGGTGGCGATGAGAAGTTTACGGCGGATCATTGGAGTATCTCCTTTAAGACCCGGCGAAGACGGCCGGACTTGGCAGGAAAGCGCAGCTTGCTCTGCCAACCTAGCTGTCAGTACACCTAGCTCATAGTCCCGTTCTCACGCTAGGGTGAAACTAACCTCTCATCCAGGACAACCGCTGTCATTCTCAACGTTACGCTCAAACTGACTGCACTACCGGACACTCCGCTCGCTACTCGCTCGCTACTCGCAGGCGCTAAAACAGGCCCAAACGCAGGCAACCAGCAGCCAACCAGCGCAACGAAAAAGGACCCAGCCGTGATGGCTAAGTCCTTGTCGTTGCACTGGTAACTCCTTCTCTCGCTGGAGCTCCCGAGGAGGGACTCGAACCCCCGACCCGGTGATTAACAGTCACCTGCTCTACCAGCTGAGCTACTCGGGAAAGTCGCGGCGCGATGCCAACTGCGCCGGTGGACGGGCTGTAAACTAGCCACCAGGCATCTTCGGTCAAGCGTTCCATCCGGGTGAGGCGACGCACAGCATTGCACCCCAACTCGACGTATTCTGGTCCCGCGAACGCGCATTCACATAGTCCAGTCAGAGCAACACTGTGCCGGTTCTTTGCGAGCGCCTGCTCACAAAGAAGCTGTCAAATGTGAGTGTTCACTTGACAACGCAGTGCAATGTTGGTTCGTCTTTGCATCATAAAGCTATGCCAACCATGCTATGTAAGTCATTGTTGAAAAAGATGTTACAAAGTTCCAGCTTCCCTTCAGGAGGCCGACACTTAGCTTCAGTCGCATGTCGCTGCCACCCCTGACCGGCCACCTCGAGCCTAGGAAACGGCTCGCCAAGGCGGCCCAGGCAGGCCGGCTCCCCCAGGTGATCCTGCTGACTGGGCCGGCCGGGGTGGGAAAGCAGCGTTTGGCTCTCTGGCTGGCTCAGTTGGTCTTTTGTGAAGAACCAGGCGGGGAACCCTGCGGACATTGCCGAGGGTGCCGACTGGTAAGTGGACTGGCGCACCCGGACCTGCATTGGTTCGTGCCGATCCCGCGGCCTAAGGCCTCGGACCCGGACAAGCAGGTCGAGGAAGCGGCCGAAGCCATAGCGCAAGCGTTGGAGGAGCGGCGAAAGCAGCCGTTCTATGGTCTGGTTGACGGGATGGCCGTTCACCCGATGGCCTCGGTTCGACTGCTGCAGCGTCGAGCTCTGTTGACCTCGGTTGAGGGCGGCTGGCGAGTGTTCATCATCGGCGAGGCCGATCGTTTGGTGCCTCAGGAGTCGAGTCCCGAGGCCGCCAACGCGCTGTTAAAGCTCTTGGAGGAGCCGCCGACGAAGGCGCTGTTCGTCCTGACGGCGGCGGATCCGAGACGGATGCTCCCGACCATGCGGTCGAGAGCGGTGACGGTTCGACTGAATCGCCTGTCGGACCAGGACGTGAAGAGCTTCCTCGGCTCCCAGCAGCCAAGTACGCTGGGGAGGCTCTCGGCGAAGGCCCTGGACGAGCGGGTCGCGATGGCGGAGGGCTCGATCGGGCGGGCGGTAGCTGGAGGAGACGAAGGCGGCACAGCCTATCAGGCCGCAAACGAGCTCCTCGAAGCAGTGGTTGCCGGCGCCGGACCAACGCTGGAGCGAGTCCTCAAGCAGGCGCCCTGGTCCGCCAGGGGCGAATTCACTGCGATGCTGGACGCGCTCGCTGAGACACTGAGCGAAGCAGCCAGGGGAACCGTGGGACAGCCCATGCGCCGTCCGGTCCCCCAGGCGCTGATGCGCCACCGGAGCCCCGAGCCGCTCCTCAAGGCGATGGAGCACGTGGCTGATGCGCGGGAGGCGGCATGGGGAAACGTGAATCCGCAGATCCTGCTCGCCGTACTGGGGGAGGAGCTGGCGGAGGTCCTGTGAAGCTCAGTCATCTGGACGAACGTGGACGCGCCCGGATGGTCGATGTGGGTGGCAAACCGGAGAGCGAGCGGACGGCGGTGGCCGAAGGAGCCGTTCGGATGTCACAGGAGGCCTTCGACCTGGTGGCGGCCCAAGCGGCACCCAAGGGCGACGTCCTCGCCGTCGCCGAAGTGGCCGGGGTTATGGCGGCCAAGCGCACCGGGGAGCTGATCCCGCTGTGCCACCCGTTGGGGCTGGATCTGGTAGAGGTCGAGGCCCGGCTGGAGCCGGAGCTTCCGGGAGTGCGGGTCAGGGCCACGGCCAAGGTGACGGCCCGCACAGGAGTGGAAATGGAGGCGCTCACGGCGGTAGCAGTCGCGTGTTTGACAGTTTACGACATGGTCAAAGCAGTAGACCGAAGGATGGTCATCGAGGATGTCAGGTTGGTGAGTAAGACCAAGAGGCCTGCTCACAACTCATAGAAGGAGGTTGGCCCAAGATGCGACCGACCGACAAGTACGCCTGGTGCAACGAGACCCGGGGCGACGTTATCAAGCGCCTCGCGGTGCGGGGCGCCCTGCTGTTGGTTACGGCCGCCGTCGTCGGCACCCTCGCCGGCTGGACCAAGCGAGTACGGGCCGCGGACAGCGTCAGCTTTCCCGATGTCGGCCTGGTAGTACGGCAGATGGGCAACTTGGGACATGAGATCGATGCCGCCCGAGGCGAAGCTGCCCTTGCCAAGGTGCAGCTCGACCGCGCCAACGCCATCCTGTCGAGTTCGGCGAAGTATCAGATCCCGGCCGACCTGGCGGCGGACATCTACGACATCGCCTTGAGCGAGGGCATCGATCCGGCCCTCGGCTTTCAGCTGGTCAAGATCGAGAGCAACTTCCAGGCAGGCGCTCGGAGCAACATGGGGGCACTGGGCTACACCCAAGTCCAGCTGGCCACCGCCCGGTTCTACCAGCCGGGCGTGACGTCGAAGCAGCTGATGGAGCGGCAGACGAACTTACGGGTGGGTTTCCGCTTCCTCAACGACCTGCTGGGCAAGTTCGATCGCGATACCCATCTGGCTCTGCTGGCCTATAATCGCGGCCCGGCGCGTGTGTCCGAGATTCTGGCGCGGGGCGGCAACCCGGCCAATGGGTACTCCGAGGCCGTTCTGAAGGGCTATCGGGCGCCCAGCTCGACCAATACGGCGCCTTAGCCGGGAATCCGAAGCGACTTGCCGGCCTTGAGTGGCTGGCGGTCCGACAATCCGTTCGCATCTCTGAGGGCCTGGACCGACACGCCATAGCGTCGAGCCAGGCCCTTCAGAGTTTCTCCCCGCTTTACCAAGTGAGTACGCGCCGCCGCCGCGCTATCGGCCGCAGGGCTGCGGGGCCGCTCCGTGCGAACCTTGGGCGCGGCAACCCTAAGACGCTGACCCGAGGCGATCCGCCCTTCAGGCCCGAGCTCGTTCCAGCGCTTGAGATCCGCCTGCCTCACTCCGAAGTCCTTGGCGATCGAGGAGAGCGTCTCACCCCAACGAACCCGATGATACCCGGTCGGACTCGCGTCGGCAGGGGTGACCGGATCGGCCATGCGACGGGCCACCGAGGAAGAGATCGCCCCGCCGGTCGGCACCACGACAATCTGCCCCGGCCGTAGGCGACGGGCCTTGAGCTTGGGATTGGCATCAGCGAGCAATCGGCTGCTGACGTGATAGCGGCGGGCAATGCCGCCCATGGTCTCGCCCGACGCGACGACGTGCTCTACGAAGGTCACCCGCCGCTTCGCCGGCAACGCGGCGTATCCGGCTTCGGTGGACACTCCCCGTCCAGCGGGAACCCGCACGACCGAGGGGACGCCAGGGGGTGTGGCCAGCCGGAGGTACTGAGGGTTCAGCTCCCGGATGGCAGCCACGGTGGTATCCGCCAGCTTGGCGATCACGTCGAGACCGGTCATCGTCGGCACGACGATGGAGTCGTAAGCCGGAGGGTCCGTCCGAGTCACCTCGAACCCGTAGCGCGCCGGCTCCTTGGCGATCAGCGCGGCGGCGATGAGCTTGGGCACGTAGTCCTTGGTCTCCCGGCGGAGCAGCTTGGTGTCGTACAGCCGGAAGAAGGTGGCGTCGGTGTTGATCGAGTCGGCCTCCTCATCGGGCAGGCGGATGAGCCCACGAGACACCTTGCCCGCGCCGGCATTGTATGCCGCGCACGCAAGGTAGAGCGAGCCGAAGCGGGCATTGAGACTCTTCAGATGGCGCGCCGCGGCGTCGGTCGCGCGATAGGGATCTCGCCGCTCGTCCACCCAGGAGTCCACCCGGAGCCCGTACAGCTTGGCGGTCCCCTTCATGAACTGCCACATCCCCACCGCTCGCGACCGGCTGGTCGCCGAGTTGGAGAAGCCGCTCTCGATCAGCGCCAGATAGACCAGGTCACCTGGCAGACCTTCCTGCTGCAGCCGCTCCCGAATCATCGGCTCGTATCGCGGCATGCGCGTCAGCCACACGCCCATCCGCTCTCTGCCCTTGGTCTTGAAGAAATTGAGGTAGTACTGAACCCGGTTGTGGCTATTGAACGTGCTGACGTCGATGTCCCAGGTGGCGGCGTTGCTGACGCCCTTGGCTCCGCCCGCGGTGGCGAGGTCCGACTCGGCGGATCCGTTGTCGGCCTCATCGCCTGGCCTCGCCTCGTCCAGAGCTTCGAGCACTGCCTCATCGGCCGCGGAGTCGGAGGCCAATCGCACCTCGGCCACGAGCTCTTCCATCGGCAGGAGGGTATCCAGTTCGGGTGCCGGCGGAAGCGAAAAGGGATCCGAGCCGCGGCCGGAAACCCTGCCCGAGACGGACGCCGGGTTGCCAGAGCGGACGGGAGACACCGGGCGGGGGTCGTGATGTCCGCCGCAGGCTGACAAGACCCCGAGAACGGAGAACAGGAGGATCAGACGCAGGCGCAAACCAGTACCCTCGACTCTTCCAGCGTTCGCAGATTTCGGGCGATGTTCGGGACTGCAGGATGGTGCACGCAACTGCTGGGGTGCAAAGCGCGGGATCAAGGGCGAACTGAGATAGCCGAGACTGCTGCAGCCGGTGCTATCGCATGAACAGACGGTTTCCCAGGATCCGATTGGTAGCGTTCAGCACAGCGAGTGCCGCGCCGCGGGCCGCGTCGTTTTCAGTCAGGTAGGAACCGACCACCCGGTGGCCACTGCCCTCCCCTTGGGCGGCAAGAGAGACAATCACTACGGTGGCGTCGAACGCCCGGACCGCCTTCACGCCGAGCAGTTCGAAACCCATGCCTCCCTGCACCGCCTGCATGAGGGCGGCTACGCAGGCCTGCGCCGCGCAGCGCAACTCTCCCGCCTGAGAGGCGAGACCCTCACTCTCTCCCGAGAAACTCTCCGATTGCTTCCAAGTGAGTCCGACCCGGGCTCGGCAGCGCCCGTTGGGCAACCGTTCGAGCGTGAACTCGGCAAAGCGCAGCCGCTCGAGGGGGTTGGGGTCTGGCATGTCGGTCCTTACGGAGGCCGGGGTCCAGTGAGATACGATGAGACCCTCGAGGGGGCAAGGCCTATGCCAAGCCTAGGTTCGATCTTTACTCGAGGTGCTCGGCGAGAAAGGCGGCCAAGGCATCGTCGGAAATCTGTTCTGCTTTAGCGAACAATACGGCCCTGGAGGAGGAGGACAGTGGATAGGTGGCCCAGAAGGAACGCTGGCCCGGGTCGAGGCCCCGAAAGGAGAAGACCAGATTCCAATGGGGCGAGTTGGCGCGCCGCTCAGCGGCAATCGACACGTTCCAGCGATGCTCATCGTGCTCCACCACTCTCCACACCATCTAGGGCTCCGGCATAGGCCACGAGAAGGTCGGGCAATATGGTCCGCGTCGAGGAATCAGGTCAAGAGTCCTTCGGCACGGGCGTCCTCTGCGGTGTCGACATCTCGGAGGAGGGGGAGCTCGTGCCACCGCACGCCACTCAGCTTGAGACGCGTGCGAGTCTCTTCGAGCACTCGGTTGGTGCTCCAGGGGATCTCGCTGAAGAGGTCCGGCAGCGGGGTCGGGCCGCCGATCAGATAGTAGCCTCCGTCTTCGGAGGGGCCGACCACCAGCTCACCCTGCTCCACCAACGCCGACGCCTCACGCAGGTGCTCCGCCCCGAGTCTGGGGCAATCGGCGCCGAGCGCGATCCACCCGCGCCCCGGCTCCACCGCCCGGGCCGCGGCTGCTAAGCGGGCGCCAAGGTCGCCGGAGGCCTGCGGACGGAAGTCCCAGTCACCCAGCCAGAACCGCATCTCACTGGCGGCATCTACGGGAGTGAACCAGATGGTCACCTCCAACCCCACCTCCCGCACGGCCGAAAGGGTACGCGCCACGAGCACGCGATAGAGCCGCAGCGCGCGGCGGTCACCGATCTCCGACGCAAGCCGAGTCTTGACCGTGCCGATGCGGGGCGCCTTGAGAAAGAGGGCGAGCGAGGGCCTCATCGCGCCCCAGGCTCGGGCTGATACCAGCGCGCGAGCCGGTCGGGCTCGACGCCTGAAAGGAAGAGGAGCAACAGCGCGGTATTCCGCATGGGGCCAACGACGCGGCCCTCGCGAGTCCAGCGCCGCGGGTCAACCAGAATCGTATGATGGAACCGCTCGATCCGCGCCACCCGCCCGATCCGCCGCGCGAGGGCTACGTCCTCCATGATGCGGCTGTCGGGATACCCGCCGGTCGCCTCATACAGGCTACGACGCAACAGCAGCCCCTGGTCCCCGTAGGCGAGGCCGAGCAGGCTCCAACGAAGCTGAGCGGCACGCTCCATCCAGCGGAACCAGATCCCCTCGAGCGGGATGGCGAGCGGCCAGGCCGCGGCCTGCACCTCCGGCCGGCGCATGGCGGCGTCCACTTCCTGCAACGCCTCGCGGCTCAGCCTCACATCGGCGTGGAGCACGAGCAGCCAATCGCCACTCGCCCCGGCGATGCCGGCGCGGAGTTGCCGCCCCCGGCCAGGGCCCGCGGAGACCACGCTGCACCCCCGGGCGACGGCGACCTCGACGGTGCCGTCGCTGGAGCCGCCGTCGGCGACGATGATCTGGTGTTCAACGGTGAGAGCAGTGAGATCCTGCAACAGCCGCGGGAGCCGCGGCGCCTCGTTCAACGTCGGAATGACCACCGAAAGGAGCGTGGTCAGCTCCGCACGAGGGCTTGAAACCGGGTTCGCAGATCCCGGGTGACCGGACCGCACTTGCCCGCGCCGATCTGACGCCCGTCCACCTGCCGCACAGCCACCAGCTCGCTCGCGGTACCGGTGAGGAACACTTCGTCGGCGGTGTACACGTCGTAGCGGTTGAGCATGGTCTCTTCAACCTGGTAGCCCGCCGCCTCGGCGATCTCGATGACGGTATCGCGGGTGACGCCCTTGAGAATCCCGGCGAAGGGCGGCGGCGTCTTGATCCGGCCGTTCTTTACGATGAAGATGTTCTGCCCGGAGCCCTCGGCCACAGTGCCCGCGCTATCGAGCATGATCACTTCGTCGGCGCCGGCCTGGATGCCTTCGATCTTTGCCAGGATGTGGGCCAGGTAGTTGAGCGACTTGACCCGAGGCGAGAGCGCCTCGCGCTGCGGGATAGGCGTCCCGGCCGTGACCACTCGCAGGCCGGTCTCGTAGACCTCCTCCGGCCACAGCCTGATGGTGTCGACGATGATGATGATGGAGGGCTTGGCGCATTTCCGGGGATCGAGCCCGAGGTCGCCTACGCCGCGAGTGATCACGTGGCGGATGTATGCCTCGTTGATTCCAGACCGGCGCACCGCCTCCTCGGTGATGCGGGCCATCTCATCCTTTGGCATCGGGATGGTGAGCCAGATGGCATGGGCCGAGTCGTACAAGCGGTTGAGATGCTCGTCCAGCTTGAAGATCTTGCCGCCGTAGACCCGAATGCCCTCGAAGACCCCGTCACCGTAGAGGAGACCGTGATCGTAGACCGAGACCACGGCGGTTTCCCGGTCATACCACTTGCCATCGAGCCAGATAGTCGGCGTGCCAGTGCTCACGGCGGGCGCCTTGGAGGGCTTCGCGGGGGCGGTCATCAGTCAAATGTAGCCCGGAAACGTGAAAGGCTAAAGGCCGGTAGGTGAGGAGTGAGGAGTAAGGAGTGAGGAGTGAGGAGTGAGGAGAATTGTCACCCTGGAGCGAAGCGGAAGGGGCCGAAACTCGGTTACCTGCGGCCCCTTTCGTTCGCTGCGCTCACTCCAGGGTGACACGTCTCACTGCTCACTTCTCACTTCTCACCGCCTCAATGGCTCCCCCACAGCTGGAGCCAGCGCCCGCCGTGCATCCGAAGCAATGTGGTCCCAGCGCAATCCGACGGAAGTCGAGGCGCCAGCGCTCAAAGTCACGGATGTTCTGCGGCAAACCGGGCTCCAGCGGCAGCTCCAGCATCTGATTGAAGTCGCAATCGTACAGAGTACCGTCCCACCCAACCGACAGCGTCGTGCGGCACATGACCCCGGCGGCAGCAGCGGGGTTGAACGCCTGCACCAGGCGAGTGAGATATGCCGCCGTCTGCCCCTTCTGCTCCAGATGCTCCAGGAACCGGCTGATCGGCATGTTGGTGATGGTGAACAGCCGGTTGAACACGATCCCGTATCGGCGGGACAATTCGCGTTTCCATTCCCGCTCGGCCGCAGCCTGGCTCGGTGGGAGAAAGGCGCCGACCGGATTGATCACCAGATCGAGGATGAGTCCACTCTCCGGCTGGCCGTAGCCAAGCAGGTTGAACTCGCGGAGGGCCGCGATGGAGTCCTCGAACACTCCGCTCCCGCGCTGGGCATCGGTCTGGTGTGCCTGATAGTAAGGCAGCGACGCGGCCACTTCGACCTGATGCTCCGCCAGGAACGCGGGGAGATAGCGGTAATTCGGCAGCCGAGTGATGGTCAGGTTGCAGCGATCGATGACGTGACGGCCCAGTGCGCGGGCCTGCCGCACGATGCGGGGGAACTCCGGGTGTAGCTCGGGAGCACCACCGGTGATGTCGAGTGTGGGAATGTCCTGCTCCGCCAGAGTCTGCAGGCAGGCGTCGACGATTTCCCCCGGCATGACTTCCTGCCGGTCCGGGCCGGCGTCTACGTGGCAGTGTCTGCAGGTCTGATTGCAGCGCTTGCCGAGATTGATCTGGAGGACCTCAATGCCGGTGGCATGCAGGGGGAAGAGTCCGGCCGACCCCAGCGCATCCTCGAAGCTTCGGGCCAGGGGCACCTGCGCGAGCCGTTGGCGCTGCGCCGTGCCGCGGGCAAGAGGATGCTGTTGCTTGGAAAGGGTCGGAAGAACCGCCACCTACATGCCCAGCCGCTCGAGGTGATTCCGCATCTGCACGCCGTGCACCAGAGAGGCGCCGCCGCTGATCGCGGCAGCCACGTGCACCGCCTCGGTCATCTGTTGCTCGTTGCTGCCCTGTTCCAGCGCGGCGGTGGTGTAGGCGTCGATGCAGTAGGGGCACTGGACGGCGTGGGATACGGCCAGCGCGATGAGCGCCTTTTCCCGAGCGGAGAGCGCCCCTTCGGCGAAGACCGCGGAGTACCAGGCGTTGAACTTCTCCCACAGTTCGGGTGAGCCTTTGCCCATCTCACCGAAGCGGGCGAGATCCGCCGCATGGTAGTAGTGCTCGTGGCTCATGATGGAATATACAGGGCGGGAAGGACGGAAAGGACGGGAAGGACGGGAAAGACGGGAAAGACGGGAAAGACGGGAAAGACGGGAAGGTGTCACCCTGGAGCGAGCGGAGCGAGCGAAAGGGGCCGGAGCTCAAGGCGGTG
>Ga0070696_100000866_pt1 | contig 19538 bp, 18 predicted proteins | sample KBSK1253metaG_FD_65474 | JGI IMG/M metagenome (GOLD analysis project Ga0070696, IMG submission 65474) | Corn, switchgrass and miscanthus rhizosphere microbial communities from Kellogg Biological Station, Michigan, USA - KBS K1-25-3 metaG | ecosystem: Host-associated > Plants > Roots >... | reverse complement strand
GTTCAGTCTAGCACACGACTTTTGTGGTATGATCCCCTGTGCCTCGTAAAATTCTGGGTGTTATTCCAGCGCGGTACGGATCCTCTCGTTTTCCCGGCAAAGCCCTCGCCCGCATCGGAACCAAATCGATGTTACAGCACGTTTACGAACGGGTTTCCCGTACGCGCTACCTAACCAACGTTATTGTCGCTACGGATGACGAGCGCATCCACGAGGAAGCGCGGCGCTTCGGCGCTTCCGTGCGCATGACGCGCAGCGATCATTTGTCGGGCACGGACCGGGTGGCCGAGGTTGCCTCCGCCGACACCGCGGAGTGGATCGTCAACGTGCAGGGCGATGAACCGCTGATCGATCCCGACGCGATCGATGCCGCTATCCTGCCGCTCCTCGATGAACCTTCGATTCCCATGGCCACACTCAAGAAACGCATCGAGGATCCGAGAGAGATCGACGATCCGAACGTCGTGAAAGTGGTTACGGACCGCTTTGGCAACGCGATCTATTTTTCGCGGTCGACCATCCCGTACACGCGCGGATCCTCCGGCGCGCCGCCGCTCTACAAACACATCGGCCTTTATGTCTACCGGCGGGATTTCCTGTTGAGCTACTCGCGGATGGCCGTCGGCCCGCTCGAAAAGGCGGAACGACTCGAGCAGTTGCGGGCGCTCGAAAACGGGCACTCGATTCGCGTCGTGGAAACCGAGTATGAATCGCTGGGCGTGGATACATTCGAAGATCTGGAGAGGGTGAAAAAATTGTTCGAAGCGTCACTGGCGGGGGCGAATTTGAATGGCTAAGTACATTTTCGTGACTGGCGGCGTGGTCTCATCGCTGGGAAAGGGGATTGCCGCCGCGTCTATCGGATGCCTGCTCGAAAGCCGCGGCCTGCGGGTCAACCTGCAAAAATTCGACCCGTATCTGAACGTCGACCCCGGCACGCTGAGCCCGTTTCAACACGGCGAGGTATTTGTCACCGACGACGGCGCCGAGACCGATCTCGACCTTGGCCACTACGAGCGCTTCACCCACTCCCGCCTCACGCAGGCAAATAACGTCACTTCCGGGCGCATCTACGAGCAGATCATACAGCGCGAGCGCCGCGGCGATTATCTCGGCAAGACCGTGCAGGTCATTCCACATGTCACCAACGAAATCAAAGCGGCCATCAAGCGCGTTTCCGCCGACGTGGATGTGGTCATCGTGGAAATCGGCGGAACCGTTGGCGATATCGAATCGCTGCCGTTTCTCGAAGCCATACGGCAGATGCGCCACGAAGTGGGCCGCGAGAACACGCTGTTCGTGCACGTGACCCTGGTACCGTGGATCGCTGCCGCGCAGGAGCTGAAGACCAAACCCACCCAGCACAGCGTCAAAGAACTGCGCGCCATCGGTATTCAGCCCGACATCCTGCTATGCCGCTCCGAGCGCTTCCTTCCCAAGGACATGAAGGAGAAGATCGCGCTGTTCTGCGACGTCGACGCTCAGGCGGTGGTCACGGCTCGCGATGTGAAGTCGGTATACGAAGTGCCGGTGGTGTTCGCGGGCGAGGGAGTGGATGAAATCATCCTTCGGCTGCTGCATCTCGAAGCCGGCCCGCGCAAGATGGGCCACTGGAGCGAGATGCTCGAGCGCATGCGGAACCCGGCGGACCAGGTTTCGATCGGCCTTGTCGGAAAGTATGTCGAGTATGAAGACTCGTACAAGAGCCTGAAGGAAGCGCTGCAGCACGGCGGCCTCGCGCATAATCTCAAGGTTGACATCCACTGGATCGAAGCCGAAGGCGTAACGCCTGCGAACGCCGCGCGCACACTCGATTGCTATGACGGAATTCTCGTTCCGGGCGGCTTCGGCAAGCGCGGCATCGAGGGCATGATTCACGCCATCCGTTACGCGCGCGAACACAAGGTGCCGTACTTCGGCATCTGTCTGGGGATGCAGACCATGGTGATCGAGTTCGCGCGAAATGTATGTGGACTGGAGCGAGCGGATTCGACCGAGTTCGATCCTGCCACGCCGCACCGCGTGATTTTCAAGCTGCGCGAATTAAAAGGCGTGGACGAGCTGGGCGGGACCATGCGGCTGGGGGCATGGCCGTGCGTTTTGGCCGAGCACAGCTTCGCCCACCGCGCTTACGGCGCCCGTGAAATCAGCGAACGCCACCGCCACCGCTACGAGTTCAACCGCGAATACGAAGAAACGCTCAAGGCCGCGGGCCTCAAGATCACCGGCGAAACACCGGACCAGACTTACGTCGAGATCTGCGAGATCGGGGACCATCCCTGGTACCTCGGCTGCCAGTTCCACCCCGAGTTCAAGTCCAAGCCGCTCGAGCCTCACCCGCTGTTCAGCGCTTTCATCGGTGCGTCCTACGAGCACCGCCGCCGCCGGCTCACCTCGCAGCACAGCGTTATCGAAGATGTCCGCGAGTACTCGCGGGGCGATTGATTCCGGCGTACGATAATTAGACTTCGTGATCAGCCTCAGCACGCCTCGCGGCGAAACGATCTGCTTCGGCGCGGGCCATCCCATCGCGCTCATCGGCGGCCCATGCGTCATAGAAAGCGAAGAGCATGTCCACCGGATGGCGGATGCGATTCGCGCCGTGGCCGGGCCGTTTGTCTTCAAGGCGTCTTTCGATAAAGCCAATCGCACGAGCCTCACGGGATTTCGCGGGCCGGGCCTCGAAGTAGGGTTGCGCATTCTCGCCGGCGTGAAAGCCGCCGGGCACGCCATTCTCACCGACATTCACGAGGCCGCGCAGGCGGCGCCGGTGGCCGAGGTGGCCGATATCCTTCAAATCCCCGCGTTCCTGTGCCGGCAGACCGACCTGCTTCTAGAGGCCGGACGTACGGGCCGGATCGTGAACATCAAGAAGGGGCAGTTTGTAGCTCCGCAGGATATCCGGCATGCGGCGGAGAAGGTCGCATCCACGGGCAACAACCAGATCCTGCTGACCGAGCGCGGCTCGTCATTCGGCTATAACAACCTGGTGGTGGATATGCGCGGCCTCCAGATGATGCGCGAATTCGGTTGGCCGGTGGTCTTCGATGCCACCCACAGCGTGCAGCTCCCAAGCGGTTCCGGAGGCGTCTCGGGCGGGCAGCCGCAATTCATCGAGCCGCTGGCGCGGGCGGCCGTGGCGGTGGGGGTGGATGCTATCTTCGTGGAGGTGCACGGTCGGCCCGAGGAGGCACTTTCCGATGGCCCCAACGCCCTGCGCCTGGACCTGCTGGCCGCTTTCTGGGGGCGGCTGAGGGCCATAGACGGGCTCGTTAAGGGCGCAAATTTCCTGCACGGTTAGGCAAGCATTTCCGTCATACAATTGGGTGAAGAGGTCTGTGTGAAAAAGAACAGGCGCCAATTCGGCTTTTCGCTAATCGAGTTGCTGATCGTTATCGCCATCATCCTGATCATTCTCGCGGTGGCGATGCCCAAGCTCGGCAAGGCGCGCATGTACGCGCAGGAAATGGCTGCTATCCAGGCGATCAAAACCCTCCATACCGGAGAAACGCAATACTACTCGCAATTCGGCAAGTACGCCACCACGCTCGCCGAGCTAGGCCCGCCGACAGGTGGTGGAACAGCAGGGCCGGCCACCGCGGATTTGATCCCGGAGGATCTCGCGCTGGGTGAGAAGCAGGGATACAAGTTCACGCTAGTGGCTTCGCCCGGCGGTTATGTGATCAACGCCGCGCCGGTGTCTTTCGGAACATCCGGGAGCCGCACATTCTACTCTGACCAGAGCATGGTCATCCGGCACCATTTCGGCCAGGAACCCGCCACTAACAGCAGCGACACCGTGAAATAATCCCGCGTACGTTTTTGGACGGACGCAGCGTTGCACGCGGGCCTATGACGGAGCCTGGGGGCACTCATGGGCGGCAAAAAAGCGCACAAGCCGAAAAATCTCGCGAAGGATTCTGGAACCAAGGGCGCTCACAAATCCGGTGGAGGGAAGGCGGCATTCTCGCAGACCCCGGGCCAGTCGGAGCGCGACCCCAAGCGACGCCGCGGACAATACGGCGGTGCAGGCGATGCAACCCCTGATCAAGAAGTAACCACACACGTCATTCTCGCCGAGCCGCGCGCCGCAGCCGGTCATTGATTCCGGCCCACTCGGGCGTGTCGGGCGGCGTTTCAACGGCGATCCAATCCAAGCCCTCTTCATCCAGCCGGTGCAGCGTATCGTAAAAAACGGCGGCGTAGTGCGCCGGGTCGGAAGGCATCTGGACGTTGGCAGTAGCTGCGCCGGGCCGGGTGATCCACAAATAAGCGCCGCGGCCTTGTGACGGAATTTCGAGCGCCAGGGGCGTGCGCGGGCTGTAATGCTTCGGATGCAGTCCCGGGGACTCGTGTGGACCGGCGGCTGCCGCGTTACCCGCTAGGATCGGTCCAACAAGAGCTTCAATTTCCACCGATGAGATCATGCCGGGCCGCAGAAGCACCGGTTGCGGTCCCGCAAGCGACAGGACGGTTGATTCAATACCCACCTCGGCCGGTCCGCCGTCCAGAATAAAGTCCACCGCGGCGCCGAGCGACTTGCGCACGTGCTCGGCCGTAGTTGGCGACAGCTCAGTAAACCGATTGGCGCTGGGAGCGGCAACAGGCACGCCCGCCTCGGTCAGCAACGCCAGGGCGAACGGGTTGGACGGCACGCGCAGCCCTACCGTTGAGAGCCCGGCGGTCACGATATCGGGAATCGAGGGATGCTTCGGCAGCACCAGCGTGAGGGGACCCGGCCAGAACTTTCGGGCCAGCGCGTCGGCTGCGTCGGGCCACGCGGTCACTAGCCGGCGTGCCGCTTCCGCCGACGCGACGTGAACGATCAGCGGGCTGCTCGAGGGCCGGCCTTTCACGTGGAAAATTTTTTCGACGGCACGCGCATCGAGCGCGTTTGCTCCCAAACCATAGACCGTTTCAGTGGGGAAGGCCACCAGTTTGCCCTCGCGAATGAGAACGGCGGCTTGTGCGATCAACTCGGGGTCCGGCAGGGCGTTACTCCGGCAAATCGTCTTTGCCATCCACGGCATCGCCCACAACTTTTCCGGTCTTGCGGAAGACGAGATAGGCATGGATGAGCGCATCGAGATCGCCGTCCAGCACACGGTCCACATCTCCGATCGAGAGTTTGGTGCGGTGGTCCTTGATCATGCGGTAGGGCGCGAGCACGTAGCTGCGGATCTGGCTGCCGAAGTTGATGTCGAGCTTAGAGGCTTCGGTCTTGCGCGTTTCCTCGCGTTTCTTTTCCATCTCGAATTCGTAAAGCCTGGAGCGAAGCTGTTTCATGGCGCTGTCGCGGTTCTTGTGTTGCGAGCGCTCGTTCTGGCACTGGACCACGATTCCGGTGGGAAAGTGCGTAATGCGCACCGCTGAATCGGTCATGTTGACATGTTGGCCGCCGGCGCCGGATGAGCGGAAAGTATCGATGCGGAGGTCGTCGAGTTTTATGTCTATCTTGATCTCGTCGTCAACCTGCGGGTAAACGAAGACCGACGCGAACGACGTGTGGCGCCGTGCGTTCGAGTCAAAGGGCGAGATGCGCACCAGGCGATGAACGCCGATCTCCGATTGCAAGAGCCCGTAGACGTTTTCGCCGTTGACCTCGAAGGTCACGGATTTGATGCCGGCGCCTTCACCCTCGAGACGGTCTGTGATCACGGTGTTGAATCCATCGCGCTCGGCCCATCGCAGATACATGCGGAGCAGCATCTCCGCCCAGTCCTGGCTTTCGGTGCCGCCGGCGCCGGGGTGAATGGTGACAATGGCGCTGCGCATGTCGTTTTCTCCCGACAGCAGCATGGCGGTTTCGACCTTGTCGATGGTCTGCGCGTAGGATTTCAGCTCGCGCGCAATGTCGCCATTCACGTCTTCGCCTTCGCGGGCCAGCTCGAACAAGGTGTCGAGATCGGACGTCTGCGCGGCGATGCGGTCGGCATCGGCAAGCGACTGCTCGATCCGCTTCCGCTCCTGCATCACCTTCTGGCCCTTGTCCGGCTGGGCCCAGAAATCAGGACGCGAAATCTGCTCTTCTAACTTGTTGATCTGCGATTTCTTTTGAGGGACGTCAAAGATAGCTCCGCACGGCCAAGGCCTGTTCGCGGAGCGGAGTATATTCTCGTTCGAGTTCGTCTAAATTCATGGTTCAATTCAATTCTAGCAAATAGCCCCGTTTGCCGACGTTGATCGCCCTGGTTTTCCCGAGTTCGACCGACACACCCTCGGCCTCGTGGATGTGCCCGCAGAAAAGATAGGCGGGCTGATGGCGATCGACAAACTTTCGCACTGACTTGCTGCCGGCGTGCAGACCTTTGCGAACCTGGTCTAGCGCGGTTCCATAGGGAGGTGCGTGGCAGATGAGAACGAGCGGCTCGAGCTTTTCAAAGGGCGCCAGTCGTGCGGCCAATTCGGCTTCGCTATATTCGCCGGGGGTATCGAAGGGCGTCGGACTCGAATAGCCTAGCCCGGCCACGTGATAGTTTGCCACCCGCAGGGACTTCTCGTGGAAATCGTGGAATCCGTACTTGGTGCAGAAGGCCGCGATCTGTTCGGCCGACTCGTGATTGCCGGGAAGAACGTAGACTCTATCGCGGCGTTGTTTGAGGATTTCCCCGCACCGCTCGAGCCCGCGTGCCCAGCTCACCAGATCGCCCGCCGCAAAATAGTAGTCGGCTTCGGTTTGGACAAGCCCTTCGAGGGCTTTCAGATCGCTGTGGATGTCCGAAAAAATCAGCAGCTTCACGGTACTTATGATAGTCCGCGAAGCCGCCGGACGATTTAGACGGCCACCGGCACTGCCGGTTGCGGATGCCGGGATGTCGAATATTCAGCCAACTCAACCGCGTCTTCGTACGGCGCCGTGGCGCGCCCGCCGCCTTCGGACGGATTCAGCAGCTTGCGGTCGTGCGCGCGGTAAAGCATCAGCTCGAAGCGGTCCCGAACCTTCGTTTTCTTGAACAGGCGCGAAAGATACACCTTGACAGTACCCTCGGCAAGGTTCATGGCGGCGGCTATTTCTTTGTTCTTCAGCCCCTGTCCGAGCAGCTCCACTACCTGCTTCTCGCGCTCGCTGAACGTCACGCGTTTCTCGCCCGGGGTATCGAACCCGGCGTCGGTGACTTCAATGAGCACCTCGCCCGCGGCAATTCTCCGAAGAGACGACACCAGCCCATCGGGAGAAAGCTGCACAGGCAGAATGCCGCGCACGCCGTATTCGAGCGCCTGGAAGATCAATTCGCGGGACATTGGCCCCACGCGAATGACGATGTTCGAGCCCGGCATACGTGTATGCAGGTTGGCCAGCGTGTCGAAAGTGAACTCGCCGGTGAGATCCAGCAGAACCACGTTCGGCTCGGTTGTTTTAAAAATTTCGGCGCAATCGGTTTCCAGATCGCAGACCGACGTTAGCTCGAGACCGGCGGCCGACAGCGTCTGTTGAAAGCCCATCGCGAGAACAGGCTGATCCGTAAATATAAGAACTCGTGTCATCTTTTTGCCTTTCTTGCAAAAATCGCACCAGGCGCGACCCCTGAGGCGCCCGTGTGCTACCGCGATTTACGAAGCGGCGCGAAGATAGCGCCGGGGCCTTGCGCGCCGTCGTCCGGCGGGCTTCCCGTATCCTTCAAAAAAACGAATCAAATTTTCGATGTCGGCCCTGCGCCGGTGCAGTTGTTGAATCAGCCGCTGTAAAGAAACTCGATAAGCCATATTTCTCCTTTGCCCTCTACCCCCGGCCCGGACGAAGCTTCCGGTACCAGGGCTGGTTCTGCGCAGGCAGATTCTCCTGATATTCGATTCCACTGATTTGCGACGCGAGCATCGATATCTGCTTTCCCAGAACGCTCCTGGACGGAAGCAGGCTGCCGCCGGCGTATGCTTCCGAGAGCGCCGAATAATCGTTGGGCAGCTTCCAGAACACCGGTACGCCCAGCATTCTCTGCGCTTCATCCGCTATGACTTTGTCCTCGTATTCGCCGCTCCGGTTGAGAATCAGACGGACGCGATCGATTGAATACTCGAGACCCTGCAACTCCTGTAAAATCTGCTTCACGCTGTAGAGCGACAACACATCGGGCGAAGCCACCAGGTACAGTTCATTGATGCTCTCCAGGATGCTCGCCGTGTACTGCGTGAGGCTGCAGCCCAGATCCAGAACCGTCCACTGATACCGCGATCGCGCGAAGTTCAGTACGCGATCGATCTCGCGTTGTTCAGGCATCCGGCCGGCACAGAACGCCGAAGGCGCCGAGATTACTTCCAGGCCCGGGTGACCGTTGGATACCAGCTTGTTCCAGTAAGCGACATCCAGTCCCTGATGGTTGGCCATCGCGTCCAGAACTGAGAAGGCGGTCTTGGACCGCATCAGAAACCGGACCGTGCCCCCGGTCACGTCCAGGTCCGCCAGCAGCACATGGTAAGTGCCGGCCTGATCCATCCTCTTTCCCAGCTCGGCCGCCACGTGACAGGCGAGTGTAGTCGCGCCGCATCCGCCTTTTGCAGCCAGGAACCCCAGGGTCTTCCCCTCGCCATTGGTGACGAACTGATCCTTGGTGTGCTCGTCGAGCTTGCGGCCCAACACGGCGCGCAGATTCTTGTGTAGCGGGGGATAAAAGTACTCGGCGATGCCGGCCCGCATCCCGGCAATGATCATCTGAGCGTCGGCGGCGTTATGCACCGCGATGAACATCGATTTCGGCGAAGCCTTCTTGAGCTGCGCCATACGCTCCGCCAGAATGTTCTGGAAATGCTCGACATCAATCAGCAGAACCTGCGGCTGCAGTTGCTCCATCCATTCCAGAAAGCCTGACCAGTTACCGCAGTCGTGCTTTTCGAACAGGACCTGGCTTCCCAACTCCTGGCAGCAAGGCTCCACTTCGGCAGCCAGTTGGCTGCGCTTGATCGCCAATGCCACCGTCATCAGTCTCATGAATACGCTTCCACAAGGACAGCAGACAGCGAGCGTACCGCCAAGCTATTCACATCGCCCCCGCTGCTGTCCCGCTCGAAAAATGACACTGAATATGCCCGTTTAACGTACCGTTACAAGTTGCGCCGCCTGAACCGACTTGTGATTCACGGGCGGGTTGTATTTACGAAATTTGGTCGTGTTGATCCGGACGGCGATCAACGGGGAATTGTCTTCGGCCTTTGTAATCCGAACCACCGTCCCACCGCAGAACCAGCACTTACGGTCGAAGTTATGATTCGCAGGCAGCGCCATTTCGATGCTCAGCGCGTCGCCTACCCGTGGAACGTCTTCCGGACTGTCCGAAGCTAGCCACCGGATCAGAATTCCGGTTCGGCTGATATTTTCCACGATCTTCATGGTTCCAGCGGAACGCTTGCTGGGAGAAGAAACCCGGCACTCCAGTGCGAGGTTCACTCGTTCGTGCGTTCGCTGCTCAAGCCCCTCGAGGAGCTCACGATATCGGGCTGCCATCTTGCTCGTTGAAGACTGCATCAAATCCTCCCTTTGCTGATTACTTGCTTCCCACCGTTAGTCGTGACTGACCTTGAATCCTGCATAGCCGCATTGGTAGTAAGCAACAGCAGTTCCAAAGCTAGTATTGAGTAAGTAATGGAAAAATAACTGTGTAGTGCGAGAGTGATAGACGGCGAGCGACAGCGTGTCTCAAGTGTTCAGGCGGGTAATACATCGAACTACGTTAATGCCAACAACTTAGTCCTATGCGCGGCAGGAGTGACAGTTTGTCACGCCTCCAGAAGAGTCCGCCCCTCGCGTGGGACACTTTGTCCTATCCAAAGTTAATATCAGGCCCCGTAGCGTGGATTTCCAATAGTTTGACCGTCATACCGGTGTGGAACTGCGCTTGCCTGAATGTTCCGTGAGAAGCCACCATGAACGATAAACGCCGCAAGCAACGGCAACTGTTTGATTGTGTGCTCGACGTTTCCTGGCACGATTCCCAGGGCGCCGGTCATACTGTAAGTGCGCGGGCCATCGATCTATCCAACTCCGGCCTGCGCGTTGAATCCAACGAGCCTATAGAGGACGGAACCGAAGTATATGTCCGTGCCGAGCGCTACGGGCTGAGCGGCAGCACCTTGGTTCGGCATTGCAGCCGGCGGGGCGCGAAGTACGTTCTGGGCCTTGAATTCAGGGGCGATCCGAAAGCCGGCGAGACGGAGACCACCGAACCGTTCATTGATTATTATGAGCTGCTGCAGATCAGTTCCAACGCCGAGCCGGAGACGATCCATCGTATTTTCCGCATCATGGCCGCCCGGTATCACCCCGACAATACGCAGACCGGGGACAACGAAAAGTTTCTCCTGCTGACGACCGCGTACAATACGCTCTCCGACTCTGTCCGGCGGGCGGCATACGACGAACGTCACCGCAGCAGGCGCTCCGACCCGCTGCCGGTGTTCGCGCTGAAGGAGTTTGTGGATGGGCTCGAGGGCGAGGCCAACCGGCGCCTGGGCATTCTTTCGCTGCTCTATAACAAGCGGCGCGCCAATCCGGATAACCCCGGGATGTCGGTACTGGACTTTGAAATGGTGATGTCGTTCCCGCGTGAGCATCTCGAGTTCGCCATCTGGTATCTCAATGAGCGGTTGTATGTCCGCTCCATCCACAATTCGGATTACACCATCACGGCGATCGGCCTCGAGTATCTCGAAAGCGAGCTGCCCTCGAATCACGCGTTATCGAAATTGTTGCGCGCGCCCGAGCAGGTCGCGACGCCAGGCAATGCGGCCCCGCAGACACAAGTCGACGCGGATGCGGAGTACTCGCTAACGCTGGTGGGCAGGCGGGCGGTGCCGTGAGGGAAGAACTAGGCGACCGATTCGCACGGCTCGCCGCGGTAGAGCTTCAGTTTTCGAATGAGGGTCCGGCGCGAAATACCCAGGATTTCCGCTGCTTTTTGCTGATGCCCGCCGGTCTGTTCCAGGACTTTATAGATGGTGTGCTGCTCGAGCCCGTCGAGCGAGCACGGGTTCGCGTCGTCCATCCGGGGCGCAGGAACGATCTTGCCGATGATTTCGCGCGGCAACTCGGCCGGTCCGATCTCGTCTCCCGAGCTATAGACAGCGGCACGGGTGACCGCGTTGCGCAGTTCGCGCACGTTGCCCGGCCAGGAGTAGCGGCGCAGAGCCTGAATCGCCTCGGGCGTGAACCGGCGCCCGGGAGCCTGCTGCTGCAGAAAAAATCCAGCCAGAGGACCGATATCGTCGCCGCGCTCGCGCAGGGCCGGGACGTTCATCTGGATCGGACTTAGACGATGATAAAGATCCTGGCGGAATCTGCCGTCGCGAATGGCTACCTCGAGATCGACATTGGTCGCGGCCACCACCCTGACATCCACGGAGACTTTCCTTGTGCCGCCAAGCCGATAGTACGGGACGCCGTCCAACACGCGCAGCAGTTTGACCTGAGTCTTAGTATCGAGCTCGCCGATCTCGTCGAGAAACAGGGACCCGCCACTGGCCGCCTCAAACAGGCCGGGCTTCATGCTGTCCGCCCCGCTGAACGCTCCTTTTTCGTAACCGAACAGCTCACTCTCGATCAGGTGTTCGGGCAAGGCGCCGCAGTTCAGATCCACCCAGGGTTTCGTGCACCGGAGCGAATAGTGATGAATGGCGCGCGCCACCAGTTCTTTTCCGCTTCCGCTTTCGCCGGTAACCAGAACCGTGGCGTTCGTCTGGGCGACCTTGATGACCATTTGCATCAACCGCTGCATCGGGTCGCTGGCGATGATAGCGGCGAGCCCCAAATAAGACTGCGGGCGCACGGTCTCGGCGTGATCCTGGACACTACTGTTGGAGCCTAACACGGATATCTTTCTGGCGTTGTCCATCTCCCCACCAGCAATCATGTCACTCCCTCTGATCTGCCCTCTGTTCAGCGCCTCGAACAGAATATCGGTTCACACTCTTATCGTACCTCAATATTCTTATTCTTCTTGATTACTGGACGCAAGGGATTTGTTCTGAATTCAGAACACGTTTGGCGAAAACTTATCGGAAGTTATCATCAACTTATATCCGCTCTTGTACACCAAACGCCTATTCTACTAACCTCGGGATTACATCGCGATTATTTCTGCCGACAATACGACTAAGTCGATTAACTTTCGGTCAAGCATCGCGCGCTTATTAGGATGGGGCAAGTCTTGAGGCCCGCCGGGTCGCGAAATCGCCAAAGTGAGTGACACTCTGTCACGATCGCGTGTGCCAAGCAGTCTCAAAATGCAGGCCCAGGCTTTTACCGGAAGAAATGGTAAAGAACATCAACCATTGCAGGTAGACCGGCTTACAACCGGTGGTGAAGGTCCGGACAGCTTGGTACCCAGGTTGCACTTACGGCTACCCGGTGAACAGAAGCGTGAACGTTATGCCCATGAAAGCCAGAGTTTACATCGGCACGGTGTATCTTGCCGGAATCGTGATCTCTGTCCTGGCCTTGAGCCAGTGGAGCCCGCATAACCTAACGCGCGGTTTGTGTTTTCTTGCAGTTTCGGCCATCGCGTCGGCTCTCAAAGTAACCCTTCCGACTATCACCGGCACCATGTCGGTGAATTTCCTCTTCATTTTGATCGGCATCGTCGAATTGGACTTTCCATCTACGCTGATCGTCGGCTGCACAGGCAGCCTGATCCAGTGCCTATGGAAATCCAAGACGCGTCCCCGGCTTTTTCAAGTAGCCTTCAATACCGCCGCGATGGCCATTTCTGTCGCCACGTCTTACTATATTTATCACTTGCACATGACCGGCATGCCCAGCGATACCAATCCGGTCAGACTGGGCGTTACGGCATGCGTTTTCTTCATCACTAATACTGTTCCGGTCGCCGCGGCCATCGGCATTACTGAGCGAAAGTCGATGTCGCGGATCTGGTATGACTGTTATTTCTGGTGTTTCCCTTACTATCTCGGCGGCGCATCCATAGCCTGGATCCTTAGCGTACTGAGCCGCCAGACTAACTGGCACGCATCGCTCGTACTCATTCCGGTTATTTACTTCATTTATCGTTCTTACCGCACTTATCTTGGCCGGTTGGAAGATGAAAAGGTGCACGTTGAAGAAATGGCTGCATTGCACCTGCGTACCATCGAAGCGCTCGCCCTGGCTATCGAAGCCAAGGATCATACAACGCACGATCATCTGCGCCGCGTCCGTATCTATGCCATGGAAGTGGCCAAGGACCTCGGGCTATCGGCGGCCGAGGTGCAGGCTCTGCGCGCCGCCGCACTCCTCCACGATATCGGTAAGCTGGCTGTCCCCGAGCAGATCATTTCAAAGCCCGGCAAACTGACGCCCGAAGAATTCGAGAAGATCAAGATTCATCCTGTCGTCGGCGCCGAGATTCTGGAACGGGTGCAATTTCCGTATCCGGTGGTTCCGATTGTCCGGGCGCATCATGAAAAGTGGGATGGCTCCGGCTACCCTGCCGGACTCAAAGGCGAGGAGATCCCGGTTGGCGCTCGCATTCTCTCCGCGGTCGATTGCCTGGACGCGCTCGCATCCGACCGCCAGTACCGGCGCGCCCTGCCGCTTGACCGCGCGATGGAAATTATTGCTACCGAGTCCGGCAGAAGCTTCGACCCGCGCGTCGTCGAAGTTCTCCAGCGCCGCTATAAAGAATTTGAACTGATCGCCCTTTCGCAAACTTCCGAGAAGAAAAGACTTTCGACCCATCTCCGCATCGAGAAAGGTCTGGCTCCCGCAGCCGGATTCGAGCGTTCCAGTGCGCCCACGAACGGACACAAGAACGGTTTCGACCCCCTGTCCTCCATTGCAGCCGCGCGGCAGGAAGTTCAGATGCTGTTCGAGCTCACGCAAGACCTCGGCAATTCGCTTAGTTTGAACGAGACGCTGTCGGTTGTCTCGGTACGGTTGAAGCGTCTGATTCCGTATGATTCGATTGCCGTATATGTGATTCGCGACGGCAGGCTCGTCCCCGAGTATGTCAATGGAGAGAACTTCCGCCTGTTTTCGTCGCTCGAAATTCCGATCGGTGAGGGCCTCTCGGGCTGGGTCGCGCAGAACCGGAAACCAATTCTGAATGGCAACCCGTCTGTCGAAGCCGGCTACATGGGCGACCCCACGAAATTCAGTACGCTTCGTTCCGCGCTGGCGGTGCCGCTTGAAGGTTTGAACGGCGCCGTGGGCGTGCTCACCCTCTATCGCGCGGAGAAAGACGCCTTTGCCAAGGACAACCTGCGCATCCTGCTGGCCATCAGCTCGAAAGTTTCGCTCAGCATTGAGAACGCGTTGAAGTATCGTCAGGTGGAAAATTCGGCCACCATCGATTACCTGACGAACCTTCCCAATGCGCGGTCGCTCTTCCTGCGGCTCGATAGCGAACTGGCGCGCTGCCGCCGCATGGATATTCCGCTGGCTGTGCTGGTGTGCGATCTGGATGGATTCAAGCAGGTAAACGACTGTTTCGGCCACCTCGCCGGCAATAAGGTGTTGAGCAACGTGGCCAATGGACTCAAGATCAATTGCCGCGAATACGATTACGTGGCGCGCATGGGCGGCGATGAATTCGTACTGCTGCTGCCGCACATCACGCAGGATTCGGTTGAAGACAGAGTTGCACAACTGAAGCGCATCGCGCTCGAAGCCGGTGAAGTTGTACCCGGCCGGCAACTGCTTTCGATGAGTATTGGCGAAGCCTTCTACCCGGCGGACGGCAGTAACGCCGAAGAGTTGCTCGCCACCGCGGACCGCCGTATGTACAAGAACAAACAAGCGCAGAAACTCGAGCGCGGCGGTGCGGCGGCCGTTCCGGAAGAGTCCCCGCTGGCAGCACTGAGCGTGCAATGAGCCCCGCTGTTGCCGGTTCCCCGGTATGCTGGACGCGCGGCGGCCGGGCGCGAGAGAAATGCCAAATGTGGATTCGACGCATAGCGCGGCATGTCGGCGCTCTCATCGTCACTACGTTGATCGCCGGATTGCTGGGCGCGACACTGGTGCGCTTCGGCCCGGGCTTTGACTCCGATGAGCAGCGGCTGGACCCGCGTCTGAATGCCGCCAGCATCCACGCAATAGAAAATTCCCGCGCCAATGAGCACAACCTGCTTACGTTCTACTCGACCTTCCTCGCGCGTTTTGTATCCGGCGACTGGGGTGTCTCGCGTTCCCTCGGCCGCTCCGTTCGCGAGTTGTTCGCCGAAAGAGCCAAAGTGACCCTTAACCTGATGGCCGCGGGAGTCCTTGGCGGATGGGCGCTCGGGCTCGCGCTGGCCGTGCCCTCGTCGATGTACCGCGCGCCGGTATACGACTTCGTCTCCACCGCCATCAGCGGATTCTTTCTTTGCGTACCGTCGGCCGTGCTCGCGCTGTTCCTGTTTTTTATGAATGGCCCGTTGCGCTTCGCCATCGTGCTGGTCATTTTCCCGAAAGTTTTTCGCTATACCCGCGACCTGCTGCGCGACGCGTACGCGCAACCGCATGTGCTGGCCGCGCGCGCCCGCGGATTGAGCGCATCCCGTGTTTTTCTCTGGCACGCAACGCCGTGGGTCGCACCACAATTGCTCGCGCTGGCCGGAGTTTCACTTGGCATGGCTTTTGGCGCGGCCATCCCTGTTGAAGTCTTGTGTGATCTGCCGGGAGTCGGCCAGCTTGCCTGGAAGGCTGCCCTGGCTCGCGATCTGCCGGTGGTGGTCAGCCTCACCATTCTGGTTGCCGCGTTCACTCAGTTGGCTAATGCAGCTTCGGACCTGGCGATTGCCGCCTGCACACACGAACGCCGATGAAACGCGCCCGCAAAATCGCCATTTGGATTCTGGCCGCCGTCTTCGGCGCGGCTCTGCTCGCGAACCTGTTCGCGCCGCTGCCCTATGCCATGCAGTTTCGCGATTTCATTTCCGCGCCGGCGTCGCGCCAGTTTCTGTTGGGAACCGATGAGCTGGGCCGCGATCGCTGGTCGCGTCTGCTCTATGGCACGCGCATCTCTCTCCTGCTGGCTCCCGCAGCCGCGGTATTGTCTTCCGTGATGGCCCTGCTGATTGGAGGCGTGGCGGGCTATTTCGGAGGATGGTGGGATCGCGTGGTTGTGCGCATCATCGATATCTTCCTTTCCATTCCATGGCTGTTCTTATTCCTGATTGTTCGCGCGCTGCTGCCTTTGAATGCATCGCCACTCGAATCCGTCATCCTTACCTTCACGGTGATGGGCCTGCTCGGATGGGCGTCGCCCGCCCGCATTATCCGCGCCGGTGCGCAATCGCTGCGGAATTCGGATCTGGTGCTGCACGCGCGCGCCTGCGGCTGCCGTGGATGGCGTCTGCTGCTGGTCCACATCGCGCCTAACCTGAAGCCCGTGGTGTTCGCGCAGTTCTGGATTTCGATTCCCATGTTCATTCTGGGCGAAGCCAGTCTCGGCCTGATCGGCCTAGGCGTCGCGGAGCCGCTTCCCTCCTGGGGCAACTTATTGCGCGAGTTGGAAAATCCGCAGCTTCTGATGAACAATCCATGGACGCTCGCGCCCCTGGCATTGCTCGTACTGGTTGTCAGTTGCCTGCAGTTCGTGCTTCCGCAAAAGGAGTTTGCAGCGTGATGCGCCGCTTCGCTACAGCATTTTTTATCGCCGCCGCCATGTTATCCGCGCAATGGGGCGGCGAGCTGCGCTTCTGCCTGCGGTCCGATCCAAAAACCTTTAACCCGCTGCTGGTGGAAGACGACGCCTCTGAAACCGTTCGCTATCTGACCGGCGGCGTTCTGGTCCGGGTCAATCGCTTCACCCAGCAACTGGAGCCGGAACTGGCGACGTCGTGGAAAATTTCGCGCCACGGAAAAACCATCACCTTTCAATTGCGCCACGGCGTCACTTTTTCGGATGCCACGCCGTTTTCCGCCGACGATGTCGCCTACACCGTCAAAGCCCTGATGGATCCCGCGCTCCATTCCGCGACCGGAGATGCGTTCCGCTCAGGCGCCGGGACTGTTGAGACCCAGGTTCCAACCGGCGACCGGATCACCATCACCTTTCCGACGCCAGTGGCCGATCTGGCGCGGCTCTTCGATCAAGTACCCATCATGTCCGCCCGATCCCCGAAGAAGGAGATGGCCGTACTCGGCCCCTTCGTCGTGTCCAAGTACACGCCCGGCGCCGAAGTGCTGCTCGAGCGCAATTTTCATTTCTGGAAGACGGACCGGACCGGCCGCAGGCTCCCCTATCTCGACGCCATCCGCCTCGACATTCAGCAGAATCGCGAAATCGAGCTGGCGCGCTTCAAGCGCGGCGAGCTGCACCTGATCAACAACATCGAACCGGAAGTCTTCAATCGCCTCGCCGGCCAGTCGCCCTCGATGGTCTACGATGCCGGCCCATCGCTCGAATCCGAAATGATGTGGTTCAACCAGAACCCGAACGCGCCGCTCCCGGAGTATAAGAAGGCGTGGTTCCGTTCGAAGAATTTTCGGCGGGCGATTTCAGCCGCCATCAACCGCCCGGACATTTGCCGTATTGTTTACTTCGGCCACGCACAGCCCGCGGTCGGCCCTATCTCGCCCGCCAACAAGTTCTGGTTCCGCGCCCAATTGAAGTCCCACCCGTTCGACGGGAAAGAAGCGCTAGATCGATTGCGCCAGGAGGGCTTCCGGCTGGTGAACGGAACGCTGCGCGACAGCGGAGGCCGTCCGGTCGAGTTTTCGCTCATCACCAATTCCGGCAACAAAGTCCGCGAGCGCATGTCGGCCATGATCCAGCAGGATCTCGAAAAGATCGGCATCAAGCTCAACCTGGTGAGCCTCGATTTCCGGTCGTTGATCGAGCGCATCAGCCAGACCTCTCGTTACGAGGCCTGCCTGCTCGGCCTTACCAATGTCGATCTCGATCCGAACGGGCAGATGAATGTATGGCTCAGTTCGTCGAGCAATCATCAGTGGTATCCGAATCAGAAAAATCCCGCCACGCCGTGGGAAGCCGAGATCGACCGGCTGATGCAGGCGCAGGCCTCCACGATTGATCGCGACAAGCGCAAGGCCCAGTTCGACAAGGTGCAGGAAATTGTCTGGGAGCAGGCGCCGTTTATTTACCTCGTGAACAAAAATTCGCTCTCTGCGCTCGCGCCGAATCTGCAAAATGCCGCCCCTGCCATGATTCGTCCGCAGGCATACTGGAATGCGGACAACCTGGTGCTGGCGCCCGCCCAGGTCGCGAGGAACGGGCAATGAACGGTTCCGACCCGCTGCTCTCGGTACGCTTGTCGGCCGGCTACCCGGCGAAGCCCGCGGTCCTGCGCGATGCCTCGTTCGAGCTCGAGCGCGGCGAGATCCTCGGCCTGGTGGGAGAAAGCGGCTCGGGAAAAAGTACCATCGCCATGGCGATTCTGCGGCTGCTGAGTTTGCGCGGAGCGAGCGTCAGTGGCGATATTCAGTTTCAAGGCCGGGACCTGGTGCGCCTCCCGGAGCGCGAAATGCGCAAGGTGCGCGGGCGCGAAATCGGTCTGGTGCCGCAGAGCCCACTCACCTCGCTCAATCCCGCTTTGCGCATCGGCACGCACCTCAATGAAACCTGGGTGGCGCACGCCAATGGCCCGGCGACGCGCAGGAAATCACAATTTCTCAGTCTGCTCGAAAGCGTGAGCCTGCCGTCTGACGAGGCCTTCCTCGATCGCTACCCCGGAGAATTAAGCGTGGGACAGGCCCAGCGTCTGCTGATTGCCATGGCCATCCTGCACCGACCGCCACTCGTGATTGCCGACGAGCCTACCAGCGCGCTCGACATGGTGACCCAGGCGGAAATCCTGAAGCTGTTCGCGCGTCTGAACAACGGGCTCAAAATGGGTGTGCTTTACATCTCGCACGATCTGCTCTCGGTCGCGTCGCTATGCCATCGCGTGGCCATCCTGTGCGGCGGCGAGATCGTCGAGTTCGGCGATACCGAGCAGATTTTCCGCGACCCGAAGCACCCCTACACGCGCCGGCTCATCGAGGCCGCGCCGAAAAATCCCTGGTAGTCGCTACTGCGTTTTGGCCCGGGCCTCGAGTGCCGACACCTCGACGTACAGATTCATCAGATCGTCGCCCGACTCTCGAATTTCATCCCGGATGTGCACCCGCTCCACCTCGTTGGCTTCCCGAAGGTTGATGAGCCGCTCGAGTTCCAGAAACCATTCCGGCGGACTATCGCTCTCGATGGGCGAACGCCGCAGAAACAGAATGTAACTGCGCAGAACGCGGTCGCGCACCGGCCCTGCGGGGATCAGTTCCACCAGCGGCGCGTACATAAAACACATCTGGTGGAAGTAATTGGCGGCAGTCTCGTCGTTATCGTTCTTCCAGCTCTCCAGTTGGTTGAGATACTCGAGTGCCTTTGCCTCCCACTCAGGCTCGCGCCGCTGGTCATCGGTCAGGAACTGCGCCCCACCATCCTCGCGTGCCGGTTTCTGATTGTTGGCGGCCTGCTGCTCTTCTGTCCCGAAGCGAAGCCGCCGCAAGTTTTCGAGCAGTTCTTTTGATTGCGGCCTCCGCCAGTATGCGTACACTTTCGCGGCATTTCCCACGCTCGCCGGCTTCACTTCATCCGGCTTGATTTCCGGTACGTCCACCGAGAGCGGCTGCA
>Ga0070696_100000865_pt1 | contig 19565 bp, 19 predicted proteins | sample KBSK1253metaG_FD_65474 | JGI IMG/M metagenome (GOLD analysis project Ga0070696, IMG submission 65474) | Corn, switchgrass and miscanthus rhizosphere microbial communities from Kellogg Biological Station, Michigan, USA - KBS K1-25-3 metaG | ecosystem: Host-associated > Plants > Roots >... | reverse complement strand
CGAATCCACGAAGGCGCCGGAGCACTTCGGCGCCGACCACGACCGACGCCGTGTTACCGAACGCGATGCCGGCTGCGACGCCGAACCCCTGGCCCCAGAGAATCGGCTGCAGCAATGCTCCCGCCGCCACGGCCGGCCAGTAGCGTGAGCCCCAGACCACCAGACCGGCGAGTGCGATTCCTGCCGCCGGCCAGAGGATAGCGACTTGCTTGCTATCGACCGTGAAGAACAGCCCGAATCGGGCGGCCACGAGGTAGGCGAGCGCGAGGCACGCGATCTTCGCCAGCGTGGCAGCGGTCTTCTTCATAATGCCTCCCCCGGGCCGCCCCGCCGACCCGAGGCCGGCGGACTGATCGCGTGTACCACGCCGTAGATGCGCGGAGTGGCTCCCTCCATCGCGACCCGGGCTCGCGAACGCCGCCACACCGTGGCCCCCGAAGGAAGCCGGTGCTCGTACGTCAGATCCCAGCCCGCTCCGGGCGTTCCCCCCGGTTGGAGCGCGTGGCGTACGCCCGCGGCCTCCGCGGGAGCCAGCAGCAGTTCCGGCGCGCGCACCATGGTCGCGATCTCGGCCTCCGTTACTCCGCTCGACCGGAGCGAGTCGCCCACGACGGCCAGCTCGTCTTCGTGCGCGTCGTACACCCAGCCGGCAACGCCGGCCATCTCGGTCAGCTGCCGCAGTAACTGGCTCTGCCGGCGGCTCTCCAGTCGGCGCTCGATCTCGGCTCCCGCGCGCGCGGCGCAGACCCGAAGGACAGTGAACAGATCCTGCGGGCGATAGAGGGGCTGGTCGTCCATGACCGCCAGTACCCCGATCGGACTCTGATTGGAGTCCACGACGACGGCGCCGAGATACCCCTCGATGTTCATATCGCGGAGTGCGGAATCGTGGGGGAAGAGCGCCTGTACCCGCTCCGGGATATGGCAAACTTCCTGTCCGGCAAGGCGCGCGCAGGGCGTGCCGGCCAGCTGGTAGGAGAGGATCGGGCCGGGAGCGCCATCGATCCAGGTGGCCAGCGTGGTGACTCCGGTGGCCGGCGAGCCTTGCAGACTGCCGACCAGCGCGTACCGCGTGCCCATCGCTTGCGCGAGCTGTCTGACCAAGCCCAGCAACAAGTCCTCGCCGTCGGCCTGCGGCGCCGCTTCGGAGATAACCTTGAGCGCCGACACGCCCCGAGAATGCGAGGCGCTTTGGGGCGCCGTGATCAGAAAGCCCTCCAGCGCGCCGTCCTCATCGAGCAATGCCGCGACTCGCAGCTCGGTGCGCCACCAGGTCGTAGGCCCGGTCAGCAGGCTCGCTTCCAGCGCGACGTACCCCTGATGCGCGCGGCGGGAGCGGAGGATCGCATCCGTGATCCGGGGGATGTCTTCCGGAAGCACAAATCCAAGGGCAGGGAGGCCGATCGCCTCGTCCGGATTGGTCCACCCGAGGAGAGTGCGCGCCGTCGAGTTCGCGGCGCTGACCCGAAGATCGGGCGACAGAAAAATCGCCGCATCCGCGATGGCGTTCAGGACCTGCGGCCGGAGGACGGACATCAGCGGTCCTCTTCGCCGGACGCCGCGGCGATGGTTGCCGCAGCGTCGGGTCCCAGCACCATCCTCAGCACGTGGGGAACCACCGAATCCGGCGCCTCCGGCTGGATCGCACCGAAGATCTCGGGTTGGTGGCGCCAGAACGCGTGTGCGCCGAGCATCGCCACAATGGCGTCGGCCTTCGCCTCGGGCTCACTGATGGGGATCAGCTGCTCGGCCATTGCTTTCCGGAGCAGGGCGGCGAGACGCCAGCGTGGCGGTTGCGCCATCTGATCGGCGAGAAGCTCGCGCCAGGCGTGCAGCCTGCCGGCGCGGTCGCAGCCACGCCGGAACAACACGCCGAATGCCGGGTGGCCCAGCACGGTCCACAGCCGATGGCAGGTGTGACCGAGCCGCTCGAGCGTGCTGGCGTTGTTGGGCTCGGTATCGAGGTCGATCGCCTCGAGCAGGCGATCCGCGGTGAGCCGGGCGACCGCGTAATCTGCGTCCGGCGACGTCAGCTTCGGGCAAGTCATCGTGGTCCCACGTGTGCGACGGGGGGGGCGCGCACCTCGGGGTGGTGCAAAGCAGGCTGCGGGCCAGTTTGAAATTGGTTGCGCTTTACGCGCTCACCCTCGAAGCAGCAACGACTTGCCGTTGCCGGCTCAGGTGCCGCCTCACGGCTGTCCCGTGGGGCCCACCGCGAGTGTTCGTGGGCTGCCACGGAATGTCGTGGGATCAGGCCGCCGGCTATATTGGAAATTCCTGCATGGAAGCAACGAGGCGTACATGCCTCTGACTCCGCTCGACCGCGACCGGCACCTGGATGTCCTGCGGCGCGTCACCGAGCATATGGCGGTCGGTCAACGGCTCGACGAGGTTCTCAGCACCATCGCCCGCGGGCTGGTCGAGCTGGCTGGTTACGCCCGCGCCTCCGTCTGGCTTTTCCTCACCGATAAAGACTGCGATCGTTGCCGGGACAATCCGCCGTCGCCCCAAGGTCAGGAACTGCGGCTCCACCGATTCACGTTGTCTCCGGACATCAGCCGGTTGGAGCCTCCGGTCCATGCCATTCCCGTCGCCCCCGCCTTCGTCGAGAAGGTGAAGCGCGATCCGCGTCCACTCCTGATCAATCAACTGTCGGGGTGGGCCGACCTGATCACTGAGGTAATCGCGGGGGAATCGGTCCGGCCGTCGATTCCGCAAATGATCGAGGCCCTGACCGAGGACGGAATCAAAGCGGGCGTCGCGTACCCGCTCTTCCTGCACGAACAGTTGATGGGATTTCTCCTCTTGTGGTCGCGCCGGGAGATCACCGAGGAGGAAAGCCGATTCCTCGAAGTCTTTGCGCTGCAGGCCGCCTCCGTCATCCGGAGCGCTCAGCTGTATCGAGAGGTCGAGCACCTCAAGGATCAACTCGAGCTGGAAAACCGCTATCTCGAGGAGGCGGTCCGCGAGGAGGGTGGGTTTGCCGACATCGTCGGCAGAAGCCCGGCATTGCGGAGCGTGTTGCGCCTGGTGCAACAGGTCGCCCCCACCGATTCGACGGTCCTTCTAGTCGGCGAAACCGGGACGGGCAAGGAGCTGATGGCCCGCGCCATTCATGCCGGCAGCCGCCGCGCCAGGCACCCGATGATCAAGGTCAACTGCGGCGCGATCTCCCCGACGCTGGTCGAAAGCGAGCTGTTCGGCCACGAAAAGGGCGCTTTCACCGGAGCACTCCAGCGGCGCATTGGCCGGTTCGAGCTGGCAGATCGCGGCACCATTTTCCTGGACGAGGTCGGTGAGCTGGGGCCCGAAACCCAGGTCAAGCTGCTCCGCGTGTTGCAGGAGCGGGAATTTGAGCGGGTCGGTGGAGAGCGCCCGATCCAGGTGGATGTTCGTGTGATCGCGGCCACCCATCGCGACCTTCAGAAAGACATGGCTGACGGCCGCTTTCGGGCTGACCTGTACTTCCGCCTCAACGTTGTGCCGATTGTGGTCCCGCCCCTCCGCGAGCGAATCGAAGACCTGCCGGCGCTGGCCGCCAATTTCGTGGCCCACTTCGCGAGAACGTTGCGGAAGCCACTCACCGGTATCAGCCGCGCCAGCCTGACTCGGCTGGAGCACTACTCGTGGCCCGGCAACATCCGCGAGCTGCAAAACATGATCGAGCGGGCCTGCGTGCTTGCCCCCGGGAGCGTGGTGGACGTACCGGACCCGGCCGCGTCGGCTCCCCAGACCGTTCTACATCGCGCCGATCCCCCGGCCGCGGTCGATTCGGCGAGCGCAGAGCCCGAGACTCTGCAGTGGTTCGAGCGCCAGCACCTGATCCGGATCCTGGATCAGACGTCCTGGAGGATCGAAGGACCCGGTGGCGCGGCCGACCGCCTTGGACTTCGGCCGAGCACGCTGCGATCGCGCCTCCACAAACTAGGCGTGAGGCGGCCAGTACCAGCGGGCGGGTGACGCGAGACCCTCGCCGGCCGATTGAGCCCTTCTAGGTACGTCGGGTACGTCGAACCTTCCGTAGGGTCCTCGACCATTCGCCAGGGCATGGGACCGGCCCAGATCGATCACCTCGACCGCGACAAGGTCGTCATCATCCAGACCAACGTGGCGGGCAAGCCGCTCGGACGCTTCACCTCCCGCCAGGCTACGCAATCACCCAGGGCGGCGAGGCCCGGGACCAGAACGAGGTGTTCAGCCGGATCTTTCTCGCCCTGGGCGTCGCGGTGCTGCTCATGTACCTGATCCTGGTGGTGCAGTTCGGCTCCTTCCTCGACCCGGTCGCCATCCTGATCTCGCTCCCGCTGTCGCTCATCGGGGTGGTGCTGGCGCTCTGGGTCACCAAGAGCACGCTCAACATCATGAGCCTGATCGGGGTGATCCTGCTGATGGGCATCGTAGTGAAAAACGCACGCTGCTCGTGATCCCGACGTTCTACGAGATTCTGGATCAGCTGCGCGACTGAGTGGGCGAGCGGGCTCGGCGCCTGTTTGGATCGGGCCACGCCAAGCCGAGGCATGAGCCCGTGCCGGACCCCGTTGGCGGGAGGGTGGATTGAACTACGTGAACAGTGAACAGTAAACAGGCGTTCGCAGCCGGATGGAGTTCCTGTTCACTGTTCATCGTTCACGCAGTTACCGGAACGTTGCTTGTCTCCCGACGGTCCTATTAGCTTCCGCGCCGTCCCCGCCCCCAATCACGCTCATGACCAGCCCCGTCGGGTCTGTTGCCATTCCTACCCCCCAACTCGACGGCATTGTCGCTACCCAATCCTCCATCTGCCTCCTCTCGGCTGACGACAACCGTCTCGCCTACCGCGGGTACGACGTGGCCGAGCTGGCGGAGAACGGCACCTACGAAGAGACGGCCTACCTGCTCCTCGCGGGGAAGTTGCCCGCGCGGGGCGAGCTCGACCGACTCGTTCTGGAGCTTCGGGCTCGGCAGAAGCTGCCGTGCCGAGTGCAGCGCCTCCTCCGGGAGTTGACCCCGGCCGCTGACCCGATGGCGCTGCTTCGGACTGCGGTAAGCGCATTGGCGCTGGAGCCGACGACTCCGGCAACGGATATCTCGATTCCCGGCCCTGCGCTGGATCTCATGGCGCAGATGCCGGCGCTCGTAGCTGCCATCCATCGTCTCGGACGCGGGGAGAAGCCGCTCACCCCGCGACGGAGTCTGGGCGTGGCTGCGAACCTGCTCTTCCTGCTCGGAGGAGAGAAACCGGTGCGGGAGCTCGCCCGGTCGGTTGAGGTTGGGTTGAGCCTTCGGGCCGACAATGAGCTGAACCCCTCCACCTTCGCCGCCCGCGTCACCGCTGCGACGAAAGCCGATCTGCACGGTTGCATCACCGCTGCGCTGGCGGCGCTGGCTGGGCCACTGCACGGGGGACACGCGCTCGCGGTCTATCGGCTGCTCGATGAGCTTGCATCGGCCGATGGCGTAACCCGCGTGGTGGACGCCCGGCTCGCGACTGGTAAGCCGTTTCCCGGGTTTGGCCATCCGGTGTATCGCGGCGAGGATCCGCGCACGGCCGCGATGCGTCGCGCTGCCGAGGCGGCTGCCGACGCTGTCGGTGACCGAACCTGGCTCGAGCTGGCCCAGGCCGTGGACGCCCGGGTCCGCTCAGCGACCGGGACGTACCCCAACGTGGACTTCTATCTCGCTCCGCTCTATCGAGCCGCCGGTATTCCACCTGAGCTTTTCCCCGCCGTGTTCGCGGTCGCGCGGGTTCCCGGGTGGCTGGCCCATGTGCAGGAGCAGCAGAGTCAGCAGGGGCTGATCCGGCCCAGGGCAGCCTACGTCGGACCGCGGCGGCAGGAGTACGTTCCACTGCGCCGCCGCTAACCTTCTTTCGAGGTAGATCAGGAACCCATGCCCTTCGAGACCACCGTTGCCGCCAAGGCGCCGGCCACCGTCGAGACTCCGCTGCTCGGTATCGCCGTGCCGCAGGGTACGAGCCTGCCCGGCTCGCTCGGCGACCTCGATCGCGCCACCGGCGGCGCCCTCGGCCGACTTTACGCCGCGGGGGATTTCTCCGGGAAGCGGGATGAAACGACGGTGTTGTACCCGACGGGACCGGTCGGCCGCATCCTCCTGGTGGGCCTCGGACGAGTCGATGGCTCGACACCGCCCGACGTCCGGCGGGCCGCTGCCATCGTAGCCAAGCGCGCCCGGACCCTGGGCGTTCCGGCCGGCACCTTCTACCTGGCTCCTGAGGGGCGCGGCGCGCTCGCGCCGCGCGACGTGGGACAGTTCGCGGCGGAAGGACTGGCACAGGGCGCCTGGATCTTCACCGAGATGAAGAAGCCGCCCGAGGACCCGAAGCCAGTGCTCGAGCGATTCACCATTCTGGCGCCGGAAGCAACAGGCGAGGTCGAGGCGGGACATCGCATGGGTGCGGCGATCGGTGCGGGCCAGACGTTCACGCGTGGCCTTCAGGTGCTCCCGGGCAACGTCTGCACGCCGAGCTTCCTGGGGAGGACCGCGGAAGAGCTGGCCCAGCGGCACGGATTCGCTGTCACCGTGCTCGACAAGGCCGCGATCGTGCGGGAGAAGATGGGAGCGTTGCTCTCGATCGCGCAGGGCAGTGCGGAGGAGCCGAGATTCATCGCGCTCGAATACAAGGGCTCCGACGACAAGCCGGTTGTGCTGGTAGGGAAGGGAGTCACGTTCGACACCGGCGGCATCTCGATCAAGCCGGCCCAGAACATGGAAGACATGAAGTTCGACATGTCGGGCGCCGCCGCCGTGCTTGGGACGTTCGAGATGCTCGGACGGCTCAAGCCCAAGGTGCACGTCGTCGGACTGATACCGTCCACCGAGAACATGCCGTCGGGCACCGCCGTGAAACCCGGCGACGTGATCACCAGCCATTTCGGCAAGACGATCGAGATGATCAATACCGATGCCGAGGGTCGGCTGATTCTGTGCGACGCGCTCTCGTACGCCCGCCGTTATCAGCCGTCAGCCGTCATCGACATCGCGACGCTCACCGGCGCCATTGTCATCGCGCTGGGGCACACTGCGTCCGGACTCATGGGGAACGACGAGACGCTGATCGAGGAGGTGCGCACGGCCGGTGAGCGGGCCGGCGAGCGTGCCTGGCCTCTTCCCCTGTGGGACGACTACCGCGATCTGATGAAGTCCGACATCGCCGACGTAAAGAATGCGGGCGGCCGCCCCGCCGGGAGCATTTCAGCCGGCTGGTTCCTGCGCGAGTTCGTGGATGGATTTTCGTGGGCCCATCTCGACGTCGCCGGTACCGCCTACACCGAGCGAGAGGAGCCGGGCCGGGTCAAGGGGCCGACCGGGGTGGGGGTGCGGCTGTTCAGCGAGTTTGTGTTGAAGCGAAGCAAGTGAAGCTTGTAAAGCGTGAACAGTGAACAGTGAACAGGAGGTGGTCGGCAGGGCGATTGCGCGTGCTGCAGCCCTCCTGGCATTCCTGTTCACTGTTTACTGTTCATTGTTGACGCAGTGTCTGTTGAGCCAACAGCCCGACACCCTCCACCCGCTGCTTCCGGGCCAGGATACCACCGGCCTTCTCCGCGCCGACACCGCCAGAGTCCCCTTCGACACCGGGGGGTACGTCTCTGATACCGGCTACGTGGCCGACACCACGGGACGACGAGCCCGTGTCGACTCCGGCCCGGTGCAACGCTATCTCGCGCTCGAGAAGCTCAAAGTGACCAAGGTTCGGGCGCCGGCCCCGATCGACGTGCCGGGACCACAGCCACCATTGTCCCGGTTGGTGTTCAATCACGATTCGATCGACTGGGCCCACGCCTCAAGTCTCGCGGATCTGCTTCAGCGGGTGCCGGGCGTGTACCTCTGGCGCGGTGGATGGAGCGGGCAACCCGAATATCCCAACTTCCAGGCTCAGGGCGCTACCTCGGTGGAGTACTGGATCGACGGGCTTCCCTATGTCGCAGCGGGGAGCGATTCGGTGGGCGTCGATCCATCCATCTTCTCGCTAAGCATTCTGGACCGGGTCGAGATCGAGCGCTGGCCCGGTCTCCTGCGCGTGCGGATGTACACCAGAAACCTGGACCGGCTGGCGCCGCGGTCTCGCATCGCGGTCTCGCGCGGCGCGGCGGACATGGCTCGATACCAGGGGTCGCTCGAGCTGAAAAACCGCTCGGGGCTCGGCTTCGTGATCGCGGGCGACAACCTGAGTGTGCCAGCGGTTCAGGACATCCGCTCCAGGTATTCCAATACGGTTCTCTTTCTTCAGGGCACTTACCTCCCGTCCCCGCGGTGGGGCGTTCTGCTCCAGGGTCTCCGCTCGCGGCCGGACCGCGGCCCCACGCTGGCCGGCGGCGATACCTTGAGTCGGGGGTTGCCCAGCGAGCATCGAATGGACTGGCTGCTCCGCGCCATGTGGCGGGCGGACACGAGCGGGCTCGGTCCTCGCGCGGATTTGGTGCTTCAGCGCACTACCGCGAGCGACAGTTTCCTGCCGACCCAGACGATCAACTCCGTCGGCCTGCTGGCGTCGCTCCGCCGGCCGACGTACTCCTTGGGTGGGTCTGCGTTCTATCGTTCGCGCTGGACTTCCGCCGACCTCCGTGCGACCGCGGGATGGTCTCCGCTCCCCGGCGTCGCGCTGAGTGGAGAGGGCGGGTTTCAACGCCACGACGGTGGCCGCACCTCTAATTGGGCCGGGCTTCGCGCCGGAGTACGCCTTCCCCTTGGCCTCGAGGCGAGCGCCAGTCTCCGTGCCGGCAAAGTCGTCGCCGCACCGGCACTGCTCACCGACCAGGCGCAAACACTGCGCGACTGGCAGCTATCGGCGGGATGGGAGCGGACCTGGTTCGCGATTGAGGGCGGGTTGGCCCACACTGCCGCATATCAACCGCTCGCGTATCAACCGTACGCGCAGATACCGCTCATCAGCGCCTCCGGCGCCACCGATTGGCTCACCGGCCGAATCCGCCTGACGCCGGTGTCGTGGCTCTCGCTCGAAGGCTGGGTGAGCAATCCCCGAAAGACTGCCCCCGAAGGTCTCCCGCCCAGACACATGCTTGGCAGCGGCACGATTCGCAGCAAGCTGCTGCGGGTCTTCCCTAGCGGCACGTTGGATGTCGAGTTGCGACTCGCGGTGGAGCACTGGGACAACGGCGTGCTTGGCCGCGATCCGTTTGGCAACCCGGTGAACCTTGCGAGCGCGACGTACTTCCGAAGCCTGATTCAGGTCGCGCTCGGTTCCTTCCAGTTTTTCTGGGACCGGGCCAACCTCACCGCCAAGGAGAACCCTTACGTCCCCGGCCTTCCGATCGCAGGCCGACCCAGTGAGTTCGGCGTACGGTGGACTTTTGCGAACTGAGTGGGCTCAACTAAGCTGTTTCTCAGGAGACTTCCGGAAGCCATTGCACCTAGGTTGTTTACCCGACGGAGGTGACAAACTGCGCGAAGCGGGTTGAAGCAGCTTTGCACGCGGCTGTGCGTGATGTGCGTTGAGCCTCGGTTGTCTATCGCCGACCTACCCGTAACCCCCTCCGATCGCTACATTTCCCGGCTTTCCCGCACTCGGGAGTTCACCCTGCCGCTCAGTATGACGGGGTTCGGTGCCGGGGAGGGACCGGTCGCCGGCGGACGACTCCGGATCGAGATCCGGACGGTCAACCACCGGTACTTCAACCTCGCTGCGCGGCTCCCTTCCGAGCTGTCGAGCCTCGAAGGGGAGCTGCGGGAACGACTCCGGCGCGACTTCGACCGCGGCCACGTTGCCGTCCAGGGCCGGTGGATCGCCCAGCCCGCGCGGAGTGAGATGATCAGTCTCGATCTCGAGCGGGCCAAAGCGGTGGTGGCCCGGCTCCGCGAGCTGCAGAGTGCACTCGCACTGTCGGGCGAGGTCTCGCTCGAGTTGGTGGCTCGCCGGCCGGACGTGTTCGGCGCCAATGACGGTCAGCCCGTCGAGCTGACCTGGGCCGAAGTCGAGCCGGTGGTCGGGGCGGCCGCGGCAGAATGTCGAGCCATGCGTCGCCGCGAGGGTGAGATCCTGGTCGTGGAGCTGCGCCAGCGCCTCGACCTTCTGGAGCAGGCGGCCCAACACATCGCGGCGCGGGCCCCGGAGCGGCTGACGAGGGAGCGGGATCGGCTCCGGGCCGGAGTACTGGAGCTGTTGGACGGCCGGTCGGTGGACGAGCAGCGTCTGGCGCAGGAGCTCGCGTTCATGGCCGACAAGCTCGACATCACCGAGGAGCTGGTGCGGTTCGGCGCGCACGTGAAGGCGGCCCGCGACGCCCTTACCGCAGAGCGGCCGGTGGGCAAGCAGCTCGGATTTCTCGCCCAGGAGCTGGGGCGGGAGGTCAACACGATGGGCGCCAAGGCCAACGACGCCGACATCGCCCATCGAGTGATCGGCATGAAAGGCGAGCTCGAGAAGTTTCGCGAGCAGCTCGAGAATCTCGAGTGAGGCCGCTGCTGGTCGTGCTCTCGTCGCCATCGGGAGGCGGCAAGACGAGTATCGCGCGGCAGCTGCTGGCGGCCCGCCCGGATGTTGGATACTCCGTATCGGCCACCACTCGGCCGCCGCGGACCGGTGAGCAGGATGGACGGGACTACCACTTCCTGCCCCGGAACGAGTTCGAACGACGGGTTGCGGCGGGTGAATTCGTAGAGCACGCGGCCTACGGCGGCAATCTGTACGGGACACTGCGTGCCGAGATCGAGCAAATCTTCGCGGCCCGGAAACACGCGGTTCTCGACATCGAGGTCGAGGGAGCGCGCCAGATTCGGCAGACGCTGCCCGGCGCCGTGCGGGTGTTCGTGTTGCCGCCTTCGGGTGCCGAGCTGATCCGCCGCCTCGAGGCCCGCCGCACTGAAGATCGGGCGACCCTGCGTCGAAGGCTGGATCGGGCGGACGAAGAGCTCGCCGCGGTAGGCGAGTACGACTACGCGATCGTGAACGACAATCTGGATCACGCGGTGGCACGGGTCTCGGCGATTCTGGACGCCGAAACCAAACGGGTGCCTCGCCAGGACGGCCTCACTGAGTTCGTCAGCTCGCTCAGACGGGAGATCCAGCGGGCCAGAGACCACGGATAGAAGCGAGACCTCTTAAGGAGACCAGATGCGCATCACCACGCCGCACGACGTCGCGAAGCAGGCGGGCAACAAGTATCTCGGAGTGCTGGTGGCCGCCAAGTTCGCGCGCTATCTGAACGAGCTGCCGCGCGATCGGATCGTGACCCAGGGCGAGAAGCTCACGACCAAGTCGCTCGATGCGCTGGTCAAAGGCGACCTCAACTACAAGCTGGTCCGCCGCCGCCGCTCCGAGGCCTGAGCCGTGTGGGCCGGCCGGCACGTCGTCCTCGGCGTGTCGGGCGGGATCGCGTGCTATAAGAGCTGCTTTCTCGCCCGGCGGCTCGTGGAAGCGGGTGCAGTGGTCGACGTGGTGCTCACCCAGAGCGCCGCTGAATTCGTGCGACCGGTCACCTTCGAGGCTCTCTCCGGGCGCCCCGCCCTTTCCTCTCTCTGGGATCGTGGCGGGGCGCTCGCTCACATCGAGCTCGGCCGGGCACCGGACCTCATCCTCGTGGCGCCGGCCACGGCCAACCTCCTCGCCCGGGTAGCGCTCGGACTCGCAGACGATCTCCTCACCAGCTTGCTCCTGGCCCGCCGGGCGCCGGTGCTGCTCGCGCCCGCGATGAACGACGAGATGTACGCCAATCCGGCGACGCAGCGGAACATCGCGATTCTGCGCGAACGAGGCTTTGCGCTGGTAGGCCCGGAGATCGGTGCCCTTGCTGAAGGCCCGTCCGAGCGGCCAGGGCGAATGAGCGAGCCGGAGACGATCATCGCCCACGCAGCGCGACTGCTCCGGGGCAAGACACCGCTCCAGGGGCGGCGAGTCGTGGTGACGGCGGGGCCGACGCGGGAATCAATCGACCCGGTCCGGGTGGTGACCAACCGCTCCAGCGGGAAAATGGGTTATCGGGTGGCCGAGGCGGCCTGGGAGCGCGGCGCTGAAGTGGTGCTGATCTCAGGGCCCGTCGCGCTGCCGTCGCCGGTAGGCGTGACCGTGCGTCGGGTGGAAACGACCAAGGAACTGGAAGACGCGGTCCGGGCCGATCTGTCTGAGGCCGACGTCCTGGTGATGGCTGCGGCTCCAGCCGATTACCGGCCTGCGCATCCCAGCGCCAGCAAACAGCCGCGCATGCAGGGTGCGTTGGCGGTGCCGATGGAACCGACCGACGACATCCTCAGCACGACGGAGGAACGGCGCAAGCCGGGCAGCGTGATCGTCGGGTTCGCGTTGGAGACGGGCGATGCGCTGGACAAAGCTCGGGCCAAGCTGGAGCGCAAGCATCTCGATCTCATCGTCGTCAACGATGCGCTCGAGCCCGGCGCCGGGTTCGAGCACGACACCAACCGGGTCGCGCTGCTGGACCGTGAGGGCAACGTGCGAATTCTGCCGCTCCAATCAAAGCGGGAGGTGGCCGAGGCGATTCTGGATGCGGTGGAGGCGCGCCTTGTCTGACGAGCGGAGCCGCTATTTGGCTCAGCAGGTTGAGCTGGGCGGGCCGGAGGTGGTCCTTGAAGCCGCAGGCGCCACGCCTGCCGCGGACGCTCTCACCCCGCGCACGCAGCGGTCTGCTCCGGACAGCCGGGCGCACGCGACTGCCGCTGCGGAGCCCAAATGGAAGAAAGGCGCTCCGCCGATTCCGGGACCGGGCCTCTACATCGCGCCGCCGGTCCCGACACTGCTCAGCACGGAAGGCTTGAGTGATCTCGACACGCTGGAGGCCATCGCCGAGCGGATTCGTACGACTCACTGCTGCGGCTTGTGTCCGGGACGGACCAATGCCGTTCCGGGGGAGGGGAACCCGTCGGCCCAGCTCATGTTCATCGGCGAAGGACCGGGAGCGACGGAAGATGCGCTCGGCCGTCCGTTCGTCGGCCAGGCCGGTAAGCTGTTGGACGAAATCATCCAGGCTATCGGACTCAGGCGCGAGGATGTATACATCACGAATATCGTAAAGTGCCGTCCGCCACAGAACCGCAAACCTCTGCCGGACGAGATCGCGGCGTGCATGCCGTACCTGCATCGCCAGATCGCGCTCATCCGACCCAAGGTCATCGTGGCGCTCGGCGGCACCGCGGGCGAGGCGCTGCTCGACGCTCGCAAGAGCCTGGGCGAGCTGCGCGGGAAGGTGCATTCCTACGGCGGCATTCCGGTCGTCGCCACCTACCACCCGGCCGCATTGCTTCGCAACCCGAACTGGAAGAAGCCCACCTGGGATGACGTCCGTATCGCACGACAGCTTCTCGACCGCTGATCCTTACGTCGGCCGGTCGGCGCCCTGGAGCCCCGAGGCGGAGCAAGCCGTCCTCGGGGCGATGCTCCTTGATCAGGATGCCGCGCTCCGTGCGGTGGAACTGGTGGACGACACCGTGTTCTACCGCGAGGAGCACCGCCGGCTCTTCCGCGCCATGCGGGCGCTGGTGGAGCGGCGCAGCGTCATTGACCCCGTCACCCTCAATGACGAGCTCGAGCGGCGTGGTGAGCTGGGCCAGACCGGCGGCCCCGAGTACGTGGCCGAGCTGGTGGATGCAGCGCCCACCGCGGCCAACCTCGAGCATCACGCGCGGATCCTGCGCGACAAGGCCATTCTCCGGCGACTGATCGAAGCTTCCACCCAAACGATCACCGAGGCTTACGACGGCCGCTCGCACGCGCCGGAGCTGCTCGACGTTGCGGAAGCCCGGATCTTCCACATCTCACAGCAGCGACTGGATCAGGGATTCACCCGGCTCAAGGAGATGCTGTGGCCCACCATGGAGCGCATCGAAGCGCTCCAGCGAAGCGGCAAAACGATTACCGGCGTACCCAGCGGATTCGTAGACTTGGACGCGCTGACCTCGGGTTTCCAGCCGTCGGAGCTGGTGGTGGTCGCGGCTCGGCCCTCGATGGGAAAGACCGCGCTGGTGTTGAACGTTGCCGCGCACGCGGCCACGGCCACGCCCGCCACCGGTGTCGCGATCTTCTCGCTGGAAATGTCCAAGGACGCCGTGGTGCAGCGCCTGCTCACCGCCGAGGCGTTGGTGGACAGCTCGCGGGTCCGGAGGTCCGCCTTGCGAGACGCCGACTTCACCCGGCTGGCACGAGCGGCGGGAATCCTGCAAGGCTGCCCCATCTGGATCGACGACACGCCCGCCATCACCCTGCTCGAGATGCGGTCCAAGGCTCGGCGGCTCAAGGCGGAGCACGGTATCGGTCTGGTGGTGGTGGACTATCTCCAGCTCATGCGGAGTCCCGAGTACTCCGAGAACCGGGTGCAGGAAATCTCCGATGTGTCCCGTTCGCTCAAGGGTCTTGCGCGCGAGCTTCAGGTCCCCGTCATCGCCCTGTCGCAGCTTTCGCGGGCGTCCGAGCAGAGAGGTGGCGAGCGCAAGCCCATTCTCTCGGATCTCCGCGACTCCGGCGCCATCGAACAGGACGCCGACATCGTGATCTTCATTCACCGTCCCGAGTACTACGACAAGGACGACGAGACCAAGCGCGGTGTCGCCGAGATCATGCTGGCCAAGCATCGCAATGGCCCAACCGGTGACATCACCCTCCGGTTCAGCCGCGAGTTCACCCGCTTCGACAGCTTCACCGCGCGAGAGGAGCCGGCCTGAGCCATGCCGCGGGCGCGGTCGGTCTATCGCTGCGCTGAGTGCGGGCACGAGCATCCCAAGTGGGTAGGGCGGTGCGAGGGGTGCGGGGCGTGGAACGCGGTTAGCGAAGAGCCTGTGGTCGGGAGCGGACGGGAGCGGGCGGGAGCAAGCGGGAGACGCTCTCCCGGCCGCTCCCGTCCGCTCCCGTCTGCTCCCGCCCGTCTCCGGGACGTTGCCGCCGATCGGCTGACTCGCCTCACCACCGGCATAGACGAATTCGACTTCGTACTGGGTGGCGGCATCGTTCCCGGCTCGATGACGCTGATCGGCGGTGAGCCGGGTATCGGCAAGTCCACACTGCTGCTCCAGGCAGCCGCTCGGCTCGAAGCCGGCGGCCGCAGCGTCCTCTACGCCAGCGGCGAAGAGAGCCCCGACCAGCTCCGGCTCCGCGCCGATCGCCTCCATGAAGATGCCGGTGCCGTGCACGTCCTGGGTGAGACGCGCCTCGAAGCCATTATCGACGCCGCGAGCCACCTCCGGGCCGACGTCGTCGTGCTCGACTCGATCCAGACGGTCTATACCGATCTGCTCGAGAGCGCGCCGGGGAACGTGGGGCAGGTGCGGGAATGCTCCGGCCAGCTCATGCGGTTTGCCAAGGAGAGTGGGACCGCGGTAGTCGTCGTCGGTCACGTCACCAAGGGCGGCGGCATCGCCGGCCCCAAGACGCTCGAGCACATCGTGGACACCGTGCTCTACTTCGAGGGCGAGGCCACGCTCGACTATCGCCTGCTCCGCGCCACCAAGAACCGCTTTGGATCGGTGGACGAGCTCGGCGTCTTCTCCATGACCGATCGCGGCCTCGTCGCCGTGCCCAATCCGTCGGCGGTATTCCTCGCTGCTCGGGCCGACGGGACCACCGGCAGCGCCGTCACTGCTCTAATGGAAGGGACCCGGCCGGTGCTGGTGGAGGTCCAGGCGCTTGCCGCGCGGTCGAGTTACGGCACGCCGCAGCGGGTCGCGACGGGACTCGACCCTCGTCGGCTGGCGGTGTTGCTCGCGGTGCTCGAGCGGCGGGCAGATACGTCGTTTGCCGAGCTCGACGTTTTCGTTCAGGTAACTGCCGGCGTGCGACTCACGGAGGCGGGGGCCGACCTCGCCGTGGCGGCGGCGCTGGTCTCGAGCCTGCTCAACCGACCCGCGCCGGCCGACGTGATCTTCCTCGGCGAGATCGGCCTGGGCGGCGAGATCCGCCCCACTGGAGGCGCCGAACGCCGGGTGCAAGAGGCCACCCGACTCGGGTTCCGCCGGGTGTTCGGTTCTGCTCGCAGTGCTCTACAGGTGCCGGGCGTCGCCCTGGTGGGCATAGACCACATCGGGCAGCTGGTGCGGGCGCTTGCCGCGTGACATCGGCGTCATCCTGGTCGCGGCCGGTTCCGGCAGCCGCATCGGCGGCGTGCCCAAGCAATACCGGCCGATTGCCGGGGTCCCCATGTTGCTTCGCGCGCTCCGACCGTTCACGGCGCACCGCGAGGTAGCCCATGTGGTCGTCGTTCTCCCCCCGGGCGAGGCAAAGCGGCCGCCTGACTTCCTGGCGAAGGTCGCAGGCGGCTCGCTAACGCTGGTCGAGGGCGGAGCCGAGCGGTGCGACTCGGTGGCCGCCGGGCTCGCTGCGCTGAATGCCGATTGCGCGGTAGTGCTGGTGCATGACGCCGCTCGCCCGTTCGTGCAACAGGACGTCATTGACGCGGTGGTGACCGTGGCTCGGAGTGGCGTGGCGGCTATCGCGGCAACCCCAGTCACGGACACGATCAAGGAAGTCGCGGCGGACGATCCACGTCGAGTAACGCGTACGGTCCCTCGGGATCGTCTCTGGCGGGCCCAGACGCCGCAGGGTTTTCCCCGTGCCTTGCTGGTCGAAGCTCACGACCGCGCTCGGCGGGCCGGCCTCAAAGCAACCGATGACGCGGCACTGGTCGAGCGGTTGGGCGCGACCGTCGTTGTGGTTCCGGATTCTCCCCGCAACATCAAGATCACCACGCCCGAAGACCTGGTGTGGGCCGACGCCTGGGCGGCGCGCCAATGACGCTTCCCTTTGTCACAGAGCCCGAGCAGCGGGTCGCGATTCCGAACGTCGTCGCCCATCTCCGTGCGGGTGGCCTGCTGGCTTACCCCACCGAGACTGTCTACGGCCTGGGCTCACTCCCCACGCCCGAAGGGTTGAGCGCGCTTATTCAGCTCAAGGGCCGCGCGCCAGGCAAGCCGTTTCTGCTCCTGATCTCGAGTCGGGCGATGGCCCAGTCGGCGGGTCTCACGTTCAACGCATCGGCTTCCGCGCTTGCCTCGGCTTTCTGGCCGGGTCCTCTGACGCTGGTGCTTCCGGGTGGCGAAGGACAGTTGCCCGACGCGCTGCGAGGTGTGGAAGGTGGAATCGCCGTGCGCCACACCTCGCACACGGGCATTGCCCAGCTGGTCGCCGAGCTCGGGACGCCACTGACCTCGACCTCAGCGAATCGTCCGGGCCAGCCGGCGGCTCCAGGCGTGACCCGGCTGGTAGAGTCATTTCGAGCCGCGGTCGATGCGGGTCAGTTACTCGTCCTGGATGGCGGTGTGCTAGGCAACGTGCCGCCGTCCACGGTGCTGGATTGCACCGGACCGATTCCCAAAATGATTCGCGCCGGCGCAATTCCGGTGGGCGAGCTGCGGGGAGCGGTGGGGAGCTTGGCCCCGTGACAGAGAAAGCTGAACAGCAGACAGTGAACAGTGAACGGGGTCGAGCGGCGGGCCGCTTCGCTCGATGCAGCGCGTGTCTAACGACCTGTTTACTGTTCACTGTTCGCGCTGCTACTGAGGGTTGATTTGCATATTCTTTTCGTCTGCACCGGCAACACCTGCCGCAGTCCCACGGCTGAGGGGTTGCTGCGGCACGCGCTGGAGGCGCGAGGCGTCGGTGCCCAGGTAACCGTCGCGTCAGCCGGGACCGGTGCCTGGGACGGCGCGCCGGCCTCGGAGGGGGCGTACTTGGTCGGGATCGAGCAGGGCGTGGATCTCTCCTCCCATCGAGCCCGGTTACTGACGCGCGAGCTCGTTGCGTCGGCCGATGTCATCCTCGTCATGTCACGGCACCATGCCGTCCGTGTTGCCGAGCTGGGCGGTGCCGACCGGGTGCACCTGCTTCCCGAGTATGCCGGCAAGGCCGGCGAGGTGACCGACCCGTTCGGCGGCGAGCTCGAGGACTACCGGACGACCTTTTCCGAGCTGCGCGAGCTGGTGGATGCCGTCGTCACCCGACTGGCGGCGGAGTCGCTCGGTGATCAGCGGTAGGACGCGCGTCTTCGCGCTCCTCGGCGATCCCGTCTCCCACTCTCTTTCTCCCGCGATGCACAATGCGGCTTTCCACGCCCTCGGCCTTGAGGCCGTCTACGTCCCGCTCCGCTGCGCGGCGGACGCGGTCGGGCCGCTGATGCGTGCTCTGACGGCGGCAGGCGGCGGTGGCAACGTCACGGTTCCCCACAAGGAGACGGCTGCCAACCTGGTGAATCGTCTCAGAGAGCGGGCGCGCGCCGTGCGCTCCTGCAACACGTTCTGGGCGGAAGACGGAGAATGTGCGGGCGACAATACCGACACCGAGGGGTTTCTCGCTGCGCTGGATGATCTCGACCCACCCGACTCCGATTGGCTGGTCGCGGGCACCGGCGGATCGGCGCGGGCGGTGGTCGGCGCCGCGCGGGAGCGCGGAGCGAACGTGGCCGTGTTGTCGCGCGACGCAGGCCGGCGCCAGGGCTTCGAGAAATGGGTCGCCTCCGTGGGGGTCGGGCTGGCTCAGCCCGAGGCATGTCGCGTGCTCGTCAACGCAACGCCGCTCGGCCTCCAGCCGCGCGATCTCGCGCCTATTCCGATTGATCTCGCCCCAAGGGCGGAGATCGGTCTCGATCTAGTGTACGCCAAGGGCGAGACCGCCTGGGTTCGGGCGCTTCGCACCCGGGGCATTCGCGCGGCCGACGGCCGGACGATGCTGGTGGCCCAGGGAGCAGCCGCGTTCGAGCGGTGGTTCCCCGACGTACCTGCGCCGCGTGAGGTCATGCGGGCGGCGGTGGATGCGGCACTCCGCTGACTCCAGTCGGATCACCGGTCGCGTCGCCCTCGACGAGACCGAGTCCGCGCCGGCGACCCGTTGGCAACGCCTCGGCGCAATCGCGCGCGGCGTTGAGCGGTGGCTGCTGCCGGGTGAATGCCTGCTTTGCCGCGGGGCGGTGCCGCTGGGAGACGATGATGCGCTGGTCTGTGGCGTCTGTCGCAGCCGTTGGCGCTCGGTGCCGGACCCGGTCTGCCTTCGATGCGGTGAACCTTTGGACCTCGAACAGCCGTGCCGGTTGTGCGCGGGCTGGCCCCATGGACTGGTACGGGTGCGAAGCGCCGTGCAGCTCGAGGGTGGGGCACGCGACGTGGTGCACCGCCTCAAGTACGAAGGCTGGTGGCGGGTCGTCGAGCCAATGGCCCTGAGAATGAAGAGCCTCGCGCCATTGACCGGCGGCGTATCGTTGATCCCGATTCCGCTCGCGCGGAAACGCGAGCGGCTTCGGGGATACAATCAGAGCGAGCGACTTGCCACGGCGTTGGGAAGGCTCCTGAGCCTTCCGGTTCGGACCGACCTGCTGCGGCGTACTCGGGAAACGGCGACCCAGACGGCCTTGACCCCCGACGAGCGGCGCGCGAACGTCTCCGGCGCCTTTGCCGCGGACAATGCGCTGGGCGTCCGGGTTGTGCTGGTGGACGACGTGTTCACCACCGGCGCGACGCTGCTGTCGGCGGCCCAAGCGTTGTGCGAGCGCGGGGCAGAGCGGGTCGAAGCTGTGACGTTCGGGAGAGCAGCAGACTGTAGCCTTTAGCTCGCAGCCATTAGCCGTTAGCCATTAGCCATTACCAAATGGCGGCTACGGCTCCCAAGGAGACACGATGGCAACACG
>Ga0070696_100000862_pt1 | contig 19597 bp, 16 predicted proteins | sample KBSK1253metaG_FD_65474 | JGI IMG/M metagenome (GOLD analysis project Ga0070696, IMG submission 65474) | Corn, switchgrass and miscanthus rhizosphere microbial communities from Kellogg Biological Station, Michigan, USA - KBS K1-25-3 metaG | ecosystem: Host-associated > Plants > Roots >... | reverse complement strand
TCCCCGCGCTGCGTGACGCGATCGCGACGTCGCTCGCCTGGCGCGGCGTCCGGGGGAGCGCCGCGGAGAACGTGGTTGTCGTCCCCGGTGCCAGGCAGATGCTCTTTTACGCGTTCCTGGCCGTGCTTGAGCCGGGCGATGAAGTACTCGTTCCGGACCCGGGGTACCCGGGCTACGCGTCGGTCGTGCGCTTCGCCGAGGCAGTCCCCGTCACGTACCCGGCGTTGGATGTCGCTCGCCTCGCCTCCCTCATTACGTCGAGGACGCGAGCGCTGGTCGTGAACCTGCCCGGGAACCCCACCGGTGGCGTCGCGACGCCCGACGCGCTGAGCGCCATTGCCACGCTCGCGCAGCGTCACGACCTCACGGTGATTACCGACGAGGTATACGGACGCCTGCGGTACGACGGACGCGCGGACAGCGTCGCGGCGCTGCCCGGTATGCTCGAGCGCACCGTCGTCGTCGACAGCTTCTCGAAGACGTATGGGATGACTGGGTGGCGCCTCGGCTTCGGCGCCGTCCCCACGCCGCTCGTCGAGCGCGTGACCAAGCTCGTCGTGAACGGCACCTCCTGTACGCCGCCGTTTGTGCAACTCGCCGGGCTGGCGGCGCTCACTGAATCGCAGGACTGCGTGGCGGCGGCCTTGGGACGCTACCAGCGCCGTCGCGACCGGCTGGTGGACGGGCTAAACGCCCTTCCCGGCATCCACTGCCGTTCTCCCGAGGGTGCCTTCTACGCGTTTCCCGACGTCCGAAAGCTCGAGGAGCGCACGGGGTTTTCTACGGAGCAGATCGCAACTCGTCTCCTGGAGGTGCACCGTGTGGCGGTCCTTCCCGGCACCGCCTTTGGGCCGGGCGGGGCGGGGCACCTGCGGCTGTCGTTCGCCACATCCGACGACGACCTCGAGGTCGCGCTCGGGCGGATGCGTGAGTGCGTCAGCGACCTCGCCGAGGACCCCTTGACGGCGGCGTGACCGGGGCGTAGTGTCCCTGGACAACTGAAGACCCGTGGTCATTTGCCGCGTATTGCCGCCACGTTAAACAAAGTGCTAAAAAGCGAGTCGCCCGCGGCCTCATTTGTCCGGGCGACGATTGTTTTCAGGAAATCGCTTTTCCGCGGCCGCTCATGTGAGCGGCCGTTTTCGTTTCCGGGAGCGTGTCCTATGCCCGTCGCGCCTGCCAGCAGAGTCAACGTCCTCTCAGGGGAGGGGGCATTCGAGGTCTTAGCTGCCGCGCGCCGGCTTGAAGACGCGGGCCGGGACGTGGTCCACCTCGAGATCGGAGAGCCCGACGGGCGGACGCCGCCTCACGTGATCGAAGCCGGCGTCCGGGCGCTGCACGAGGGCCACACGCGCTACGTGAATCCTGCCGGCCTGCCCGTCCTGCGCGATGCGATTGCCGAGTCCCTGACGTGGCGCGGCGTGCGAGCGACGGCGGAGAGCGTGGTCGTGGTGCCCGGCGCGAAACCGATGCTGTTCTACGCGCTCCTCGCGGTCCTCGAACGAGGCGACGAAGTCCTCGTCCCGGACCCCGGCTTCCCGATCTACCCGTCGGTCGTACGGTTTGCTGGAGCCGTTCCCGTCGGCTACCCGCTCGACGACGCCGGCGACGTGGACGCTGCGCGCCTCGCCGCCCTCATTACTCCGCGCACGCGGGTGCTGGTCGTGAACCTGCCAGGGAACCCGACGGGCGGCGTCGCGAGTCCCGCGACCTTGGCTGCGCTCGCCGAGCTGGCGCTGCGCCACGATCTCACGGTGATCTCGGACGAAGTGTACGGCCGCCTCCGCTACGATGGGTCCGTCGACAGCATCGCGGCGCTGCCCGGGATGCTCGAGCGCACGGTCATCGTCGACAGCTTCTCCAAGACCTACGCGATGACCGGGTGGCGCCTCGGCTTCGGCGTCATCCCCACGCCGCTCGTCGAGCGCGTGACTACGCTCGTGGTCAACGGCACCTCGTGTACGCCGCCGTTCGTCCAGCTCGCGGGGCTCGCCGCTCTCACGGGGTCGCAGGAGAGCGTGGTGGGGAGGGTGGCGCGACTCGAGCGCCGCCGCGATTGGCTGGTCGACGGCCTGAACGGGCTGCCGGGCATCCGCTGTGCCCGGCCGAACGGGGCGTTCTACGCCTATCCCGATGTCCGAAGAATCGAGGAGCGGGCGCGGCTTTCGACCACGCAGCTCGCCGCGCGCCTGCTCGAGGTGCACGGCTTGGCCGTGTTGCCGGGCACCGGCTTCGGCCCCGCGGGGGCGGGGCATCTGCGCCTGTCGTTCGCCGTCTCACCGGCCGTCCTTGATCTCGCGCTCGAGCGGTTTCGCGAGTGCATCAGCGACCTGGCGGTCGCCGCCTGACCGATGGAGGCATCCATGTCCGTCCGCAAAGTGACCGTCGCCACGCTGGCGGCGCTGAAGGCGCGCAGCGAGAAGGCCGTGTTCGTCACGGCCTACGACTACCCCACCGCCACCTTCGCCGACCGGGCAGGGGTGGACATGATTCTGGTGGGGGACTCGGCGGCGATGACCATGCTGGGTCTCCCCAGCACGGTGGGGATTGGTCTCGATGAGATGCTCGTCTTTGCGCGGGCGGTGACGCGCGCGACGCGGCGCGCCTTCGTGGTGGGAGACCTCCCGTTCCTTTCGTATCAGCCTTCCGACGAAACGGCGATCCGGAGCGCAGGGGCGTTCGTCGCCGCCGGCTGCGACGCCGTGAAATGTGAGGGCGGCGCCCGCGTCGCGCGGCGGGTCCGCGCCATGGTCGACGCCGGCATCGCCGTGATGGGGCACCTCGGGCTCACGCCCCAGAACCTGACGCAGCTGGGCGGCTACCGGGTGCAGGGCAAATCGTTGGCCGCCGCGGAGCGCCTCCTCCGCGATGCCGAGGCGTTGCAGCGGGCCGGCGTGTTCTCCATCCTGCTCGAGGCCGTGCCGGCGGAGACGGCGGCGTTCGTCCGCGAGCGTGTCGGTGTCCTGGTGTACGGCATCGGCGCGGGGCCGTGCGTGGACGGCCAGCTCGTGATCTCGCACGACATCCTGGGCAACTTCGTCGGGGAGATCTCGCCGCGGTTCGTGAAACGCTACGCCGAAGTTGGCGGCGATGTCGAGCGGGCATTCTCGGACTATGCGCGCGACGTCCGCGCCGGCGCGTTCCCCGGGCCGGAGCACTGCTACCCGATCGATCCCGCCGACGAAGCGGAGATCCGGGCGGCGCGGCACGTCGAGGTGACCTCGTGACGTCGACGTTGGCACCGCCCTTGGGGCTCCGCCCCCGGCCGCAGGTCTGCCGTGCCTGCGGGACCGTGCACGACCCGGCCCCTGTGGCCGTATGCGAGGAGTGCCTCGGACCGCTCGATCCCGTGCTCGACCCTGATCGCGCACTCCCCACGCGAGACGTCATCGCGGCCCGGCCGCGCTCGCTGTGGCGCTACCGCGAGTGGCTGCCATTCGATCTCCAGGGCGAGCCGACGCTGTCGCTCGACACCGGAGGCACGCCCCTCGTCGCCGCGCCGCGCCTCGCTGCGCGCCTGGGCGTGGCGCGCGCCTGGGTGAAGAACGACGCGGTGTCCCATCCGTCGCTCTCCTTCAAGGACCGCGTGGTCGCGACGGCGATCAATGCCGCCGCCGCGTTCGGGCTCGACACCATCGGCTGTGCGTCGACGGGGAACCTCGCCAACGCCGTCGCGGCTCAGGCGGCGCGCGCCGGGCTCAAGGCCTGGATCTTCATCCCCGAGGATCTGGAGCCTGCCAAGGTCGTCGGCACCGCTGTGTACGGCCCCCGGCTCGTGCGCGTGCGGGGTCACTACGACGACGTCAATCGCCTATGCGCGCAAGTGGCCGATCAGTTCGGATGGGGCATCGTCAACGTCAACCTGCGCGGCTATTACGGCGAAGGGTCGAAGACGATGGCGTTCGAGATCGCGGAGCAGCTGGGGTGGCGGCTGCCCACCGCGGTCATCGCGCCGATGGCCGGCGGCTCGCTCGTCACCAAGCTGCGGAAGGGGTTCCACGAGTTCACGGCGGCGGGGCTCGTCACGGGGATCGCGCCGCGGATCTTCGGCGCCCAGGCGGCTGGGTGCGCGCCGATCGTGCGGCTCGTGCGCGAGAACGCCGCGGCCGTCGAACCGGTGGTGCCGCACACGATCGCCCGTTCGATCGCGATCGGGAACCCGGCGGACGGGCTCTTCGCCAAGCGCGCGATTGTCGAGTCAGGCGGATGGGCGGCGGCGGTGTCCGATCCGGAGATCGTCGCCGGCATTCGGCTGCTGGCTGAGGAGACGGGGGTCTTCACGGAGACCGCAGGCGGGGTGACCGTCGCCGCGGCGCTCGCGCTGGCGGCCGAGGGGCGCTTGCGGCCCGACGACGACGTGGTGCTGTGCATCACCGGCAACGGCCTGAAGACGATCGACGCGGTGGCCCCCACGCTCACGGCGGCCCCCCTGATCGCGCCGCGTCTCGCTGAGGTGCGGGCCTTGGTAGAGAAGGGGAAGGCGGACGCATGACCGCGCGCGTACGCGTTCCCGCCACGTCGGCCAACCTCGGCGCCGGGTTCGACTGCGTCGGCATCGCCGTGGACCGCTGGCTCGTCGCAGCGGTGACGCTGGGGGGAACCGGCATTTCGATCCGTCGACGCGGGACGCTGAGCGCGGTACGCGTGCGGGCGGACCAGGACCTCTTCACGCGCGGATTCCGCGCCGCGTGCGCCGCCGGCGGCGCATCGCCCACGGGGGGGGGCGCGACGATCGAGGCTACCTCGGACATTCCGATCGGGTGTGGACTCGGTTCCTCTGCGGCGGCGATCGTGGCGGGGGCGTTGCTGGCGGACACCGCGCTCGAGTTGGGTCTGTCTCGCAGCCAGATCCTCGAAATCAGCACCGCGATCGAAGGACATCCCGACAACGTGGCGCCCGCCATTTGCGGCGGCGCGGTCTTGAGCGTCCAGACGCCGGCCGGACTGGTCGCTTCGTCGCTGCGTGTCTCACCCGGGATCGAACTGCTGATTGCGGTGCCGCCGCTCCCGAATGACACGAAAGCCGCGCGCGCTGCGCTACCACACACGCTGCCCCACACCGATGCTGTCGTCGCCGCGAGCCGGGCAGCGGCGCTGGTGCAGGGTCTCGCGACGGGGGATGGTGGGTTACTCGGCGCCGCCCTCGCCGATGTGCTGCACGTGCCGTTCCGGCGCGCGCGCATTCCCGGTTACGATGCGGTCGTTGCGGCTGCCCAATCCGCCGGTGCGTTCGGCGCGACGTTGTCTGGCGCCGGCTCGGCTATCCTGGCGATCGCCCCGCGCGAGCGATCGGCTGCGGTGGGTGCGGCGATGATCGCGGCGTGGCGCGACATCGGCATCGATGCGGAGCTGATCAAGTGCACGAGTAACGTGGCGGGAGCATCGGTCATCACCGGCCCACGCCCCACGCACCACGCCCCACTCACGATTCAACAGTCATGAAGGAGCTATCATGAGCGTCACTCTCCAACTCCCCGCCGTGCTCGCAAAGTTGGCCGACGGCCAGCGCTCGCTCGATGCACAAGGTTCAACCTTGGGTGACGTCGTGGCCGACGTGGCGGCGCGCTTCCCGGCGTTGGCGCCGCGGCTGCGCGACGAGGCCGGCAAGCCGTACGCGTTCGTCACCTTCTACGTGAATGACGACGATGCCCGACTGCAGGGTGGGTTCGCCGCGAGCGTACGCGACGGCGACGAAATCATCATCGTACCGGCGATCGCGGGAGGCTGAGCCATGACTGCGCTCGCACAAGACGAACTGCTGCGCTACAGCCGCCACCTCATTCTTCCAGACGTCGGCGTCCCGGGGCAGGAGAAACTCAAGGCCGCGCGCGTCCTCCTGATTGGGGCGGGTGGGCTCGGCTCGCCGGCGGCGCTCTACCTGGCCGCGGCCGGCGTCGGCAACCTGGGATTGGTCGATTTCGACAATGTCGATGTCACGAACCTGCAACGGCAGATCCTCCACGGGACCAAGGACGTGGGCCGGCCGAAGCTCGTTTCGGCGCGGGAGCGGATCCGCGACGTGAACCCCCATGTCCGGCTCGAGACCTACGAGACGGCGCTGACGTCGAAGAACGCGCTCGACGTCCTCAGCGGGTACGACATCGTCGTGGATGGCACCGACAACTTCGCCACGCGCTACCTGGTGAATGATGCCTGCGTCCTGCTCGGCAAGCCGAACGTGTACGGCAGCATTTTCCGGTTCGAGGGACAGGCGTCGGTCTTTGCATTACCTGACGGGCCATGCTATCGCTGCTTGTTCCCGGAGCCCCCGCCACCGGGGCTGGTGCCGAGCTGCGCCGAAGGCGGCGTGCTGGGCGTGCTGCCCGGCCTGGTCGGGACGATTCAGGCGACCGAGGCGATCAAGCTGATCGTCGGGGTAGGGAAGTCGCTTTCAGGTCGGCTGCTCCTCATCGACACGCTGGGGATGGAGTTCCGGACGGTCAACGTGCGGAAGGACCCAACGTGCCCGGCGTGCGGCACGCGCGAGATCCAGGCGCTCATCGATTACGAGCAGTTCTGTGGCGTGCGGGCCGCCGAGGCGGAGCCGCGGGCGGTGGCGGGGTTCGTCGAGATCACCCCTGGCGAGCTGACCGCGCGCCTGTCCCGAGGCGAGGAGCTGGACCTGATCGACGTGCGCGAGCAGTTCGAGTGGGACATCGTCCGCATTCCGGGCGCCCGGCTCGTCCCGCTCGCCACGTTGCCCGATGTGGCCGAGACGCTCGATCGGGACCGGGAGATCGTGGTCTACTGTAAGGGTGGCACCCGGAGCCGGGCCGCGGCCTCGCACCTGGCCGACGCCGGGTTCCGGCGCGTGGCGAACCTGACCGGGGGGGTGCTCCGTTGGCGCGACGAGGTCGATCCCGCGCAGCCGCGCTACTGAGCCGCGCCGGAATTCGGTCCTCCTCGCGATGAATTGGTGACACCCGTCACGCCCGGCGGCATTACCGTCGGGGCGTGGAGCGCGAATCGGTTGTGGTCATTCTGGCGACGAGTGCGAGCGGAACCCCGCTCGAACGTGACGCGCTCGACGCACTCGAGGGGACGTCCGTCACCTGGGTCCGCGTCGAACGGGAGGGCAGTGCCCGGTGTCTCGCCGCCCGAGTGCGACACGCCGACCCGGCGGAACAATTCCGAATCCGAATTCGGGAATGGGGGGGAGCCCGCGGATGGGCGGTGACTGTTGCGCCGTGCGGGACGTCTCGCTAAAGTAAAACACATGCACGACTTGGGGGCTCCACAGGCAGGTCACGGCGCGCCAACAGCGCCGCCGGTCCTCCCACCCCCCGAAACGCTCCGGGCAAGAGTGGGGCGTTGGTTCGACAGTTGGATGCGTTCGCTCGGCATGGCGCTGATCCTCTTCCTCATCATTCGTACCTTCGTCATCGAAGCATTCCAGATTCCCACCGGCAGTATGGAGCGCACGTTACTCGCCGGTGACTTTCTCTTCGTCAATAAAGCGGTGTACGGCGCGCAGATCCCCGGCACGAGCGCCCATTTACCGGGCTTCCAGCGGCCGGGCCGCGGCGACGTCATCGTGTTCGAGTATCCGAAGGATCCCACGCTCAACTACGTGAAGCGCGTGATCGGCGCGCCCGGTGATTTGGTACAGATGCGCGGTGGCCAGGTGTACGTGAATGGCGCCGCCCTCGACGAGCCGTACGTGCAGCGCAAAGATCCCCTGCACGACGGGTACGACACCAAGTTCAAGTGGCAGCGCGCGTTCCTCGTGGGATTCACGGTCGACCAACGGCGCAGCTACCGACCCACGCGCGATACGTGGGGTCCCCTGCGCGTGCCGACGGGGAAGTACTTCGTGTTGGGCGACAACCGGGACAACTCGGAAGACTCGCGCTATTGGGGATTCGTGGATGAGAGCGCCGTGAAGGGACGGCCTCTCGTTGTCTATTTCAGCTACGAACGCGGGACGCGGGATCCGCTCCCGTGGCTGACGGACATCCGGTGGGGTCGACTCGGTTCGGTGATTCATTGATTTGGCGGCGTTCACGTTCCGTAGGGCGTCGTTCCTTTTTGGAGGAGTGACCACCCGATGCAACTGAACACAGCGAAGCGGGCTTCGTTCGACGAGGGATCATTGGACCAGTATCTGCGCGAAATCAGCCAATACCCGCTCATCACGCGTGAGGAGGAGGTCTCGCTCGCCCAGCGGATCCGGGTGGGCGAGGAAGAGGCCCTCGACAAGCTCGTGCGCTCGAATCTGCGCTTCGTGGTGTCGGTGGCGAAGAAGTATCAGAACCAGGGCGTGTCGCTCTCCGACCTGATCAACGAGGGCAACCTCGGCCTGATCCGCGCCGCCCACAAGTTCGACGAGACGAAAGGCATCAAGTTCATCTCGTACGCCGTGTGGTGGATCCGCCAGGCGATCCTGCAGGCCCTCGCCGAACAGTCGCGCATCGTGCGCGTGCCGCTCAATCGCGCGGGCACGTTGCACCGCATCGGCAAGCGCTCGGCGTCGCTGCTCCAGGAGCTAGGCCGCGAGCCGACCGTCGAGGAGATCGCCGAGGGGATGGACATCTCGGAAGAAGAAGTGGCGAAGACGCTGTCGATCTCGCAGGCGCATCTCTCGCTCGACGCCCCCCTCACGCCCGGTGAGGACAACAAGCTCCTCGACTACTTGCCCGACACCACCAATCCAGGTCCCGACGACGAGATCTTCGAGCACGCGCTCACCGAGTCCATAGAGTCGGTGCTGTCGACGCTCAAGGAGCGGGAGGCCAAGATCCTGCGTCTCTACTTCGGTCTCGAGGGGCAGGAACCGATGACGCTGGAGGAGATCGGCTCGCTCCTGGGCATCACCCGCGAGCGCGTCCGCCAGCTCAAGGAAAAGGCGCTGGCGCGGCTGCGGCACGTGTCGCGCGCCCGGGCGCTGGAGAGTTTCCTCTCGTAAAACGGGGCGTGGGGCGTGGGGCGTAGGGCGTCGCCACGCCCCGCGCCCTACGTCCCACGCCTTTGTATATTTCCCGGCCTATGGCCTCCACGTTCTCATTCGACATCTCCACCGGCGCCGATCTGCAAGAGGTCGATAACGCGGTCAATCAGGCCACCAAAGAAGTGGCCCAGCGCTACGACTTCAAAGGCTCCAAGGCTTCGCTCGCGTTCGACCGCGCGAAGCTGACGTTGAACCTGGTCGCTGACGACGACTTCAAGATGAAGGCGTTGTTCGACGTGCTACAGTCCAAGCTCATCAAGCGCGGCGTGCCGGTGAAGAACCTGGAGCTCGGCGTCATCACGCCCGCGGCCAACGACACCGTGCGCCGCGAGATCAAACTGACGCAGGGCATCCCGCAGGAAAAAGCCAAGGCGATCGTCAAGGCGATCAAGGACAAGAAATTCAAGAAGGCGCAAAGCTCGATTCAGGGCGAAGAGATTCGCGTGACGGCGCCCTCGAAGGACGAGTTACAGGAAGTGATCGCATTTCTGCGCAGCCAGGACTTCGGCCTCGAGCTCAAGTTCGGGAACTACCGCGGATGAAGCTGGGCGTCATTTCCCTCGGCTGCGACAAAGCGACCGTCGATTCCGAGCGGGTCGTGGGTGATCTGGTGGGGCACGGCGCCATCGTCACGTCCGACCTCCCCAGCGCCGATGTCATCCTCATCAACACCTGCGGGTTCATCGACGCGGCCAAGCAAGAATCGATCGACGCGATTCTCGGCGCCGCCAAGCTCAAGGAAGATGGCGTCAAGGCTGTCGTGGCGGTCGGCTGCCTCGTGCAGCGTTATAAGAAGGAGCTGCAGGCGGAAATGCCCGAGGTGGATCTCTTCCTCGGGTTCTCAGACCTGCATCACCTCGTGCCCGAGCTGGCCAAGCGTGGCCTGATCGACGATCCCGTCGCGTCTCACCCCGGCGTGCGACAGTTCCTCGGTGACCAACCCCACGTGCGCTATCTCAAGATCTCCGAGGGCTGCGATCACACGTGCGCTTTCTGCGCCATCCCGCTGATGCGCGGCAAGCACCGCTCCGAGCCACTCGAACGTCTCGTGCGCGAGGCGCAGACGCTCGAAGCGCAGGGCGCGAAGGAGATCAACCTCGTGGCCCAGGATCTCGGCCACTGGGGGCGCGATCTCGGCCGCGAAGGACCGAAGCTTCCCGAGTTGCTCGAGGCGCTGCTCGCGGGGACGACGGTACCCTGGTTCCGCCTCCTGTACGTGTACTCCGCCGGGATCACAGAGCGCCTCGTGGAGATGGTCGCGGGCGAGCGCCGCATCGTGCCGTACATCGACATGCCGATTCAGCACGCCACCGATCGGATGCTCGAGCGCATGCGCCGCCCCGAGCGCGTCCACACGCTGCGCGAGAAGCTCGCCTGGCTGCGGGGCGCGATCCCCGATCTCGCGATTCGTACGACGTGCCTGGTGGGATTCCCCGGTGAGACCGACGAGGAATTCCGCGCACTGCTCGCCTTCCTCGAAGAGGCGCAGTTCGACCGCTTGGGGGCCTTCGCCTACTCGCCGCAGGAGGGCACGCGGGCCGTTCAATATGAAGACGACGTCGAAGCAGCCGTCAAGCGAGAACGTCTAGAAGAACTCGTTGAAGTACAACGTGCGATCTCCGCTGAGCGTTTGGAGCGGTTCGTGGGACGTGAGGTCGACCTCCTGGTCGATAGGGTCAGCGACCCCGACGAGCAGGGCGCCACGCACGTCGGCCGCGTGCAGTGGCAGGCCGACGACGTCGACGGCGTGACCTACCTCGCGCAGGGCGGGTGGGCGGAGGTGGGAAGCTTCGTGCGCGCGCGCGTGACCGAGTCGGAGGACTACGACTTCCGGGCGGTCGCGCTGACGTGACGCCGCCCCGGTCGGCTGAGCTGTTCGACCGGGCGAAAGGGGTTCTTCCCGGCGGGGTGAATTCTCCGGTACGGGCGTTTCGAGCGGTCGGCGGAACGCCCTTTTTCGTGGCCAGCGCCGCCGGGTGCCGCCTCACGGACGTCGACGGCAAGACGTACGTCGATTACGTCTGTTCATGGGGTCCGCTGATCCTCGGCCACGCGCATCCGGCCGTGCTCGAGGCGGTCCGGCAGGCCGCCGCGCGCGGCTGGACGTACGGCGCGCCCTGCGAAGCGGAGGTCGAGCTGGCGGAAGCGGTGCGGACGCGCATGCCGTCGCTCGAGGTCATGCGGTTCGTGAACAGCGGGACCGAGGCGACGATGTCGGCGGTCCGGCTGGCGCGGGCGGTGACGGGGCGCGACCTGATCATCAAGTTCGACGGCTGTTATCACGGCCACGCTGACGGGTTCCTCGTCAAAGCGGGTTCGGGCGTCGCGACGCTCGGGCTCCCGGACAGTCCCGGCGTCCCCGCGGCCGTCGCCGGCCTCACGCTCGCCGCGCCATTCAACGACGCCGATGCCGTGGCCGAGCTCTTCCGCCAGCACGCCGGACGGATCGCGGCGGTGATCGTCGAGCCATACGTCGGCAACGTGGGATTCATCGCGCCGGACCCTGCATTCCATCCGGCGCTGCGTGCCCTGTGTGACCGGAGCGGCGCGCTGCTGATCTTCGATGAGGTGATGACCGGATTCCGCGTCGCCCCCGGTGGTGCCCAGCAGCGCCTCGGTGTGCGGCCCGATCTGACGACCCTCGGCAAGATCGTGGGTGGGGGATTCCCGGTGGGCGCGTACGGCGGCCGAGCCGATCTGATGCGGCGGATCGCGCCCGAAGGGCCCGTGTACCAGGCGGGGACGCTCTCCGGGAACCCGGTAGCGATGGCCGCGGGCCTCGCGACGCTGCGGGAGACGGACAAGGCGGGTTTCTACGACGTCCTCGAAAAGCGCACCGCACGCCTTTTGACTGGGTTACAGGCGGCGGCTCGCCGTCACGACGTCCCGATGTCGACGGGGCACGCCGGTTCGATGTGGGGCGTGTACCTCGCTGCGGGCCGGGGCCCCATTCGCAGCTACGCCGATGCCAAACGGACCGACACTGCACTCTTTGCACGCTGGCATAAAGCAGCGCTCGACCGCGGCGTATTCCTCGCGCCCTCCGCGTTCGAGGCGGGCTTTGTCTCGAGCGCCCACACCGATGCGGATATCGACTTCACGATCGAGCAGCTGGATGCGGCCCTCGGCGACGCGCGCGCTCGCTAGCACGTTCCTGGCGCTGTTGGCGCTGGGCTGTCCGCACCCGGGGGCGGCGCCCCCCCCGACCGCTGGGGAGCCCGAGCTGCGCGTCGCGCTCGCCGTCGACGTGCAGAGCGTCGTGCTCGGCGGCGACGCGAGCGGCGAGCTGTTCGTCACCGACGACGGCAATGGACAAGCGGTCGGGTCGATCCCCGCGGGAGCGCGCTGGATTGCCATCCCGGACTCGGCCACCCGGGGCGCCAAGCTGCGCCTCGTAAGGCCCGACGGGACCACCACGGAGCCTCACACCGGAATCGCCCTCGTCAACGTCACGGAGAACCGCTTCGCGATGGCGAACGCCCGCCGCTACCGCGGCCGCATCCACGTGGTGGCGGGACGGGCCGGCGGCGGCCTGACCGTGGTGAACCGGTTAGGAATCGAAAGCTACGTCGCAGGTGTCGTTGGCCCCGAGATCGGGGGGCGGCGGCCCGACGAGCTGGCCGCCGTTCTCGCCCAGGCGGTCGTATCGAGAACGTTCGCGGTCGGCAACCGCGGCCGGTACGAGTCCCTCGGGTTCGACGCCTATGCCGACACGCGCGACCAGGTGTATAACGGCGTCGCCGCCGAGACCCCGCAGGCCTGGGACGCGGTGCGGCGGACGGCGGGGCAGGTGTTGCGTTACCGCGGCGTAATCATCGACGCCTTCTTCCATTCGACGTGTGGATTCAGCACCGCCGGCGTCGAGGAAGCGTTCGCCACCGGGCGGACGCGCCCCTACCTGCGTCCCGTCTCGGACCAGTACGCGAAGGGGCACTACTACTGCGACATCTCGCCGCGGTTTCGGTGGCGCGAAGAGTGGGATGCTCAGAAGCTCCGCGCTATATTCACGCGGACGCTGCCCGCGGTCACGCCGATCGGCGGGGACGGACTGCAGCCGATCACCGACGTCGAAGTCACGCGGACGACGCGCTCCGGACGGGTGGGGGAGCTGCGGATCGTATTCGAACACGGCGACGTGCGCATCCCCGGCGGCGCGGTTCGCTCCGTCCTGCGGCCCGAGGTCGATCGCTCGCTGAGCAGCACGGCGTTCCAATTGACGGTGACGAAGGACGGTGGCCGGCTCACCCGGCTCGTCGCGGCGGGAGCAGGATCGGGGCACGCCGTCGGGATGTGTCAGTGGGGAGCGGTGGGCCGGGCTCGCGCCGGCCAGGACCATCGCCGCATCCTGTCGACCTATTTCCCGGGGACGACACTTGATCGCATCTACTAAGATGGAACGATGGAAAGTTGGAACGATGGTAGGGGTACTCCTTTCCATCGTTCCATCGTTCCAACTTTCCGCCCAAGGCGTCTTAAATCAGTTCTCCTACGACAATCTCCGCTTCTCGGGGATCCAGATTGACGCCGGGCCGCTCGGCTCGAGCGAGCTCACCGGCACGATCGCGGCCGGTCTCCGCATCGACTACGGCATGATCGCGCCGCACGTTCGCGTGCTGCTCGGGCTCTCGTACTTTCGGTCGCAATTCGACAACCAGGCGCGGGCACGCTTCGAACAGCGCATCCGGCAGTTCGTGATCGATCCCGCCGGCGACGACACGATTCGGGTCGGGCGGATCTTCTGGAGCGACCTCACCGCCGATCTCGACTTCCAATACGCGATCCCGCAGGGGCGCGGCATCATGACCTACATTGGCGTGGGGGGGAGTGTCCACCTGCGCAACGGCAGCGGCGGCTTCATCCAAGGCACGTTCGTGGAAGACGCCCTCGATGAGGTGAGCGCAGGCTTCAACATGTCTGTCGGAGCGGAGTTCGCGCTCTCCAAAGCGTGGCGGTTCACGGTCGACGGTCGCGGCGTCGTGTCGAGCGGGTTGTCCACGGTCAGTTTGCGGAGCGGCTTCATGTACCGGGTGGGGAGCGGGGGAAGTAAACCACGGTGAACGATCCGATTCGCGTAGGGGTCATCGGGGCAGGGGCGATCTCGCAGGTCGCCCATTTGCCGGTGCTGCGCCGTCTGCCGGGCGTCGAGGTCGCGGCCATCTGCGACAACGACGTGGGCAAAGCCCAGGCGCTCGCGGCGCGCTTTGAGGTGAAGGACACCTACGACGACATCGAAGAAGTGCTGCGCTACGCGAACGTCGACGCCGTCGTGATCTGCACGCCCAATCACCTGCACGAGATTCACGTCACCTCCGCGCTCGCGGCCGGCGCCCACGTGTTGTGCGAGCGGCCCCTCGCGCTCAACCTCGCCGGTGTCGAGCGCGTGCTCCAGGCGAGCGAGAAGCACGGCAAGCGCGTGATGGTGGGAATGAACCACCGCTTTCGCTCGGACGTACAGGCCGTGCGCGGCTTCCTCGCCGGTGGCGACCTCGGAGCCCTGCAGGCGGTGCGCGGCGGCTGGTACACCTTTCAGCCGAGCCGCCAGCTGCTCGGGTGGCGGTTGCGGCGCGAGCAGGCGGGCGGCGGTGCCGTGCTCGACCTCGGCCTGCCCCTGATCGATCTCGGATTGTGGCTCGCGGGCTGGCCCGCCCCCAAACGCATCTCCGCCCATCTGACCACCGCGACGAAGGGCGGCGTCGAGGATATGGGCTCGGTGCTCATCGTGTGCGAAAACGGCGTGTCGATCACCGTCGACGTCAGCTGGCGGCATATGGGCGAAGGCGAGCGCTTCTGGTTCGACCTCGTGGGCGTGAAGGGATCCGCGGCGATCCAGCCCCTCCGGATCTTCAAAGAACAGCACGGGACGCCGATGGACGTGACGCCGACCGGTGCTACGGGTCGCGAAACGCCGTTTACGCAGTCGTATCGCGCCGAGTGGATGTATTTCCTGGCGGTGATCAAGGGCGACGTGAACGCGCCGCCCCCGCGCGATCAGCTCGCCCTGCAGCGGGTCGTGGACGCGGTGTACCGCTCGGCCGACGAAGGCCACGACGTGCTGTTGTGAAGCTCGTCGCGCTGGGTGCCTTAGCCCTCTTTTTGAGCTACCCGCCGTTCCCCCTCCCGCCGCTCAGTTTCGTCGCGCTTATTCCCGCCCTGCTGCTCGTGCGGCAGGCCATGCAGGCCCGCGATGCGCGCGCCGCGTTCCGCTGGGGCTGGTGGTACGGCCTCGCCTCGAACGGCCTCGTGCTCTACTGGATGGTCATCGCGCTGTGGCGCTTCACGCCGTTCTCGGCGCTGGGGTACCTCGCTACCGTCGCGACCATTGCCCTGATGACCGCGTGCCTCTTCTGGTTCGTCGTGCGCGTGCGGCTCACCACGCCGGCGGTCCCCCTCTGGGTGATCTTCCCGGTGGCGTGGACGGCGCTCGAATGGATCATCGGACACATCGGAGACATCGCCTTTCCGTGGCTCGGGCTGGGAACGTCCCTAGCCGACGCCCCGGTGCTCGTGCAGTGGGCCGACCTGGCGGGCGCGCGCGGCGTGACGTTGTGGCTGGCGTGGTGCAATGTCGTGATCCTGGAGGCGTGGCTGGAAGGGCGTGGGGCGTGGGGCGTGGGGCGTAAGGTTGCGCCCGTCCTGACGACGGTCGTCCTGGCGCTCGGCTACGGCGTGTGGCGCGAGCAGACGCTGCCGGTGCGCGAGGTCGGCGTCGTCGCACTGATCCAGCCCAACGAAGGATTCCGCGAGAAGTGGGACCCGGCGCGTGAGGATGCCGTTGTCGGAAAACTGCTCGAGATGTCCGAGCAGTCGATGAAGCTCGCGCGGCCCCAGCTCGTCGTCTGGCCCGAAGCCGCGGTCCCCGGCTTTCTGTTCCAGCAGCCCGAGTGGGACCAAGCGATCAGCGGGCTCGCCCGCGTGAGCCACACGCCCATTGTGGCGGGCGGCCTGCATGCGGAAACGCGGATGCCGCCGCCGGTGCCGTACTACAACGCGGTGTTCTTCTTCGACTCCACGGGCGACCGCAGGTCTCACCCGGTGTACGGCAAGCATTACCTCGTGCCGATCGTCGAGCGCGTCCCGTTCGTGCCGGTGCGCTGGATGCGGAAGATTCCCGGGCTGGGTCGCTGGTCGGGCGGGTTCGCGCGCGGTACGGACCTGCCGGTCTATCAGGCGGCGATCGGCAAGTTCGGCGTCATCATCTGCTACGAGTCCGCGTTCGAAGACCTGCCGCGCAGGTACCGCGCGTTGGGCGCCGCGTTTCTCGTGAACGTCACGAACGACGTGTGGTTTGGCCGCACCGCCGCACCGCGCCAGCACGCGTCGCACCTCGTGCTACGCGCGATCGAGAGTCGCATGGGCATCGCGCGCGCCGCGAATTCCGGCATTTCCGAATTCGTCGACCCGCTGGGCCACGCCTATGACGCCTCAGCGCTCGGCACGGAGGCGATCGTCACCGGGCGCCTGCGCACCAGCGACGTGACGACGCTGTACGTGCGGTGGGGCGACTGGGTGGGGACCCTCGTCGCCCTCGCCACACTCGGCTTCGCCGCCGTCCTCTTCCTGAACTGGTGGCAGGCTCGGCAAACCCACGCCCCACGCCCCACGCCCCACTCACCGACGTCATGAGAGTCGGCGTCGACGTCGGCGGGACCTTCACCGATCTCATCGCCGCCCTCCCCGACGGGACGATACGAATCCGCAAAGTAGCCAGCACCCCCCGCGACCCCTCCCAGGGGCTCTTCCGGGCGATCGAGGCGCTGGGTACCGGACCCGCGGTCGACGTCTTGGTGCACGGCACCACCATTGCTACGAATGCGCTGTTGGAGCGCCGCGGCGCGCGCGTCGCCCTCGTCACGACGGCTGGTTTCGAGGATCTCCTCTGGCTCAGGCGTCAGGATCGCGCGGCCCTGTACGACCTCGCGCGCGACCATCCCCCGCCGCTCGTGGCGCGTGACGACGTCATCGGCGCGGCCGAGCGCATGGGTCCGGGCGGCGCCCTGGTGCCGTTGACGGACCACGAAGTCAAGCGCGTGACCGAAGCGGTGCGCGCACTAGGGGCCGAAGCGGTCGCCATCGCGTTGCTCTTCGCGTTCCGTCACCCGGCGCATGAGCAGCGGCTCGCGGCGGCGCTGCGCACCGCGCTGCCCGGGATTCCCGTCGTCACGAGTCACGAGACACTCCCCGTGTTCCGCGAGTTCGAGCGAACGAGCACGACGACCGCTGAGGCATACCTGCGGCCCGCCGTCTCGACCTACTTGTCAAAGACGGCGGGCCTCGCCGCCGCGCGCTCGGTGGGCGCCCTGCGCATCATGACGTCGAGCGGCGGCACGCTCGCCCCCGATGCGGCGGCCGTGCACGCTGCTGGTCTTGCGCTGTCAGGCCCCGCGGGCGGCGTGGTCGGGGCCCGGCTCGTGGGTGACGCGGTGGGCGTCCGGGATCTCCTGACGCTCGACATGGGGGGCACCAGCGCCGACGCGAGCCTCGTCGAAGGGGGCGTCGCGCTCAGCGAAGGCGCGGAGTCGGTCGGCGGCGTTCCGCTGGCACTCCCGGCGATCCTGATCGAGACGGTGAGCGCGGGTGGCGGGAGCATCGCGACGCTCGATGAAGGAGGGGCGCTCAAGGTGGGACCGCGCAGCGCCGGCGCGGAGCCGGGCCCCGCCTGCTATGGTCGAGGAGGGACGGAGCCCACGGTCACCGACGCGTGCGTCGTGCTGGGCTGGCTCGACCCGGCGCACCCCCTCGCCGACGCAGTTCGGCTCGATCGCGAAAAGGCCGAGAACGCCCTGCGCACCATCGGCGCGCCACGCGCCCAGGCAGCCGGCATCGTCACTGTAGCCACCGCCGTCATGGCTCGAGCCCTGAAGCGCGTGAGCGTGGCCCGGGGCATCGATCCTCGCGGCATGGCGCTCCTGCCGTTCGGCGGCGCGGGACCGTTGTTCGGATGCGCACTCGCGGACGCACTCGGCATGTCACGGGTCATCATTCCGCCGCATCCCGGCGTTCTGAGCGCCCTCGGTCTCGCGGCCGCCCCCGAGCGAGTCGAGCTCCTGGCGTCCTTCCATCGGCCTCTCGCCGCCATCGATCGCGCCGCGCTCACGGCCGCATTTCGTCCGATCGTCGCCGCCGCCTCGGCGGCACTGCCACCGGCGGGCAACGGAGCCGTCCTCGCGCGTTTCGCGGATTGCCGGTTTGCGGGGCAGGGCTACGAGGTGACCGTGCCCGCCCCGGGCGATGATCCGGGGGACCTGGCAGCGGCGTTCCGCGAGGCTCATGCGACGCGGTTCGGGCACGCCGATCCCGACCAGGCCGTCGAGCTCGTCAATCTGCGTGTCGCGGTGGAGCGGCCCGTGGCCGCACCGCCACTGGGGCGGCGCCAGGGGGTCGGAAAGCCGACGCCACACCAACGGGAGATTGTGACGACGGGCGGCGCCGCCGTGCGCGCCCAGGTGTGGCCTCTCGGAGAGCTTCCCGCGGGGTTGAAGATCGAAGGGCCGGCCGTCCTCGCCGGGCCCGACGCGACGGGCCTGATCGAGCCCGGCTGGCGCGGCGTCGTTCACGAGTCGGGCGCGATCATCGTGGAGCGACGATGACGCTCGACGCGGTGGGACTCGAGGTGATGGGCCACGCCTTCGCGTCGGTGGCGGAGGAGATGGGCCTGGTGCTGGTGCACAGCGCGCTCTCGCCCAACATCCGCGAGCGGCGTGATGCGTCGGCGGCGCTGTTCGATGCGGACGGGGAGATGATCGCCCAGGCGGCGCATATTCCCGTGCATCTCGGTGCCCTCGCCGATGCGGTCGCCGCGGTGCGCAAGGAAGACCCGCGCCCAGGTGACCTCTTCCTCTTAAACGACCCCTACGCGGGCGGAAGCCACCTCCCTGACCTCACGCTGATCGGCGCGATCGATATCGACGGGGCGGTCGGTGGCTACAGCGTCGTCCGCGCGCATCACTCGGACGTGGGCGGCATGACGCCTGGTAGCATGCCGGCCGGAGCGCGGGAGCTGTATGCCGAGGGGATCGTCATCCCGCCGGTGCGCTGGACGCCTGAGGTCGAGCGGGTGCTGCTCGCCAACGTGCGGACGCCGGCGATGCGGCGCGGCGACCTGGCGGCACAGCGTGCCGCAGCCCTGCGCGGCGCCGAGGGTGTGCGGGCCCTGGCGAGCCGTCACGGCTGGCCCGCGTTACGCGAGGCCGCGCGGGACCTCCTCGACTACGCGGAGCGCCGCACGCGCGCGGTGTTGTCACGGATGTCGACGCGGGCGCCGCTCGTGGCCATGGACTACCTCGAGGGAGACGGCGTCTCGGACAGCGATATCGGGATAAAGGTCCAGATCACAATTTCGGACGGGACCTTCCACGCCGATTTCACCGGGACTTCAGAGGCCGCTCGAGGCAACGTCAATTGCCCGCTCGCGGTCACGCGCTCTGCCGTGTTGTTCGTGGTGCGCACGCTCCTGCCGGACGACGTGCCGACGAACGGCGGCGTGCAGCGCGCCTTGCGCATCACCGCGCCGCCGGGATGTCTCGTGAACGCCGCACGCCCCAGCGCGGTCGCGGCGGGCAATGTCGAGACGTCGCAGCGTATCGCCGACACCGTGTTCCGGGCCCTCGCGGACGGTGGTCTCGCCGTGCCGGCGCAGGGGCAAGGCACGAT